>Ga0075424_100007912_pt1 | contig 10348 bp, 9 predicted proteins | sample SoiMethybrSBSTD3_FD_75301 | JGI IMG/M metagenome (GOLD analysis project Ga0075424, IMG submission 75301) | Bulk soil microbial communities from a Populus tree surrounding site in Tennessee, USA - Soil MetaG P. TD hybrid SBSTD3 | ecosystem: Environmental > Terrestrial > Soil > Tree plantation...
CACCGTTTCCACCTGTCCGAAAAACGCCGCGAGGCCGAGCGGCGAGAACCCATCGCCGGAGTGCGCCTCGAGCAGCGCCGGATCTTTCTCCAGCCACTCGGCGACCCGCCCCGTGCGTCCCACCGACGCGGCATCGAAAATGTCGAGCGCCGGGTCGGCGCCGAGCAGAGCGGCAACCGCATCCCGCTTGTGATGGTATTGCGCGATCAGGACGGGCGTATGGCCGCGCTCATTCCGCACGCTCGCGAGTCCAGGGTCGGCGTTGAGCAGCTCCTGCACGCGCGTCGTATTCCCGGCCCGGACGGCATCAAAGATTTCCCGCGACGGCTCCATGCGTGCTCCTGTCAGAATGAGAATCCCTTCCGCAGCGTGAACGTCCACCCGTTTCCGGGAGGCGTCGGCCCGAAGCGGTAACCAAACGCCATCTCCGCAACATCGCCACGCACCGCCCGCGTCGGCCCGAAGCGCAAGGAGAGACCGGCATCTCCGCCCTGGCGCGCGTCTTCGTCGCCAAACCACGCGCCTCCGTAGTCGAAAAATGGGGCGACACCTATCGCCATCAGTCCCATGATCTCGTCGGCGACGAGGATCCGGTCTTCAAACGCAAACCACGTAGTGCGGGTGCCGGTGAAGTCGTGGATGCCGAACAGTCTCGGCCCGCGCTGCGAGTTCCACGGATCGAACTCGTGGCCGGGCTTCGGATGTGTCACGACGCCACCTTCGACGTGCGCAATGAGTGTGTGACGGGGGATGTTCTGGCTCACGATGGTCAGCTGGCCGAGCGTCCGGGTCGTGTCCAACCCGTTGGCGGCGATGCTCAGGACCGCGAATCCGCGCTTCCAAATGGCGGACGTTTGTCCGCTCACCTCGTACGCGACCCCGGACTGGTACACGAGGCCTGCCCGGAACGTGGGTGAAAGGTCTACGTCCTCACGCCGCGCGTAGGAGTTGAAGTGCTCGAGCACCTGGAACCGCACCGACCCGACCTCGATGCCGGCCCGCACCGCCGTGAACACGGAATACGGAACCGACGTGGCACCGCTCGAGGCAAAGTCCTCCCGCCGCCACTCCACCCCACCCCACAGCCGCGTGTAGTTATGGCTTGTCGCGTGCGCCGCGATCCCGCCGATCACGCCGACGCGGAGCACGCGATGGATGATTGTACTGTCGACGAGCGTGTCGTCGCGAAACTGGAGCACGCGTTCCCGCGCGGCTTCGCCGTAGGTCTCGAGCGAATGGCGCGCCGCGGTCTCGTGAAACGGCAGGCCGAGGCGCCATTCCCCACGCAGACCGTCGGAGAGGTCCCGGTAGCGGAGCGCGAGCGCGTTGCGGCGGCCGATGAACTGCTGATTCACGAAATCCAGATCGAGATGGCTGCGGTCGGGGTTCCGGCCGTACATGACGACCAGCTGCGTGGCCGTGCCGAGGAAATTCTTTTCGATGAGCCCGACGTCCCACGTCTGGTCGCCGGCGGCGCTCGAGAAGCTGGCCTGCGGCTGCGTGCTCCAGCCGTCCGACGTGACCGCGCGGAGCGCGAGTCGTCCTCCCGGCTCGGACCGCACCGTGTCCACCCGCACCGATCGAAACACGCCGAGGGAGCGCAGGGCGCGCTCGCTTTCCGCCACCCGGGCCGAGTCGAACGGATCGCCCCGGTTCAGGAGCAGGCGCCGGCGGATCACCCAGGGTCGAGTCCGCATGTGCAGCCGGTTCGCCAGGTGCGCGAGCCAGTCGGGTGTCGCGTCGTCCCGGTCGAAGATGTTGCCGGGCTCGACGATGACCGTGTCGATCGTCTGGCGGTCGGGCGGCCGGACGGTCGGACTGCCGGTCTGCAACAACCACAGGACGCCGAGCAACACTATGGGCGCACTCCGTGGATGCGCTGCCGCAGTCGATAGGTCGCGTGCTTTCTGGAATCATTCCACTCTGTGAAATACAGCGTCGCATCGATGCGGCCGGCGATTTGGCGCGAGCCTCGCGTCTGCATCGTGTACGTGCCGCGCACCGAGTCGGGGCGCAGCGGGCGGCACAGGCAGGTCACCGTCCCCCACGCGGGGATAGCGTCACCGAGCGCATACGGATGATTGGCGGAGAGGTTGCGTGCGTCGCCGAGATCGAGGGCGACGGTCAGCGAATACTCGTCACCCAGGGCGTCGCTGGGATCGAAATCGAATCGCGCGAGCACGACGTCGTGTCGGTCCCGGGCGGTCGTATCGACACGCAAATGGAAGATCGTGTAGCGTGCGTCAGGTTCCGCGATGATGCGGCCATGCTGCTCCCACCGTCCTGCTTCTTGTACGCCCTGGGTATCCCCCGGATGCGGCAGGACGTCGCACGCCGAGGTCACCCCGGCGATCAGGGCTAACACGCGAACCAGTATCATCGGGTATTGTCAAAAGATATACACCGCACGGCCTAGCGGCCGTGCGGCGGCGAGTCACAACTCGACCTCAGTACGAGTACGCCAAGCCCAGCGCGACGCTGACTTGATCTTTCCGGGCGTCGAAGGCGGCCAACGTCGATCGATCGTACCGCAACTCCGGTCGGAGGACGGCATTCGGCCACGCATGGATATTCAACGTCGCCGTGGCACTGCCAAACTTGTGCCCCGCGTTCACGGGAAACCCCATCGACCCACTGCTGCGCGCGCCGTTCGCGTCGTTCACAAAATCCCCCCGCAGCGCGAACCCGACCGACGTGTTGACCGCGTACGACACCCAGCCGCCGATTGCCCACCATTCGGCATCCTGGGTGGGTGTCGGCAAGGCGGCGTTCGCCTGCTCGCGGCCGTAGTCACCCTGGAGCCAGAGTTGCGCGCTGCCCAGCTTCCGCGACAGCAGTGCCTCCACGCCATAGCGATTCGCGTTGTCGTTGCCGCTCTCTTCCGGACCCCAGAACCCAGTGATCCCTACCGATGTAAGCGTATCGGGCGAGATCCCGATACGTCCCATCAGTGACTTACGCTTGTTGTTGTCCGAAACCTGGTCCCACCCGTTGATCACCCGCAGCTGCACGTCGACGTACCGGTTGAGCTTGGTTTCGACGCTCACACCCACTGCCGTGAAGTTCTCGACGTAGATGAACTGGTTTCCCTCCGACCAATTCGGGTTGCCGGTGGTCTCGATCACCTCCAGCCCGAGCAATGTGGGGATGCGCCCCGCCTTGAACTGCACGCCGCTCCCATTGGCGGTCGGGAGGTTCAGGGTGACGTAGAGGTGCGGGATATCGGCCTGCGTGCCGAGGTCGATCGCGCCTCCACCGGACTTGATCACCGTGGCATCCTGGCCGAACAGGAACTCGGCGTGGAATCCGGCGCTGCGCTTCGCGGGGTCGTACGTCTTGTCCAGCACGACGCCGAACGCATTCAGGGCAAAGCGGTTCTGCAGACGATCGTACAGCCGCCCCACGATCATCGTATCGCCGGCGCTGTGCCGGGAATAGGCGTAGGACGCCTCGGCCCAGCCGCTGAGCTTGAGCGCTGCAGGCGATTGCGCCGCCAGCGACCCCGGTGCGACCAACAGGCCGGCCACCATGAGGGCACGCATCAGACCGGTTCCGGCTGTGGCTGGAGCGGCGCATCCGGCTCGAGCGATGTTGCCGCCGACTCGTTCATGAGGATGACGGTCGAGGCCTCCGGCGTACTGGGATACGCCTCGACACCCATCTCCGGCACGTCGAGCCCGAGCTCCTCGACTTCAGCCGACACGCGATGGCCACCCACCACGAGACCGGTGACCTTATACGCCCCGTACGCCATCGCGCCGACGGCGACGAAATTGGTCACGCCACCCACCAGCTGAGCGAGGAGCTGCGACGCGTCGCCGTAGAACAATCCACGCACCGCCCCGTCGACGCCGTTCCAGCCGGCGCCGTAGGTGCCGTCGGCGAGCAACCCCACGGCGAGAATCCCCCACAGCCCGCACACGCCATGGACCGAGATCGCCCCGACGGGGTCGTCGATCTTCAAGGACCGCTCGACGAAAACCACCGCGGCGCAGACCAGCACCCCTGCCACGCCACCGATCAAGACGGCGGATGGAGCCGTTACGAAGGCGCACGGTGCGGTGATCGCAACCAGTCCGGCGAGCGTCCCGTTCGCCAGCATCGACGGATCGGGCTTGCCGTACTTGCGCCAGACGTACAGCATCGCGGTCAGCCCTCCGGCTGCCCCAGCCAGCATCGTGTTCGTTGCGATGACCCCGATGCGCAGGTCAGAGCCCGCGAGTGTCGATCCGGCGTTGAACCCAAACCACCCGAAGGCGAGGATGAACGTCCCGACCAACGCCATCGGGATGTTGTGGCCCGGGATCGCATTCGCGGTCCCATCGCGGTTGTACTTGCCCCGGCGCGGGCCGAGGAGGATCGCGGTGACGAACGCCATGACGCCGCCCGTCATGTGGACCACGGACGATCCGGCGAAGTCGACGTGGCCGTGGCCCAGCCCGAGGTTCTTGCCAAGCATGGCGAGCCAGCCGCCGCCCCAGGTCCAGTTGGCGTAGATCGGGTAAATGACTGCGCCGACGAACACGCTGAACACGGCGAACGCGACGAATCTCCACCGCTCGGCCAGCGCTCCAGTGGGGATCGTGGCGGCGGTGTCCATGAAGACCATCTGGAACAGGAAGTAGGCGAAGACCGGCGCGGTGTAGGCGACGCCGCTGAGGAAGAACCCGGTTCCTCCGAACAGACCCCACGACTTCCCGCCGATCGTCACCGCGACTTCGTGCGACAGCTGATCGTAGCCACCCAGCGTGCCGAGCGGCCCCACACCCCCCGCTTGCAGGGCGAAGCCCACAGCCCAGTAGGCGAGCATCGCGATGCCGTACACCATGAAATTCATCGTCATGGTGTGCGCGGCATTCTTCGCGCGCGTGAAGCCGGTCTCGACCAGCGCGAAGCCGGCTTGCATGAACATCACGAGGAACCCGGCGACCAGTGTCCAGACAAAGTTGATGGCAACGGTGTTGGCGTCCATTTCCCCCTCGGAGGTTCGCGGTGACAGTTGATATGTGCATAATATGCACAGTTTTGTTGACACTCTGCAAGCCAGTCTGGCCATCGTAAGCACAGATGTCTAGCGATTTTTGCAGTATATGCACGAACATGCATACACTGTGCCAAGAGGGGGGAAGCGGCGCCGGGCGGGGATGGGATGGAAGTGAGGCGGGGAAGAAACAGACCGAGGAAGTGCTAGTACTGGGCCAGGTAGCGCTCCACCTCCCATTCGCTGACGCGGCCGATGTACTCCTGCCACTCCTCACGCTTCGCTTCAACGAACCGCTCGTAAATGTGTGGCCCCAGGGCGTCGCGGATCACGTCGTCCTTCTCGAGCATATCCAGCGCCTCGTGCAGGTCGCGCGGCAGCTCGTCGATCCGATATTTGCGACGCTCGCGGAAGCTCATCTCGAAGATGTTCTTGTTCACCGGATCGGGGGGCGTGAGCTTGCGCTCGACGCCGTCCAGGCCGGCGGCGAGCTGCACGGCGAGAGCCAGGTAGGGATTCGCCGATGGATCAGGCATCCGCAACTCGCACCGCGTACCGATGCCGCGGCGGTCGGGGATGCGCACGAGCGGGGACCTGTTGCGCATCGACCACGCCACGTTGGTCGGGGCCTCGTAGCCCGGAACCAGCCGCTTGTAGCTGTTCACGAGCGGATTCGTGACGGCGCAGAAGCCGCGGGCGTGCTTCAGGAGTCCCGCGATGTACTGGAGCGCCACCGCGGACAGCTCCCATTTCGCCTTGGGGTCGTGGAACGCGTTCGCCGCTTTGCGAAACAGTGACTGGTGGGTGTGCATCCCCGAGCCATTCTGACCGAAGATCGGTTTGGGCATGAACGTCGCCAGGAATCCGTGCCGGTACGCCACGTTCCTCACGACAAAACGAAACGTCGCCAGATTGTCGGCAGTCGCCAGCGCTTCGGCGTAGCGAAAATCGATCTCGTGCTGTCCCGGCGCCACCTCGTGATGCCCCGCTTCCACCTCGAATCCCATGGCGACGAGATCCTTCACGATGAGGCGGCGAATCTCCTCGGCCCGGTCCACCGGCGTCTGGTCGAAATAGCCGCCGTGATCGTGCGTGATCGTCGTCGGCTCGCCTTCCGCATCCAACTGGAAGATGAAGAACTCGGCCTCGACACCAGCCATCATCTCGAACCCGAGGGTCTTGGCTTTCGCGATCTGGCGCTGGAGCGCCTGGCGCGTGCACCCCGCGAATGACGATCCATCGGGATTGTAGATGTCGCAGATCACCCGCGCGACCTTGCCGGCGGCGTCGCCGTTCGGCAGCACGCGGAACGTGTCGAGATCGGGCCGCAGCACCATGTCCGACTCTTCGATCCGCACAAATCCTTCGATCGACGAGCCGTCGAACATGATGTCGCCCTCGAGCGCCTTTTCGAACTGGCTCTCGGGCACTTCGACATTCTTGTTGACGCCAAGAATGTCCGTGAATTGGAGCCTGAGCGAGCTGACGTCCTGCTTTTTGGCTAGGTCGAGGATTTCGCGTTTGGTCGTCATGGCGGTTAGACGGTTAGGCGGTTAGGCGGTTAGGCGGTTAGAAGCATTGCGCTCCTAACCGCCCAACCGCTCAACCGCCTGCCTTGTTGTTACGCGTCGTAATACAGGAAGAACTCGTACGGATGCGGCCTGAGCGCCACCGCGTCGACATCCTTGACTCGCTTCATCGCGAGCCAAGTGTCGATGAGATCCTGCGTGAACACGCCGCCCTCGAGCAGGAACGCGTGGTCGGCTTGGAGCGCCTGCAGCGACTCCAGCAGGCTCCCCGGCGTGTTCTTCACGTGCTTCCGCTCTTCGGGCTCCAGTTCGTACAGATCGACGTCCATCGGCTTCGGCGGCTCGATCTTGTTCTTGATGCCATCGAGACCGGCCATCAGCAGCGCGGCGAACGTGAGGTACGGGTTGGCGGACGGATCCGGCGCCCGGAACTCGAGCCGCTTCGCCTTCGGCGACGTCGAGTACATCGGGATCCGGCAGATCGCCGAGCGGTTGCGCTGCGAGTAAATCAGATTGATCGGCGCCTCATAGCCCGGTACCAGCCGGCGGTAGCTGTTGGTCGTCGGAGCCGCGAAGGCCAGCAGCGCCGCCGCGTGCTTGATCAACCCGCCGATGTACCAACGCGCGGAATCAGAGATCAGCGCGTACCCATTCTTGTCGAAGAACAGGTTGTTGGTGCCGTTCCACAAGCTCATGTGCACGTGCATGCCCGAACCGTTGTCGCCGAACATGGGCTTCGGCATGAACGTCGCCGTGTAGCCGTTCTTCGCGCACACGTTCTTGACGATGTACTTGTACATCATGACCTGATCGCCCATGCGCGTAAGGGTGTTGTAACGCATGTCGATTTCGGTCTGGCCCGCCGTGCCCACCTCATGGTGGTGCACTTCCACCTCGATCCCCGCCGCGATCATCGCCAGCATGATCTTGGACCGCAGGTCCTGCAAGCGGTCGGTGGGCGGCACCGGGAAGTAGCCCTCCTTGTGGCGCGGCCGGTGACCCAGGTTGGGTGAACCGTTCGTGCCGGAGTTCCAGATGCCTTCTTCCGAATCGATGTGGTAGTAGCCCTCGTGCGCATTCTGATCGAAGCGCACGGAGTTGAAGATGTAGAACTCCGCCTCGGGCCCGAAGTATGCGGTCGTGGCAACGCCGCTCTTCTTCAAGAACGCTTCGGCCTTACGCGCCACGTACCGAGGGTCACGCGAGTACGGCTCGCGGGTGATGGGATCGACGATGTCGCACGTCAGCGAAAGCGTCGGCACCTCGAGGCACGGATCGACGAACGCACTGTTCGGATCCGGCAGCAGCAGCATGTCGCTTTCGTTGATCGCCTGAAAGCCGCGGATCGACGAGCCGTCAAACCCGAGACCGTCGGTGAACGTGTCCTCCTCGAGCTCCTTCAACGGAATCGAGAAGTGCTGCCAGGTACCGGGCAGATCCGTGAAGCGGACGTCGACGATCTGTACTCCGGCTTCTTTCGCGCGACGAATCACATCCGCCGGCGACGTGCCGGTGGCTGCTTTCGCACCGGTGCCGACGGTGGGTTCCAGCGTTGCTGTCATTGAGCGGGGTCTCCTTCCCGAGTCGGTACGACACTTTGCAAGCGGCGGGCCATGCGGGAAGCTAGAGGGGGTTCAGCGGAGTGTCAAGAAATACGTGCACGAACTGCACGGAAAATCGCCCACGTCTCATTCAGCATGTGGAAATGTGCAAACTGTTTGCCCAAATGTGCCTCATTTGCGCTACAGCGACTCCACGAAATGCAACAGCTCCACGGCCGAAAACTCGGCGAACCGCTCCTGCATGTCCTTCTCCTGCCACTCGAGGAAGATCCAGCCCGTCACCTTGTGCAACTGGCCTCCCCCGCCGACGAAGTGGATTCGGCCGCGGACGGCGCCGAGCGAGGTGTCGGGCTGGCCCTCCAAGTACACGTCCCAGCGCTGCTCGCCACGCTTGAGCTCCCCCATGTGCTTGCCGTATTCGGTGGCCGCCATGGGCCCCTACACTACGGGCTTTCAGGCGGCCCGCCAGTCCGCGCCCGAGTTACATTCCCCAGCCTATGACCTGTCACGCCTGCGGAGCATCGCTTTCCTCGACCGCGCGCTTTTGCCACAAGTGCGGCGCGGCCATAGCCACCGGCGGAGCCACGACCACAGGCTGGCGAGCCGGTCTCCCGTGGGCGCTCGCCGGCGCGGCTGTGGGTGCGCTGGTCGCTGTCGTCGCGATGCGCTCGGCTTCCTCGCCCGCACCCCGCGAGGAGCTCACTGCGCCCGTTGCAATCAATGGCGGTGGTGGTCGGCCGCCCGATATCTCGCAGATGTCACCCGAAGAGCGCGCGAATCGGCTCTTCAATCGCGTGATGATGCTGGCGGAGGCCGGCAAGCAGGACAGCGTACAATTCTTCATGCCGATGGCGCTGGGCGCGTACAGCCAGCTGCCCGCGCTCGATGCCGACGCGCGCTATCACATCGGCTTACTCCAGCTTGCGGGCGGTGACGTAGCAGCGGCCCTCGCGCAATCGGACACGATTCAGCGCTCGCTGCCGAATCACCTCTTCATCTATATACTCCGGGCCCACGCCTACCAGGCGCAGGGCAATACGGCGCAGGAACAACGCGCCTACGCCGATTTCCTGCGGCATGAGCAGGCGGAGCTGGCGCTCAAGCGCGCCGAATACGACGATCACCGCGAGTCGTTGACGAACTTCCATACCGAAGCCCTGCGGCAAGCGCAGACCACGCGGAGACCGACGTCATGACGGCGACCGCTCCCCGCACGATACACGTTGCTCACAGCCCCGACGCCGATGATGCGTTCATGTTTTGGGCCATGGCATCGGGCAAGATCGACACGGGCGAGCGCCGCTACGTCCACGAGCTGGGCGACATCGAAAGTCTCAACCGGCGCGCCCTGGCGGGTGAGTTGGAGGTGACTGCGGTCTCGTTGCATGCCTATGCGTACCTCGCCGATCGCTACGCTTTGCTCGCGCACGGCGCCAGCATCGGCGATCGCTACGGCCCGCGCATTGTTGCGCGAGAGGCCCCTCCGCAGGATCCGTGCAAGGCGCTGGCCGGACGCCTGGTCGCCGTGCCCGGAGAGCTCACAACCGCATTTCTCGCGCTGCGGCTTTACCAACCAGCATCCCGCCATGTCGTCGTCGCCTTCGATCAGATCGAAGAGTTCGTCGCGGCCGGAAAGGCCGACGCTGGGCTCCTGATTCACGAGGGTCAGCTCACGTTCGCCGACCGGGGACTGCACCTGTGGGCGGACATGGGTGAATGGTGGTATCAGCAGACTCGGCTTCCGCTGCCGCTGGGCGGCAACGTCGTCCGGCGCGACCTCGGCGATGATCTGATGCGAGCGATTGCGCGCGACCTGAAGGCAAGCATCGAGTATGGACTGTCGCACCGCGTCGAGGCGCTCCGGCATGCGCAGGGCTTCAGCCGCGGTCTCGATGCAGACCGCACTGACCGCTTCGTCGGCATGTACGTGAACGCCTACACGGTAGACTATGGCGAGGTGGGACGGCGCGCGGTCAGCGAGTTGCTGGCCCGCGCCTATGCTGCACGACTGATTCCTGCCTCCGTGGACCTGGCGTTCGTCGCAGCCGATTCCTAGTTTGGCTTGGTTTCACAAGGAGAATCGGGTTGACCGCTCAAACGGGCATCGTCACGGTCCTCGTGGTCGATGACGAAGAGCCCATCCGAAACGCGCTGCGGAAATTCTTGAAGCAGCAGCAGTTCGAGGTCTACGCGGCCGCGTCGGCCGACGAGGCCTTGCAACAGCTGCGCCTCCACAAGATCGCGTTGATGCTGTCCGATATCCGCATGCCCGGCAC
>Ga0075424_100007917_pt1 | contig 10345 bp, 6 predicted proteins | sample SoiMethybrSBSTD3_FD_75301 | JGI IMG/M metagenome (GOLD analysis project Ga0075424, IMG submission 75301) | Bulk soil microbial communities from a Populus tree surrounding site in Tennessee, USA - Soil MetaG P. TD hybrid SBSTD3 | ecosystem: Environmental > Terrestrial > Soil > Tree plantation...
AGCCAATGGACTCTCTGAAGCGCCTTCGTTGCAAAATCTCACAGTGCAAGCAGAAGACAAATTTCAGCAAGTTTTCGGATGCAAAGGCAACTCCACGTGCGCGGTCCAACTACAGAATTTTCCTTTCGTTCTTCCCTTTCCATGATTGCTTGTGCCTCTCCTGACATGGAGTCTAGCGTTTTTTGTATTGCTGCTAACCTACTGTCATCTTTTATCTGACATTCGCTTTGTCAGCTTTACAATCCTTAGTAAATGAAAGCAATTTGATAATGACCTTCATCCATTCAAGTGTATAATACAATAATTATTTTGTAACATTATTTGCGTACTTTATTGAATATGACGTAAATATTTGGGCCTCCGGTCTTTAGAATGAAGATGCATTTTCCAAATAATACAGAACATATCCCAAAAATCATCAACAATGCCGACAAGCTTCGAGATGGGATGCCCATTGGTATTGTGTTGTCGCTGGTGTTTTTGAGTCTATTTTCGTTAATGGTCGTCGGTGCCGAAGCTAAAAGTTCAGCAGACTCATTTTCTTCAGCGGTACCTACTAAGAATATACCGCAGGTCACGATGATGTATGATGACAAGGTTTATCCAATGTCAACTTTTGTTCTTGCAAATGGCGGAGAAATGAACAAAATTACGATTCCAATAGCCAATCCTCCAGAAGATGGGTCAAATCCTCCACTACATGTTCAACTAGGCGATACAGTACATTTTCAATTCGATAGAGAACCGACAAAGGTAAGTGCATACCTGATCGATATGGATGCTCAACCAGTAGAGCTCTATGCACAAAGGCAGATAGGGTCAAACGATTTCCAAATAGTCGGGCCGGAAGGAATACTTAATTATGAAGTGCATGCATTTTTTGCAGATGGACAATACACTTCTCAATATTTGCTAGTGAACGTTACGTCGGGAGCAAGTCCAAGTGTGAGGAATTTTAACGCAGAGGGTGAAGAAACTGGCTACATCGCATTATCTGATAAACAAGCCTGCAATAGGGCTGATAGGCTTCATACATTACAAATCTCGGCCGGATCTCAAAACACTAATAGCTCCTCTCCAATAACGCTCTTAGATAATAATTTGCAGACAGCATGGATGATTAAAAGCACAGATGTGAAATCATATGTAAAGTCAACGTCTAGCGACAGTAAAGATGTCGGCTACGCGTCTAGCGCGAGTCCATGGCTTCAACTTGATCTAGGAGCAGAAAAGATGGTATGTAACATAGGGATAGCTTTTCCAAATGGTGATAAGAGTATAAACTTCTTCACTGTCCAAACATCCGCAGACGGCGAGCACTTCAAAAATGCAGGTGATGCAGAGAGCTACCCTCTAGGTGCTGGGGGACAGTTATTTACTTTCCCAGATATGCCGGACAAAGCAAGATATGTCAGGATTACCGATGTAGGCAACATAATATCTGACCAAACTGAAATAGCAGAGCTCATGGCAGCTGGAAAATAGCAGCCTAGCTATGGAGCGGATATCGAGAAACAATGACAACTTTTATTTATGCAATTAAGTCTTGAGTTGTCGAGTAAGTACCTACCTCTGGCGATCTATAGCGATCCCTTAGGTCCTGCGATTCCGTTAGAAGATGCTGTTTTTAAGTCCTATCAAGATTCTAAGACTCTGACGGTAGGCAATCCTTGGACGTGATAGGTGCACTCTGTAACACACATTCCAGACTCATTATCTATGTATGCTCACTACAACAAAGGCCTCTATTTCATCCAACTGATATGTCCTCCTCCTTAAAATAGTATCAAATATGATTAGCGGACTGGATACATGATATGACAATACTATTTAGTCTGCATTGCTCGTTAAATATTTGTATTGTCGTCATCATGTTTATCTCCACCTAGTTGCAATAAATGCAAAATCGGCTCTAGTGTGTATCATCGTCGGTACTCCGGAGAATATCTGTGCAAGAGGTGTTTCCTGCGATCTATAGAACAAAAAACTTCAAGAACAATGTCAAAATATGCGATGCTCAATTACAACGACAATGTCGCTGTTGCTGTTTCTGGTGGCAAAGATAGTTTATCGCTTTTATATATAATGAAAAAGATCTTAGATAGTCGACACAGAGCAACTAATCTTATTGCTATCACTATAGATGAGGGCATCAAAGGATATCGTGATGAATCACTTAAGATCGTGCAGGAGTTTTGTTCTAATATTCATGTGCCTAACAAGGTCCTATCATACAAGGAAATCTTTGGAATGGATATGGATGAGGCAATAAAATTGAGGTCAGCTGAGAAAATGACTTCGTGCTCAATATGTGGCACCTTTCGCAGAAGAGCGATGGACCTTGCTGCAGAGGCAGTAGGAGCAAACGTGGTTGCAACAGCCCACAACCTAGATGACCAGGTACAAAGCTTTATGATAAATATTCTTGCTGGAGACGTTGAGAGAATCGGCTGGACCTATCCAGAACCTGTTTCGTATGGTACGAATAAGTTGAAAAAAATAAAACCGTTCGTCGAACTTTATGAGCAAGAGATCGTATTTTATGCATTACAAAGAGGTATCCCTTTTCAGACAGAAGAATGCCCCTACATGCACGAAAGTATCAGGACTGATCTTAGGCAATTCTTGAACAAATTTGAAACTGACCATCCAGGTATCAAATACAACATTTACAATTCGACAATGAAAATTTCTAAAACCATGAGGTCAAGTCTGAGGACAGCAAGCGTTCAGACATGCAGTATATGCAGAAGGGAATGTACGTCTGAGATATGTGCAGCATGTAACACAATTAAGAGCCTAACAACTGAAGGATTATAAATGACACTTTCAAATAACCCATGCGTCGAGGTATCGCTCAGACCAATCACAATTGGACTTAATAATAATAAAACTGTTGATGGAAATTATGAACTGTTTGACCCAAACACAATGCCAATTACGTTCTGTCCGTAATAAACAAATATAATGATTCTGCACACTGAGGTTACGGAGGTGGGGAGGATCAGGGTGCTAGCCGTACCCTTCTAACACCAGAAATCGGCTTTATGCTGGGATCAGTAACTGCTAGATAAATCCGCAGATAGGAGGTTCCCGCTCGTGCTGCTGATATGAGAGCATGCCGGGTCGGATGGTTATGAGCGGCGAACCATGCGAAGGCATGGGTTTGACTGCGAATCGTCGAAATGGATGAGGTCCGGGAGGGAGCAATCCTAAGGCGGCGTAGCCATGCTGGCACGTCTACGTGCTGGATCTTGCGGCGCTTGAAAAGGGGCCTTTTATTTGCGGTGGTACTAGTGGGCTACCTCCGCTCTAAATCTACGGGACAAAGTAGGATTTCGAATTAGCTTTTATCGTAACGGAGATCAACGAGACGGAATTGAAGCTGCTAACTACATGCTTAGGTGTCTGGCCAGCTGCGTATCTCAACTAGTCGTGAATACGGTAACCTTTTTTTTCATGAGGAAAATTGGGAATAACCAAAAAGTGCTTATAAGAGTTATCTTCTCATTTTCATATCATACCCATATATTAGACATACTAATCACTTCATGTCTAAGAATCTTAAAACGATCCAGTGAAGCAGCGAAAATTTCAAAAAAAAATAAACTCAACAAATATTATTGGAGTCTGATGACAATAAAATATTAGCAGAAAATGAAGCCAATCGGTATATTAATCAAAAAGAATTAATCACTTAATCCCACTCACTAAGCAATTGAATGAACGTAGCAATAATTTTTAGACCCGCTCACCTACTGAGAGCGCAGCTAAAAGGTTGACAATTGACAACATGACAGAACTAAGAATAACATTTCTTGGAACCTCGGCAGCTATTCCTACATTCAGACGAGGTTTATCATCGGTAGCATTGACAAGGGGGTCAGAACTGTTACTATTCGATGCAGGCGAAGGTATGCAGCAAAATTTCATCAAAGCTCATCTTGGTATGAATAGAAAAATGAAAATTTTTGTAACGCATATGCATGCCGATCATTGTGTTGGGCTACTCGGACTTTTGCAAACAATGTCCCTACAAGGTAGACAGAGATCAGTTGACATATTCGGCCAACCAAGATTGGCAGAATTCATAAAGGAGAATATGAGAATCATACATTTTGGACTTGTGTTTGATGTAAATATTCATATAATTGAAGGGGAAGGCATCATAACAAAAGCTAGAGACTATCAAATTACTTGTTGTGAATCATCTCATTCTGTTCCTGCGTATTCTTTCTGTGTGACGGAATTTGATAGGCCAGGCAAATTTGACATTGAAGAAGCAAAGCGCATCGGAATCCCAGAAGGCGAATTATATCGTGCACTGCAAGAGGGAAGGAATATTCTTATAGACGGAAAGACTGTAAACTCATCTCAGGTAGTTGGACCTCCGAGGCCTGGTCGAAAAATTGGTATATCTGGCGATACTAGACCTACAGAAAAATTGCGGCTCTTCTTTAAGGATTGTGATCTGTTAATCTATGAATCAACATACAGCCAAGACGAACAAACCAAAGCCATGGAAAGCTTTCATAGTACGGCTACAGAGGCTGCTTTTTTGGCGAAGTCTTGTTCTGTTAAAAAACTCTACCTCACTCACTTCAGTGCTAGATACGAGAACGTTACAGATTTGGTGAAGGAGGCACAGCGAATCCACAGTAACACCGAAGCAGCCGAGGATCTCAAGGTTGTTGAAGTTCCATATGATCAAAATTATTTACGATAAACCAAAAATGCTCATAAAACGATGCGACTCAAGTATATTATGTCATTACATGGAAGAGTGACCTATTCTTTAAATGTTGATAAGATTTTCTGAGTAAGGACATTTGGAGAATATACTTGTATATTGAGTGATCGCATTGCCGCTTTCGGTTAGGAAACCTTTATACACTTGGGATGGTGTGATAGAAACCAGACAAATGTTGGAAGAACATCAAAATTGTATGACAATAACTACATTCGTATGTGTATTTTATTATGGAAATTAATGCTTATATAATTATAATTCTTAGTAAATCAAATTGGAGCAAGAAAAAGTAGGGATGATAATTCCATCAGTAAGTATATTCTGTCCTGGTGAAATCATAGTATTTGTTTAGGTTTCTTATTGTCTTTATGGGGATTCATTGTTGAGAGGACAACAGCAGCACAAGCCTGCAAAACCTAGAAAAAATTTTGATTACAATAAGCCAACAGGACGATGCATGGTATGTTATACGCTCTCTGATTGGCATTGCTATGACTGCAATAATGACTTTTGTGAGATTCATTTTCAAGACCACAAAGAAAGGCGCCTCTGCAAAGAGTCTTCATGACCCAAATTCGTTTGCTACGAGTTACCTGCTCGGACTCCACACACATTCACATTTTTAAGAGTTTGTCTCACAAAATTCACTAACATATTTTGGAGTTTTTGAATAAATGAGTCTTAAATACCATTGTTGCCAATAGTTGATGACCACAAATGCAGAGCCAGAGTACACACAACGACGGTAAGGGCAAAGCTAATAGATTAATCAATGAGAGCAGTCCATATCTGCTGCAGCATGCGTATAATCCTGTTGACTGGTATCCATGGGGGAAAGAGTCTCTGGATAGAGCTAAAAAAGAGGATAGACCGATTTTCCTAAGTATAGGTTATAGCGCATGTCACTGGTGTCATGTTATGGCACATGAGTCCTTCGAGAATGAAGAGACTGCTAAGATGATGAATGCGAATTTCATCAATATTAAAGTAGACAGAGAAGAACGCCCAGATATAGATGATATATACCAGAGGGTTTGTCAGCTCGCAACGGGTAACGGCGGATGGCCGCTATCCGTATTTTTGACTCCTGATCAAAAGCCATATTATGTTGGAACATATTTTCCTGCAGATAGTAGGTATGGTATGCCAAGTTTTAGAAAAATCTTAAATCAGATGTCACAATCATATCACACCAGCAAACAGCAGGTTGCCTCTGCTGCATCAGAGTTCATGCAGTCTTTGTCTTCCATGGCCATGGATATCGAAGTACAAGGCCAACACCTAGATATTGACAGATCGGTTTTAGACGAGGCTGGGCTGGGTTTGTTTCATATGGCAGATCCTGCCTATGGCGGTTTTGGTCATGCCCCAAAATTTCCCAATGTTTCAAATCTTCTGTTCATGCTGCGATATTATGATATTTCAAGAATTAACCGGTTCAGAGATTTTGTGATGTTTACTGCAGACAAAATGGCGGCAGGCGGAATCCATGACCAGCTGGGCGGAGGATTTTCCAGATATTCTACTGACCAGAAATGGCTAGTTCCTCATTTCGAGAAGATGCTCTATGACAATGCCCTTTTAACGCAAATGTATGCAGAACTATATCAGATCTCTGGCAGGGAAAGCTATATGCGAATAGTCGAAAGTATCCTTGAGTATATTATCAAGGAGATGACTTCTCCTGAAAGTGGCTTCTACTCAGCTCAGGATGCTGATTCCGAAGGTGAAGAAGGAAAATTCTACGTCTGGTCGAAAAAAGAAATAGTAGAAAGCCTAGGAGACCGTACGGTTGCTGATATATTTTGTGATTACTACGGAGTCTCAGATGGAGGCAACTTTGAGGGAAAGAATATTCTAAGTATTGTCATGTCATTGAACAGCTTGTCGCAAAAATATGGCTTAGATCCTAACAGTATAGAACAGGCTATCGAAAATGGCCGCAAAAAGCTGCTTGAAATTAGGGATAGGAGGACGAGGCCGGGAACCGATGACAAGATTTTGACATCTTGGAACGGCCTTATGATATCTGGCTTTGCGAAAGGATATCGTATTACAGGCAATAAAAAATATCTGGATTATGCATTAAACGCGATAAACTTCATCGAAAGCAAGATTGCCGTTCATGACGAAGCAAGATTGCGCAGAACATTTAAAAACGGTGTTTCGAAGCTAAATGCATACCTTGATGACTATGCCTTTTACATTAACGGTTTATTAGATGTGTTTGAAGTTGACTGCAAAGCAGAGTATCTAGAAAAGGCATTGAATTATACCGACTTTATGCTAAAGCATTTCTGGGATAGTAGCAGTGGAAGTCTTTTTCTTACATCCGATGATCACGAACAACTCATAATTAGAACAAAGAACTTCTATGATCTTGCCATTCCGAGTGGTAATTCAATAGCAGCCTATAACTTGCTTAGACTTTTCCATATTGTCCAAAATAAGGATTACCTCCAAAAGGCAGAACAGATCATTAAGGCCGCGAGCACGCCAGCCGTAAAAAATCCATTTGGATTTGGACAGTTACTGGTGACCATGTCGACGTATTTGAAGAAGAACCCAGTTGAGATTGTTATCATCCAAAAACCTACGAGTGAAGTCCCTCACAAAATGAGCGAATGGTTGACCAAGCAGTATCTCGCAGACGGGATTAGCGTTATCATAAACGACATAGCGGAGTTAGAAAAACTCCAGAAATATCCTATGTTTACAGGCCGAACCGCGAATTTCGACAACGAAAAAAAAGCCGAAGTAGCATATGTATGTAAGAACTTTGCTTGCTCTCTACCTATATATACTCTTGAAGAATTGCAAAGAACAATTATATCCCAATAAAGATCAGGAATGATTCTTTCTGATTCGACACAATAGGAGATATAATTTCATATCCTTTTATTTTAATCGAAAAAATTTGCGCAGTATTTGCGCCAGTATATGTATCAGCAGCCGCAATCGCAAACATAGTATGATATCACATTTGGTAACAGACTGTTTGCAACGATTCTAATAGTAATACTCTATCAAATGAATCGACACCTGACGATGTAGACAATAATTCACAAAAGAATGGATGAAAAGTGTCTTCAATATCTGTAGGGCAACGGCTCATACTCAACACGAATGTCCTAACCTGAATCCAAACCACAGTAATCGTAAATTCAACCAACTTCACCAAACCAAAGTCTGACTGAAAAACTAGAGGCTTATCACTTTGTATTTGCTAAAGTCCTCCTGCATATAGTAATGGCTCATGTAAAGCATCAGGGTCCCCTCCAAAATAACCATGACCATCACCGTCACAAGTCGTTCCTGCGACAGAACCTTCGTTTAAAAGAGCTCTACGCACTTCAGAAGGGGATGCGCTCTGATGAATAGACTTGTACAGAGCAGCTGCCCCAGCTACGAAAGGTGATGCCATGCTCGTGCCAGATAGGGTTGCGTAGGAGTTGTCCTTGTATGTAGAGAGTATATTTACACCCGGCGCAGACATAGATATTACCCTTCCATAATTACTAAAGTCAGCAAGCGTATCATCATTTCCATGATTTGTGGTCCCTCCTGTCCCGCCACATTTACCGTCACTATCTGCAATTGCTGAGACCGCTATTACGTTCGGATCATTCGCAGGTGAAAAAGTTGAAGCATCTTTGTGATCATTTCCTGCTGCTACTGTATATGTTATACCTGCCTGTACTGAACTATTTATTGCGGCGTCAAGCGCAGGAGAACTGCAATTGCATCCAAAGCTTAAATTAGCAACATCAATTTCACCGGCGTGTTGAGTTATATAGTCAATACCCTTAATAATAGTAGAAACTGCTCCTCCGCCATCTTTGTCTAGCACTTTTACAGCCCATAACCTAGCTCCAGGCGCAACTCCAACAACACCTATAGAGTTGTCCTTAGCTGCTGCAATGCCTGCAATATGCGTCCCATGGCCATTATCATCGTTGGCTGTCGTGGTACCTGCTACAAATGTTTTTTGCCTATATACATTTAGATCAGGATGGTTCAAGCTTATGCCGGTGTCCAGAATTGCAATATCAGCGTCAACATCTCCAACCTCGTTTCCTGCGATTGCAGAGCTATGATCGGCGCCTATCCTCTTTATGCCAGTTGGCAGGATCTGCGAATTGATGTGAACTACTTTGTCTTGTTCTATGAAAGCAACATTGGGGTCTTGTTTTATAATATTAAGGGCATAAGGGTCTGGAACTTTGACAGAGAAACCGTCAAAAGCAAAATTATTCTTGAAAATGATTGAGGCATCTATATTCCGGAGTTTATCGGCCACTGAATTCATGATTTTCTGTGCGGCTAAATTTTTTACTTTATCTGCTATTGAAGACGCATGAGGATGTACGCCCGACTTCAGGACTATGATGTATTGGTTCGGTATAACCCCGTCATTAGATGCTGCCGTCCTTACTGCATCGTTTGCAGATGATGAAATATTAACCACACTCTGCTGAGTATGGTTTACAGAATTTGACGTGGAATGCATACGCTGTAATTGTTGGTTCGGAAGTGGCAGCGGTAATTGAACAAATCCAAATCCAGTTTGAGCCTGAAGGGCTGCGACGTGAGCAACTGGGATTGGAAAAATAAACGAAAACGACAAAAACATTGCAGCTGCCGCTAATACCGGAGACTGGACGCGTGAATATCCCCTAGAACGAAACATGACCAGACCGTAATTAATTCCTTTTTATAAAAGGAATCCTATTGCTTCATAATTAAGAATCCTTTCTAACTAACTATGAGAAGATTCAATGGTAGAGATCCAATTGTAAGTAGTTAATTAAATTCTAATCCGAACAATAACTCTCATGCATTAGTTTATAGAAGTTCCGATATTTTTTCTTCGCGGCTAAGGCGTGCATTTTACCAATACTACAACAAGCCAATTCACGTACTTTCTTTTAGGCATTAATACGAAATAAATTTTCTAATCTTGTGAAAGAGGGTTTGCAATATGTTATAAGTTATAAAACAGGTCTTTACTACATTCCAGCTGAGAAGGCACGCATATTCTTGTCTGGTTCTATCGAAGCCACTCTTGGATCATTTCTAAGGTCCTTTAGCAATTGTGAAAGTATATCTTGGTCTGGCACCTTGATGGCTAGACCCTTTATTGCCTCTTTGTAGACATAAATCACTTTTGCACCCTCGCTCTGGACCTTGGCAGTCAAATTATCAAGCGCGTTCTGAAGGGATTCTGGATTACGAGATACTTCATCGTTGAGAGTGATTATGTATTGATCTGATATCGTGATATTTCCATCCATGTTTTTAGAGATTGTAGTATTGTTCTTCTGAACAACGGGAACAGCTAAACTCAAGAGCGGTTCTCCTGATGATGTTCGCTGTATTACACCTAAAGCATAAGTTACTGGCATTAGCATTGCTCCGGATATATTACTTGGATGTCGATCATTTGATATCATTGACGACATTATAGCAATCCCCTGATTGATTATCGATAGAGTTAATACGATCAAGAATATAGGCATAAAGATCTTGTAACTTTTTTTGTCACGTTTGCTCTTAGGCTTGTTTATGCAGTTTAAATCAACAAGCAGATGTATT
>Ga0075424_100007918_pt1 | contig 10345 bp, 10 predicted proteins | sample SoiMethybrSBSTD3_FD_75301 | JGI IMG/M metagenome (GOLD analysis project Ga0075424, IMG submission 75301) | Bulk soil microbial communities from a Populus tree surrounding site in Tennessee, USA - Soil MetaG P. TD hybrid SBSTD3 | ecosystem: Environmental > Terrestrial > Soil > Tree plantation...
TGGTTCTCAGAAAGGGATGGCAGTCTGTCGCGCGTGAAGCGCCTGCTGCTCGTGGTCGCAGTTGCGCTGGCGCTCCCGGCGTCCGCCCTCGCGTGGGGCGGCTCGTATGCGACCGGAGACACCCGAGGGTCGTCGGTGACGATCCAGGTCGCGGACTCCTACACGCAGGATCAGGTCGTGCCGCAGGACTGGGCGAGCTTCCTCGGCACGCTCGTCCACGGGCCCGAGATCTCGAAGCTCACGCTGAACCTCCTGCCGGAGGACTCCGTGCAGGCGATCTGCGGCCGGCAGGCACTCGCCTGCTACGACCCGAACGCGGAGACGATCTACCTCTCGCCGGAGGATCAGCTCGACGAGCCGCCGGCGAAGGAGGTGCTCATCCACGAGTACGGCCATCACATCGCGAACAACAGCGCGGATGCGCCCTGGACGGCGCTCAACTACGGCACGAAGCGGTGGTCCTCGTACGAGAACATCTGCGCCAAGGCCGCGAGCGGCCTCGCGTCGCCCGGCGACGAAGGCTCGCACTACTTCCAGAACTCGGGCGAGGCCTTTGCGGAGTCCTACCGCGTGTTGAACCTCGAGAAGGAAGGCGCGACGGATATCGGCTGGGACATCGTCGACCGCAGCTTCTTCCCCGACGCGACGGCGCTGAAGCTGCTCGAGCAGGACATCACGACTCCGTGGACAGGCCCGACCGCGTCCGTCTTGCACGGGTCGTTCGGCGCCGGGGTCGTACGGACGTTCAGGGTGACGACGCAGCTGGACGGGTCGTTCGTCGCGCATCTCGTCGCGCCGACGAAGTCGAGGATGCGTATCGACCTCTACCGTGGCCCGACGCTGATCGCGCGGGGCGGGACGGTGCACTACCAGGTGTGCGGCCAGCGCTCGCTGACGCTGAAGGTCGAGCGCGTCGCGGGCGGCGGCGCGTTCAGCATCCAGCTCACGAAGCCGTAGCGGTTTCGTAGATTCCCGGTGTGGGGATCGCGCACTGGGACGACGTCGAGCGCCACCGGCGAGCGAAAGGCGAGATGGACGCCACGTGGCAGTTCCTCGGCCGCGAAGCCGGCGCCCGGACGATCGGGATGAACCGCGTGTGGGTCGCGCCCGGCAAGCTCCCCACGCCGCCGCATTCGCACGGCGCGTCGGAAGAGATCTACTACGTGCTCGGCGGATCGGGCCTCGTTTGGCAGGACGAGCTCGTTCACGATGTGCGGCCCGGCGACTGCGTCGTGCAGCGTGCCAACGAGCTGGAGCACACGTTCGTCGCGGGGCCGGACGGTCTCGACTACCTCGTCTACGGGACGAACTACCCGACGGAGCTCGGCTGGCTGCCGCGCTCTGGCGCGGTACGCGTCGGCTGGCCGTGGGTCGCCGGCCGCACCGACGATCCGTGGGATCTCGAGGCGCAGGCGCCGCCGCTCGCCTACGGAGACCCGGCGCCGCGCCCGGACAACATCGTCAACGTCGACGAGGTCGAGCTCGAGGAGACCGCGAACAACGTCACGACCGCACCGCTCGCGACACGCGAGCGCTCCGACCAAGCGGGCTTCCACTGGGAGCGGCTCGGCCCCGGCGCGACCGGATCGGTGCCCCACTGCCACTCCGAGGAGGAAGAGCTGTTCGTGATGCTCGACGGCGACGGCGTGCTCGAGCTGTGGCCTTCGCCGGTCGCGGAGGAGCACGGCGCGGTGCGCGAGGATGTCCCGATCCGGCCCGGGCACGTCGTCTCACGCCCTCCGGGGACACGGATCGCGCACGCGTTCCGAGCGGGCCCGAGTGGGTTGACGATGCTCATCTACGGCACGCGCAAGCCGAACGACATCGCCTATTACCCGCGCTCGAACAAGGTCTTCTTCCGCGGGCTCGGCATCATCGGCCGCTTCGCGTCGCTGGACTACTGGGACGGCGAGCCGGTCAGCGAGGAATGAGCGACAGGTCGCCGAGCCGCCCGAGCGTGTCCCGCACGTCGAGCAGCAGGCGCAGGCGGTTGGCGCGCACGCGCTCGTCGTCGGTCATCACCATCACGTCGTCGAAGAAGCGCGACACGAGCGGCGAGATCTCAGCCGCGCTCCGGAGCGCGTTGTCGAAGTCGGAGGGCTCGAGCGTCCGCCCACGCAGCGCGTCGTACAGCTCCCGCTCCGTGTCGTGCTCGAACGCGCTCTCGTCGACGACGGCGGCCGCATCGGATCGCTTGCCCGCGAGCCGGTGCGCCCGGTCGAACGCCTCGTAGACGGACGCGAACTCCTCGGTCGGCTCCGCCTGGTGCAGCGCTCGGGCCAGGTGGGCGATCCCGGCCAGGTCGCTGACGGCGGAGGCGCGCGCGGCGCGCACGAACTCCACCGGCAGGTCGAGCAGCCCCTCCAGTCGGTCCTCGACGAACTCCCGCGCAGGGCCGAGCCGGTCGCGCTGCACGCGCACGCCGCCCTCGATCGCGAGCCTGTTCAGGCCGATCGCCGCGCGCCGCAGCGCGTACGGGTCGCGCGAGCCGGTCGGCGCGTGGCCGAGGCCGAAGGCCGTCACGAGATGGTCGAGCTTGTCGGCCGCAGCAAGGACCCGCCCCGCGCGCGTCGCCGGGATCGGCGCTCCTGCCGAGTCCGGCAGGTACTGCTCGTCGATCGCCGTCGCCACCTCGTCGGGCTGTCCCGCGAGCGTCGCGTACGTCGCGCCGATGTGCCCCTCGAGCTCGGGGAACTCGCGCACGAGCTCCGATGCCTGATCGGCCTTCGCCAGCCTCGCCGCCTCGGCGGCATGCTCGTCCCCGCCCAGTCCGCGAACCGTCTCGACGAGACGGCTCGTCTTGTCGGCGAACGAGCCGGCGCCCTGGAGATACGTGATCGAGGCCAGACGGTTCGCGAGCTCCTCTATCCCGACCTCCACGTCGCGCTCGAAGGTGAACTCGGCGTCCTCGAGTCGTCCGCGGAGCACGAATTCGTTGCCTGCTCGAACAACGTCGGGATCGCCGCCGTTCGCGACGAACGCGAACCGGTTGCCGCCGAGCGGGAAATACCGCTGGTGCGACTGCATCGTGAGCACGACGACGCGTTCCGGGAGCCTCAGGAACCGCTCGTCGAACGTCCCGTCCTGCACGCGTGCGGACTCGACGAGGTAGACGACCTCGTCGAGCTTGTCGAGCGGGTCGCGCCACGGGCCGAGCGCGTCGAGGCCGGCGCAGATCGCCTGGTACCGGCGCGCACGATCAGGCTCCACGCCGACGGAGCGCAGCGTCTCCAGGTAGATGCGCGCCGACGGGATGTCCACGCGCTCGGGGTACGTCTGACGGTGCCCGTAGGAGTAACCGCCGCTCGGCACGTGCTCGAGCGCAACCTCCACGGTCTCCTCCTCCAGCTTTGCGCACAGCCAGCGGACGGGACGTGCGAACCGGAAGCCGGCGCCCCAGTCCATGGACTTGCCGAACTGCAGCCCGGTGACGACGGCAGCCAGGCGCTCCGGCAGCACCTCGGCGATCGGCCTGCCGGGCACCTCGACGCCGAGGAAGCCTTCGCGTGCCGTCAGCTCGTCCGCCGACACGCCGTGCCGTCGGGCGAAGCCGGCCGCAGCCTGGTCGCGGAGGTTCTCGGGCGGTCCCTTGATCCACTCGTCGGCGGTGCGCTCCGGCAGGTCGACGGGGAACGCAAGCCGGCGCGGGCCGATGTAGAGCTCGAGGGTCTGTGCACCGAGGTGCTGCCGCGCGAGCTCCGGGAGCTGCAACGCCGCCTCCATGCACGCCGCGGCCGGCAGCTCTTCGCAGCCGATCTCAAACAGGAGCCGCGGCACGTGCTTCCTCGAGCTCGAGATAGACCTGCGCGTCGGCGCGCACGAGGTTGCGCACGCGGCCGATGTACGCAGCGCGCTCGGTCACCGAGATCGCGCCGCGCGCATCCAGCAGGTTGAAGGCGTGGTTCGCCTTCAGGATCTGGTCGTAGGCCGGCAGCGCCAGCCGACGATCGATGAGCCGACGCGCCTCGCGCTCGTAGTCCTCGAAGTGCCGCATAAGCATCTCGACGTCGGCGTCCTCGAAGTTGTAGTGCGAGAACTGGCGCTCGTTCTCCTGGAACACGTCACGCCAGGTGATTCCCTCCGCCCACTCGACGTCGAAGACGGTCGGCTTGTCCTGGATCACCATCGCGAGCCGGTCGAGGCCGTACGTGATCTCGGCGGGGATCAGGTCGAGCTCCAGCCCCGCCACCTGCTGGAAGTACGTGAATTGCGTGATCTCCATGCCGTCCGCCCAGACCTCCCAGCCGAGACCCCACGCCCCGACGGTCGGCTGCTCCCAGTCGTCCTCGACGAACCGCATGTCGTGCTTGTCCGTGTCGAGCCCCATCGCCCGCAGCGACGCGAGATACAGGTCGAGCACGTCGTCCGGCGAGGGCTTCAGCAGAACCTGGTACTGGAAGTAGTGCTGGAACCGCATCGGGTTCTCGCCGTACCGCCCGTCGAGCGGCCGGATCACGGGCTCCAGGTAGCCCGTCTTCCACGGCTTCGGACCGAGGCTGCGCAGGAGCGTTGCCGGGTTCATCGTCCCCGCCGCGACCTCGGTGTGGTACGGCGTCAGGATCACGCAGCCGTAGCGAGCCCAGTACTGCTCGAGGGCGATGATGATCTCCTGGTAGGTTCGCCGCGCCATGGCCGCTCATCGTACGGACCGCTGGCAGACCCTGTCGTTCACGTCCGAGGCACTTCGCGCGAACCCCCTCGGAGACCCGCACGTGCGGCCACTCCATGTCTACGTGCCCGAGGACGACGCGCGCCGCTATCCGTCGGTGTACGTGATCCAGGGCATGACCGGCATCGCCGATGCTTGGTTCAACGTGACGCCGTGGAGCGCCTCGTTCCCGGACCTGATCACCGACCTCGCGCCTGCGGCGATCGTCGTCCTCGTCGACGCGTTCACCGCGGTCGGCGGCTCGCAGTTCCTCGACTCGCCTGCTGTCGGCGACTACCACACGTACCTCTGCGACGAGATCGTCCCGTTCGTCGACGGGAACTTCCCGACGCTGCCCGACGCGCATCACCGTGGCATCCAAGGAAAGTCGTCAGGCGGCTACGGCGCGATGATCACGCCTCTCCTTCGGCCTGATCTGTTCGGCGGGCTCGCTACGCACGCCGGCGACGCGCTCTTCGAGAACTGCTACGCGCGCGACTTCGCAGTCGCGGCGCGCGCACTACGCGAGCAGTACGGCGGCTCGTACGACGCCTTCTGGGAGGACTTCCGCTCCGGCCGGCCGCCGTTCTCGCTGCCGAACGACGAGGTGCTCGTCAACACCTACGCCATGGCCGCCGCGTACTCGGCGAACGACGACGGCTCGGTCGACCTGCCGTTCGATATCGAGACCGCGGAGCGCATTCCCGAGGTGTGGGTGCGCTGGCTGAACTGGGATCCGGTGCTGCGCGCGCGAGAGCCGGAAGGGCGGGAGGTCCTGCGCAACATGCAGGCGGTCTGGATCGACTCCGGCCGCGCCGACGAGTACTTCCTCGAGCTCGGCGCGATCGCGTTTCACCGCGAGGTCGTCGCCGCGGGCACGCCCGCGGACCGCGTGCACTTCGAGCTCTTCGCCGGCAAGCACGGAGGGCTCACCTGGCGCTATCCGCTGTCGCTCGAGTTCCTCGTGGGCGGCCTCTCCATGACCTTGTAGCTCGGCTGCTCGAAGCCGACCTTGCGGTAGAGCTGGTGCATGTCCTGCGTGTGCAAGAGCCAGCGGAGGTGCGAGAGCTCGCCGCTCTCCACCATCTCACGCACGAGCTCCTCGCCGAGCCCGCGGCCGCGGTAGTCCTCGAGCACGTAGACGTCGGCGAGGTAGACGAAGGACGTGCCGTCGGTCGCGGCGCGGCAGAAGCCGATCTGCCTGTCGCCGTCGTAGAGGCCGACGACGCGCGCGGCTTCGTCGATCAGACGGTCCTGCGTCTCGCGTCGCCTTCCGAGCGCCCAATACGCGACCTCGCTCAGGAAGCGGTGCACCTCGTCGCGGTCGATCCGCTCCTTCGAGTCGTCGAGCTCGATCGTGCCGTCGATCGTCCGCCGCATGCGTGAAGCGTGCCGGACGGGGTTCAGGCGGACAGCGTCCGCAGCCGGAACCCGCCGTGCTCCTCGTACGTCGACGTCACGACGGACAGCGCGTCGCGGCGCGCCCGCTCGGACAATCCCGCCGCAGCCGCATCCGCGAGCGGCGTCGACAGCAGGCGCTCGATGCCCGCGATGCCCTCGGGCGTGAGGCGGAGCGCGCCGGCCGCGTGCTCCCTGCAGACGGCGCCGCCCGAGCGCGCCGAGTACGCGACGAGCGCGTCGTCGGACCCGCACTCGACGCAGCTCGTCAGGTGCGGCAGGTAGCCGGCGAGCCACAGGAGCTTCAGCTGGAAGCTGAGGACGAGCGGCTCGAGCGCCGGCCTCGAGTCCGCGCCGCCGGTCTCGTCGAGGAGGTCGAGGAAACGTGCGAGCGCCCCGAACACGCGGTCGTTCGCCTCGGGCTCGCCGAAGAGCCGCAGCACGGCCTCCGCGCCGATCAGCCCGACGTTCAGCCGGTACGGGTGCTCGCGCGTCCGGTGGTGCGACCGCAGGAGCTCGACGCCTGTGATCGTCTGGAGCTCGCCCGACCCCTCGTGGAGCATCAGCTCGACGTGCGAGAGCGGCTCGAGCCGCGCGCCGAAGCGCGACTTCGTCTTGCGGACGCCCTTCGCGATCGCGCCGATCCGGCCGCGGTGGGCCGTGTAGAGGTGGAGGATCCGATCGGCCTCGGAGAACCGCAGCGAGCGGAGCACGATCGCCTCCGTCTTGACCGTCCGCCCCGCCATTTCGGCCCAGTCTAGTGAGCGGGTCGGGGAATCGTTTCTACGTTTCTCCGTTGTAAGTAGTGTTGCCACGGATTCGGATCTATACGACGCGTTGGTGCGGCTACTGCGTGCGGGCGAAGGCGCTGCTCGATTCCCGCGGTCTCGCGTACGAGGAGGTCCACCTCGAGGGCGACGCGGGGTTCCGGGCACGCCTGTACGACCTGACGGGCGGCTGGACCGTCCCGCAGATCCTCGTCGACGGGCGTCCGATCGGCGGCTACACCGAGCTCTGGCGCCTCGACTGCGAGGGCCTGCTCGACGAGCTCCTCGCGGCGTAGCCTGGGCGCGCGCCGACGACGACCCCGAGGGGCAGCCGCTGGCACTTCGGGCAGTACCACGTGCCGCGGCCGGCGACCCGGATCTTGTCGATCGGCGTCCCGCACCGCTCGCACGGGAGCCCCGCGCGGCCGTAGACCTTGAACCGCTCCTGCGCGTTCCCGCTCGACCCGTCGGGCAGCCGGTAGTCGCGGAGGGTCGATCCTTGCCGGCGGACGCCGGCGCGCAGCGACTCGCGTACGCCGCGATGCAACGCCTTCACCTCGTCGGATGTGAGCTCGCCCGCCGGGGTCAGGGGATGGACCCGCGCGCGCCACAGCGCTTCGTCCGCGTAGATGTTCCCGACGCCGGCGAGCGTGCGCTGGTCGAGTAGCACGCCTTTGATCGGCGCGCGCCGGTGCGCGAGGCGCTCGGCGAGGTGCGTCGCGCGGTAGCCCACGTCGAGCGGCTCGCGGCCGACGCGCGTGTCGATGTACGTGTCCACCTCGGACGGCTCGAGCAGCTGCCACGTGCCGAACCTCCGGACGTCACGGTAGGCGACGTCCGACCCGTCGTCTAGCTTGACAACCGCACGGCGATGGGGATCCTCCTCGAGTTCCCCGTCCGGCACGTGCAGGAGCGAACCCGTCATGCGGAGGTGGATCAAGAGGGCACGTCCGGACTCGAACCGAACAACCAAATACTTGCCGCGACGATCGACGCGCTGCACACGCTCGCCCTCGAGCTCACGCGCCACCTCGACCGGGTCGAGCGGTCGTGTCAGGCGCGGGTCGGTGATCTCCACGCGCTCGAACGTGCGGCCCTCGAGCACCGGAGCGAGCCGGCGGCGGACGGTCTCGACCTCGGGCAGCTCTGGCACCCCGCCACGGTAGTCGCGCAGCGGTGGGTCATGCTTGCGACGTGAGCACGCGCACGCACGCCGACGAGCTCGAGATCCCGGAGGAGCTGGTCCGGCGGCTCGTCGACACCCAGTTCCCGCAGTGGAGCGACGAGCCGCTGGTGCGCGTCCCGCGCTGGGGCACCGACAACGCCATGTACCGGCTCGGCGACGAGCTCGTCGTCCGCCTCCCGCGACGCACCGCCGGCGGCGGGCTGGCGAAGGAGCTGACGTGGCTCCCTCGCCTTGCGCCGCACCTGCCGGTGGCGGTCCCCGAGCCGGTGGCGACGGGCATGCCCGCCGACGGCTACCCATGCCGCTGGGCGGTCCTCCGCTGGGTGGAGGGAACGCCGGCACTCGAGGCGACGGAGATCGACCACCCGCGCCTCGCGGCGGACCTCGCCGGTTTCGTCCGCGCGCTCCAGGCGGTCGAGCGTCCGGACGAGGAGGTGCCGGGCTCGCGCGGCGCGCCGCTCGCGCAGCAGGACGCGCCCGTGCGCGCCTGGATCGTGCAGCTCGCGGGGGAGGTCGAGACGGCGGCGGTCACCGAGGCGTGGGAACGTGCGCTCGCGACGCCGGCGTGGGACGGCCCGCCGGTGTGGATGCACGGCGACCTCATGCCGACGAACCTGCTGATCCGTGACGGCCGGCTGGCTGGAGTCGTCGACTGGGGCACCTGCATGACAGGCGATCCGGCCTGCGAGGCGATGCTCGCGTGGATGACGCTGGACGCGGCCTCGCGACCCGCCTTCCGGGCCTTGCTCGGGTTCGACGACGCGACGTGGGCGCGCGCTCGCGGCTGGGCGCTGTCCCTCGCCGTCGGTGCGCTCGCCTACTACCGCGAGACGTACCCGGTCTTCGCCGCGCTCGGACGGCGCACGCTCTCAGCCGTGCTAGCGGACGACCTCCAGTAGCACGGGCCGCTCGGCCGGCGGCTCGGCTCCGAGCTCGTAGGCGCGGAGAACCTCGGCGGCTCCGGCGGCCGCCTCGGCGTCGCTGCGTGCGTGGATCTCGGCGAGCCGCTCGCCCTCCTCGACAGCCGCGCCGCGCTTGGCGTGCAGGACGACGCCGACGGCGTGGTCGATCTCGTCGTCCTTCGTGCGGCGGCCCGCGCCGAGATGCACGGCGGCCAGACCGACGCCGATCGCGCTCAGCGAGGTGACGTAGCCGGTCGCCGGGGCGGTCACCTCGCGCACGAGAGGCGCTCTCGGCAGCGCGGACTCGTCCGCCGTCCCGCCCTGGGCCTCGATCCAGCGCCGCCACGCGGTCTCGGCGGTCCCGTCGGCGACGACGGCTTCGGCGCGGCGGCGGCCCTCGGCCTCGTCGATGCCGAGGTCGGAGAGGGCGAGCAGCTTCGCGCACGCGTCGAGCACCAGCTCGGTGAAGTCAGCCGGGCCGCGCCCGCGGACCGTCGCGAGCGCCTCGCGCACCTCGAGGGCGTTGCCGACGGCCGCACCGAGCGGCTGGTCCATGTCGGTGAGGAGGCACACCACCTCGCGGCCCGCGTCCCGGCCGAGCGCGATCATCGTCTCGGCGAGCTGACGCGCGTCCTCGAGCGTCTTCATGAACGCGCCGTCTCCGACCTTGACGTCGAGCACGATCGCCTGCGCGCCGGCGGCGAGCTTCTTCGACATGATCGACGCCGCGATGAGCGACTGCTGGTCGACGGTGGCCGTCACGTCGCGCAGCCCGTACAACAGCTTGTCTGCCGGGACGAGGTCGCCGGTCTGCCCGATGATCGCGACGCCGACCTCGCGCACCTGCGCGACGTACTCGTCGAGCGACAGCTCGGTGCGGTAGCCGGGAATCGATTCGAGCTTGTCGAGCGTCCCGCCGGTGTGCCCGAGGCCGCGGCCGCTCATCTTTCCGAGCGGGACGCCGCAGGCGGCGACGATCGGGCCGACCGAGAGCGACGTCTTGTCGCCGACACCGCCGGTCGAGTGCTTGTCGACGACCTTGCGCCCGAGCGCAGAGCCGAGGTCGATCGTCTCGCCGCTCCGGATCATGGCGTCGGTGAGCGCGAACGTCTCCGCCCGCGACAGCCCGCGGAAGTACACCGCCATCAGAAACGCCGCCATTTGGTAGTCCGGCACCTCGCCCCGCGAGTAGGCGAGCACGAGCGCGCCCAGCTCGTCCGCGGGGAGCTCCTCGCCGTCGCGCTTGCGCTGGATCAGCTCCGCGGGCCGGATCACCGCGTCGCCACGAAGACGTACGGGCTCCGGCGCACCCGGAGCGGGCCCTCGAATCGCGGCAGCTTGCCGCCGCCCGGCCGGAGGCTCCTGGACGCATCGACGTAGCTCTTCGCGTCCTCGTACGTCGGGAACGTCACCCAGCCGGTCGCGTCCCGGCGCTCGACGTACG
>Ga0075424_100007919_pt1 | contig 10344 bp, 10 predicted proteins | sample SoiMethybrSBSTD3_FD_75301 | JGI IMG/M metagenome (GOLD analysis project Ga0075424, IMG submission 75301) | Bulk soil microbial communities from a Populus tree surrounding site in Tennessee, USA - Soil MetaG P. TD hybrid SBSTD3 | ecosystem: Environmental > Terrestrial > Soil > Tree plantation...
TTCGTCGCCCTCTTCGCCGGCCAGTTCCTGCCGGCGGCGATCGGCGGCGACGCCGTGCGGGTCGTCGAGCTGGGCCGGCGCACCGGCAACGCGCCCGAGTCAGTCGCGTCCGTCCTGATCGACCGGCTGGTCGGCCTGATCTCGCTCGTCGTCCTCGCCGTCGTGGCCGTGTCGGTCAGCGGCGTCGGGCGGCGTCCCGGCGTCGTCGCCGCCGAAGCCGCCTTCGGGGCCGCGGCGGCGGTGGCGCTCCTGCTGCTCTTCTCGAGCCGGGTGCGCGGCACGGTCGCCCGCCGGCTCGAGCCGCGCGCCGCCGGCCGGCGGCTGGCCGTCGGCGGGCGCTTCTACGAGGCGCTCCACGCCTATCGCTCCCACCGCGGCGTGCTGGTCGTCGTCGGGCTGCTGGCGCTGCTCGTCCAGGTGGCGCGGGTCGGCGTGATCTGGATGCTGGCCCGGGCGCTCGGCCTCGACGTGCCCGACTCGGTGGTGCTGCTGGCCGGCCCGGTGGTATTCGCCGCGCTGGCGCTGCCGGTCTCGCTGAACGGCATCGGCGTCCGCGAGGCCGTGTTCGTCTACTTCCTGCACGGGTACGCGACGCGCCCCCAGGCGATCGCGCTCGGCCTCGCGTTCTTCGCCGTGGGCACGCTCACGGCGCTGTGCGGCGCGGCGGTGCTGGTCGTGCGCTTCGTCCGCTACGGCGTGGGCGCCGTGCGGCCGCGCACGGAGATCGGCGATCCGCCGGGGGCGAAGGGCGACTAGATGACGATCGGGGCGGCGAAAATCGCAATTGACGCCCGCACGGAGTGTCAATTGCGAGGATTTACCACAAGAGGGTGATGCGAGCCGTGGGGGCGATGGCCGATCCTGCCGGACATGTCATCCCCCTCCCCCCGTAACCGCGTCCGCGCGATCGCCGTTCAGCAGCGCTCGATGCGGGCCGTCAACTCCCTGCTCGCCGTCGCCGCGGCCCTGGCAGTCCTCGCCGCAGCGGCTGCCAGCCTGGTTCGCTAGCCGGCCAGCTCGGCCAGCCGCAGGTGCACGAGCTGCACCGCAATGCTGCCGCCTCCGACCGCGGAGGCGACGCGCCTGACCGACCCGTGACGCACGTCGCCGGCCGCGAACACGCCGGGCACGCTCGTCTCCATCAGCATCGGCGGGCGCTCGAGCGGCCATGCTGCCTGGTCGAGGTCGCGGCCGGTGAGCACGTAGCCCTGCCGGTCGCGCGCGACGGCGCCCTCGAGCCATCCGGTCTGCGGCCGGGCGCCGATCATCACGTAGAGGGCGTCGGCCGCGACCTCCTCGGTCGTCCCCCGCTCGCGATCTCGCAGCGTGATCCGCTCGAGCCGGCCGGCGCCCGCGCCGTCGACGACCTCCGTGCCGAGCCGGACCTGGATGTTCGCGGTCTCGGCCAGCTCCTGGACGAGGTAATCCGACATGCTCGCCCCCAGCCGGTCGCCGCGGACGACCAGCGTCACCGACGCCGCCGAGCGGGCCAGGTGCACGGCCGCCTGGCCGGCGGAGTTGCCGCCGCCGACGACGAACACAGCCGCTCCCGCCGCCGAAGTGTCGAACGCCGCCGCGCCGTAGTAGACGCCCGCGCCGAGCAGCTCCGCCAGCGCCGGGGCCTCGAGCGTGTGCCAGGTGACGCCGGTCGCGATGACAATTGCCCGGGCGCGCACCTCGGCGCCGCCGTCGAGGTGGACGACGTGCTCGCCGTCGCGGCTCTCCAGCCTCACTGCCGGGCGGGCGAGGACGAAGCGCGCGCCGAAGAACCAGGCCTGCTCGAGCGCCCGGTTGGCCAGGTCGCGGCCGGAGACGCCGTTGGGGAAGCCCAGGTAGTTGCGGATGCGTGAGCTCGTCCCAGCCTGCCCGCCGGGGATGGTCGGCTCGATCACCGTCGTCCGCAGGCCCTCGGACGCGGCGTACACGGCCGCGGCCAGCCCGGCCGGGCCGCCGCCGACGACGGCGACGTCGCACGGCGCCGGCTCGGGCTCGGTGGCGAAGCCGAGCGCCTGGGCGACGCGCTCGACCGACGGGTCGGAGAGCAGGGTGCCGCTCCGGAACGCGAGCAGCGGCAGCGCCGCGTCGGCGGCCGTCTCCGCCCGCAGCGCGCGGCCCTCCTCCGCGTCCGCCGGCACGAACCGGTACGGCACGCCGATCCGGGAGAAGAGGTCGCGCAGCGCATGGGCCCTGGCCTCGTACTCGTCGCCCACGATCCGCGCGGCCTCGAACGGCGGCGGCTGGGACGCTTCCCAGTCGGCCAGGATCTCGCCGACGGGCAGATAGAGCCACCGCTCCGGCAGGCCCCACGGCACGAAGATGTAGGAGTCGACCTGGCCGGTGCGCATGGCTGCCACCGCCGGGTGCTCCCGGCTCCACTCGCCGCGCCCGATCAGAAGCACGCGGCGGGCGAGCGGGTGGAGCTCGTGGACGGCCGCGAGCAGCTCGGCGCTCCCGCCGGGCGGGCTCTCGTCGCTGAAGACCACCGCGACCCGGCGGCCCGCGTCGGCGTCGCGGCGGAGTGCCTCCAGCACATCGTCGGCCGACCTGTAGGCGTGCACGTCGTAGTCGGTGCCGTAGCGGCGGCGCAGGTCGCGCTCGAGCTCGGCGCGGACGCCCGCGTCGGCGTGCAGGAGGTGCAGGGACGGGGTCACGCGCGCAGCGGGGTCACCCACACCTCGCGCGTGCGCGGGCCGTCGAACTCGCACAGGAACACCCGCTGCCAGCGGCCGAGCGCCGGCAGGCCGGCCTCGACCGCGATCGGGTGGGCGCAGCCGACCAGGATCGCCTTGATGTGCGAGTCGCTGTTGCCCTCGGCGTGGGCGAAGCTGGGCGAGACGGGCACGATCGCCGCCAGGTGGGCGAGCACGTCGGCGGCGACGTCGGGGTCGTAGCCCTCGTTCACGGTCACCGCGGCCGTCGTGTGGGGCACGTGCACGAGCACGGCGCCCTCGTCGATGCCGAGCCCGGTGATCGCGCCGGCGAGGGCGTCGGTGATGTCCAGCATCTGTTCGCGGCGCTCGGTGCGGACGCTGAGGCGATGCACCGGGCGATCGTATACCGTCGCCGCCCGTGGTCTCCGGACGCCCCCTGCTCCTGATCGATGGCGACTCGCTCGCCCATCGCGCCTACCACGGGTCGCGACCGGTGCGTGGCGCCGAGGGGCGGCCGATCAACGCGATGCACGGCTTCGCGGTCATGCTCCTCGCCCTCGTGCGGAGCGAGCAGCCGCGGGCGGTGCTGGCCTGCTGGGACACCCTCGACGTGCCGACCTACCGGCGCGAGCTGTGGCCGGAGTACCAGTCGGGGCGCGAGTTCGACCCCGAGATCGTGGAGCAGCTCGGCCGCCTGCCCGGGCTGGTGGAGGCGTTCGGGTTCGCGGCCGCCAAGGCCGGCGGCTACGAGGCCGACGATCTGCTGGCGGCGGCGGCACACGGCGAGCAGGAGGCGGGCGGGACGGCGCTCGTCGTCACGTCCGACCGGGACGCCTACCAGCTCGTCACGGACGCGGTCACCGTGCTCGCGCCCCGCTCCGGCGCCTACGCGCCGGAGCGGATCGGGCCGGCCGAGGTGGTCGAGCGCTACGGCGTCCGGCCGGAGCAGGTGGCCGACTTCATCGCCCTCCGCGGCGACCCGTCCGACCGGCTCCCGGGAGCCCACGGCATCGGCGCCAAGGGCGCCGCCGAGCTGCTCGCACGCTACCCCGACCTGGCGGCGATCATCGCCCACGCCGACGAGCTGCGCCCGCGCCAGGCGGAGGCGGTGCGCGACCCGAAACTGCCGCTGTTCAAGCGCATCGCCACCATGGACCGGCACGCGCCGGCGGCGCCGCCGCCCGACGCCGCCCTCGACCGGGCCGGCGCGATCGCCCATCTCGAGGCGATCGGCGACGAGCGGCTGGCGGCGCGTCTGCATGGGGACGGTCCCCCTGCGGGGACTGTCCCCGGGGTCTGACCCGGTGATTCAGGAGACGGCGGTGGCGATCAGGCCGGCGATCACGGCGATGCCGAGCAGCATGGCGGCGATGCCGGGGAGGCGGGTCGTGCCGCCGAGGCGGGCGACCGTGAAGCCGATGAACCCGAGCGCGAGCGCGACCAGTGCCAGGATCGCCGCCAGGAACGCCAGCAGCTGACCGCCCTGCGAGGTGATGCCAACCGCGGCGGCGCCGGCGGCGACGAGCCCGCCGAGCACGGCGGCGGCGATGCCGAGGACGCCGGAGCGGGGCGATCCGGGCGGGCGCTCGTCGGCTATCGCGTCCCCCACGCGTACGTCATCTTGACCATGTCGAGGTACATGAACGTCTCCGTCGACTTCACGCCGTCGATCTCGCGCAACCGCTGCACGACGTCGAGCAGGTGGCGGTTGTGCTCGCACACGACCTCGACCAGCAAGTCATAGCTGCCCGAGGTGATGACGACGTAGCTCGTCTCGGCCCACTCCGAGACCACGTCGGCGACGCGTCCGAGGTCGCTGTTGGCCTGGACGCCGACCAGGGCCATCACGTCGAACCCGAGCTTCAGCGGGTTGGTGACCGCGACCACATCGAGCACGCCCGCATCGGTCAGCCGCTGTACCCGGGCGCGCACGGCCGCCTCGGATATGCCAAGCTCACGCGCGATGGACGTGTAGGGGCAGCGGCCCTCGCGTTGGAGGATCTCAATGATCCGGCGGTTGACCGGGTCAAGCTTTACCGCGGGAGCATTCATGCGAGATACACTGCCCGAACCCCGATTCAGGTGCGAACTTCGTAGTTGACACGCCGAAATCCAACGATATACCCTTGCCCCAGGTATGACGCAAGTCACGACCGACCACGCCAGAACCGCATTCTCGACTGACGACGAGATCGATGTCGAGTTCCGGGCGGTCACGAAGCGCTTCGGCTCCCTGACGGCGGTGAACTCCGTCAACCTGCGCGTCCACAAAGGCGAGTTCCTCTCGCTGCTCGGCCCTTCGGGCTGCGGCAAGACGACGTCGCTACGCATGATCGCCGGCTTCGAGCAGCCCGACGAGGGCGAGCTCCTGATCGGCGGCCGCGACGTGAGCGGCGTCCCGCCGTACAAGCGCGACGTGAACACCGTATTCCAGCAGTACGCACTCTTCCCGCACATGTCGATCCTCGACAACGTCGCGTACGGCCTCAAGCAGCGCAAGGTGGGAAAGAAGGAGCGGCACAAGCAGGCCGGCGAGGCGCTCGAGCTCGTCCGCCTCGTCGGGCGCGACGCGCATCGCCCGTCCATGCTCTCCGGCGGCCAGCAGCAGCGCGTCGCCCTGGCCCGGGCGCTGGTCATGAACCCGCGGGTGCTGCTCCTCGACGAGCCGCTCGGCGCGCTCGACCTGAAGCTCCGCAAGGAGATGCAGATCGAGCTCAAGCGCATCCAGGACCAGGTCGGGATCACGTTCGTCTACGTGACCCACGACCAGGAGGAGGCGCTCTCGATGTCCGACCGCGTCGCGGTCATGTCGAACGGCGTGATCGAGCAGCTCGACGAGCCGCGCGCGATCTACGACCGCCCGCTCACCCCCTTCGTGGCCGACTTCATCGGCGACATGAACTTCATCGACGGCGAGGTCGTCGAGGCCGCCGACGGCGGCTTCGCGGTGGATGCCGGGAACGGCGTCGTGGTGCGCGGCCGCGGCGACGCCACGCGCGGCGACCGCGTCCGCATCGGCGTCCGCCCCGAGCGCATGGGCGCCCATCCCGGCGCCGGCGGGGGCACCGCCAACTCGGCGCCCGCGGAGGTCGTCACAAAGATGTACCTCGGCGACCAGGTCCAGATCGTGGCCCGGCTCGCCAGCGGGAGCGACGTGATCGTGCGCGAGCAGCGCACAAGCGCGGATCCCGCCCTGGACACCGTCAACCCCGGCGACCGGGTCGCCATCACCTGGGACGAGGCGGCGCCGCACCTGCTCGGCGACGCCACCCGCGCAGACGATCAGAAGGAGACGTCGTGACCGACAAGCCGCGCGATTCGCTGAACATCCTGGCGCCGTGGAGCGCGAAGCCGAAGCTCGACTACCTCCACCGCCAGCTCTATCGCGACGCGGCCGAGCGGTCGGGGCTCTCACGGCGCGAGCTGCTCGGGCTGGGCGCCCTGGGGCTGGTCGCCGCGGCGTGCGGCGGCTCGACCAACGCCGGGGGCGGCGGCGGCGGAGGCAGCAGCGCTGCCGGCGGCGGCAACACCCTGGCCGGCAAGAAGATGGAGAACAACCTCGTCATCTACAACTGGTCGGAGTACGACGCGGCCAGCACGTTCTCCAAGTTCAAGGCCGCGCACCCCGGGACGAAGGTGCAAGAGACCTTCTACTCCTCGAACGACGAGCTGCTGGCCAAGCTCTCGGCCGGCGGCACCGGCTACGACATCATCGTTCCCAGCCAGAACGCCGTCGCGCAGCTCATCACGCAGAACGGCCTCATGGCGCTCGACAAGGCGCTCCTTCCGAACCTGAAGAACCTCGACCCGAAGTTCCTGAAGCCCTCGTACGACCCGACGGGCAACTTCCACGTGATCAAGGACTACGGGATCACGATGGTCTTCTACATGAACACGGTCGTCAAGGATCACCCGAAGACGATGCTCGACTTCTACAACCTCCTGCCCAAGTACGTCAGCAAGGGCCGCACGAACGTGCTGGACGGTGCCGAGGAGGTCGTCCCGCTCGCGCTGATGGCCCTCGGGATCGACCCGAACACGGACAAGAGCTCCGACTTCGACAAGGTGAGGAAGTTCCTGCTCGGCATCCGCAAGGGCGTCACGACGATCGACTCGTCGGGCTACATCAACGACGCCATCGCCGGCAAGATCATCCTCAGCCAGGGCTGGAACGGCGACGTCCGCCGCATCTACCAGGCTCGCAAGAAGCAGGGCGACATCACCCCGGTGCTCCTCGACGGGATGTCGGAGGTGTGGGCGGACAACTGGTGCATCCCGGCGACCGCGCCCGACCCGGTCGCCGCGCATGCGTGGATCAACTGGCTGCTCGAGCCCGCGACCGCGGTCGCCGAGATGAACTACCACAACTACCCGATTCCGATCCCGACCGCGCTGAGCCAGATGCCGGCGTCGCTGAAGAACGACCCGCTCTTCAACGTGCCGGCCAAGTACACGAATAACTACAAGTACATCCTGAACGTCAGCCCGTCCGTCGTGAACCAGCGCACGCAGATCTACGGGGAGTTCAAGGCGGCCTAGTGGCCATCGCCGGCGGAGAACCGGCGGCGGCTGCGACCGCTGCGGCCGAGGCCCCGCGTCGCCGGGGGCGCGGTTTCGCGCCGCGCTACCCGGGGTGGCTGACGCTTCCGTCGCTGCTCTACTACGCGCTCTTCTTCGTCGGGCCGATGGCCATCCTGGCCGTCTTCTCGGTGTCGATCCAGTCGGGCTTCGGCAGCGTCACGTACGCGTTCGACACGGCCCAGTTCCACCAGGTCTTCTCGAGCTTCTACATCACCGTCTTCTGGCACACGCTGCTGATGGCGACCGGCGGCTCGCTGCTCACGATCGCCGTCGGCTACCCGGTCTGCTACTGGATGGCGCGGTACCTCTCGACGTACAAGATGCTGGCGCTGCTGCTGCTCGTCGTGCCCTTCTGGACGTCCTTCCTGATCCGCACGTACGCGCTCAAGATCATCCTCGACCCCAATGGCTACCTGGCGCGCGACCTCGGCTTCAACGCCCTCTACACCTGGAAGGCCGTCGGCATCGGGCTCGTCTACAACTACCTGCCGCTCTTCATCCTGCCGGTGTTCGCCTCGCTCGAGCGGATGGACTGGACGCTGGTCGAGGCCGCGACGGACCTCGGCGCGCGGCCGTGGAAGGCGTTCTGGGAGATCACCCTGCGGCTGACGCTGCCCGGCGTCATCACGGGCGCGCTGCTCGTGTTCATCCCGATGTCGGGCGAGTACATCATTCCGAACATCCTCGGCGGCGGGAACTTCGAGTTCGTCGGGAATGCCATCGGCGACACCTTCCAGGGGGCGCAGAACTGGCCCTTCGGTTCGGCGCTCTCCATCTCGCTGATGGCTGCGCTTTCGATCTTCGTGGTCGTGTACATCCTGTTCGCGACCAAGGAGGAGCAGTTCGGTGCGTAGGCGGCGCCGGATCCTCACGGCCAAGCGCGGCTTCACCGCCTGGGCGATGGTCGTGTTCGCGTTTCTCTACCTGCCGATCGCGGTGGTCGTAATCTTCGCGTTCAACGGCCCCTCGCCGACGTCGCTGGCGGGGTACCACGGCTCCGACGTCTGCAGCCTGCCGCCGACGCGGCTCGGCAACATCGCCGTCTGGAACGAGTTCGAGCCGTGCTGGTTCCGCGCCGGCCTGAACGACTCGACGTATATCCCCGCGATCAAGACCAGCCTGCGCATCGCCGCCGAGGCGGCGGTCATCGCGACCGCCCTGGGGCTCGGCGCCGCGCTTGCGCTCGCCCGCATGAAGCGGCGCTGGCGGATCCCGTTCGACATCCTGGTCTACCTGACGCTGGTGGTGCCCGAGATCGTGATCGCGGTGGCGTCGCTCGTGTTCTTCGTGCAGGCGCGCCAGAACTTCGGGTTCTTCCCCCAGCTCGGGAGCACCACCATCCTGCTCGGCCAGATCGTCTTCAACGCCTCGCTCGCGATGCTGATCATCCGGGCCCGTTTCGTCGGCATGGGCGACAAGCTCGAGGAGGCCGCCTACGACCTCGGGTCGGGGCCGTTCTCGACGTTCCGGCAGGTGACGCTGCCGCGGCTGATGCCGGCGGTGATCGCCGCCGCCCTCCTCAGCTTCACGTTCTCGTTCGACGACTTCGTGCTGCCGAACTTCATCAACGGCACGACGAACACGTGGCCGATCGTGCTCTACTCGGCCGTCCGCTTCGGCATCACCCCGGCGGTGAACGCGCTGGCGACGCTCATGCTGCTTGCGACGGGGATCTTCGTCCTCGTGGTCGTGCTGGTGCTGCGGCGCAGCCGCGTCGTCGACCCCGCCGACTCCGGCGGCGGACTGGGAAACCTGCTCGGCCTCGGCTGAGCGTGGCCGGGAAGGGGATCACCAGAGGGCGGCTGCTGGCGGCGGCCGGCACGCTGCTGGCGGCGCCCGGCTGCTTCGGCGGGAGCTCGACGACGACGCCCCCGGAGACCGCCAGCCCACGCCCGGCCAGGCTGACCGGCCCGCTGCGCGTGCTCGCGCCGGCCGGAGCGGTGCCCGCCGCCAACCGGCTCGCGTTCTCGCAGGCGCACTCCGTGGACGTCGAGATCCACGCCGGCCCCTCCGGGCCGGGCCTCGTCGCGCTGCTGGCATCCGGCTACCCGGCCGACGTCGTGCTCGCCCGCCAGGACGACGTCACCATCGTCGGGGCGCTCGGCCTCCTGCACGACCTCGACCACGACCGCATCCCCAACCTGGGTCTGGTCGACTCGCCGTTTCTCGACCTCGACTACGACCGCGGCAACCGCTGGTCGGCACCGGCCCGCTACGGCGTCTACGGGTTCGGGTATCGCCGCGGCGTGGTCGCCGGGAAAGCGCTGGCGTGGGCCGACTTCTTCGACCTCGTCCAGCGCTACCCGCTGCAGGGGATCTCCTTCCTGCCCGGCCCCGTCCAGCCGGTCTCGGCAGCCCTTGCCGCGCTCGACCAGGACACGAACACCGACGACGACGGGACGCTCGAGCGCGCCCAGGCGCTGCTGCTCGCCGCCCGCCCCGGCGTCAACATGTTCAGCGCCGACCCGGTCGCCCGCTTCGGCCGCGGCGAGCTGGTGCTGGCGATGGGCACGAGCGCCGACTTCGACCTCGTCCGCCGCCAGCCGGGACGCGCCGCCGACACCGCGTTCGTCCTCCCGAAGGGCCGCTCGGAGATGTGGATCGACGGCTGGGTGACGCCGGTCGCGGGCCGCCACCCCGAGACGGCGGTGCAATGGATCGACTCCCAGCTGGCCGCCCCGGCCGCCGCCCGAGCGTGGGCGGCGTCGCGGCTGCCGGCCCCCGAGCGGGCCGCGGCCCGGCTCTTGCCGGCCTCGGTGCGCCACGACGCGCTGGCGGCGCTCGACCCGGGCGTGATCGGCCGCTACGAGCTCACGGCCTTGACGCCCGAGGGCCTGCAGAAGCGGGCCGAGATCTGGCAGCGCGTCCTGGCCGCCTGAGCCGGCGGCCGCGCACCCGGGGGACGAAAACTCACCCCCCAAGTGGTTCCCCTGGGGGATAGGACGCTCCGCCGGGCGCCCGGACACTCCAGATGCGCCTCCAGTTCCGGAGCGTCGTTCTCACCCCCAAGGACTGCCCCCATGATCCCTCCGGCCGCCATCCACCGCCGCCTCGTCGTCTTCCTGCTCGCCCTGGTCGCGACGCTCGCCTTCCCCGCCGTGGCCGGCGCGAT
>Ga0075424_100007924_pt1 | contig 10341 bp, 7 predicted proteins | sample SoiMethybrSBSTD3_FD_75301 | JGI IMG/M metagenome (GOLD analysis project Ga0075424, IMG submission 75301) | Bulk soil microbial communities from a Populus tree surrounding site in Tennessee, USA - Soil MetaG P. TD hybrid SBSTD3 | ecosystem: Environmental > Terrestrial > Soil > Tree plantation...
CCATTCGATCGGACCTCGGAAACTGGATTGCTCGTCACAATCAGCTTCTCTGGTTCCCTTCGAATGGACAACGTCTTGAAAGAGCACAGGTGCCCCACGTTTCGTGCCTTTCGAAACGTGGGATTCCGCGGCCCTATCGATCATGGGCTTTTGCTCTAAATCGCACAGAACGCGATTTGACCCGGACACCCGCGCAAACTAGGAGAACTACTAGTTGAAAAGAGGTTTCCCTCGGGCAACCATTTGCCGGTATGACGGGGTAAGCCCGGCTCGCGCTCAGAAGGCCCGATAAGGAAGAGCTCAATCGGGCCTTTTGGGCGCGGGTCGCAAGTCGCCTGGCCCTCGGGTTACGACGGAAAGGGTACGAAGTCAGAGCGGATGCTTGCCTAAGATCTGCCACCTACCTGCGGATGCTTGCCTGAAATCCGCTGCCTACCTTAGGAGAAACGATCCTATGCTCCCTCTCTGGTGGTTACTGCTAATTGGAATCCTCACTGGCCTGGTGACGAGAACTATTGTGGGCGGAAAGGCGTATGGGTCTGTAGCCGATGCGCTGCTCGGAATTACAGGAGCTTTCTCTGTGGATTGGATGCTCCGAGTGTTTACACACGCCCCAATGCCGTTGTCCGACTCTACGTTGCTGACGATTTGGGGAGCGGCCGCACTGCCGTTGCTGACCCACTTCATTTCAAGCCGTCCATCGACACGGCGGCTAAACGGCTCCTCATCCGGCCAAATGAGGCACTCTTAGGAAGCTCCTGGATGGACTTACCTCGAAAGACGGGTGCAAAACAAACAATTTCAGCTCAATATTGCAGTTGCAAAAAAAGACCCAGCCGAATCGGGGAATTTCGGTGGGCCCGCAGGAGACCGATGGATAGCCGCTTCTTACGCAGCCATCTTCTGTCCTAAGAACTCTCTAGCTTTCGATACCTCGGCATCCCATTTTGTGAGTTGCTCAGGTGTCAGGAAATTAACCAAACGTTGACGAATCGCGGTGCGGTTCTCACCGATCTTTTTGAGCAGATCTTCTCTGGATGCGGTTGGATTGTTTTGCTTGTACTCATGCACCTTCTCGGACGCCTCGGTCATGAAGCCTTGCAGTTTTTGTTTCTGCTCGTCCGAAAGATTTAGGCTGGATGCAAAACTCTTCAATTCCGTAGCGATGGCATCCCTCTGTTCAGGCGTAAGAGACATAGTTACTCCTTTTGTAAACAGCGTTGGATTCGACGAAGTTAGCGGAGACAAAACTCTCCCATCCCGTAGTGAGAGCCGTCTACTAGGAAATTTACTAGCTGCCTCGGCAGTGAGACATTGTGGGGCTTACTGGAGTTGAGGTCTGTCGTTCTCAGGTCATCGCACACAAAGCCGGTGACTCAGCATCGACCTGAAGTAGGTACCTAGGCGCAACCGCGCAAGGCGGGTGCCCCATCTTTGCGCGTTCTGTGCGCAAAGTGGGATTCACAGGCTCATCGTCCTTTGGATTGTGGAGGCACTGCGAAAGTTACGACGGTAAGCAGTCTTGCAAGTCTTGTCCAAGCTATTCTGAGGCTCATGAACCTTGGTAGAAGAGCCATTCTCGCTGTGGTGTTACTGGCACGTGTTGCCCGCTTGTTGTCGCACAGGGAGCCAAAAGCCAACCTACGAAGCAATCCTGTCTGGAGTTTGTGCGTGATTTTTATGACTGGTACGTCCCAAGAGCTAGAACTGGGACACTGAACTCCGAAGATGCGGCTTTGAACGCACGCCGTGACGCATTCAGTCCGCAACTGCTCAAATATCTGGCGGAACTCGATGGAGAGCAAAAGCGTAACCGAGACGCGGGCCTGGACTTCGATTGGATTCTCAACTCACAAGATCCGGGTGATCCCGGGGACTCGGATTACTTGGTCAGGAGCGCCAAGATGGAAGGCCACTTCTGCCGCGTCAACGTCTCGCGCCAGCCTGACGGTAAAAGTGAGAGGATATCTCCAAAGTTGAGATTTGGCAGTGGGCGCTGGCTGTTCGTGAACTTTCACTACCCAAACGCTCCGCGCACGCAAAGCGAAAATCTGCTCGCGTGAATTAGTTCCTATCTGAGAACTTCGAGGCATGAACGGACCAGAGGCTGACTCTCGATTGGCACAAGAGTGATGGCACAAGCTTGCGCCTAACGGCCAACGACCAAGGACGAAGAACCAACAACGAAGGACCAACGACTACGGCCTCGTCATCCTCTCCGGCTTCATCAACTGATCAAACTCCTCGCCCGTCAAGAACCCCAGCTTCAATGCCGCCTCGCGCAGGCTCGTGTGCTCCACGTGCGCCGTGTGGGCGATTCTCGCCGCCTTGTCGTAACCCACTTTTGGCGTCAAAGCCGTCACCAGCATCAGCGAGTTGTTCACGTGGCTGTTCACCTTTGCGCGGTCCACTTCAATGCCCTTGATCATGTACTCAACGTAGCCATGACACGCATCGGAGATCAGCGTCACTGAATGTAAGAAGTTGTAGATCAGCACCGGCTTGTAGACGTTCAGTTCAAAATTTCCCTGCGAACCGGCAAATCCTACCGCTGCCGTCGCTCCATGTACCTGCACGCACACCATGGTCATCGCTTCGCACTGCGTCGGATTTACCTTGCCCGGCATGATCGACGATCCCGGCTCATTCTCCGGAATGATCAACTCTCCCAACCCCGAGCGTGGACCAGAAGCCAGCCAGCGGATATCGTTTGAAATCTTCATGAACGACGCCGCCAGCGTTTCCAGCGCGCCCTGCGCGAAAACGATCTCATCGTGCGCCGACAAGGCCGCGAACTTGTTGGGATGCGAGCGGAAGGGAAGTCCGGTCAACTCGGCAATCTTCTTCGCCGCGCGCTCCGCGAATTCGGGATGAGCGTTCAAGCCGGTTCCCACCGCCGTTCCACCGATTGCCAGGTCGTACAGTCCATCCAGCGCCTGTTCGAGTCGCTTGATGTCGCGCTCCAGCAGGCTGGCCCAGCCGCTGAACTCCTGTCCAACGGTGAGGGGGACAGCGTCCTGCAAGTGCGTGCGCCCGATCTTCACAATGTCGTTGAACTCTCGAGCTTTGGTGGCGATCGCGTCGTGCACCGTGCGGATCGCTGGGATCAGCACATTCTTCACGCGCTCGGCCGCTGCAATATGCATGGCCGCAGGAAACGTGTCATTTGACGACTGTGACAGGTTCACGTCGTCATTGGGATGGACTGGTTTCTTTGAGCCCATCACACCGCCCGCGATCTCGATGGCGCGGTTCGAGATGACCTCGTTCACGTTCATGTTGGTCTGGGTGCCGCTGCCTGTCTGCCAGATGCGTAATGGAAACTGATCGTTGAGCTTGCCGGAGATCACTTCATCTGCAGCTTGCACAACGAGCTTTGTTTTTTCACTGGAAAGCTTCCCTAAGTCCTGATTCACCAGCGCGCAGGCTTTCTTGAGAATGCCGAAAGCCCAAATAAGCTCCGGCGGCATGGTGTCACGCCCGATATCGAAGTGCAGGAGCGAGCGTTGGGTCTGCGCTCCCCAGTACACATGGGCTGGAACCTCTATCTGTCCCATGCTGTCGGATTCGGTGCGCGTCCGGGGGGTCGTCTCAGTCGCGGTCGTCATAAGAGTCCTGATTCGTGCGAAAGATGAAGGGTAACTGGAGAGTATAACGCGGCCAACCACCCTTATTGTTCGTCCGCGCACAAGAGCACGTGATATGAAAAAAGCGGTTCCATCGCGCATGCTAGAATCGACGCTTCAAGTGAACGTTGAGGAAAGATTCCTCGTAGATCGCAGCATCGTAGGCGGCTGTCAACACTTGCCGTTATTAGATGCGAGAACCAGTAACTGAGAGCTGAGAACCGGGGACGAGAACTGCCCCTTGGCCACAACCGAATTCATCCTCGAACCCTTGCCTCGCAAGCAGGCCCAGTCGCGGCCCGAGAGCTGGACCGATGTGCTGGTCATCGGTGCCGGCCCGACCGGTTTGGCCTGTGCTATCGAAGTGCAGAAGATCGGCCTGAAAGCTGTCGTTCTCGACAAAGGCTGCTTGGTCAATTCGATCTACAACTATCCGACCAACATGGTCTTCTTCACTACGCCGGAGTTGCTCGAGATCGGAGATATCCCCTTTGCCTGCGCCACGCAAAAGCCAACGCGGCAGGATGCGCTCGAGTACTACCGCCGCGTCGCCGACCATTATGAACTGCATATTCACCAGTACCAGTGGGTGAAGACGGTCACGGGAGAGGATGGCGACTTCCGGGTGACGGCGACCGACCGCGCGAACAAAATCCACGACTATCGCACGAAGAAAGTGATTGTTTCGACCGGCTACTACGATCTTCCCAATCGCCTCAACGTTCCCGGCGAAGACTTGCCCAAGGTTCACCATTACTACAAAGAACCTTACCCTTACTACGACAGCGATGTGCTAGTGGTGGGGGGCAAGAACTCCGCGGCAGAGGCGGCGCTCGACCTGTGGCGGCACGGCGCGCGTGTCACTTTCGTGCATCGAGCCGAAACAATTTCTCCGAGTGTGAAGTACTGGGTGCGTCCCGACCTGGAGAATCGCATTAAGAACGGCGAGATCACGGCCTACCTCCGAAGCACGGTACAGGAGCTTGGCGACGGCTTCGTGATCTTGAAGACGCCCAAGGGCCCGGTGCATCTCGATAACGACTTTGTATTCCTGATGACCGGCTATCATCCCGACTTCGACTTCTTGCGCAGTCTTGGCCTGGAACTCTCTGAGGGGCAAAATCGTCCCGTGTGTGATCCCGAGACGCTCGAGAGCAACATCCCGGGAATCTACGTGGCCGGAGTGATTGTGGCGGGATCGCGTACCAGCGAGATTTTTATCGAAAACGGCCGCTTCCACGGAAAACAGATCGCCGCCCACCTGCGGCACAAAATCGGCCCCGGCCTGCAAACTGCGGAACTGCTGTAACCTGCGACCTCGGACAACTCTTCGCAAATATGGGCAAGCGGTTCTTGATAGTGGATTTGAATTACTCCGCTCTCCTCACAAGTGCGTGTGGGAATGGTGTAAGTGCGCAGGCAGGTTTACTACTAGCTAAGGTGTTGAAAGTTCGTGACGGGCCATCGAGGGCCAGAATTAGGAGTCTGGACATCGCGCAGAGCGGCCTTTAATTGCGTTTAGGGGCGCTATGGCGGGACTTTGGAGCTTGGGATGGTGTTTGGGTCGTCCCGGCATCGGCGATCCGTCTGAGGGCACCCTGGCGTGTTGTGTTATCTGTTAGCTAAGCACGCTTCTTTCTGTCCCTGGCAGAATCGCCAAGTCAGGGAGACCTTAAGCAGAACAACCTTTTAACCGCTAAGGTCGCAAGGTCTCGCAAAGGACGCAAAGAGGAAAAGTCTCGAGTATGCTCGCCTTTGCGTACTTCGCGATCACTTTGCGCACTTTGCGGTTAAAGGTTTTCTCCGGTTAAGAGATCTCTAGGAGTTGCGGTCAATCCGCTGCCGCCTGTTCCTGCACGACTACCGGCCGCCACACTCTCACAGCCCAGGCCCACAGTGCCGCCGGAATCAGCATCACGATCCCCGTTGCCGACACCAGCGTGCGCGCGGAGATCCCCATATCCAGAAACATCCCAGACACGTAAGCGCCGATCGCGATCGTCAACATGCACAAACCCAGATCCGCTGAAAACACCCGCCCGCGAAAGCGATCGTCGGTATTCAGTTGCAGCAAAGTGGTCGAGAATACCCACACAGTTGCTCCTCCCAGGTGTGCAAATGCCGCCCAGAAACACGCGAACCACACATTAGGAGCTTTCCCGATGAACACGTACCCCAGCGCCGTGAAGAGATATCCGTAAAAGATTCCCAGCCGCAGCCGGCGTTCGCTTCGTCCTGCCCAGCGCGCGCTGATCAAGGGCCCGATCAATGCACCCAGCCCGCGCCCTCCCAGTAGCAGGCTCATACCCAACACCGCGCCGCGTTGTGGATCCAGACCATGCCAAGTCACGGGAAAATATTTCTGTCCCATCACCGTGAACAAGACCCAGCTCGGACCGATGACAAGATTTCCCGCCTTCGCAAAGACAGTGGGCAGCAGGTTGCGATGGCCGCGCACGTACCGCACGCCTTCCATCACCGGAGAATAGTCGACCAGATCGCGTGTTCGCAGCGGTGCGCCTTCCGCATGTGGCTCTGCGAACCGCATTCCGGCAATCAACAACGCCGACACGAGAAATGACAGCGCATTGATAACGAACACCGCATCGCGCCCGAGTAGTGCTGCCACCACTCCGCCCAGTGTCGCGCCCAGTACCAGGTTCATCGACCAGGTCGTCGATCCCAGCGTATTCGCGATCAGCACGTCATCCCGAGTCGTGATATTCGGGATGACTGAACTCCGCGCCGGCTCGAAAAAAGCCGCCATGATGGTTTCGAGCAGCAGCAGCGGGTAAACGAGCCACACCATACTGCGCGACCGCACCAGCAGCATCGCAAAAACAATCACAGCACGGATGAGGTCGGCTGCAATCATTACCTGCTTGCGCCGGATGCGGTCGTTCACCACGCCCGCGGTCGGGCCCACCAGCGTTTGTGGCAGAACCTGCAGCACCAGCGCCAGGGCCACAGAACTCGCGCGCCCGGTGAGTTGCAGCAGCAGGCTGTAAATCGCCAGCGTGTAGAACCAGTCGCCAATCTCACTGACAATCTGCGCCAGCCACAGACGTCGAAAATTGACGTTCTCGCGCAGCAGCCGCAGATACGAGGCAAAAGAGATCGAACTGGCTTCGCGTTCCGGCTCTGGTTCCATGGGAAGGCAGTTTCTGAGACTGGCCTCTTAAGATAACCGATCGTTCAGGTGTTGGAAGCCGAGGGAACTGACTGGTCACTTACAAGAACTCATGCGCAAAAGTTTTCATATCGAATCCCTGTGACACGTTTTGTCAAGGTCCGCGAGTCGGGACAAACATCGCTGCACCAGCGACTTAGCCGCCATCGCATCAGGCCTTCGAAAAGTCCACTGCGGTCCAGTTTCGGCCCCGGACCTGCACCATTCCCGACTGGATGGACACAGCGAATGTCATTACGGACCCCAGAGTTCTTTATGCTTTTGCTCTCGCTGGCGTTCTTGATGTTTGCATTCATCGAAAGGCATTCCGCGAACGCGCCACTCACGCTTCTGTTGTTCGGCGCCGGCATGGTGAGCATGGCGAGTTTCAGCCGCCGCCACTTCGCGAACGAAGATTAGTTTTCCTCACTCCGTAACCCTCGTCTCCAAACTCACGGCCCGGGAGCAAGTCTCTCGGGCCATTTTTTTGGTGCTAAGGGAATTGCACTTAACCGCACCACTTTGCATAGCTAAGGTGTTTCTGATGTGCGCTTTGTGGGCTGATGCTGATGTGGAAGCTGCAGAGAACACGCGATATCCACAGAAATAAAAAACAAACCTGCCAATTGGGGGCTAGTTTGCATGCAAAGGCACCAGTTTGAAGGCACAGGGGTAGGTCCATGTCTCTCCCACACTCCCGCTTCTACGCAACCCTTATCGCAACCCTTTTTCTCGCCCTAGCCGCCCCGTTTGCAGCCGCGGACTCGATCTCTTTCGGACTGACTTCGAACAATATCGGAGTATCCGGTTCAGTCGGGACTGTCATGCTCAGCGACACCGGATCAGGCTCGGTTCTCGTAACCATCACGATGAATTCGGGCTACACGATTAAGCTGAACGGTGGAGATGTTGGCTTCAATACCACCGCCAGTCTCAATAGTGGCAGCTTTGGGCCGATCACCGTTATGGCCGGTGGTAACACGTACGCCGGTCTGAGTTTCAACAACCTAAAAACCAGCCAGAACGTGAGCCAGTTTGGAACTTTCACATTCGATCTGGCCAATTTCAAGGGCGGACCGCACGGGGTTACCAGCGCTGACCAACTTAGCTTTGAAATCTCCGGGGCCAACGTCAGTCAGTTCGGAAACTTTGTGATTCACTTCTGCGTCGCTAACGGCGGAGAGTGCGAGGACGGCAACACCGGATTCGCTACCGGCGGGTCAGTCGCAGCTGTTCCGGAACCGGGCACGCTAAGCCTGTTGGGCGCCGGACTTCTCAGTGTGGCCGGAATCGGACGTCGTCGTTGGTTGCGCTAGACTCCAACCCATCCATTTCAAAGTTGCAAAAACGAACTCCGGCTGGTCCGGGGTTCTTTTCTTGAATGGGATCAGCGAAAAGCCGCTCTCGTTGACTGTTCCATTGCCCGCGTCCTAAGATTCGTGGCCACCTCCTCTTGGAATCATTCAATGAGAAAGACACTATTCCGAATCGCTGCGCTGGTCCTGCTGGCATCCCTTGGTCTGGCCCAAACCGACGAAGTTGTCCCCAACGAGAACCTGGTTGTGGAAGGCGTGCCGAAAATCCCCGCGTCTCTTGCCGAGAGCATCGACCGCTACAGCAACTCGCGCGAGGCGTTTTTGAGCAGCTGGCACCCGGCGCGGCGCGAAATGCTGATCACCACGCGCTTTGCCGACACTTTCCAGATTCACCACCTGAAAATGCCCGGGGGAGACCGCTCGCAGGTCACGTTTTACCCCGAGCCGGTGACTAGCGCGCGGTACGAGCCATCGCAGGGAAATTACTTCATCTTCCTAAAGGACGTGGGTGGCGGCGAGTTCTATCAGCTCTATGGCTACGATCTCGCCTCTGGCGACGTTACGCTCCTCACGGACGGAAAATCTCGTACTACGGGTACTGTGTGGTTCGATGGCGGAAATAAGCTTGCCTATGGCTCAACCCGGCGCACGGGCAAGGACGTTGACCTGTACACCATCGATCCAACGAATTCTAAGTCTGATCGTCTCGTGGCCAAGCTGGAAGGTGGAGGCTGGGAGGCTATCGATTGGTCACCTGACGGCCGCAAAATCCTCGTGAATGAGGAGATCTCCGCCAACGAAAGCTATCATTGGGTGATGGATGCCGAGTCTGGCGAGAAGGTCCTGCTCACGCCGAAGGGAGGCAGTGAAAAAATCTCCTACTCGGGCGGCCGCTTCGGCAAAGACGGCAAAGGAATTTACACGACCACCGACAAGGACTCCGAATTTCACCGGCTGGCTTACATTGATCTGGCCAGCAAAGAACACACATATCTCACGACGGCCATCCCCTGGGATGTGGACGAATTCGATCTCTCCGACGATGGAAGCAAAGTCGCTTTTGTCACCAACGAAGACGGTTTCTCGGTTCTTCACATTTACGATGTTCAGCGAAAGACCGAGCACGCAGTTTCCAACTTGCCGAAAGGAATTCTCGGCGGTATCCGGTGGCGGCGGCACAGCCCAGAGTTGGCATTCAACCTGGAAACTGCGCGTTCTCCCTCCGACGTCTATTCGCTCGACACCTCGACCAACAAATTGGAACGTTGGACTTTCAGCGAAACTGCCGGACTGGACACGACAAAGTTTTCCGAGCCAGAACTGATCCACTGGAAAAGCTGGGACGATCGCTCGATCAGCGGATTTCTGTATCGTCCGCCGGCCAAGTTCACTGGGCCCAGGCCCGTGATGGTTGAAATTCATGGCGGGCCGGAAGGACAATTTCGTCCCGAATTCCTGGGCCGGTACAACTACTATGTGAACGAATTGGGAATTGCTCTGATCTTCCCGAACGTGCGTGGCTCAACCGGGTACGGCAAAAAATTCCTCGCACTGGATAACGGACTGCTACGGGAAGGCTCGTATAAGGACATCAACTCGCTCTTCGACTGGATCGCGCAACAGCCTGGATTAGACGCCAAGCGTGTCCTCGTCACCGGGGGAAGTTACGGCGGTTTCATGACGTTGGCCATTGCTACGAACTATAACGACCGAATTTGTTGCTCTGTCGACATTGTGGGACCGTCGAACCTGGTGACTTTTCTGGAGCATACTTCGGGTTACAGGCAAGATCTGCGACGGGTGGAGTACGGCGACGAGCGCGATGCCAAAGTCCGCGCCTACCTCGAGAGCATCGCCCCCGCGAACAAAGCCCAGAACATTACAAAACCGTTGTTCGTGATCGCGGGCAAGAACGACCCGCGTGTGCCCGCCAGTGAGAGCGAGCAGATGGTGGCCGTCGTTCGCAAAAACAACACGCCGGTCTGGTATTTGCTGGGCAAGAACGAAGGTCATGGTTTTCGGAAGAAGAAGAACCGGGACTTTGAAGAGTACGCGACGGTGATGTTTGTGAAGGAGTACTTGTTGAAGTAGCTGTCAGCAATCAGCTATCAGCAATCAGCTATCAGCAATCAGCTTTCAGATTACCGGTTCAGTCTTCGGGGGTGCAGTTCTAGCTCTGTGTTTCTGGTGAACGAGCTGGATTGCGTCGATGTACGAGCTGATCTCATAA
>Ga0075424_100007925_pt1 | contig 10340 bp, 10 predicted proteins | sample SoiMethybrSBSTD3_FD_75301 | JGI IMG/M metagenome (GOLD analysis project Ga0075424, IMG submission 75301) | Bulk soil microbial communities from a Populus tree surrounding site in Tennessee, USA - Soil MetaG P. TD hybrid SBSTD3 | ecosystem: Environmental > Terrestrial > Soil > Tree plantation...
TTGCGGTGTCCACGGACTCGACATTTATTTCCAACTGCAACGCCCTGGGCGCAAACTCGAACGCCGCAAAGACTTCCGCGCTCGCCGTGGCGGAAGAAACGCCCGCTCTCGGCTCTGACGGCCGCTTCGTCGCCTATACCGCTGCGCAAAATGGCCACTCTCAGATTTTTCTGCGCGACACCTGCACTAGCGTGGCGTCGGATTGCCAGCCGCGTACCACCCTGCTTTCCGCCGGCGCCGACGGCACTGCCGGGAATGGTGACAGTAACACTCCCTCGATGAGCGCCGACGGCCGCTTTGTAGCCTTCAGTTCAGCGGCAAGCAATCTCGTCGCGAACACGCCAGCGGGGCGGCAGATTTTTCTGCACGATACTTGCTCCGGCGCGGCCACATCGTGTTCGCCACAAACAACCCTGGCGTCCACGGACGAAGTCGGCGTACTCTCCGGAAACGACAATCTTTTGCCGTCGCTAAGCGCTTCTGGCCGCTTCGTAGCATTTCTTTCCGTCACGCCGTCGAAATATCCAGCGAAGTCCGGAACAGCCAACAGTGGCTACCGTCAGATTTTTGTGCGCGACACTTGCTTCGGAGCTGCCGGTTCTTGCACGCCCAAGACCACTCGTCTTTCGGTCATGCCCGGTGATACCAATTCGCTGCAGAGCAAGCCCGCCGGCCCGGCCATCTCAGGTTCCGCGCGAGCCGTGGGTGTTTCCAGCGCGACCACCCCCACCGTTTTGACGCGCACGGTTCCGGTGGACGATCGCGTTTTCCTCGCCCTTACAAATTCCGAACAGAAATAGGTCCACATAGAAAAGGTTTTTTTTCAACTAGCGGAATTGTCCCTGCGATCACAGCCATCCCCAGCGCCAAGCAGTCCCTCTTGGTCGTCGGTAGCTCTCTACTTACTCAAATATTTTTCTGGAATCGGATTTCCCGGGCGTTCTGCGTCCCAATAAATCTGCACGCACCACCAACGCTCGCCGTCAAAGAAAAATTCCATGCTATTGATGCCGCGGTCAATCGGTTTTCCGTCCTTCGTTTCGCGCGATTCGTAAGTTGTGTAAATGTGCGTCATCGCTCCGAACGAGTCGGTCTTGCGGCTCAGTTCGTGCTCAAAGAATCCATGTTCCTTGAAATAGCCGCCCGCATGCGCCGCGTAATCGGCCGGAGTCATAACCACCAAGCTGGGCTTCCCGCCATCTTTCGGCGTGCGCACCGCAATCAGCCGCGCGTCTTTCGTGAACAGAGAGTTGAAGCGGTTCCAGTCGCGCTCGCCCGGGGGCCCTGAAATCACGTCGTAGACGGCAGCGACGATCGCGTCCAGACTCTGCACGTCCTTGGGATTCGCAACGGAGGCAGATGGTGAAACAGGCGCTGTGGCGGATTGTCCGGTTTGCTTCTTGTCCTGTGCCGATCCAGTGACCACTGCTCCACTTACCGCCATCGCCGCCATCCACAACGCAATAGCCTTCATTCGCGTCATGATTTTTCTCCCTTCATGCGCCGTCAACTCGCTATTTCAGTTAAACCGCACCTTCACGTCCGGCCGCTTCTCCAGTTGCACCGAATCAATAAACCGCACTCTTCGATCATCCAACGTCAGAATCATGGACTGTGTCCTTACGCCTTCGCCAAAAAAGCGCACTCCGCGGAGAAGATTTCCGTCGGTCACGCCGGTACAGGCGAAGATGATTTTCTTGCCCGGTGCCAGGTCTTCCGTGTCGTAAATCCGTTTGAGGTCTTTCACGCCCATCTTTTCCAAACGTTCCGCATCGTTTGGCTTGGCCACGATCAGCCGCCCCAGAATCTGTCCATTTAGACAGCGCAATGCCGCAGCCGTGAGCACGCCTTCCGGTGCTCCGCCCGTTCCCATCACCGCGTGTACGCCGGTTCCGACCACCGCTGACGAAATGCCCGCAGACAAATCACCGTCGCCGATCAGCCGGATCCGCGCGCCCGCTTTGCGGATGTCCGCGACCAATTTTTCATGGCGCGGGCGGTCGAGCACGATAATCACCAGATCTTCCACGTCCCGGTCCAGCCGCTTCGCAATGGCTTTCAGGTTGTCCGTTACCGGAGCGTCCAGGTCCACCGCGCCCTTGCACGACGGCCCCACCACAATTTTTTCCATGTACAAATCCGGCGCGTGCAGCAATCCGCCGCGCTCGCTGGCCGCCAGCACTGCAATCGAATTGGCGGCGCCCGTTGCGCACAAATTCGTGCCTTCCAGCGGATCCACCGCGATGTCTACCGCCGGAAAATTTGCGTTGGGCGCGCGCGTCGCCAGCCCCACTTTTTCCCCGATGTACAGCATGGGCGCCTCGTCGCGCTCGCCTTCGCCGATAACGATGGTGCCGTCCATCTGCAGCTCGTCCATGGTCTGCCGCATGGCTTCCACCGCCACTTCATCTGCTTTGTGGCGGTCGCCAAACCCCATCGTTCGCGCCGAAGCAATGGCTGCGTTTTCCACCACGCGTAAAAACTCGAGACTCAGTTGCGATTCCATCTCTATCTCCGTACAAATTCACTCCGCGGCCGTGGCTATCCTATGCCGAACAGCCCCAGCGCGTCGAGCAACCGGCCCTGTTTTTCTGCGCTTCCTCATCGGTCCAATTTGTGCTCAGATATTTTCTTAGTCCGGAGGACTGCGCCATGCCTGCAACCTCGCAAGACTTCCGCCGCTTTGCCCGCGCGCTGCCGCAAACCGAGCAGCGGCGGCACATGAACCATCCCGATTTCCGCGTGGCCGGAAAAATCTTTGCCACCCTCGGCTACCCCAACAAGGAACGCGCCATGGTCAAGCTGACGCCTATCCAGCAACAGGAATTGGTTGAGTCCCATCCGTCTGCGTTTTCACCGGTCACCGGAGCCTGGGGGCGCCAGGGGTGTACCAGCGTGTTGCTCGCCAAAGCCTCGAAGCGTGTTCTGAAAGAAGCCATTCTCGACGCTTGGCGCAACCACGCGCCCAAAGAACTGGCAATGAAATCTCTTTCGCCGAAAGCCAAGCCGCCTCGGCGTGCGGCGTAATCTGTTCTCGCGGTTCAAAGTGGACATGGCCAAGACAAGAACTTTCAGGTGAGGCTCGCCGCTTTGTCCGACGTCGCTCAACTTGCCCCCATGCGGCACGCGCTCTGGCCCGAATCTTCTGCGTCGCATCACGCCGCCGAGCTCGCTTCGGTCCTACGCGAAACTTCGCAACGCGTCTATCCCTTGATAATTTTCATCGCGGAATCGAGCGACGGGACGCTCATTGGCTTTCTCGAAGCTAATCTCCGCTCTACTGCGGACGGTTGTGACGAAAAACTGCCCGTGGGCTACCTCGAAGGCCGGTTTGTCGCCGAGGCTCGTCGCGGCAAGGGCGTGGAGACGGCCCTTCTGCGGGCGGCGGAAGATTAGGCTCGCGCGCAAGGTTGCGTCGAAATGGCTTCCGACACCGATATTTCGAATACCGTTTCCCAGCGAGTACACGAAGCCTCCGGCTTCACAGTCTCCACACGTGGCGTCCTCTACCGAAAGCCGCTCTAATTGCGATCGAGCGTGCGGCTTATTATTGCATCTCCGATGGTTGCTCCGCCCTTGTGCCTTGCACTTTGTACCTTATACTTTGCTCTATGTTCGACACGCACCGCTTCCTGCTCTTCCTCGTCGCCGCCCTGGTGCTCGCCGCCACACCTGGTCCTGGCATCTTCTACGTGCTCGCCCGCACGCTCGCCGGAGGCCGCCGCGAAGGCGTTCAATCCTCGTTCGGCACATTCTTTGGCGGACTTTTCCACGTCTTCGCGGCCGCACTCGGTGTCTCCGCCATTCTCGCCGCATCTGCTGTCGCTTTTCACACGGTCAAGTATGTGGGCGCCGCCTATCTGGTCTTCCTCGGCATCAAAATGATCCGCTCGCGCAACACCGAACTTCCCACAGACACGGCCGCACCAAAAGGCAGCGCTTTCCGACAAGGAATTCTCACCGAAGCCCTCAACCCCAAAACCGCGCTCTTCTTCCTCTCGTTCATCCCGCAATTCATCGCTCCCGAGCGCAGCCACATCTTTCTCCAATTCGCCAGCCTCGGCATCATCTCCGTCGGCTTCAACACCGCCGCCGATCTCCTTGTCGTCGCTCTCTCCGCTCCTCTCGAACGCAAACTAAAATCCAGCGCCCGCTTCCGCCGCGGCCAACGCACCGCCGCGGGTTTCGGCATGATCAGCCTTGGCGCCTACCTGGCCTTCTCCGACTCAAAATAAACACACAAATGGCCGATTTGAGACTTTTCCGCAAGACTCTTGCGGAACGGACGAATCTCAGCGCCGGAAGCCGAAACGCCATTCGCGGAAGGCTATCCTGTATGCGTACCTTTCTGATTGATGGACTAGCTCGACGTACCAAATGTTACGCTGTGAAGAAATGAAGAAATGAAGGAATGAAGGAATGAAGGAATGAAGGAATGGGCAGGCCTGCAGAAGACGGCGCTTCCGAAATTCCTACGCTTTGCACGGCGCGACTCCGGCTGCGCCCTCACCATCGCGGAGACTTCGCTGCTGCCTGCGCGCTCTGGTCCGATCCATATGTGACACGGTTCATCGGCGGTCGGCCTTTCACCCGGGAAGAGGTTTGGGCTCGCCTGCTTCGCTACACCGGGAGTTGGTACTGGCTAGGTTTTGGATATTGGGCCGTCGAGGAAATATCGTCAGGCCAGTTTATCGGCGAACTCGGTTACGCGCAAAACGAGCGCGAATTTGAGCCACCACTTACTTTGGTGGATCCGGCCGGTCTGCCGATGCCCGAGCTCGGCTGGGTGCTCGCTCCACAAGTTCACGGCAAAGGCTATGCCACCGAAGCCGTCCGCGCAGCCCTGGCTTGGGGCGATGCCAATGTTTCCTCGTCGCGCGCGTTCTGCATCATTCACCCGGACCACTCCGCCTCCATCCGTGTTGCCGAAAAGTGCGGCTTCCTAGAATTCGCCCGTCCCTTCTACCAAAGCGAGCCCACCATCCTCTTCACGCGCCGGAAAATGTAGCCCGGTAGCCTGCCGAGCTTGGCCCGTCCTCTTTTGCTCCGACCGTTTTTATTAGCATTTGATTACTATTTTTATTTTGCACATCACGCCCGCTTTTATCATTTGGGAGCAGTTCGCGGCACGGCGGGACCGTCGCCGTTCATGGAAAACTGCATTCTCCTGGTCCGGCTGCCAAGACCCCGGTTTTCTAAGTTTTTTAAAATCACCAATTAGAAAAGTGCTTGAAAAAAGGCCTTTGACCGCCTTTAGAAGCACCACTCACCACTCATCGAAAAATAGGGGAGGGTTGGTAAGGGTTAACCTGCCCGCGCATTCATTTCAGGCGAACCGGACTTGCGGCAGTACAAGATCACTCTACTCGTTTATCATGCCTGAATGGCGCCACGTCCAGATTTCTTTCTCGCAGTGAACTACCCTTGGCTCAACTATGGCGCGGATTTCGGTCGCTCGCCCTGGAGACATAACGGCGTATGCCACGAACCCGCTCGCACAGCCGTAGCTGCCGATTTCGCCGCCATGAGCTGTTCGGGAGTTTCCGTCGTCCGGTGGTTCTTGCTCTGCGATGGACGCAGCGGCATCCACTACGAAAATGAAATTCCAGCCGGTCCCGACGAATTTCTTTTTGCCGACGTTGCCGCGGCCCTTGACCTCGCCTCACAGTCGAACCTGCGCATCTGTTTTTCGCTTTTCGATTTTCTCTGGCTGCAGAGTCCCGAACGAACAGCCGCCGCCACCAATCCATCACTGCCGGGGCGAACTACCTTGCAGTTCGCCGGCGGGCGCGAAGCGCTGCTGCAGCGGATTTTGATCCCGCTGTTCCGCGAATTCCGTGCACACCCCGGACTGTTTGCGTGGGAAATGGTGAACGAACCGGAATGGGCCATCCCGGAGTTTCAGCGTTCTCCGAAAGCCACTTTGACTCTGGCCGATGCGCGCGCGTTTTTTGCCGAAATCGCATACGCCATCCACCAGGAATCCGCCGGCGTACCCGTGACACTGGGTTCCGCTCGGTTGCAATGGGTTCGCGCGTGGTGTGAAATCGGACTCGATCATTTGCAAGCGCACTACTATCCGCAGCTCGAGCGCGATCAGCCTCTTTCTCTTTCGCAACAGCTTGCAGAAATTGCGGATCTCGCGCAACCGCTGTGGATGGGCGAACTGCCCGCCACCGATCCATCGAGTGCGGATTATTCTCTTGGGGCCGCGCTCACTGCCTGCCGTGACGCGGGCCTCTCAGGTGCCGGCATTTGGCGATGGAGGCCCCCGGAACCCGGCGGCTCAGACATGGCTTTCGGCTCCGTTCAGCCGGAAATTTTATCGGCTTGGCTATCGCAAGCCCGGGAATTTCGCGTCTAATAGAATCAATGAGAGCCGGCGCACTCATCGAACGATTCGCAATCTGTCTGGGGGTCGCCCTTTGCTCCGCGAACTTGCTGCGCGGGCAAGAAGAAAAATCTCAGCAGCCCAAGGAAGAAGAAGTCCGTGGCGCTCCCGCCGAACCCGATGACGCCGCGGAAGTTCGCGCGCAAATTACCGCTGTCGAAAAACTACTTCCAACTTTTGTTGATCGCGGAGCAGTGTTTTATTTTCTCGCCGCTTCCAGAATGCATCTTGGTGAAACGCGCGAGGCGCTCGATCTCCTGAAGCAATGCATGGCACTCGAAGAAGGTTTTGATCCTTCCGGCGCATCGGAGTTCGCGGGCCTGCGCAGTGAACGCGCCTTCACGGAGATCGTGGACCGCGCCAAAACCCGCTTTCCCGTGGTCGCACTATCGCGCAAAGCGTTGGTCACCGAAGAAAAAGATCTGATTCCGGAAGGACTGGCGTGGGATTCCGCGCGCGAGGTTTTCTATCTCGGCAGCGTGCATCGCCGAAAGATTGTTCAGGTCACGACCGACAGCCATGTGAGTGATTTTCTACAGCCGCAGCTGGACGCAGTTCTTCCGGTCCTTGGGATTCGCATGGACCCCAACGACGGCACGATTTGGTCCAGCACCTGGGAGGAAAAACCCGGCGCCAGCCGCTCCCAACTTCTTCATATGGACGCCAGTGGAAAAATTCTCGGGCGTTTTGCGCCGTCTGACTCCGCGCAGCATGGATTTAATGACCTGGTGATCCGCAAGTTGGGCGATGGCTTCGTCACAGATAGCCTGGCCAATCAGGTTTTTCGTTTCGACCCGAACACCAAGTCATTTTCGGCGCTGCGATTGCACCGCCAACTCTATTATCCGAACGGAATCGCGCTCGCCGAGGACGATCGCACTTTGTACATTGCGGATGCGCTTGGCGTGCTGAAGTACGACGTCGCGTCTTCGTCCGGCGTGGATGTTGCGCCGGGCCCGCGCAATACGCTCGCTGGCGTCGACGGCCTCTACTGGTATCGCGGCAGCCTCGTTACGATTCAAAACGGTATTGGCACGCCGCGCGTCGCCGTTCACAAGCTCGCGGGAGACGGAACGCGTGTCACAAGGGCGACTATTCTGGAACTTCGCACTACGCTCAGCGTTTTGCCGACCACCGGCGCCATTCGCGGCTCCGATTTCTATTTCATCGCCAACAGCCAGATCGACAATCTCAACGGAGACAAAATCCTGGACGTCACTCGCCTCGAACCCGTCCGAATTGCGGTCGTTCATCTCCCGTGAAGCCTTCGCAACTTCCGCTCGCTCGGACTTTTTTCTTGCCTCCGTGCCCGCGCTTAGGCAGAGTAGGCAAGGATGAATCTGCAACTCGCGAATGCCCGCACCCGCGTCGTGTTGCTGGTATGCTGCAGCGCGCTTGCCTTGCTCCTCGTTTTTTTTCCCGTGCGCAATGCGATCGCCGCTCACTACCTGGGACGCGATACGCGCGAAGGCTACGAGCGCGCTGTGCGACTCGAGCCGCACAATCCGCGCAACTGGTATCTCCTTGGCCGCTCCTACCTGTACGACCTGGAACAGCCCGATCCTGTGAAAGCCGTCGGCGCGTTGCGTAAATCGGTGAAACTTGACCCCTTTTCAGCGGAGGCCATGCTGGATCTTGCCATCGCCTATGACGGAGAAGGCGATACGGCCGAGGCACGCGCCGCGCTGGTTTCCGCACAACGTGTTTACCCGCTGTCGGCGGATGTGGCGTGGAGCTACGGAAACTTCCTGCTGCGCCAGGGAGAGCAGGAAGCGGCATTCACTCAACTGCACACGGCGCTTGAGCTGGATCCGAAACGCTCCGCGGAAGCATTTTCACGCGCGTTGCAATTGCAGCCGGACTCGAACGTGGTATTAGACAGGGTTGTTCCGGCCACGCCGGCCACATATCTGCCGATTTTGCACATGATGTCCGGTGCAGGCGATTTGGAAACGGCGCAGCAAATTTGGTTCCGCTTGGTCGGGTTGCATCAAAAGGTTCCGCTGCGCGAGGTTGTGCCCTTTTTCGATGCACTGATTCATGCGCGAAGACTCGACCAGGCGGCGCAACTCTGGCCGCAAGCCGTCGCCATCATGGAAAACCCGCCGCCCGCCGACCCTGCCGGTTCTATGCTTTGGGACGGCGGGTTCGAATCCGGTTTCAGGGGCGGAGGATTCAGCTGGAGGTTCACGCCGGTCAGCCGCGACGTGCAAATCTCTTTTGATCGCGCGGAAAAACATTCCGGAGAACAGTCGCTGCGCATTCTGTTCAACGGCCGCGAAAACCTGAATTTCGAAGATGCTTGCCACCAGTTCGTGCCAGACCCTGGAAAGAGTTATCTTTTGACGGGCTGGGTGAAGACGCAATCATTGACCAGCAGCGAAGGCGTGCGCCTGCAAGTTGGCGCTTTTACGAAAGCGGGTGTGGTGTTGGTGCAAAGCGGCGAGGTTCATGGAACGCAGCCGTGGACGCAGCTGCAGCTCGCTTGGACTGCCCCTCAAGACGCCGGTTTCGGAGGTGTTTGCGTCAGGCGGAAGATGAGCGATATGCCCGGAAGCGACATCCAAGGTGCGGCCTGGATCGATGATGTGGTCATGATTCCGGCTGGCGCTCCGGCAACAGCGGTGGCGCCACAGCCATGAAGCTGATTCAGATCGGAATTTTTGCGATTATCGCGTTTGCGGTGCTGAGCCATGGCGCCGTAGAACCGTGGGCGCGAGGAATTCTGGAATGTGCCAGCGGGCTGTTACTGGTGGTGTGGGCCCTGCAATTTTACTTTGCGGATGAGGAGCGCGACATTGTGCTGCCGCACTTACTCTTTCCAATGTGCGCGCTAGCCCTACTCGTTTTGGTCCAGTGGGCGTTCCATCTCACGGCTTCGCGATTTTCCTCGCGCACCGAACTGCTGCTATTGCTCAGCATGGTGATTCTGCTTTTTCTGGCTGCGCAGGCGTTCCGGTCACTGGCGGACTGGCGTGCCTTCGCGTGGTTCACGATGTTGCTGGCATTTTTTGTCGCGGGATTCGGCATCCTGCAGCATCTGACGTTCAATGGGAAACTGTATTGGTTCCGGGAGATGCGTTACGGTGGGATTCCTTTTGGACCTTTCGCCAATCGCAATCATTTTGCCGGGTTCGCGGAACTGGTGCTGCCAATGTCATTGGTGCCTTTGCTGCTCGGCCGCGTGCGGCGCGACCGCCTGGTGATCGTGGGAATTTTGGCGGTGATTCCGCTGAGCGCCATTTTGTTGGCGGCATCGCGCGGCGGGGTCATCAGCCTCCTTGCGGAATTGGCGTTCTTGCTCCTAGTGGTGGTGTTGCGTCGCGCAGGAGGCCGCCATTTGTACGTCGGTGGGCTGGTGCTCGTGGCGGCTTTCGCCACGGTTTCCTGGCTCGGCGTAAACCAGATGCTTTCCCGTTTTTCTTCGCTACAGTCCCTGGAAGTGACGCAGAGCAAACGCGCTTCGATGCGCCATGGAGCCTGGAAGATATTCTTAGATCACCCGATCCTCGGCACCGGACTAGGAACCCTGCAACAGGTTTACCCGCCATACGAAACGCTTTATGACGGAAAGATTGTCAATCATGCCCATAACGACTACCTGGAGGCGCTCGCCGAAATCGGAATCATGGGAGGACTTTGCTGTGCGTGGTTTTTGGGTGCGGTATTTCTCGGTGCGCTTCGGCGTCTGCAAGAAGAAGGCAATTCGTTCGCAAATACATTGCGGCTTTGCGGTTGGACCGGCTGTTGCGGGCTGCTGGTTCACAGCCTGGTGGACTTTAACTTGCACATTCCGTCAAATCTGATGCTGTTTCTTTTCATGAGCCTGCTGGCGACCGTGAAAATTTCACAGCCCACACAAGAAAACAAGCATCGTGTCCGAGTCCGCATGGCCCGCCACAGGGAAGCCGCCGCAGTACCGACTCCCGCCTGACGGGCGCTGCCGGAT
>Ga0075424_100007927_pt1 | contig 10340 bp, 11 predicted proteins | sample SoiMethybrSBSTD3_FD_75301 | JGI IMG/M metagenome (GOLD analysis project Ga0075424, IMG submission 75301) | Bulk soil microbial communities from a Populus tree surrounding site in Tennessee, USA - Soil MetaG P. TD hybrid SBSTD3 | ecosystem: Environmental > Terrestrial > Soil > Tree plantation...
TTGCTGTGAAAGAGATCATTGTTGACGCCAAAGCGAATGCTACTACGACAGCCACTGTTGTCAACAGATTTTTAGTTTTCATTGCACTATAAGAGTAGTTAGTTTATATTTATGAGTAAAGATCCATATGTATCTCAGTTATTACTGTTTCTTATTTTATATTCATATAGGAGATTCTTAGTTCACATTCTTATTACCTAACTTTACTAATAAATAGAAAGAGCTAGAAAGATCAGCTGTATGATTTATGTAATAAGAATGTCTAGACCTAGTTCTATAAGATTACTGATGATAAAATAATGAGTGTCAAACAACCGCGAAATGTAGTTAGCAAATGCTCAGCGACTTACTGCGCATGTATCTGATCCACTGATCCACTGTGAGCGGTTTGAAAGATGTGGACGATCACGTTGCGCGCTATTGCGGGAGGACTGCTGGGTGATAAACACGTTAGTCTAGAGTATTACTATATAGACTGTTGCATATGTATTGGGCATGCGCCAATAACTGATATATACATGATTAGCTATTTTTCGTTTCTTTTCTTCTTCTTTAAAAAAATATAAGAATTATAAAATAGTAAATATTTATTAATACTCTTCAACAAAGGCTAATATAGATTTATTTTTATTGTAAAAAATAGAAGTATATATGAATAAAACATCTTTAGCAATCACTGCACTAGTAGTAGCTGTAGTTGCATCAACAGCTATAGGATTCTTAGCACCACAGACCGCAGCAGCACAGTTTGACACCAACAACTCCGCTTCACAAAGCTCTACCCAGACAGCCACTGCTACTGGCGGCGCTGGCGGCGCTGGCAGCGTTAGTCCTGGTCCTAGCGGCTCTGCCAATGGTGGCCCTGGCGGAAGTGCAAGTATTACCCAAAGCGTTTGTCAACAAGCAGCCCAATCTGGTGCTTTTGGAAGTTCAAGCAACGCCCTCAAATCCTGTTAATATATTGGCTATACATGGGTTGGTTGACTATCAACTACATATCAAGTCATAATCCCATTATTTTTTTATTAGATACATGGCATGAAAATTTATCAATTGCTAATATCAATCTGTCAGCAAGAAGCGAAAGACGGCTTAAGCTAATGACTGAATCAGGTAAGGACGAAATAGGTAAACTAACTAACGCAGAGATTGAAGCGCTAAAAGATATAGACTCGGGCAAGGAAGAAATGCAGCCATTTTTGGTTACTTTAACCAATATTTTCTCCCCTAACTTTAGCTAAAATATCATGTATAGTATAGACTTGTAATGTGAATAAGTCGAAATTAATAGCTATAGTTGCTTAGCAGCAATCATGTCCGTAGCTGTTATAGTAGCGTCAATAGAACAACCATCAGCAATGGCGATAACTCAGAACCGAAACGGAGCTAGCCACAACTCAGGTCATGGTGCAAATGCCAACGGGGCTAGTGGAGGAGGTATCGGAGCTAGTGGTGGAGTTGGTCAAGATGCCCAGAAAGGCGGAGTCGGAGAGAATGGTGGAACTAATACAATTGGTATAGCAGCTGCACGAATTGTGGATGATAGGTTAATAGATAGACCACCACCGTTTAGAAGGGGAGAGGCTAAAAAGTTAAAATAGGATTTGAGGAATCAGCAGTGGGCTTCGCTAATTTCTTGCTGCACCAAGGACAGTATCGAAAGGGCTCTACACTAGCAATAGGTCTATTATACTGTGCATCGCGTATATACCAGCCATCTTTTGTTATCGCGTCGTAGGAGTCCTCTTTAGCCTTGTAATAAAAAATATCGTCGCAGTCTACTGCCCTTTCAAATTCGTTGCAGCTGCAATATTCAGTCAATATCAAGAGTACCTAACTAGAACTTGGCTGCATATGTTTATGTAGAAATAGATTCCAATGCTGATTTCCATTTTTCGATTTTGCTATCGTAATTTTTCAATTGCTCTTCAAATTGTATATCGGTCAGACCATCAGGTTTTACGAGCCAAGTGGTTGTAGAGCCCTCTTTGTTTGGAACCACTCTAACATACACGTCCCAAGTTAGTCCACCACCCACAAATTGGTGGTCCAGTATGCCGTATTTTTCAATAGAGTTGACGAGTTTTATCATTGACTTTCCTGCAATTGCATGGTCAAACGTCCACCAATCATTATCGTTGGACTTTTGCAATGAAGTTATCTGACCCCCTACTTCCAGGTTTTTCATATTTTCAAAGTAGTTTTACACCTCGGTCACATTCCTACTTACGGTCATTGATTTCACTACTGCCTTTACGGGTTTCATTATTACTTTTTGACAGTTGTCTTTAATATTCTTGCTAATTGTGATTTTACAAAGCATGATTGCTGATTTGTCACCTATTTGGCGAATATAGACAAGACAACAGCCGCTGCTGCTCCTTACTGTCTATTAATGGAGTGGTTTTTAGACGAGTTATAGATTAATGCGGCATCTCTAAACTTTACAATCAAACTAATAAAAGTAGTAGTAAAAAATGCCCTGAGTCATATTAAGTACGGTAATTAATTGAAAGTAGCGATATTTTCAATGTGGCAGCCGATGGTTTGAAACCTTCAAATTTTAAGGAATGGCTTTGGTCAGCTAAGGTCCTAACTACATTACTGTTACTGCATTTCTGCAGGTAGCTGGTCCGACTGCATTTCTTCAGGTAGCTGGTCCATTGACTAACCCATTTGCTCTAACCACAATACACACGCCCCAAGCAAATTACCCCATATTGGGCCCTCCTCTGCCTTTAGCCATAGTCTTAGCCCTATTTGCAAGTCACTTCTGACAAATCTAACATTTTCCTAAATGAGTTTGCAGTTCCAGGGCCAAACCCAGCATAATGATTGTTTGCTGCTACAATTGCTGGGTTTAGTCTATCCCTTTGTTCCTCATCTCTTGCTCTCTTTACAAATCTAGCCCACCTTTTCATTTCTGAGATCCTATCTTTTGTATCTTTCCAAAATCTTTTTTCTTGTATGATCCTATCTCCAATGAAATATTATGTAAAATCTGTTGTAACTATTGGAGTTCAAATTCCAGCAAGTTGACTCCAGACCATACACATATTGTTATTTGCAAAAAAAATATGCCAAGTCTTGAGACCATGAGCTGTCTCTAACTTCTACTGCATATCTAAATCTCTTATTTTCGATTGAAAGTTTTGTATTTGGCCCTATAGACGGTACATCTAATTGACTTGAGCATGCTCTTAATCAAATACTTTCTTGTCAGAATCTACTCTTGATATCGCATATGTATCTTTTTGAGTTCACAGGTAAACTAATATAGAAAATTGAGAGATTGCAATTGTTGGAAAATCTGAACAAACTATTTGTGTATGTCAGTACTTACAGGGGAGTTCGGTTTATCTTGCTGTATTTTAGTACTTTTATCTTGTTCTCCTTAGTATCTGTAGACGTTGAAGTAGCTGCATCACAACAACCACAATCGCAACCACAAGCCGTAACAAGCCAAGGGCTACCAGTTGCTATCGTTCCTGGTCTTACCCAAAATATTCTTACTGTAATAGCTTTCTTGATAGGAACTTCATCGTTTATTTTAGGGTTAAGAATACAAAGTGCAGAAAGAGTTTCTTCTTCTAGTACAGACCTTAAGTCATCAGCAACATTGCCACCATCTGCAATGCACAAATATTTTGATTTATTGATATTGGCACTAGTTATTCCCTCAATAGGTCTAAATGTATTTGGAATATTTATGGTTGGAATCCACTTGTATTTGCCAGATATTCCTTATTTATCAATACTTTTAGTTCTCTTCATACCCGCAGGAGCCATACTATTTTTGATGAGAAAGTTACATGCTGCAGAACGTAGAACTAATGTATAACTTAGTTAGAATTGGCACTGACATTTGGAATAAGCGCAATCCTAGGCTTTGTTATGTCTTATGCAACATCCAACACTGCATCTGCAGTATTCGTTTGCCCTTTAGCAGCTACACTTGCAATTGGCGCAGGTCTAAATCCAATTCCACCTATACTGGCTGCAGCATTAGCTCTATAGCTAACAGTTTTTTAATGACTGATTGGTCGCTCAGTAGGAGTAATGGCAAAGAAATGGTACTGTCTAGAACCGTGGTGGAGTTTATAGACTTACTTTATACAACAATTTCCTAAGTTCATTCAAGGAAGGATATTGAACGCTACCAGAAGTATTATTTGCCCACTCTGCCGGACCAATCTATAGCGGAAAATCCAAGGCTGGCGGATACCGTTCCGAAAAGTGGGGCTCCTAATTCGAAGCTAAAAGACGCCTGTAACGGTATGCCAGTTACCTTGTCATCGTAACTAGTTATTGTAAATTGCGTAGCGAGTTTTGAAGTACTATTAAATGAGTTTCGCTGTCCGGTTACTTCATAAACTGCAACGTTATGGCCACCAATATTTTTTTGAACCGTTCTGCTAACAATAAGCGAAGGACTAAATGCCGAATTAGAATTTGACGGAGATCCCTCGCCAATCTTAACGTTTTTGCGCAAAATATGGAAGGTAGAATCAGAAAGGCTCCAGCTAACTGGTTTAAAAATAATTGGCTCTTTGCCGTATGGTTTTATTACGTTTTGTATAGTAACATTATCTCGAGAAATTCCTGTTATGTTACGTTGAATCCATTCAATATCATTAAATGATAATGATGTCGTATTCCCAAAAGGGAATGCATTACTTACTATTCCAATCCTAGAAGCTTATTATCCGATTGAACAGATGGCCCATTGATGGTATATCTTACCCATGACCCCGGTTTAATATTATAATTCGGGTTTTGATTATTCAGGGTAGGCGTATTCTGTGCTTGTGCTAGTGCGTTATTATGAGATATGAAAAATAAAATTATGGCCATAGAAATTGCTGTAGTCGTTTTTACACTGACTGTCTTAGTGTCCAACCATCCTTAAGTGGATGTTAGATATTATTAAATTCAGAAGGAATCTAATTATGTAAAAAGATTCAGTTACCATTCAATAATGGTCCCGTTTGCATGTCAAAATATCATTAGCGATATCGTCAGTGATTTCTGGCTCAGGGGTTTAGTCCTTTACTAGTAACGCTTTCTGATAACAGTGTAAAAAGCGTATTGAATTTATGAACGGCCTTAGAGATAGGGATTATGGTTCCATTATTAAACTACTGAATATTGATAGAGAATTATCTTGGGTATTTTTTAGCCGCATAATCTTAAATTATTTTACTGATAGCTTATGTTTATGAATAAGTCAATGGCTGTAATTGCATTAACAGCAATCATGTCAGTGGCTGCTATAGTAGCGTCAATCGGAGAACCAGCAATGGCTATACTCCAAAGCCATAACGGAGCTAATGCCAATGGTCAGAGTTGTTCAAACTCTGATGGAAATTGCACTGGAGGAAATGGCGGCATTGGTGGAGATGCTGCAGCTAATAGGCTAATAGGCTAGCAAACACCTCTTTCTTTTTATTTATGTCTCGCCTGGCCGAGTCTGATCAAAAGAATCTTGTTAGATTACGAGATTTCTTGGATGCTTAATAATACCTGCAGATAACTAACAACTGTTGTACCGCAAGAGGGTAAATGTCTTAACATCTGGCACGCTCGCCGGAATGATACTAGGTGGAGTCCTAGGTATTATAGCTCTTGTTATTTTAATTATCGGCGCAGTTTCGAATGCTACCAAGTCAACAGACCAGAAACGTAGAGTTTTGAGTTTCTGCAGATATTGTGGAAAGGCTAGGTCTGAGATACCACAAACGGGAGAATTTTGTTCATTTTGTGGCAAAAGTTATCGCTCTTGTCTGCCTCAATGAAGAGATGTGCCAGCTGTGATTCGCTTGACGCCCTTTCTTCCATCTTTGGCATACCGAGATCAGGTATGGAATAGGAATCAGGAGTTTGTATACTAGCATTCTACGATTCATTTTCTAAAACATCTACCTATTTTGTCGAAATTGTGTCTCATAGTAATAGTGCTGCTTGGACATGGACCACTAAAGACGCATTGATTATCCTCGTTGCGACTTTCTCCTGTAATTACAGGAAGTACTGCTCTTACCGTTAGTAATAACTGTAGTTAAAGCAACTTGCTATTGGATTACACCACCTCCAGTAGGACCGCCAGGTTCATTACCGGTGAATTTACCAAATACCTCAATCTCTGAGATTTGAGCTATACTAAGAGGAGATCCAGCAGTGCTCTGAGTTACTATAATTTTCACATATCTTCCTTCCAGTCCGTTCAAGCCATAGGTTTCAGGTGATGTTGTAGTACCTGAACTTGTGCCAGAAAATGCATTTGCATAGGAAGTACCGTCTTTGGAGATTGTAACGTTGAATTTGTATGGATGCAAATTTCCATCGTGCCAAGCAATACTGATAAGACATAATGGTCTCTGCGCACCTAGGTCTAGAATTATGAATGGGTTATGCCTAATTCGAGACAACCAGTATGTGGAAAGGTCACTATCTATAGCATTTGTTCGAGGATGTCCACTTTGACTTGCGCTAGAAGAGATACCAGAGACACCTAATTTGTCATTACATTTATCTCCAGGCTCTACTCCGCCAACAGTTGGAGGCGGCTGTACGCTGATAGTATATCTTAATGTAAAATCGCCAATGTTGCTCACGACATTTGTGTGAGCTCCCTCTCCGTAAGCAGGTGGATCATAAATCTTGTTGATGATGCCTATACTATCGCCCCAGCCCGGTCCGCATGGAGGACCAGTATGGTCTATTTGGTAACTGTGAATAGCGTCGAACCAGGTTGATGGTGGATCTTCAAAGATTTGAAGTATAGCTGGATCATATGGAGGACTTTCTAAACAAGCACCAAAAATTGGAGGATCGTCCTCATAACCAACCGTAAAAATTGAAAGTGGATGTGTCTTAGGTATATCCAGGGTGACTTGAGCGGTAGGCTTAAAATTTACTGTATCCCCACCGTCTACATCTGATAGTCTGTTACTACTTTCTCTTTTCAAATCAATCTGTTGACCCTGAACATACGCAAAGAGATTCCATTCTCCAGAACCAGAACAGCCCCCAAAAGGACTTCTCAAATAGGAACAATGATCATGATCGTTATGTACAGTTATAGAATCAAAAGTTACTGTTACTCGATATGGTTGATTAAGAATCGCAGGGCCATAGATACTTGATGCAATTAATTGCCGCTGTAGTTTTGCAATCTCAGACTTTGATGTGTTTTCAGGCAACTTTGAAAGTTGGGCAGATATATTTGTGATGGCATTAGAGGTTTGGTTTGACTTTGAGACACTTTGTTGTATGCGATTCTGTGTTTGGTTTGTTGTTGTTGATGTTAATGATGATGACAACGTACTAGATTGCTCTGTTTCATTACTTGGAGTGTTGGTTGATGATGATGTTTCGTTTTCTTGAACCGGAGCTCGAGTCGAATTTATCAGAGTCTGATTTGTTGCAGCATTGGAGAATTGTATACCTACGCTAGACATAGATATAAGAAGAAGCAGGGAAGGCAATAACGTAATGTTCTTTATAGTTCTATTCACATAGTTAGGATAGTATGTGAATTTTTAAATATTATGCTTAATATTGAATTACCTGTTTCTATTTAATGGGTCGATATGAAAAAGTGCGCTCCTTGGTATTAATGACTCCTGTATATTTATGGCAGTTATATAATATCTTCGTGAATAATTATTTATCATCAGGATGAGGATAAACTGCTTGCAAAATATACCCATGATTTTATCTATTTCATAAGAATATCATTAGGAGGGGGGCTCAATTACTCAATATAAGGAATAAGTAATGAACCACGTAAAGATAATCAAATTTCCAGATTTTGGAAATAGTGGACTTTGTAGATATCTCTACTAAAGCAAAACTGTTTCATACGACAGTAAATCTTATTAATACTGAGATCAGACATCCAAACATGACGGATTGTGATGCTAATCGCTGCCATATATCGTGCGATCCTGGGCAAGGATGTGGATGCATATATATTTACCCAATGCAGGCTTCACCAGAAGGACAATGCATATGTGAATGCTACGATTCTGAGGATAAGACTGGAAAGGTAGTAGTAACGATAGGAGACGTTGTAAAATCTATACCAATTCGTAAATACAAACCAGGGTTCAAAACATCTGCCAGAACAAAAATGGATATCTGTACCAGTAATTTTCCGGCAGCAGCGCTTGCAGAAATCTTGGATAGAATCCTTCCTGATAAAATATTTGTTCCGGCAAAGCATGCAAATGTCAGAATTAAATTGAGATCAAGTAAGAGTACTGTATCTGAGATAGTTAAATCCGCGGGTTTTATTCTAAAAAATAGTTAGTAGGTCTTACAAGCAGAGAATTTGAGATACTTGATGAAATCAAAGTGTATTGAAAACCTTAGATCATAGCCATACCAGATGGGACGCTTCGGACACTTGGGACAGTTACAGGGCTTGAACGACATCTTCAAGAATAGTCTAGCGCTAAAAAATCGGTCCAGTCTATCGAAGAAAAATCAGATTCTATTACATCTACCATATAAAATATTTATGAATACACACCAGAGGAGGTAGAGAGAGATCCTGGATTCTACGGATGGGTCCATGTGTCCCAATCATCGAATTATACATACGACAATATCACCAGAAAGGACGAAGGCGAGCGCGAGATGTTCCTCCATCATTACTTTTTGTCATGGAAGACAACTTCAAAGCCCCTTGTAAATATCCGGCACCATACCGGGCATAGCGTATAATACTATATGAGTAACGCCAGATTATAAATATTGTCGAAAATGAGACGAGCTAAGTTTAGATTGACTGTTCGATATAGTGATTAGAACAGTTCGTTAGTAACTAAGCCATGGGCGCGTACTATGTCTTGCCCTGCCTTCCATCAGATAATGCTAAGTTAATAGAGGGTTGCTCATGATGCTCGCACACCATTCCTGCATTTAATTCTTTATCATCCAATGCACTTAATTTTATCATGGATATTGAATAGTATTATTTGATGGTAAATGAATTGTGTGATAGTGTTTCACTTTGCGAAATGATAGAATTTTCTTCTAGATGTCTTAGTAAGAATGTTCAAAGCTATCTATCTATCTATCTTAGATGATAGGTTGGAACAAAGAAGTTATGCAATAATGGCATCCATTTTTGCTTTGATCTCATCACCAAGTTATACACTGTGAATTGAAATGAAAACCAAAATAGCTGCAGTAATCAGTGTTGCGGCCTTGGCCCCGCTCTTATAGCGTAAGTTATAGTCTTTTGCATATAAATTAAATGGATAGGACAAAATTCCTAATTTTTTGTTTACGTACGATGAAAGAATGATAATAGAATGTTAATTCTTCCAATTTTACCTCATCTTTGATATCCATAAAATAATCTTGAGCAATAATAAAAATTACGAGAATGATTAAAATATCAGTAACATTTCTAAATAATAGAAATCAATGTCATATATTCTTGGGTATAACCAGCCTTGCAGCAATAGACTCAAAAGAGGCATTGCGAAATATGTAAGTCCAATCACTAATATTATAGTCATTAGAATGTTAGTAAGTAACGGCATTTGTCCCAAATAAAGACCAAGGATATATTGTGCTAACGAACTAATCCCATCTGCCCCAATGAACTAAACTATAGCCATCTTCCATCTGGGAGGCGCAACTACAGTTTTCAAGTTTGGCAGATTAAACCAGGTCTCTAAACCAGTTACTCTCTCACGGGTAGAATATTTGCTCACTTCATCCATTAATCTGATTGCTTCTTCTGAATTTTCCCAAACATTAAGCGAGGCTTGATCGACAAAACGGTTAACTATATAACGCACAGAAGAGCTATTGGTCCCAGGGGCAATTATCGTCGTTCCTAGGTACCCGGGAAACTGCCTCTCAGACATCATAAAACGCTGAAGCCAGTCATCATAATCCTTCTCATGACCTGGCGCGATATTCCTACATATGACCTCGGTGAAATCCTTCGAAGGGTGCTTATCGTCTTGACCTCTTCTATTCATAGTTGGATAAAAGAGATAAATGCTAATACTTAAACTGAAGTCATTTGTGACAGTCGTGTAGTACAACATCGCTATCTACATTATTATCTATTGCAACGGATTAACAGAATGTCTGACTATCTTATTACCTTTCATTAGAGCATAATATTTGAGATCATTAAAGATTTGCTATGAGATTAAAAGATAATTAACATACCTGCTTTCTTTACACTAATGAAGGTACTACCCCATGTCATGAGAAATATTAACGAATTTAATATACCTACAGGGGATTCTCTAGGATATGAAATATTGTACTTTGGTGTAAATCTCATACTCATGTTTGATTATAGACTA
>Ga0075424_100007928_pt1 | contig 10339 bp, 6 predicted proteins | sample SoiMethybrSBSTD3_FD_75301 | JGI IMG/M metagenome (GOLD analysis project Ga0075424, IMG submission 75301) | Bulk soil microbial communities from a Populus tree surrounding site in Tennessee, USA - Soil MetaG P. TD hybrid SBSTD3 | ecosystem: Environmental > Terrestrial > Soil > Tree plantation...
CCTTCATATGTTTTATTTCCTGACGAGAGGAACCCACAGCGAACCGGCCAATCCTGTTGCTCGGTCCTGAAGTACAACGCGAACTCGGTCGCTTTGCCGGTCTGTAGTCACGGTCTCTTCAAGTGTCAGGCCACGCAAGAGCGCGGCACGGAAGGATTCCTCCGAAAGATCGATGACGCTCGTCTGCGACGGAACGGCTTTCTGTTTTGAAGACTCCAGCCGAATTGCCACATCCAGGACTCCTGCCCAGCGATCGTTGCGGTGTTCCAACTGAAGGTCGGCGGCATCAACCTTCAGAAGAATGCGAAAAGCTCCGTTGCCAGACGGAGCAAGTTGAACCGCGGCCTGAAGTCCGATCCGAGAAGCGTCAAACGGGCTCGAGAGCAGTTCAGCCACGATAGCCCTGCGTTCTTTTTCATCAGGCGCTTTTTCTTTCGCCGCGAAATAACCTGCTCGGTGCCGGAGTTCGACATCTTTGCGGGCAACTTTGACATCCAGATTGTGAAACTTCCCATCAAACTCGTTCTCGGAAGGATAGAAACCCAGCGTGTAGCTCACTTCCGCATCCGATATTGCGGCGCGTATCGAGCCGGCGAGATCGTTGTTGAAGTAAAAGGCCCTGCCACCGGTGCCGTCGGCGAGGCGGATCATCACATCCGGCGGCGGATTCGGCCGCATGCCTCGTCGCCCTCGCGGAGCATCTGCTTGGAGGCCGCGTATATCGACTGGATAGACCGCGATATTCGCATTCGTCAGCGCCCGAGTTGCGCGTTCGACGCTGGACTCTTTGCCGTCACGGCTGCTTCCTGCTGAGACTGACAAAGGAATCCCGGCAGCGGACATCCAAATCAGACTCTTGCGTCCTGGCAAAGCATTCAGATGCCGGGCGATGGATTCAATGGCGTCTTCGGTTGGATCCGTGCGTTGAGCAACGGAGAAGTCGGCTTCGGCCACTGCCACACGCACATCGCGGCGCGTCACGCGCCCGACCGCCTGGGACTGCGCAATCTCCGGAACCGTACGATTGTCCACGCCAGGCAAATCGCCGACTTCCATTTTTGTAGCGGCCCGTACTAACTGATCCGAGTCATTCGTGAAATCCTGAATCAGCTTCAAGTCATCACCGAGTACATAAAGCGCGGTGAGATCCTCTCGTTTGGCGGATTTCAAGTAAGACACAAGCTGCTCGCGACCCTGTCGTTGATATAAGTCTGCCGTGTTCAGCCTATCGAACAGAATGACCGTCGCGCTTGCGGGCAATTGTGTCCCCAGCCGGTTCGAGATAACGCCTGGAGGCAAGGCAGCCACTTCCTGCGGCTTTGATCGTTCCACACTGGAAATGGAAAACAGATCGACGTTCTGCGGCTTGCCGTTATCGAGAATCGTGAAATTTTCTTTCACGAGATTGGTCACCGGCCCATTTTTGTCACGGACCACGACGTCAACTTCCACGAGGCGTGTATTGACGCGAATGACATCGTTCTGTGCGCTTCCCGCGTTACCTGTAAGCAAACTCGCAAGAGCAGCGAGAACCAGTGCCGGCCGAAATTGCATCGGCAAAGCATATGGCAAAACATCGGCGGATAGCTTGCGAATTTCGTCGAAGTGCGCGAATCAGGCGACGTAGTCCCCTCCTCACAGAGGAGGGGTGGACGCGTATTCCAACCAATTCGTTCACTCCCGTAGACACGCCTACAATTTGCAAGCCCAGCACACTAAAAAAGAAGCTCGTGAAGCTACATTCGCTTACTTCCCATCCACGGAAAAAGCCAACAGTACGTTTCCGGGGATGCTTCCCAACCGCGCGTAACCGGAATTGACGAACAACATCCCGCCGGCGACCACGGCGCCTGGACCATTCAATGATCCTCCGGTGGCGCGCACGCCGTTTACGGTTTGATATTCGCGAGCGGTGTCGAAATCAAAGAGGATTTTCCCTTCTTCTGTCGAGTACGCGCGGAGGTGACCATCAAGCGAACCGGAAAACACGACACCCGAAATCACTGTCACTGCCTGCGGTTGTGCGGGGCTGCAGCCGGGTTTTGCCTCAGCCGTGCACGGAATAGGTGGGGAGAACCACGCCTTTTCGCCGTTGGCGATGCGCAATGCAGTCAGGCCGCCGCCTTTCTTCGGATCCACAAACGGTGGCCGCGGATCCAGCGGATCTCCGCTGCCGGGCATACGCGCAACATCTGAAGTTGCCGCATAGACCTGATATCCATCACTCGCCATGCCCCATTGCACGCCGCCGTTTGTGCCACCCTGACCGACACGCACCTGCCACAGAATTTCACCCTTACGGTCGGGATCTAAGGCGTAGACCACTCCCGATTTTTGTCCCGCAAGCAAGATGTCTCGTCCGTTCGACAGCTTTTCGAAGATCAGCGAAGACCCATAGTCAAAGTCGGGCCCAGGACAATCGCCACGCTGGCTGCAGAGTGTGTTCCACACGTCGCCTGGCGTCGTCTGTTTCGACCACACGACTCGTCCTGTTCCCAGATCGAGTGCAACGACCGCATCACTCATTGGTGTTGCGGGTGCGGAATAGTTGTCTCCAGTCGTCACGTAAAGCACGCGTCGCTTCTCATCGAGCGTAGGCGCAGACCATATTCCGGCGCCCGACGGTCCCCATTGATTCTTTTCGGTCTGCCTGGGCTTTTCCGTGATCATGAACGTCTTCCAAACCTGCGAGCCATCCTTGAGCCGTAATGCGACCACGCTTCCGCGGAACGAGCAGCACGGGTATTCAGGATTCGTCGTACGGCTTTCTTCCCATGAAGCTACCGGCACAAACACCGTTCCTTGATATACGAGCGCCGCTCCCGTCAGGCGCGTTGCCTCGTGCGGTTCGGGACGCTTCTTCCAGAGCAGACGTCCCGTTTCTGCCTCGACCGAATAAAACCATCCGACCGAATCGCCAAATAGCACGGCGTGCTTATCGCCGAACCGCGCGGTCACAGGCGCAGTACGGACTGGGCCATCGGCTTGAAATGTCCATTTCAGGCATCCGGATTCGGCGCTCAGCGCCTGCACGATTCCGGTCGCGCTGCCCACAAACAGGTTGCCGTCAACAATGGTCGGCTGTGAGAAGGCCATGATGTCGCCATCGAATCCATATGCCCATTTCAATTTGAGTCGCGGCAACTGCTCGAGAGTGATACCGCTTGCCTCGCTGGTTTGGTAGCGAGTGTTTGCGGGTGACGGGCTCCAACCATTCCATTGCGTTTTGCTCTGTCCGGTGAGTTTCACGGTCCGATCCGAGCAGTATGCAGTGGACGGCGGCAATCCGTTTCCGCCGGCAATGCCGAGATAGCTCGCCACAGCTTCGCGCTCTTCCTGCGTCAGTTTTGTTCCGATGTTGTTCATCAGTCCGAAATCCAACGCCCGAAGTATTCGGCTGACGGAGAATTTCTTTAATTCATCGCGCGGAGGGACTCGCGAATTGCCGGAGTCGTGACACGATGCACACCGCTGCCGATAGACCGCTTCGCCGGAAACAGCGGCAGCAGACAGCGGTGGCACCAACAGCGTAAATACGAATGTCGCGACGATTGTGGATTTCATAATTATGGTCCGCCTTTTAGGCGGCAATCTATATGAGAAGGCGGCAGCCGTCAACGAGTGGAGAGCGCGCGAGCCTCAGCGTTTGTAACCGGTCGTAATCGAGTAGTAGCCGTAGGTGCTGACAGTTTCGATGCCGGCAAATCCGGCACCCTCGAGAATGGAACGCAGTTCGCCGAACGTGAATTGCTGGCCCTGTGTAGCGAGCAGCATCAGCATCGAAAATCCCGCCGCCGTTGGCGGGCCGGCACCGTCATCATCGAGCAGCATTTCATGCAACATGATGCGGCCGCCAGAAGGAAGAATTTCGAATGTGCGTTCCGCGAGCCACCGGCAGATTCTGAAATTCCAGTCGTGCCACACATTCGAGAAGAACACCGCGTCGTAATCGCGCGGCCACGGCTGGCGGAACATGTCGACCGCGATGGTGTCGACGTTCCCGGTTGCTTCAGCTGAATCGATGTAGCTGTGAGCTACCTCGCACATCGTCGGCAGATCCATGATCGTGCAGCGGAGATGCGGGTGCTCCTGAGCCATGGCAATCATGAAGCATCCGGATCCTCCACCAACATCCAGTATTTTGTGGATGTTTGCGAAATCGTAATTGCGCGCCGCGCCGATCGCTGCTGGCAACGAGTGCGAATGCATTCTGGCCGCTATGTCGCGAGCCTGCTGGACGGGGACTTGACCGGCGGCCCAGGCATCGACGGCACGGTCTTCGCCCGAGAGGGTGAGCGCACCTAGGGGGCCGGCAGCATTCGCGGAATCTTTTTGCTGCAGTTTTGCGATCAACATCTCGCGCTGGCGTTCAATGACTCCTACGTGCATCATGTGGCCCCAATAGAACGGACTCGATTTCAACAGATAGAGGCGCGCGTCTTCGGCCAGGTGAAAGCGATTGTCGTAGGGGATGAGCAGTCCGAGCGACGCGAGAAGACGAACGATGACCCCTGTGGCGCGTTCGTCAAACCCGAGGTGAGTGGCTAGCTCGGAAACACTTGCCGGTTTCTCGTGGAGAGAAGCAAAAATGCCGAGGTCATCCGCCACAACAACCGCGGTTCGATCATACGAGCCCTTGACAAAAGCGTCCCAGAGGCGGCGATCATCCATCGTCGGAATTCCGTACTTTGGCATATGTCCACTCTCCTATCGTTGCGCTATTGTCTTAATTGTGGCTGTCCAGTTCACGGCAATTGTGGAAATGCTCTTCATTTTTCACGATCTGCCTGCGGTGGGTTGACTTACTCCGCCCGCAGCGCGACGGTGGGATCAACGCCGCAGGCGCGGCGCGCAGGAAGGTAGCTCGCGATGAAGGCCACAGCCAGCATGGAGATGGAAACGGCGATCCATGTTGGGAGATCGAGCGGACCGACGCCGAACAACATTGCAGAAAAGAATCTCGAGATCACGAAGGCACCTGACCAGCCGATGGCCATTCCGCAGATTGCAGGCAACAGGCCGTATCGAAGCATCAAGCCGCTCACGCTAGCCGGTGAACCTCCCATTGCCATGCGAATGCCGATCTCGACCGTGCGCTGCGCAACGGAGTGGGCGATCACAGCGTAAATGCCGGCCAGCGAAAGAACGAGGGCTACGGCCGCGAATAGCGACAGCAGCGTCGTCGAGAACCGGCGCGGTGCGAGCGACTCGGCAATCAACTGGGTCATCGATTTCGTGTCAAAGACGAAAGCGTCTTTGTCGATGTCTACAATTCTTCTATGCATATCGGAATACAGCGGCAAGGGATCGCGATCGGTTCGCACAACCAATGTGATAGCCGATTGTGGATACAACCCCTCAGGCAGATAGACTTCGTTTCCGGATTCTTGATCGAGTCCCGTGTATCGCACGTCGCCGGCCACACCGATGATCACCGATGTACTTTTCATCCATGACATCCGCACTCGTTTGCCAATGGCGTCCTGACCGGGCCAAAAGCGCTCCGCCAATGTACGATTAACGATGACCGAAGGAAGGCTTCCAACCAGGCCGACTTCATCGTGTTCGTCATAATCGCGGCCGGCGAGGATGGGAATTTTCATCACACGAAAATATCCGGGACTGACGACTCGGAGTCTCGCCGAGGGCTGATCTACCGGCGAAACCGGCCGGCCCTCGACGCTGAAAGAGCCATAAAAACTTCCGGTACGCATCGGCACACCCTGGATGACTGCGGCGTCACGTATTTCCGGCATCGCTTCGATCGAATGCACCACCTGTCTGGAAAACACGACGTTGTGTCTCCATTCGAATTTGTTATTCGGCAGCGAGATCGTCATGGTCAACAGATTTTGCGTATCGAACCCAGGATCGATGCGCGACAGCTGATTCGCGCTCTTCACCATGAGACCAGTGGCAATCAAGAGCATGAGTGTCATCGCTACCTCCGTAGCCACGAGGATGGCGACAACACGATGCCGACCTCGGCTGGCAGTGAAGCTTCGTCCTTCTAACTTCATCGCGTCGGCCGGATGTGTAGATGCTAAGCGAAAGGCAGGGACGATCCCCGTAATCAGCGCAGTGAATGAGGCGACGATCAATGTGAACAGGAGGACTGTGCGATCCACCGTCGCGTCTTGCGCGAGCGGAACACCGGCAGGAATCAAAGGGCGCAGCAGAAGGAGACTCACGTACGCGAGGCCCACGCCGATTGCGCCGGCCGGCAGAGCGATCAACCCGGACTCGGCAAGAAACTGTCGCACGATTCGAAGCCTCGATGCGCCGAGAGCGCCACGTATCGCCACTTCCTTCTGACGCGTTGTCGCGCGGGCCAGAAGCACATTAGCGACGTTTCCGCATGCGACCAACAGGACAAAACCGGTGCATGCGACGAGCAAGAGCAATACTTGGCGTGATTCACCCAGTACCCGATCGCGCAAAGGGACGACGCGAACGCCCAGACCGTTGTTCGTCTCTGGATACGCCGCAGCAAGATTTCGCGAAATCGTGTCCATCTCCGTTTGGGCTTGCCCGAGCGAAACCCCTGGACGCAGCCGGGCGATAACATCGAGATCGCCGTCGGAACGTCGAGTCGGGTCGCGATATTCGGGAAGCCAGAAGTCCACAGAATCGCCGATGCCGGCCACGCCCAAATTGTAATCGGCGCTGAGAGGCGGGAAATGGACGTCGGCCGAAGCGATTCCGATGACGAAAGACGGGGTCGGCCCAACATGGCTAAGATTGATGATGTTGATGTCCAGAACTCTGTCGAGCAGACTTGCGTCCGATCCGAAACGGCGGCGCCAAAGCCCGTGTCCGATGATGATCTCCGGCCTGCGTCGTGCATCCGACGGATTGAACGCCTCACTCTTGAATGTTTCGCCCATCAACGGTACGTTCAAAACCTTGAAGAACTCGGGTGTGATGAAGAGTCCTCGCAGTCGCTCGCTTCGATCGCCGCCGGTCAGATCCACCGACCACCAACGATAGCCCGCTATGGCCTCGAAGGATTTCGCCTGAGCTTGCCAGTCGAGGAGGTTCGCAGGAGCGGCCGTTGTCCAGAAGACACCGTGCGAGGGATTAGTCGAACGAAGCATGACAAGGCGATCCGCCCCGACGTAAGGCAGCGGACGGATCAGCATGGCGTAGCCGACGCTGAAGATCGCTGCGTTCGCTCCGACACCAATAGCGAGACTCAGGACAGCGATGAACGTTGAAAGGCCGCCGTGCTTGAGCGTCCGAAGAGCGTACCGGAGATCGGAGGAAAACCCGCGCATAGTGTGTCAGCTAACAAATCTACGAAGTGTGTGAATCAGGCGAATAGTCCCCTCCTCACTCAGGAGGGGTGGCTGCGCCAGTAAGAAAATATCGCGGAGCTACCGATACGGCGCAGCCGGGGTGGTCGCCCACACATTAGGTTTCGGAATGCACTGTTGCAAGATAGCTTGTGAGCGACCACCCGGTCCGCTCCATCAAAGGTGGCTTCGCCCCATTTTCTTGATGTCGCGTCCTCCCCTCCTCAGTGAGGAGGGAATATCGCTCATTCCAACCAATTCGTTCGCAAGTTCATAGACCGTGCCTAAGTCGTTAGCCCGAGCGGCTCAGTGCTTCGTGCCTGGCAGCGGTTGAATAATAGTCCGAGCCAGGTTGGCATTCGTGAACTCGGTTTGATCGCCGACGCGCTTGCCTGGTGCCGGAAGCAGTCGCGCGGCCAGCGGCTTATTCCAGCGATAGGCAAGCCATGCAACGTCTCCGAGGATTCGCGCGATTTGCTCCTCCGAGATATCGCCGGGAAGCGGGAGTGTATCCACGCCGCCTGCGCAGACCGCCGAATACGCAAGAATAGAATCGAGCGTAAACGTTTGTTCGGCCCAGCGCTTCGCCAAAAGGTTGTCTTCCATGATGGGGATCATCAATCCTGAGTAGCCCGTGCGCTTCACCATTACGGACTGAACGGCGCGCGTGATGATTCCCGAAGCCGTTTCAGTTCCGACGGAGCCGAACGGCGCGCCGAGAAACTCCTCGATTGCGGCCGCAATCGAGCGATCACCGAGCGGCGCCGGCGTGGCATCGATGCCTTCATACGTCCAGCCCGTATCACGTGCCACTTGAGTTGCCACCGTTTCAACCTGTTTAGCGTAGTTGTTCAGCACTTCCGCCAGGTGTTTCTCCGCTTCAACCGGATCACGATATTGCCGGAACACGTCACCCACGACCTCAGCGCCTTCCATGGCGATCGCAAACGCATGCCCTCTCGCCAGGTGATACGAACCCGGATAGTACGGGCCATAAGGTTTCATCATTGCGATAGCGCCGAAGTTGAAGTTCCCATCGCCATGCGGGCTACGCTCTGCAAGACCTTTAATCACCTTCGCGGCTTGCCGAATACTGTTCCAATGAATGCCCTGCTCGTCGGCCGTAATGAGATTCGCATTCACATTGACCTTCGAGAGAATCTCGACCAACAATGACGCCGCGGCCGGATCATCGTTGTCGTGGACCATCGCGGCCCCGATATTCAGACCGGATCGTTCCTTTGATGCCGCTTCTCTCAATTTCGCGATCAACGCGACTGCCTCCTCCGTCTTCATTCCTTTTGTGTACTGCGGAAAAGGTTGCGTCGTGATGCGTCCGCCTGCCCCTTCAAAGCCGGCTTTGTTTAGCGCTTCCTTGGTGGTTGCAAGAAATCGCTGCGCTTCCTCGACCCGGGCCACATAGTTATTCGGATCGATCTCGATGAAGGCTGTCACTGCGCGAATACGCGGACGCACTTCTGCCGAAGATGCCCGGCGGGCGCCGATAGAGCACACGAGGACCAAACAAATTGCATAGGCGGTTTTTCTGAGACGCATATTTCAACGCACTATATCAGAGCCCTGAGAAACAGAATTTGAAATTGGACGAACGTTTAATGGATTCATGAATCCTGCACCTCAAATTCGAAATCCGAAATTGCAGATTGGACCGGTTCTGAGTACGGCCTGGCCGTCCAATTTCAAATTTCGGATTTCGAATTTGAGGTGCAGGATTCGTCCAATTTCAAATTCTCCCTTCAGTTATCGTGCCACTGCGAGACACTCGTACGCTGCCTTGATGAGAATTCATCTGTCCATGTGCCTTCGATTCTTGCCATATGATCCTCCCATTGATTGTTATTTGTGATCTCTCCAATTGAGGGAGCGGGTGACTAAAATCTGACGATCTGCCATGTGACACTGAAGTTGTCGAAGTCCGAGCCCCGTAACGTCCTGAGCCCGGTGCTATAGGCCAGCTTCAGTGACTGCACCTTGCCTATCGGCAACGAAAGAGTCGTACCAACGCGAGTGTTTTCCTGCCGATCCGGATTTACTGCTCCATCGACGGGCGTCGCTCCACCGCTGAAAACCGTCCCGTCGATCGCAACCCACATCCGATGCGGCAGGGCGTAGCTTAGATGTCCCTGAAGCGAAATCACCGCGGACTGTTCTTTGCGGCGATATCCCGGAAAATAGCCGCCGTTCTCCGTAAAGAACCAAACCCCTGCGGGGCCGTCGAGAGTCCAACGGTCCATGGTGTGTGAAATGCCAAGTTCGGGTTTAAATCCCCAGCGGTTGTAGCCAAGATTCGCGATCTGCTCGCGGTTGTAGTGGCCTAACGGACGCTGCTGAATCCCACTCCTGATGCGGAGCCGGCCGGAGACCTTGTATCGATAGAACGTTCGCTGATCCAGAGGGCTCTCGAGACGGCTCGCTTCAACAAGTCCAAAGCTGCGAAGGCACTCGGATTGACCCGCCAACAGTTATACGTGCGTATGCGGCGCTACGGACTTCTATGATTGCCTTAGAGCATTCATCGGATCACTTCCGGCCATCCGTCGCGTGGGAAGCCAGCACGCCGCGACGGCGACGAAAAGCAGAATGGCTGGTACTCCCAGGAATATCCTGGGATTCATCGGCCCGCCCGGCACAATGTGGACATACAGGACAACTGCGATCAGAAGACCTGTGGCAGCACCCGCGGCGATGACGCGCATCGTCTCCCCGACGATTTGACGAGCCACCGCACCGACCGTGGCCCCAAGCGCAATACGGATGCCGATCTCGGTGATTCGATGTGCGACGTTGTATGCGACGACACTGTAGATACCGACCGCAGCAAAGAGCAAAAGCAGCGGGCCGAGTACTGTAAATATTCTGGCCGGAATCCGGCGCAAAAAAAGGTTGCCTTCGAGATGGTTCGACATCGTGCGAACGTTGAATAGCGGGACCCGAGGCTCCAGTTCATTCAGCACCCGGCGAACTTCGCCGGCCAGTAATGTCTCGGTGCCGGCCCGCGCTCGGAGATGAATATCGCCGAATCC
>Ga0075424_100007929_pt1 | contig 10339 bp, 7 predicted proteins | sample SoiMethybrSBSTD3_FD_75301 | JGI IMG/M metagenome (GOLD analysis project Ga0075424, IMG submission 75301) | Bulk soil microbial communities from a Populus tree surrounding site in Tennessee, USA - Soil MetaG P. TD hybrid SBSTD3 | ecosystem: Environmental > Terrestrial > Soil > Tree plantation...
CGATCGTCGCGTGCGTCGGCGGCGGGAGCAACGCCATCGGCATCTTCGACGCGTTCGTCGGCGACGCGAACGTCAGGCTGATTGGCGTCGAAGCGGGCGGAGAGCAGATCGTGAGAGGCCGGCACGCCGCGCGGTTCGCCGGCGGCAGCGCCGGCGTACTGCAGGGCACGCGCACGTTCGTGTTGCAGGACGAAGACGGCAACATCGAGCTGACGCATTCGATTTCCGCCGGGCTCGACTACGCCGCGGTCGGACCCGAGCACGCCTGGCTGCGCGCGCAGGGGCGCGCCGAGTACGCGCACGTCACCGACGCGGAGGCGCTGGACGCATTTCAGCAGCTCGCGCGCCTCGAAGGGATTCTGCCGGCGCTCGAATCGGCGCACGCCGTCGCGTACGCACGCGACGTTGCGAAGGAGCTCGGTCCATCCGGCATCCTGCTGGTGAACCTGTCGGGACGCGGCGACAAGGACGTGGACACTGTGGAGAAGAGCATTGACGCGCATCGCTGACGCCTTCGCCAGGATTCGCGCCGAGCGGCGTCCCGGGCTTGTCACTTACACGACGGCCGGCGATCCCGATCTGCCGCGCTCGGCAGAGATCCTCGAAGCGCTGGATCGTGCTGGCGCGGACGTGCTCGAGGTGGGCGTGCCGTTCTCCGATCCGCTGGCGGACGGCCCGGTCATTCAGCGGGCGACGGAACGCGCGCTTCGAGCGGGCGGCACCCTGCGATCGGCGCTTTCGCTCGTCGAGCAGGTGCGCCCGCGCGTGTCGGCCGCCATCGTGATATTCAGCTACGCGAACCCGCTGATCCGCATGGGCGTCGACGCGTTCGCGCGGCGCGCCGCGGAGGCGGGCGTCGACGGCGTGCTCGCCCTCGATCTGCCGATTGAGGAAGCCGGCGCATTCCGTGAGACACTCGCCGCATCGCGCCTCGACACGATATTCCTCCTCAGCCCGACGACGACCGATGCGCGGATTCGGAAGGCGGCGGAACTGGGCAGCGGTTTCTTGTACGGGATTTCGAGACTCGGCGTGACCGGCGCGCGCGATCAGGTGGCAGCCGGCGCCGATGCGCTCGTGCGGCGCATTCGCGCGCACACGACGCTGCCGATTGCGCTGGGGTTCGGTATCTCGCGTCCCGAACACGTCGCGGAGGTCGGGACGTACGCCGATGCGGCGGTGGTCGGCAGCGCGCTCGTGGCGAAGATTGCGGAGGCGGGCGCATCGCCGGATTTGATCGAACGGGTGGAAGACTACGTCCGGTGGCTGCGCGGCAGCGCCGGCGGAGGACGCGCCCGGGGAGCGGTGTCACTCAATGCCCACTCTGGATGAGTTGCGCGACGACATCGATCGCGTCGATGAGGTGCTCGTGCGGCTGTTGAACGAGCGCGCGCGCGTCGCCTGCGAGATCGGTCGGATCAAGAAGGAAAATGGCATCGAGGTGTATCAGCCGGAGCGGGAGAAGCAGGTGCTGGCGCACGTGCGGAGCGTCGCGTGCGAAGGCCCGCTCGGACCCGACGCAATCGCGCGGCTGTTCGAACGCATCATCGACGAGGCACGCCGGCTCGAACGACGCCTGGTCGACGGCGAACAGGCCGGCGAGCAGGTAACCTGACAATGAGCGCACTGGAGAAAGACGCCATGGTTGTAGTCATGCAGGAACGCGCCACCGAAGAGCAGATCGAGAAGGTCGTGGCGCGGCTCGTGGCGATGGGGATGGACGTGCACCGGTCGACCGGGGTCACGCGCACCGTGCTCGGCGCGGTCGGCCAGGGGCACCCCGATCCCGCGCTGATTGAAATCCTCGACGGCGTGCACGAGGTGTTGCGCATCTCGTCGCCGTACAAGCTCGCGAGCCGGACCTTCAAGCCCGAGAACACGGTCGTCACCGTCGGGGACGTGCGCATCGGCGGCGACGAAGTGATCGTGATGGCCGGTCCGTGCTCCGCCGAGAACGAGAAGCAGGTGCGATCCACCGCCGCCGCCGTGCGCCGTGCGGGCGCGAAGATCTTCCGCGGCGGCGCGTTCAAGCCGCGCAGCTCGCCGTACAGCTTTCAGGGCCTCGGCGAGGAAGGACTGCGGCTGCTGCGCGACGCGTGCAATGCCGAGAACATGCAGCTCATCACCGAGGTGATGGACCTCAGTCAGATCGAGCTCATCGACAAGTACGCCGACATCTTCCAGGTCGGCGCGCGCAACATGCAGAACTTCACGCTGCTGCGCGAGCTCGGGCACGTGCGCAAGCCGGTGCTGCTCAAGCGCGGCATCTCCGCGACGATCGAGGAGTGGCTGCTGTCCGCGGAGTACGTGCTCAGCGGCGGCAACACCGGCGTCATCCTGTGCGAGCGCGGCATCCGCACGTTCGAGACGGCGACGCGCAACACGTTCGACATCTCGGCCATCCCGGTCGTCCGGAAGCTGAGTCACCTGCCGATCATCGCCGACCCGAGCCACGGCGCCGGACGGCGCGACATGGTGGTGCCGATGGCGCGCGCGGCCGTCGCCGCAGGCGCCGACGGGCTCATCATCGAGGTGCACTGCGATCCCGATCACGCGCTCAGCGACGGCGCGCAGTCGCTGTTCCCGGCGCAGTTCGATCGCCTGATGGCGGAGCTCCGCATCATCGCGCCGGCCATCGGCCGCAGCATCTGCCTCGAGCAGATGGCTCGGCGCGGGTGGGGTACCTAACGCTCGTCCTTCGACAGGCTCAGGACGAGCGGGCACGGAGTTGTCGGTGGACCTTTCGATCATGGTTTGGTGACGTGTAAACCCGCTCGTGGTGAGCGTGTCGAACCACGAGCGACTGTGCTCGTCCTGCGAGAGATTCAGGACGAGCGGGCACGGAGTTGTCGGTGGACCTTCCCGTCATCCAGCCGGGACGGCCTGTCGCGACGCAGCCGGTCATCTTCGAAAAGATCGGCATCGTCGGACTGGGCCTCATCGGCGGGTCGGTTGCACTTGCGGCGCGGCAGCTGTGGCCGACGTCGCTCGTCATCGCGGTCGACGGCAAAGACGTTCTCGAGACCGCGATGCGGCTGCACGCGATCGATGTCGCCGCCGACGATCTCATCGTGCTCGCCGAAGCGGATCTCGTCGTACTTGCGGCGCCGGTCAGCCAGAACATCGGGCTTCTCGCGCAGCTCGACGAGTACGTGCATCGGCCCGCCGTGGTCACCGACACCGGCAGCACCAAACGCGCCATCGTCGCCGCGGCCCGGTCGCTGCCGCCGCGATTCACGTTCGTCGGCGGCCATCCGCTGGCGGGCGCGGCCAAAGGCGGGCTGGAGCACGCGCGTCCGGATCTCTTCAAGGGACGGCCGTGGATGCTCACGCCGGCTGCATCAAACCGCGAACCGGACGCGCTCGAAAAACTGATGGCCTTCGTGCGCGCGCTCGGCGCCGAGCCGCGAACGCTGTCGCCCGACGTGCACGATCGCATGCTCGCGTTCCTGAGTCATCTCCCGCAGCTCACGGCGAGCGCGCTGATGAAAGTGGTCGGCGACGCCGTCGGCGCCGACGGCCTCGGCCTCGCCGGCCGCGGCCTCGCCGACACGACGCGCCTCGCGTCGAGTCCCGCAGACATCTGGAAGGACATCGCTGCGACCAACGCCGATCAGATCGGTCCCGCGCTCGACACGCTCATCGCGCTACTCCAGGATCTGCGCCGCGACCTGAATTCCGGAGAAGAGCTGGAAGACGTTTTCGCGGATGCGAACCGCTGGCGGGAGATAATCAAGAGAAGCTGATCCCTCTCTCGCACTGTAGTGCAACCACGAAAACACGAAGATCCACGAAGAACACGAAGAAAACCTTTAAAGGTCTTCTTCGTTTCGTCGCTTTCGTGTTTTCGTGGTTGCAGTACTGTGCGAGAACTTACTGCGTGGGCGCCGGCACGAGCGTCACGACGGTCATGCGGTCCGCGGGGAAGTAGCGCTTGAACACGTCCTGCAGGACCTGCGGCGTGATCGCATCGATGCGCTCGTTGCGCGTCAGGATCTCCGATGGATCGCGACCGAGCATGTTGATGGTCTCGAGCCGCCGCATCCAGTAGTCGTTCTGCTTCAGGGCCGTCTCGTACCCGCGCCGCGCGTTCTCTTTCGCGCGGTTGGTCAGGTCGGCGGACGGTCCCTCGTCCTGCAGCCGTTTGATCTCCTTCGTCACGCGAGCGGTCATCGATTCGAGATTCTCGGGAGCCGCGCCGAACCGCACTTCGATGTGGCCCGAGCCGTACTGCGGCAGCGCCTGCGCGAGTCCGACCGACACGGTGTAGGTCTGGCCCAGCTCTTCGCGCAGGATGTCGCGCAGCGCGATCTCGAGGACAGTCGTCGCTTCGACGACGCGTTCCTGTTCCTTCGGGTCCTCGGATGGATCGGCGAAATAGCTGATCACGGTCTGTCCGCGCGGCTCGCGGCCGAGCTCCACACGCGCCTGCCTGTTCTCGGCGGGGAAGTGAATGCCGACGTCGCGCCACTTCGACGTCTTCTCGTTCTTCGACGGCAGCGACCCGACGTACTGCGCGAGCAGCGGAAGCGCGTCGTCGACCTTGAACGCCCCGACCATGAAGAACGTGAAGTCGGCGGCGTTCGCGAAGCGGTCGTGAGCGAAGGACACCATCTTCGCGCGGTCGAGCGTCGCGAGCCGCTCCGATGTGAGCGGCTCAGCGGTGTAGTGGTTCGACGTGTTGATCTGCGCGAGCTTCTCGCCGAACACCTGACCCGGCGATCGGCCGCGGTTCGCCAGCATCGCCTCGAGCTGCCGCTTCAACAGCGTAAACGCTTCCGGATCGTCGCCTGGCATCGTGAAGGTGTCGTAGAGCAGCTGCAGCGCCGTTTCGAGCTGCGCCGGCGCCGCCGATCCGGAGATGCCGTGCGTCGACAGCGTGGCGAACGCCCGCGCGGATGCGAGCTTGCCAGCCAGCATCTTCTGGAGATCGAGCGCCTTGATGCCGCCAACGCCCGACAGGCTGACGTAGCCGGTTGCGAGCGACGCCTCCGGAAAATCGGCCGGCGCCGCGAGCGACGTTCCGCCGAGCGCGTTCAGCGAGAAGAGGATCTGATCGTTCTTGAAGTCGGTCGGCTTCAACCACGCTTCGACGCCGTTGCCGAACTTCACGACCGTGATCCCGAGGTTGTCGAGCGTGCGCCTTGACACGATCGGCGCCGATGCCGGTTTCGACTCCATCAGGCCACGTGTCGTCGTCGTGTCGTTCCAGGCGGTCACCGGCGCGGCGTTCGCCGCGGCGATCGTGGCCTGCAGATCCGATTCGCTCGGGATCTTGATGTTCGGCTTCTGCGGCGACACTGCGAGGACGACGCGGCTGTTGTCCGCGAGCAGCGATTTCGCCATTGCGGACGCTTCGTTCGTGGTGATGCTGGGCAGCAGCTGCTGAACGAGCTTGAATTCGTACTCGATGCCGGGGCTCGGTTCGTCCTCGAGGAAATAGCTCAGATATTCCTGCGCGAACGATCCGCTCTCCGTTTTGTCGCGCTCGTTGTAGGCGCGCTCGTAGAATGCCTGCATCCATTTCTTCGCGCGATCCATCTCGGAGGCGCTGAACCCGTACTCGCGGACGCGCTTCGCTTCGGTGGCGAGCACACCGGCACCATCATCGAGCTTGCCGTCCTCGACCGACGCGCCGAGCGTGAACGTCGCCACCGTGCGGCTCAACTCGCCGTTGCTGGCGCCGGCGCCGAGAAACTTCGCGTCGGACTTGCGCGCGAGCTCCGTGAACCGCTCGTCGATCATGTGGTCAACGAAGCGCTGCAGGAGCTCGCGGCGATAGTCGGCCACACGCGACGACGATTCGCGCGCGCGTTTGCGGACGATCGAGACGTTCGACTGCGTCACCTCCGGATCGGTGACCACGCTGACGAGCGTCTCCTGGTGGAGCGGCACCGTGCGATCCGGCTGCGGCGCCTCGGGGCCGCGCGGCTTGAGCCCGCCGAACGCCGACTTGATGCCGTCCTCGAGTTGTTGCGGATCGATGTCGCCGACCGCGATGACCGCCATGCGATCCGGCCGGTACCACGTATCGTAAAACGCGCGCAGCCGCGAGACCGGCGCCGTGCGGATGATCTCCGGCTTCCCGATCGGAAGGCGGTCGGCGTAGCGCGACTTGTAGAACAGAATCGGGAACTGCTTGTCGCGAATCCGCGAGCTGGCGCCCAGACGTCCGCGCCATTCTTCGATGACGACGCCGCGCTCCTTGTCCACTTCTTCCTGCGAGAGCGTCAGGCCGCCGGCGAAATCCGCGAGCGCGGTCAGCCCCTTCGCGACGATCTCAGGTTTGTCGGTCGGCAGCTCCAGCATGTAGACGGTTTCGTCGAAGCTGGTGTAGGCGTTGACGTGCGGACCGAGACGCGCGCCGGTCGATTCGAAGTAGGAGACGAGCTCGCCCGGCTTGAAGTGCTCGCTGCCGTTGAACGCCATGTGCTCGATGAGGTGCGCGAGCCCGAGCTGATCGTCAGCCTCGTTGAGCGATCCCGCCTTCACGGCAAGCCGCAGCGAAACGCGCTTCGCCGGACGGCCGTTCTGCCGCACGAAGTACTTCAGCCCGTTCGCGAGCGTGGCGGTGCGAACCGCTTTGTCGAACGGAATGACGTCCTGCGGATTGAAGGTCTGCGCCGCGAGCGCGGTGACGAGCAGGACGATCCCTGCGAGGGCTGCGAGAGTTATCGAAACGTGTTTCTTCATGCCTTATCCGTCGCTCGCCTGAAAGGGTCGCGCTACAGCCGCATGAGTCATCCGTCGCTCGCTTGAAAGGCTCGCGCTACATCCTCATGCGTAGGGCGAGCCTTTCAGGCGAGCCGTACTTTACTGATCGCTCGTCTTCTTCGCGGGCTCGGCGTCCTTGTCCTTCCGCTCCGGCGCTTTCCAATCGACGCCTCGCGCGTATTTCATCAGCCACGCGATCTCTTCCGTGTCGCGGATGCGGACGTGATGCGGCTCCCGGAAGCCGTGCGGCTCGCGCGGGAACCGGATGAACCGCACCGGGACCCCGCGATCCTTCAGCCCCTGGTAGTACATCATGCTCTGGCCGATGGTGTCGGTGGTGTCGCGTTCTCCGTGCAGCAGCAGCGTCGGCGTGGACACCTTCGCGACGTGCGTGTACGACGACTGCCGCCGGTAGTTGTCGGCGCTCTCCCAGGGCGTGCCGCCGATGTACCACAGCCGCACGTCGTGGTTGAATCCCATCGCATATTCAGACGACCAGTCGGTAACCATGGCTCCGAGCGACGCGGCCTTGAAGCGCGTCGTCTGCGTCAGCGTCCACCCGCCGAGAATGCCGCCGTAGCTCCAGCCGCGGATCGCGAGGTGATCGGGATCCGCAATGCCGTCGGCAATCAGCTTGTCGACGCCGCTCATCAGGTCCTGATAATCGCCGCCGCCGATGTCCTTCGTGTTGCCTCGCAGCAGCGCGTCGCCGTACGAGCTGCTGCCGCGCACGTTCGGTTCCAGCACGGCCCAGCCGAGCCCGGTGTACACATTATTAATGCCGCGGAACGACACCTCCCACGCGCCGGCCGGTCCGCCGTGCACCGACAGCAGCAGCGGCAACTTCGTCCCCGGCGTGTAGTCGGCCGGCAGCCACAGCATTCCCTCGACGTCGACGCCGTCCTTGCTCTTCCAGGTGATTGACTTGAACTGCCCGAGCGCGAACTCGCCGATCGCCCGGCCCACGTGTGTAACCGGGATCAGTCTGCCCGTGACGAGATCGACGACCGTCACTTCGCCCGGAGCGTCAGGCCTGCTGACCACCGCCGCGCCGCGAGCGCCGTCGTGCGACACCGATTCGACGCGTCCCGACCAGTCACCGCCGGCCACACGCGTCACCGATCCGTTCGACACGGTGACGCGATAGGCGGCGCCGCGCGCGCGGACGCTCGCGCCGAAGACGATGGACTGACCGTCCGGCGCCCAACTGTATTGACCGATGACGCCGTCGAACGTCCCGGCAACTTTTCGTGGATCGCCGCCCTCGGCCGGAACGACGAACAGCTTCTCCTCTGCCAGCTCCCACGACGTGTCGCTCGGCGCAAGGTAGGAGAGGAGCCTGCCCTCGGGCGACCACTGGACGTTCTGCTCGGGCGCGTTGTTGTGCGTGATGGCTTTCAGTTCGCCGCTCGACGCGTCGACGACGCCGACTTCGGCGTGATACTGACCGTTGCGCTCGTTCTCACGCCGATAGACGACCGCGATGCGCCTGGCATCCGGCGACACGCGGAAGCCCTCGACGAGCAGTCGATCGTCGTGGGTGATCTGATGTTCCACTTTGTCGGCGACGTCGATCCGCCACAGCTCGGAGAATTCCGCGCGCTCCTGACCGTTTGCTCCCTCGTCCACATAGATCGCATCGTCGCCGGCTTTCTCGTCCGCCTGGCGCGCGTCGGATTTCGCGCGCTCGGCGGAGAATACGATCGCCGCACTGTCCTTCGTCCATTCGAACTGCCGAATCTTGCCCTTATGATCCGTCAGCTTCGTCGCCTCGCCGCCGTCGACAGGAATGACGTAAATCTGCGGCAAATCGTCGTCGCTTCCTTTGTCGCCGTCACGGCTGCCCGACGCGGCGTCGCGCGTCGAGAGAAACGCGACGAACCGGCCGTCCGGCGACCATGCAGCATCCCGGTCTTTCTCGTGCGCGAGAAAGCGGCGCGCGTTCGAACCGTCGGCGTCGACCATCCAGATCGACGTGACGCGCTTGTTGTCCTTCCACTTTCCGAGCTCCGAGAGCGTGTAGAGGACGCGGCGGCCGTCGGGAGAAATCCGCGGCGCCGACACCTGCGGCAGGTTGATCACGTCGTCGACGGTCATCGCGCGGCGCGACTGAGCGCCGCCGGCGCTCACCAGCACCGACGCAAGCATCGCGCAGACGAGCGCGGCACGTCGCACAGAACTCATGCGTCCTCCGAAAAATGTGTGGAGATCGTAGCACGTATAATTCAGGTATGAATGACTTCGAGACCGTGATTCTCAGCGCGTGTCGAACGCCGATCGGATCGTTCGGCGGCGTGTTCAAGGATTTGTCCGCGGTGGATCTCGGCGCCATCGTCATCCGCGAGGCGATCGCGCGCGCAGGTGTGAACAAGGCCGACGTCAGCGACGTCGTCATGGGGTGCGTGCTGCAGGCGGGCGCCGGCATGAACGTCGCGCGCCAGGCGGCGCTCGAGGCGGGCATTCCGGTCGAGGTGCCGGGTGAAACCGTGAACCGCGTGTGCGGATCGGGACTGCAGGCGGTCGTGCACGCGGTCGAAGCGATCCGCGTCGGCTACGTCGACACGATCGTCGCCGGCGGAACGGAGTCGATGTCCAACGCGCCGTACCTGATGAAAGGCGCGCGCTGGGGCTACCGCATGGGCAACGCCGAAGTGATCGACTCGATGCTCAACGAAGGGTTGATGTGCGCCATCGGCAACTGTCACATGGGCATGACCGCCGAGGAAGTGGCGCGGCGCTACAAGATCACACGGGAACAGCAGGACTGCTTCGCCGTCGAGAGCCAGCAGAAGGCGGTGCGCGCGACGCATAGCGGCGCGTTCAAGGCTGAAATCGTCCCGGTGGAGGTTGCGCAGAAAAAGGGCAGCGTGCAGCGGGTCGACACGGACGAATATCCGCGCGCCGACACGACACTCGAGAAGCTCGCGGCGTTGAAAGCGGCGTTCAATAAGAAAGACGGGACCGTCACCGCCGGCAATGCGTCGGGGATCAACGACGGCGCCGCGGCGCTCGTCGTCACGACGCCCGACAAGGCGAAGAGAGTCGGCACGCCGCCGCTCGCGCGCATCCTGTCGTACGTGTCGACGGGCGTCGATCCGGCAATCATGGGCATGGGACCGGTGCCCGCCGTGCGAAAAGTGCTCGAGCGCGCCGGCCTGAAAACGAGCGACGTCGATCTCTTCGAGCTGAACGAGGCGTTTGCGGTGCAGTCGCTCGCGGTCATTCGCGAGCTCGGGCTCGATCCGTCGAAGGTCAACGTCAACGGCGGCGCCGTGGCGCTCGGCCATCCGATTGGCGCGAGCGGCGCGCGGATCCTGACGACGCTCGTCTACGCGCTGCGAGCGCGCAATCTGCGATATGGTGTCGCCTCGTTGTGCATAGGCGGGGGAATGGGGATTGCGATGGCGGTCGAACGACTTTAGGAGCGCGTTGCAAGATCGACGTAGGGCGGCCCTTTCAGGCCGCCAGGGCGAGGCTGAAAGCCTCGCCCTACAGATTTGCAACACGCTGTTGGTCGTTGGTCTGTGGTCGTTGGTCGTTAATCCCAAAGGGCCGTTGCGTTAGCGCTCCTTCCGTTCGTGGTGAGCTCGTCGAACCACGAGCAGTCGGCTCGTCCTTCCGCCTT
>Ga0075424_100007931_pt1 | contig 10338 bp, 12 predicted proteins | sample SoiMethybrSBSTD3_FD_75301 | JGI IMG/M metagenome (GOLD analysis project Ga0075424, IMG submission 75301) | Bulk soil microbial communities from a Populus tree surrounding site in Tennessee, USA - Soil MetaG P. TD hybrid SBSTD3 | ecosystem: Environmental > Terrestrial > Soil > Tree plantation...
TCGCAGAAGACGAAGAGCTCGACCTTGTTGAACTGATGGACGCGGAACATGCCGCGCGTGTCTTTGCCTGCGGCGCCGGCCTCCCGCCGGAAGTTCGTCGAGAAGGCCGAGTAGCGGAGTGGCAGCTCCTCGAGGATCTCGCCCATGTGCAGGCCGGCGAGGGCGACCTCGGAGGTACCGGTCAGGTACAGCTCGTCCGCCTCGAGCGAGTAGATGTTCGAGCGCTCCGTGGGGAAGAAGCCGGTGCCGTACATCGCGTCCTCGCGGACGAGCACCGGCGGCAGCATCGGCGTGTGACCGTGCTTCACGGAGGTGTCGAGCGCGAAGCGGTAGAGCGCGAGCGCGAGCAGCGCCGTGTCGCCGATCAGGTAACCGAACCGGGAGCCGGAGAGGCGCGCCGCGCGCTCCATGTCGAAGCGGCCGATCTCGGTGTGCTCCTTCGCCTCGGCGGCCTGCACCGGCTCGCCCACGACGCGGAGCACCTCGGCGTCTTCTTCGGTGAAGCCGTCCGGAGCCGAGTCGTCCGGAGGATTCGGCACCAGCGCCAGCGCCTCGTCTCGCGCAGCCTCCGCCTCGGTGAGCTCGCGCTCGACGCTCTGCAACTCTTCTTTGACGCCGCGGAGCTCCTCGAGCTGCTCGGGTGTCGGTTTGCCCTTGACCTTCGTCCGCGAGCGGAGCTCGTCGACGCGTGGCACGAGCTCGCGCCAGCGCGCGTCGGCGGCGAGCCACGCGTCGAAGGCCTCGGCTGCGCCCTTGCGCGCGAGGCGGCGACGGTACTCGTCCGGCTCGGCGCGGGCGGCGCGGGCATCGATCACGCCGCTGAGTCTAAGTACGCCTCGAGCAGGTCGGCCACGCCTTCCTCCTGAACCGAGGGAACGGCGAGATCGGCACGCGCGAGCACGTCCTCGTGCGCGTTCGCGACGGCGACGCCGAAGCCGGCCCAGTCGAGCAGCTCGCGGTCGTTTTCCCCGTCGCCGCACGCGACCGTCTCCTCCGGTCCGAAGCCGAGCCGCTCGGCGACGAACGCGAGCCCGCTCCCCTTGCTTACGTGCGGGTGCGCGAACTCGAGGAAGTACGGCAGCGACTTGGAGATGAAGAGGCGTCCCGCGAAGCGCGGCACCAGCTCCTCCTCGAGCTGGTCGAGCGCAGCGGGATCGCCGACCGCAACGAGCTTGGTCGGGTCGCTGTCGAGCCACTTCCGGAGGTCGCCGACGGCGTGGATCTCGAGGTGCTGGAAGTCGGCGTAGCGCCGCGCCTCCGGCGTAACCTCGGCGACGTAGAGCAGGTCGTCGACGTAGCAGTTGAGGTGAAAGCCGGCGGCGAGCACGGCGTCCATCGCCTCCCGCGCCTCGGCGAGCGGGATTGGGACATGGAGGAGGAACTCGTCCGTCGCAGGGTCGGCGACGACGGCTCCCTGGTAGCAGACGACGAGGTCGTCGAGCTCCGCCTGCTCGAGGTACGGCCGCACTGCTCGGAACATCCGCCCGGTGACGATGACAACGTGGGTACCCGTCGACCTCGTGTGGGCGAGTGCGTCCCGGGTGCGCGGCCGCAACACGCCGTCCTCGGCGATAAGCGTGCGGTCGAGATCGAGCGCGAAAGCGGCGACGTGCGCCGGAAACGCGGGAGGGAGCTCTACGGCGCCGTGCCGCCGGTCGAATCGACGACGTAGGCGGACACGTCCGCGATCTGCTTCGGGCTGAGCTTCGATTTGAAGGCCGGCATCGCGCCGCCGCCGTTCGTCACCTGTGCGGTGACGGCCTGGTAGTCGGGCTTGAGCTGGTCGAGATTCGGCCCGACGGTGCCGGTGGAATGTGCGGCGGCGAGCGTGTGACAGCCCCCGCAGCCGGAGCTCGCGTAGATGCCGCTGCCCTTCTTCGCGTCGCCCTTGAGATGGAAGGCGGGAACGACCGGGAAGCTCGAGGTGGTCGCGACCGTCCCGACCACGGTGTTCGGCGTCGCCGAGGTGACGCCCTCGGAACCGCAGCCTGCGAGCAGGATGGCGCCGAGCACAGCGGCAGCGGCGATGACTGCTGGGTGGCGCACCGCGGAGGACTCTAATGAACCGCTAAGACGAGGGCACGCGGGAACCGGCAGACTGACCCTGCTCAGTACCATTGGGCGTATGGAACGCAAGAATTTTGGACGCGACCGGGGGCTTTCGCTTCGGATGGTGCTCACGAGCGGGCTGCTCGGTCTGCTCTACGTCGTCTTCGCGGTCGTCCTCTTCAGTGTCTTCAACTTCGGGCTTGTGGCGATGCTGGTGATCGTCATCGGCCTCGCTGTCTTCCAGTACTTCTCTTCGGCGAAGCTCGCGCTCGCCGCCTCCGGGGCGAGGGTCGTCTCCCAGGAAGAGGCGCCGGATCTGCACGCAATGGTGGAGCGGCTCTGCGCGATGGCCAACCTGCCGAAGCCTCAGATCGCAGTGGTCGACACCGACGTGCCGAACGCATTTGCGACCGGTCGGAACCCGAAGCACGCGGCGGTCGCCGTGACGACCGGGCTCTGGCGGCGGCTCGAGCCGCAGGAGATCGAAAGCGTGCTCGCGCACGAGCTCTCCCACGTCGCGAACCGGGACGTCCTGGTCATGACGGTCGCGAGCTTCTTCGCCATGCTCGCCGCGCTGCTCACACGCTTCGGGCTCTATGCCGGGATGTTCGGTGGCTTCGGCGGCGGCAACCGGGACAGCAACAACAACCAGGTGCCGGTCTGGCTGATCGTCTTCCTGGTCTCGGTCGTGGTCTACGCGATCAGCTGGGTCCTGATCCGGACGATCTCCCGCTACCGCGAGTATGCGGCCGACCGTGGCTCCGCGATCATCACCGGCGCGCCGGAGAACCTGATGAGCGCGCTCCAGAAGATCTCGAGCAACATTACGCAGATCCCGCAGCAGGACCTGCGCGAGGTCCAGGGCATGAACGCGTTCTTCATCATCCCGACCAACTGGAAGACGCAGATGAGCGAGTGGATGATGGATCACCCGCCGCTCGAGAAGCGCCTCGCGGCCCTCTCCGAGATCGCTCGCGAGATGGGCAAGCCCGTCGGCTAGATCGGCGCGTCGAACAAGGCGAGCCACTTGCTGAGGTCGGGCTCGATCGGCAGCTCGGGCTCGAGCTTCGCCTTCAGCTCGAGCTCCTGCGCGTTGTCGCGCTCCTGCTTCTCGCCGGTCGGGACGAACGGCCACCACGTGCCGGTCTTGAAGCCGTAGATCCAGTAGACGGGGTGACCCGAGCCGAAGGCTGAGCTCTCGAAGCGGAAGGCGGCTGCGAGGAGCTGGCCGCCGAAGCCGTGGTCCTCGAGCTCGGAGGCGAGCGTATGGACGCCCGCGACCTGGTCCTCGAGCTGCGCGTCGTGGACGATCACCCACTCGAAGCCGAACGAGTCGGTCTTGCGGTCGATCGTGGAGCCGGAGTCCCGCGCGACGCCGCGAAGCAGCTCCTCAGCGTCGCCTTCGCTCGAGGTGAACTCTCCCGCCGAGAGCGGCTTGAAGATGAGCGCTGCGTCACCGGCCGTCTTGAGCGAGCACGCGGTATCGAGCGTGACGGCCGCGGTCGAGAGCGCGAACAGCTTCTCGGCTGCCGGCCCCTGCAGCTTCTTGCGGCCGAAGAGAATGTCGCCGAACCGGGTCAGGACTCGGTGGTTTCCTCGGCCGGCTGCGCCGCCGGCTGGGCGTCCGGGGCCGAGGCGGGCTGTTCGCCGCCGGGCGCGATCTCCTTCTGGGGCTCGCCGGAGCCGACTTCCGCCTTGAGCTTCGCCAGCTCGTCGTCGACCTGCGAGGCGGAGGAGATCTGCGCGAGCTCGCGGTCGAGCTGCGTCTGGTCGCCTGCTGTGAAGTCCTCGAGCGCGCCGGCCGACGTGAGCTCGTCGATTGCCGAGGCGCGCGCCTGCATCTCCTCGGTCTTGTCCTTCGCGCGCTGGATGGCCAGCCCTGTGTCGTTCATATGCTGGCCGATTCCGGTCGCGGCCTCGCCGACCTTGACCTGAGCCTCCGCGGCCGAGTACTGCGCCTTGAGGACTTCCTTCTGCGAGCGGAAGGACTCGATCCGGGTCTCGAGCTGCTGCTGCGCCGCCACGAGCTTCTCCTGCTGGTCTTCCAGCCCCTTCACCTGCGTGTCCATGTCTTGCAGCTGCCCCTGGGCGATCGCCTTGCGCTCGAGCGCCTGGCGGGCGAGGTCCTCGCGGTTTGCCGCGACCGCCTGCCGGGCCTGGGTCTCGAGCTTGACGACGTTCTGCTCCAGCTTCTGCTGCTGCAGCTCGAGTCGCTTCTTCGAGGTGACGACGTCGGCGGTGCCGCGCTTGACGTTCTGCAGTTGCTGGAGCATCTGCTCGTAGGAGTAATCGAGCGTCTCGGTCGGGTTCTCGGCCCGGTTGAGCAGCTTCGAGTACTTCGACTTGATGACCGTCGTCGTGCGTGACCACAGGCCCGCCATGAATCCTCCTCGTGGGGAACGCAGTTAGGTTACCGCCATGCTCGTGGAGAAGAGCATGCATCCCGACTGGCTCAGCAACGCCTTCCTGGTCGCGGCCGAAGGCGGGCCGGCAGTGTTCGTCGACGCCGGGGCCGACGTCGCGCCGCTGATCGAAGCGGCTGAGCGGTGGGGAACGACGCCGGTCGCGATCCTCCGCACCCACGGGCACCACGACCACGTCGAGAACGAGGAGGAGCTCGTGCGCCGGTACTCGATCCCGGTGCTGGCAGAGCCCGGCGAGTGGAAGTGGGACGGCCTGCAGGTGCAGGCGCTCGCGACGCCGGGCCACTCCGACGACGGCCTCTCTTTCGTCATCGACGACGAGCTGGTCGCGACGGGCGACACGCTCTTCCGGGACGCGGTGGGCGGCGGTGACGTGGCGGCCGTCCGGCGGTCTGTGATGGATGTGCTCCTCGTGCTGCCCGACACGACGCGCGTCCTGCCGGGGCACTCGGACGAGACAACCATCGGTCGAGAGCGCCGCGAGAACCCGTTCATCCGCGTCTGGAGCGGCGCGGAGGCGGAGGGGAGTGAGCGAGTGCGGGTCGGCGGGCGCGACGCGACCCTCCTCGTCTGGTCGCCCGACTACGACGGGAACGGCAAGGCGTGGGTTCGCTTCGACGACGGTGAAGAAGCGACCGTCGGCGGCTCGCGCGTCGAACGCAACGGCTGAGAGGACCTGTCCGAAACGGACAGTAGGTTGCGCGGCGTGCGTCTCATCGTCGCCCGCTGCGAGGTCACGTACTCGGGCCGCCTCTCGGCCGTACTGCCCGAGGCCGTGCGGCTCCTCATCCTGAAGGGCGACGGCTCGGTGCTCGTCCACGACGACGCCGGCGGCTACAAGCCGCTCAACTGGATGACGGCGCCGACCTTCATCGCCGACGAGGGCGACCGGCTGGTCGTGACGAAGCCGAAGAGCGAGGACGCCCTCGAGATTCGCCTGCTCGAGGTGCTGAGCGACGTCGTGCACGACATGGGGGAGTCCGTGGCGCTGCAGAAGGACGGCGTCGAGCGCGACCTGCAGGAGGCGCTCGCCGCCGCGCCCGGGGCGCTCGGCGAGCCCCTGACGCTCGTGCGCCGCGAGTGGCAGACGGAGATCGGGCCGGTCGACCTCATGTGCCACGACGACGCTGGGGAGTGGGTCGCCGTCGAGGTCAAGCGGATCGGGACGATCGAGGCGGTCGAGCAGCTGACGCGCTACCTCGACTTCATCCGCCGCGATCCGGCGAAGACCGGTTGCCGCGGGATCCTCGTGGCCCAGCGGCTCAAGCCGCAGGCCGTCGCGCTTGCGGAGTCCCGCGACATCCGGTGCGTAACGGTCGACCTCGCTGTGGTGCGCGGTGAGCGCGAGCCTGACCTGACGCTCTTCGCGGCCTAGCTAATCGCGTCGACCGCGGCTTCGACGCCCGCGCGCACGCCGTCCGGATGGGCGTATGCCGCGGAGCCCAGGAGGAGCATCACCCCGTCGCGCGTGCCCGCCTGCTCGAGCTGCTCGCCGGCGTTCTCGGCGCCGACCCCGCCGCCGATCGCGGCCGTCGCCGGGCGCGCCGCCGCGATCTGCTCGCGCACCTCGTCGTCGGTGTCGAACGTGCGCGGCGAGAAGGATCCGACCTGGACGTAGTCGGCACCGAGCAGCCGCGTCAGTTCGGCGAGAACGCCGGCGGAGACCGACACCGGGCCGCCGCGGCGCAGGAAGGCGGAGCCGACGCGGTGGACGAAGACCGGGAGCCCGTGCTGGCGCAGCAGAGCGATCGAGCCGAGCCCGGCGAGAAACGCGTTGACCATCAGCGCCCGCGCACCGGCCGCGACGATCGCTTCGACGTCACCGCCGGTGACGTTCGCCGCGTAGAGGACGTGCTCCGGGATCGAGGCGTTCACGGCGCGAACCCGCTCCGGCGACGACCTTTGCAGCTCGTCGTCCTTGACGAGAACCGCGCCGCCGGCCGCAAGCTCCCCGGCAACCGAGGCTGCCTCCGCCGGACTCAGACCGAGCGCAGGCTTCACGATCGCGCCGACCGAGACGCCCGGTTGTGCGGGGAACGCCGGGCCCGGGAGTCCTGCCGGCCACGCCACCTCGACCAGCCGGCACGAGTCGACGTCCCCGCGGTCCGCCCACTCGCCGGCTACGCAGGCAGCGAGGAGCTGCTCGGCGCTCGTCTCCTCGTCGAGCGCCGGGAACTCGACCGTCACGCGCTCTCCCTCGACGTCGACAACCTCTGCCCGCACCCGCTCCGGTCCATCAGGCAGGCTCACGGACTGGAGGATCGCGAGCGTCTCGCCCCAGGCCGGCGGCCGGATTTCGTAAACCGCGCGCACGGCCGTATCGTAGGTCCCTCGTTGCGGCCGAAGGAGGAATTCAATGGCAGTGAAGTTGCACCGCTGTAGCGGCATGTGGGCAAAGTTCAGCGGCCACCCGTGCTGGCGGGTCCAGAAAGCGCTGGACGATTCCGGCGTCGAGTACGAGCTCGTCCAGGAGGGCTCGGCGTTCAAGGGCTCGAGCCGCGAGCAGACGATCGAGAAGACGGGCCAGAAGAAGTTCCCGTGGATCGAGTTCGAGGACGGGAGCGTCTACCGCGAGGAGTCGAAGGAGATGGCCGAGACGATCCGGGCCGGAAGGCTGGACGAAGAGCGGCAATCTGCCTAGCTACACTGAGCCCGCCGCGGGGCTATAGCTCAGTTGGGAGAGCGCCTGGATCGCACCCAGGAGGTCGCCGGTTCGAGTCCGGCTAGCTCCATCGCGAGAGGCCCTGAACCAGGGCCCTTTTGCTGAAACGAGCTACGAAGAAGCCCGTGCTCGCCGAGCAGCCGCAACGGGCCGAGCCTTCGCCGCAGCGCGTCTTCGCCGCGGCGCGATTGCATCGTGGAGTAGCCGCAACATCGCCTCGATGTCGAAGGGGTCTTCGCCGGCGACACGGAGCGCGAGGCCGTTGAGGAGGGAGGTCGTGAAGCGGCCGAGCTCGATCCAGTCGACGTCGTCGCGGAGCTTCCCCTCGGCCTGCTGCTGCTGGAACCACTCCTGGATGCGAGGGCTCGTGTCCGCTGCCTTGGCCTCGAGCCGCCGGACGAAGTCCTCGTCGTGGCGCATCCGGCTCTCGGTCTCGATCAGGACGGCCAGCCACTCCGGGCTCTCCGCAGCAAGAGCACGGAACGCCGCGTCGAGGCCGCCATCGAGGAGGATGTCGCCGAAGCGCGTGTTCATCTCGATCGCGAGCTCGACGAACAGGTCGTTCTTGTTCTCGAAGTAGTGGAAGATCGCCCCGCGCGAGAGGCCGGTCGCCTCCTCGAGCTTGACCACCGTCGCGCCCTCGTAGCCGTGCTCGGCGAATGCGCGGCGTGCGCCGTCGAGGATCTCGGCGCGACGACTGTCGAGATGCTCCTGCGTCACCTTGGGCATGGGGCACAATCCTAGCCACTTGACAAAACCGTACGTACGTTTTATTTTATCCGCGTGCTGAAGAACCGCTCGCTCATCGGACTGCTGACGGCCGAGCTCGTCTCGTTGACCGGTACGGCGATGACGTTCGTTGCCCTCCCGTGGTTCGTCCTCGCCACCACGGGCTCGACGGCGAAGGTGGGCTGGGTCCTCGCGGCGGAGATGCTGCCGATCGCCATCTTCGGCATCCCGTCGGGCACGGTGATCGCGAAGCTCGGCGCCAAGAAGACGATGCTCATCTCCGACGCGGCGCGCGGCCCCCTGATGCTCGTGATCCCGATCCTTCACAGCACCGGACACCTTTCGTTCGCGGCGCTGCTTGGGACGACCTTCGCGATCGGGGTCTTCGCCGCACCCTACTTCGCCTCGTCGCGGCTCGTGGTCCCGGAGGTCGCAGGGGAGGACGAGCAGGCGGTCGCGAGCGTGAACGCGGTTCTATCCGGCGCGAGCCAGCTGACGCAGCTCGCGGGGCCTGTCATCGCCGGCCTGCTGATCGCAGCAACGACCCCGGCGACGGTGCTCGTCGTCGACGGCTGCACGTACCTCTTCTCGTTCCTCGTGATCGCGATCGTCGTCCGCGCCGGCAGGCGCGTCGAGGCGGCCGCGCAGCAGAAGGGCGTGCTCGCCGGCCTGAAGTACCTGCTCGGGGACTCGTTGCTCGGCCCGATCATGATCGCAGCCTGCGCGATCAACTTCGTCGCGCAGGGAATCATCCTCGGCGTCCAGGGCGTCGCGTACTTCCGGTACCACGCCGACGCGCACGTGCTCGGCTTCCTCTTCGCCGGCTTCGGCGTTGGCGCGCTCGCCGGGGCGATCGTCGCCCAGCAGGTGACCCAGAAGGTGCCGCTGCTGAAGCTCGCCGCGCTCGCAATCGTGGCCATGCCGCTGCCGCTCTTCCTGCTCTCGCCGACGACGCCCTGGCCCGCGGCCACGGTGATCATCGGCGCGTTCGCGTTCTTCACGCCCCTCGTCAACGCCCCGATCATCGGCATCCTCACCGTGCGCACGCCTGCGGAGCTCCGGCCGAAGGTGATGACCGCCGTGATGACGGTCGCGTCGATGGCCGGGCCGTTCGGCTTCATCGCGGCCGGTTACATCCTGCGCCATGTCGCGCTCGGCCCCTTCTTCATCGGCCTGCCGGTTCTGCTCACGCTCGGCGGTCTCGTCTTCGCGGCCACGCTGCTACGGCACCGCGATGACGCGCCGGGTGAAGTCGCGGTCGCGTAGTCGCTGGTCCTCTCGCGTATCTCGTTCCGGGGGCCGCCCGTTCTACGCGGAACGAGGACGAAAGGAGGCCCGAAGATGGCTAGCGATGACGATACGGGCGGCGTGAAGGAGAAGGTCGAAGAAGTCGTCGGCAACGGCTCGAAGTCCAAGGAAATTCTGGCGTCGGCTGCTGTGAGCGCTATCGGTGCGCTCGCCGCCGCCAAGGGTCCCGACCTGGTGCGGAAGGTCGTCGGTGCGACCGAGGAGAAGGGCGAGGAAGAAGCCGAGGAAATGGGCGAGAAGGCTGTGGACGGAGCAAAGGAACGACTGAGCAATTCAGGCCCCGGCGGCAAGATCGCGTCGAAGCTGATGGGCGGAGGCAGTGGCGGCGGCGGTGGCAAGAAGACACGGCGCCTCCCGATCCAGCGCTGGACGGACGTCGCGCTGCCGATCGACCAGGTGTACGAAGAGTTCACGAAGTTCGATCAATTCCCACGCTTCATGCATCGCGTGCTCAACGTCGAGCAGAAAGGCCGGGACAAGATCGGCTGGAGCGAGAAGATCTGGTTCAGCAGCCGCCAGTGGGAAGGCCGCGTCACAGAGCGGCGGAAGAACGACCGCATCGTCTGGAAGACGAACAGCGGCATGGAGCACAAGGGGATCGTCAGCTTCCACAAGCTCGCGGACAACCTGACGCGCGTGATGGTCGACATGGAGTTCGAGCCCAACGGAATGGTCGAGAAGATGGCGTCCGGGCTTCGCTTCGTGAAGCGGGCCGTGCAGGCTGACCTCGCTCGCTTCAAGACCTACGTCGAGATGCAGGACGCGAAGGGGATCGAGTACCGGCCGAATCCGGAGGACGAGAAGGACGACGAGAGCGGCGGCGACGCCGACGAGCCCACCTCGCGCGATGAGAAGTCCGACGAGGACCGCGAGCAGGAGCGCAAGGAGCGCGAGAAGGCCCGTGAAGAGCGGCGCAAAAGCGGCAGCCGCAGCTAGAGCGTTTCCGGACCGACAACAGGAGGAACAGGCAGCGCGATGGCAATAGCGACCCAGGGGACGGCGAGTAACTACCTGCAGCGGGCTCCGAGCCCGAGCGGGCTGGCGGACGTCGTCGATCTGATCCTCGACAAGGGTCTCGTGATCGATGCGTACATACGCATCGCGGTGATCGGGATCGAGCTGATCACGATCGACGCGCGGATCGTGATCGCGAGCGTCGACACATAT
>Ga0075424_100007934_pt1 | contig 10337 bp, 7 predicted proteins | sample SoiMethybrSBSTD3_FD_75301 | JGI IMG/M metagenome (GOLD analysis project Ga0075424, IMG submission 75301) | Bulk soil microbial communities from a Populus tree surrounding site in Tennessee, USA - Soil MetaG P. TD hybrid SBSTD3 | ecosystem: Environmental > Terrestrial > Soil > Tree plantation...
AAGCAGCCGCGCAGCCGGAACGACATCGAGCTGACCAAGAGCAACATCCTGCTCATCGGTCCGACCGGCACCGGCAAAACGCTGCTCGCGCAGACGCTCGCCAAGCTCCTTTCGGTTCCGTTCACGATCGTCGACGCGACGACGCTCACCGAAGCGGGGTACGTCGGCGAAGACGTCGAGAACATCATCCTGAAGCTGCTGCAGGCGGCGGGCGGCGACATCGAGAAGTGCCAGCAGGGCATCATCTACATCGACGAAGTCGACAAGATCTGCCGGAAGGACGAGAACCCTTCGATCACGCGCGACGTCTCGGGCGAGGGCGTCCAGCAGGCGCTCCTGAAAATTCTCGAAGGCACGGTGGCCAACGTGCCGCCCCAGGGCGGCCGCAAGCACCCGCATCAGGAGTTCTTCCAGGTCGACACGACGAACATTCTCTTCATCTGCGGCGGCGCGTTCGTCGGCCTCGACAAGGCGATCGAGCGGCGCTGCGGCAAGAAAACGCTCGGATTCAGGGCTGATGTCAAGTCGCTGCGCGGCCGCGACATCGGCGCCACGCTCGAGCAGCTGGAGCCCCAGGATCTCATCAAGTACGGCCTCATCCCGGAATTCGTCGGACGCCTCCCGGTCATCGGCACGCTGCACGAGCTCGACAAAGCCGCGCTCATTCAAATCCTGACGCAGCCGCGCAACGCGATCACGCGTCAGTACATGAAGCTGTTCGAGTACGAGAACGTCAAGCTTCGCTTCACCGACGATTCGCTCGAAGCGATCGCTGAATCGGCGCTCGAACGGAAGATCGGTGCACGCGGTCTTCGCATGATCATCGAAGACCTGATGCTCGATCTCATGTACCAGGTGCCGAATCAGAAGAAGGTCCGCGAGGTCACGATCACCCGCGAGGTGGTCATGGCCAAGGACAAGCCGATCACGTTGATCGAGAAAGCCGGGTAGTAGCTTTCAGCGTTCAGCTGTCAGCATTCCGCTGTCAGCTCTCAGTCGTCGGGCGCGTGTCTGAAGCTGCCGGCTGAGAGCTGAAAGCCGAGAGCTGAGAGCCTTCATATATGGAGCCAATGGAAGTCTACGAAACCCTGCCGATCGTTCCGCTTCGCGATGTCGTTGTCTTTCCGCACATGATGATGCCGTTCGTCATCGGACGCCCATCGTCGACGCGCGCGCTCGAGCATGCGCTGCTGAAGGACAAGCGCATCTTCCTGGCGGCGCAGCACGACGCGTCGGTCGACGATCCGCGCCCCGAGGACATCTACACCATGGGCTGCGTGGCCAACGTGGTGCAGAGCCTCAAGCTGCCCGACGGCAACATCAAGGTGCTCGTCGAAGGCGTCGACCGCGCGCGCGCCGTGGAATGGAAGGAAGACAAAGGGTTCTACCGCGTCGTCGTGAAGGTGGTGGCCAAGCAGCGCGAGACGAGCGCCGACGCCGAAGGGACGATGAGCCGCGTCGTGTCGCTGTTCGAGCAGTACGTGAAGCTGTCGAACAACCTGCACTACGACGCCATGATTGCCGCCGTCCGCGTCGACGATCCGGGCAAGCTCGCCGATACGATCGCCGCGCATCTGCTGGTCGGCGTCGACGAGAAGCAGAACCTGCTCGAGATCATCTCGCCGCTCGAACGCCTGAATCGCATCGCCGGCATCCTCGAGATCGAGGTGGACAAGCTCCAGGTCGATCGCCGCATCCAGTCTCGCGTGAAGAAGCAGATGGAGAAGGCGCAGAAGGAGTACTACCTCAACGAGAAGATGAAGGCGATTCAGAAGGAACTGGGTCGCAAGGACGAGAAGGGCAACGAGGTCGACGAGCTGAAGAAGAAGATCGAACAATCGAAGATGCCGAAGGACGTCGAGGAGAAGGCCGTCCAGGAGCTGAAGCGCCTCGAAGCCATGCCGCCGATGTCGGCCGAGGCGACCGTGTCGCGCAACTACCTCGATTGGCTCATCGCCGTGCCCTGGAACAAGAAGAGCCGCGAGAGCCGCGATCTGAAGCGCGCCGAGGAGATCCTCAACGAAGATCACTACGGGCTCGAGAAGATCAAGGAGCGCATCCTCGAATTCCTCGCCGTCCGCGCGCTGGTGAAGAAGCCGAAGGCGACCATCCTCACCTTCTCCGGACCGCCCGGAGTCGGCAAGACGTCGCTCGCGAAATCGATCGCGCGCGCGATGAACCGTCAGTTCGTGCGCCTGTCGCTCGGCGGCGTGCGCGACGAAGCGGAAATCCGCGGCCACCGCCGCACCTACATCGGCGCGTTCCCCGGCCAGATCATCCAGATGATGAAGAAGGCCGGCACGATGAACCCGGTGTTCCTGCTCGACGAGGTCGACAAGATGTCGATGGACTTCCGCGGCGATCCGTCCGCGGCGCTCCTCGAGGTCCTCGATCCCGAGCAGAACAGCACGTTCCTCGATCACTACCTCGACGTCGAGTACGACCTGTCGAACGTGATGTTCATCTGCACCGCCAACGTGCTGCACACGATTCCGCAGGCGCTGCGCGATCGCATGGAAGTCCTCCAGCTCGCCGGCTACACCGAGCTCGAGAAGATCGAGATCGCGAAGAAGTTCCTGTCGCCGAAGGCGGTCGAAGGCACGGGCCTCACGAAGGAGAACATCACCTTCACCGACGAAGCCATTCAGACCATCATCCAGCGCTACACGCGCGAGGCCGGCGTTCGCAATCTCGAGCGCGAGATCTCGTCGATCTGCCGCAAGGTGGCGCGCAAGGTCGTCGTCGAAGGCAAGAACTTCAACGAGGAGATCACGGCCGACAAGGTGACGCAGTATCTCGGCGTGCCGCGCTTCCGCAACACGATGGCGGAGGAGACGAACGAGATCGGCATCGCGACCGGTCTCGCGTGGACCGAAGTCGGCGGCGAGATCCTCGTCACCGAAGCGACGCTCATGTCCGGCAAGGGACATCTCACCCTCACGGGCAAACTCGGCGACGTCATGCAGGAGTCGGCGCAGGCGGCGATGAGCTACGTGCGCTCGAAGGCCGAGGAGTTCGGCATCGCGAAGGACTTCAACAAGCGCACCGACGTCCACGTGCACGTGCCGGAAGGCGCGATTCCGAAAGACGGTCCCTCGGCCGGCATCACGCTCGCGACCGCGCTCGTGTCAGCGCTGTCGCGCGTGCCGGTCAGGAAGGACGTCGCGATGACCGGTGAGATTACGCTGCGCGGCAAAGTGCTGCCGATCGGCGGCGTGAAGGAAAAGGTGCTCGCCGCTCACCGCGCGGGCGTCAAGAATATCGTCCTGCCGAAAGACAACGAAAAGGATCTGGCGGACATTCCGAAAAATGTACTGGACACGCTGAACGTCTACATGGTCCAGACGATGGACGAGGTCCTGAAGATCGCGCTGACCGAACCGCTCGCGGGCCGAATCCCCGCCGAAGCGCCGGCCGAGCCGGTCGACATCGCGGACGACACGATCACTCATTAGATGGCTGAAGGCTGAGGGCTGATGGCTAATGGCATGGTCCATGGACCATAGCCATCAGCCATCAGCCATAAGCCATCAGCCATGAAAGTTGAAGCGACCTTCGTTCGCAGCGCGGCGAGCGCGAGTGATCTGCCGCGCGACCGACTGCCGGAGCTTGCGCTCGTCGGACGATCGAATGTCGGAAAGTCGAGTCTGATCAACGCGCTCGTGCGCCAGCGGCTCGCGCGAACGAGCGCGGCCCCAGGGAAGACGCGGCTCGCGAATCTGTATCGGGTGGCGCGCGTTTCGACAGGCGCAGGGCGGGCGGGAAAGCCATTTTACCTGGTGGATCTGCCCGGGTATGGCTACGCGCGTGGAGGACGCGACTCGGCGCGCGAATTCGAGGAGCTGACGCGCGCGTACTTCGGGCGCGAGGAGCAGGAAGGGCGGGATTGGCGTCCGGCCTGTCTGAGCGCCCTGTTTCTCGTCGATGCGCGCCATCCGGGTCTCGAGAACGATCGCGAGGCCTGGCGATGGCTGCAGCGGGTCGCAGGGTCACCGGCAATCGTCGCCACGAAGATCGACAAGCTGTCGCGCGCCGAACGGCTGCGCGCGATGCGATCGAACGAAGCCGTTTTTGAACATCCCGTGCTGCCGGTGTCGGCGGTCACAGGCGAAGGACTGGAAGAACTGTGGAAACTGATCGAACGACTGACGAGATGCGAGTGAAGGCGGATGGCGCGTCCGCGCCGCCGGCCTCCGCTGAAGCGACAGCGGGCACGCAACAGCCCGCCTCCGCTGAAGGTGGTGCCGGCAAGCAACAGGCCGCGAAGCCAAACGGGAGCGGAGGCGCTGCCACTGCCACTCCCCCGCCCGAGAAGCTGGAGCTCTCGACGCTGAAGGACATGAGCGTCGGCGCGCTGACGAAAATCGCGAAGGGACTCGACGTCCCCGGCGCGACCGGCATGCGCAAGCAGGAGCTCATTTTCGAGATTCTGAAGGCGCGGGCGGAGAAGAGCGGGTTGATCTTCTCCGAGGGGGTGCTCGAGGTGCTGCCCGACGGATTCGGATTCCTTCGAGCCCCGGACTACAACTACCTCCCCGGCCCCGACGACATCTACGTCTCCCCTTCGCAGATTCGCAAGTTCGACCTCCACACCGGCGATACGGTGTCGGGCCAGATTCGCCCGCCGAAGGACGGCGAGCGCTACTTTGCGCTGATCAAGGTCGAGGCGGTGAACTTCGAGCCGCCGGAGCGCGCGCGCGAGAAGGTGTTCTTCGAGAACCTGACGCCGCTCTACCCGCAGCAGCGCATCTCGCTCGAGACCGAGGCCGAGAACCTGTCGGCGCGCGTCCTCGACATGATGGTGCCGATCGGCAAGGGCCAGCGCGGCCTCATCGTCGCGCCGCCGCGGACCGGAAAGACGATGCTGCTGCAGAACATCGCGAACAGCATCACGCACAACCATCCCGAGGTGTACCTGATCGTGCTGCTCATCGACGAGCGGCCGGAGGAGGTCACCGACATGCAGCGCTCGGTGCGCGGCGAAGTGATCTCGTCGACGTTCGACGAGCCGGCGCAGCGGCACGTGCAGGTCGCGGAGATGGTCATCGAGAAGGCGAAGCGGCTCGTCGAGCACAAGAAGGACGTGGTCATCCTGCTCGACTCGATCACGCGTCTCGCGCGCGCCTACAACACGATCGTGCCGCCGTCGGGCAAAGTCCTCTCGGGCGGCGTGGACAGCAACGCGCTGCAGCGTCCCAAGCGCTTCTTCGGCGCGGCGAGGAACATCGAAGAGGGCGGCTCGCTGACGATCATTTCGACGGCGCTCGTCGACACCGGCTCGCGCATGGACGAAGTGATCTTCGAAGAGTTCAAGGGCACGGGCAACCTCGAGATCCATCTCGATCGCAAGCTGACCGACCGCCGCGTGTTCCCGTCGATTGACATCCAGAAGAGCGGCACGCGGAAAGAAGAGCTCCTCATCTCGAAAGAAGATCTCAACCGCGTGTGGGTGCTGCGGAAGGTGCTGACGCCGCTGTCGCCGGTCGAGGCGATGGAACTGCTGCTGTCGCGGATGGCGAAGACGAAGACGAACCAGGACTTCCTGGCGTCGATGTCCAACGGTAAGGGCTAGGCGGGAGGGGCAGCCCATCCTGCCCTCCCCGCCCTCTACGAGTCACCACCGATCAAATCGCCCAACGCTCCCAAGCCGCCGAAGTCTCTCTTCACCTCTTCGCGATCCGCTTTGGATGCGGCCAGGATCCGGTCCGCCAGACGGGAGAACGGGAGCGTCTGCACCCAGACCCGGCCCGGTCCGGTCATCGTCGCGAACAACAGACCCTCGCCGCCGAACAGCGCCGTCTTGATCCCACCCACCAGCTCGATGTCGTAGTCGACCGTCGGATCGAATGCGACCAGGCATCCGGTGTCGACGCGCAGGCGCTCTCCGGCCTTCAGGTCCATCGGGATGATCGTGCCGCCGCTGTGCACGAACACCTCGCCTGTCCCCTCGAGCTTCTGCAGGATGAATCCTTCGCCGCCGAAGAATCCCGCGCCCGGCGCGCGCACCTCGTCGCCGGCCGCCATCGAGATTGCGACCGCCTGCATGGTCGTCGCCGATGATTTCGTGTGCGATCATGGAGGGCGATTTTATATGCGCTATCGCACATTCGGACGCACCGGCTGGCGCGTGTCGGAAGTCGGCTACGGCATGTGGGGCATGGGCGGATGGAGCGGGTCCGATGACGACGAGTCGCTGCGTTCGCTCGAGCGGGCGGTCGCGCTCGGCTGCACGTTCTTCGACACCGCGTGGGCGTACGGCAGCGGGCACAGCGAGCAGCTGCTCGGCCGGACGCTGAAACGTCATCCGAACGCCGGACTGATCGCGGCGACGAAGATCCCGCCGAAGAACCTGAAATGGCCGGCGAAGGCCGAATACCGCCTCGCGGACGTGTATCCGCGTGATCACATCCGCGAGTACACGGAGAAGAGCCTCGAGAACCTCGGCGTCGACTCGATCGATCTCCAGCAGTTCCACGTGTGGAGCGACACGTGGGCGACTGATGACGAGTGGCAGCGTGCGATCGACGATCTGAAGCGTGAGCGTCTCGTGCGCGCGATCGGCGTCAGCGTGAACCGGCGCGAACCGACCAACGTGCTGCGCACGCTCGAGACGGGCCTCATCGACAGCGTGCAGGTCGTCTACAACATCTTCGACCAGGCGCCCGAGGACGAACTGTTCCCGTTGTGCCAGCAGCGCAAGATCGCCGTCATCGCGCGCGTTCCGTTCGACGAAGGCAGCCTGACGGGATCGTTGACGGTTGACGCCCGCTGGCCGGAAGGCGACTTCAGGAACCTCTACTTCAACGCCGAAAGCCTTCCGCCGACGATCGAGCGCGTCGAGCGGCTCAGGCCGCTCGTGCCCGAAGGGATGGATCTTGCGGAGCTTGCGCTGCGCTTCATCCTCGAGCATCCCGCCGTCAGCACGACGATTCCCGGCATGCGCAAGGCGTGGAACGTGGAGCGAAACCTCGCCGCAAGCGACGGCGTCCGGCTGCCGCCGCGCCTAAACGACGCGCTGAAGGCGCACCGCTGGGACCGGCCCGTGGATAAAACGCCTTAGCTTGCTATAATGGTTTTTTCCCAGTTGGGGCAAGGAGCACGCCGTGAGGGAAGGTATTCATCCGAAGTACCACGAGGTCGAGGTGCGCTGCGCGTGCGGTGCGACGTGGAAGACCCGTTCGACCAAGAACGAGCTGCATCTCGAAATCTGCTCGAACTGTCATCCGTTCTTCACCGGACGTCAGAAGCTGATCGATACCGAAGGGCGCGTGGAGCGCTTCACGAAGAAGTTCGGGGCGCAGACGTCGGAGAGCCGGAAAGAAGCGGCCAAGACTGCCAAGACGACGAAGAAAACGCCGGTGACCGCTCGCTGATCTTCCGTTCAATCCTCGCCAGCCGGTGCTGGACCGATCGCGTCCACGCCGGCTGGGCATCGACACCCAGACTCAACAGCGCAAACGTTTTCGCAGCATCGAGGTCCCGGACGCGGTGCTCGTGGTGGATCGCGAGCGCCTCGGTCGCCTCGCGCGCAAGCGCTGCGGGGCAGCCGCGCATGTCGACGATCTGCTGCCACCAGCGCGCCGCCTCGTCGTAGCGTCGAGCCCGGCGCCACGAGATCGCGAGGCCGCGCAGCGCGTCGGCGCGAACAGCATCGAACACACCGGCCGGCGCGCGTGACAGCTCAATCGATCGCATGAAGGCATCGCGCGCGCGGTCGTCGATACCTGTGCGCGCGTACGTGCGGCCGAGCGCCAGCGCTTCGCACGCCGTCCGTACCGAAGAGGGACCGAGCCGCACGATGTGCAGCAGCCGCGACGTCAGCGCCGCGAGCGTGAGCAGATCGAGCCGGTTGTGCTCGAGCACCTTCGCAAGCGGACCCGGATCGCCGGTCCGCACGAACTGGAAGTACCGCGCGGGTATCTCGAATCCCGGGACGTCGCCGACGCGGCGGCTCCCGATGACCTGACGCTCGAGCGATGCGAGCGAGCAGTCGCCCGCCCAGAACCGCCGCGCCGGATGCAGCACGTCCACATGCGGAAGACGTGCGCCGATCCAGTCGAGCCGATGAAAGAGATAGCGCGTTTCGAGCACCGGCGCGTCGAACGATTTCCCGTTGAACGTGACCAGCGCGCCGGCGCGCCCGAGCTCGCGCGCCACCGCCTGCAGCAGCGAGCGCTCGGCGGCGTGCTGCGGCATGAAGAACTGGCGCGTGACGAAACCGCCTTCGTCGAACCAGCCGCATCCAACCAGGAACACGTGAGTGCCGGCGCCGCCGCTCAGGCCGGTGGTCTCGACGTCGAAGAACACGAACGGCGCGCACGTCGAATCTCCACCGAACAGGCGCGCTTCGCCCGCAGACGCGTGCAGCTGCTCGGCCACCTCGCCGACTTCCTGGCGGCCGTGCTTTGCCGTCGGCTTCCACTCGCGCTCGACGACGAAGCAGGGACCCGACCAGTCGCCGCCGAGCACACGCGAAAGGCGCGAGGGATCGGCCCTGTGATCGCTCTGACTCGGCACCGCGACGTCGACGCGCTCCGTCACGTCGGGCACGTCGAGTGGCAGCCACGCGCTGCCACTTCTAACAATCCCACGGATGCGATCCGTCAAGGTGCTCACGTCGTCTGAATCTCCGCTCCGCTGCTCGTCCCGGCAATCCGCTGCGTGTCGATGAGATCGAGGATGCGCAGCGCCGCCGATTTCGCGAGCGGACCTGTGTATCCAACGGGCCCCACGCATCCGGGGCATCCGTTCTCGCAGTCGCATTCGGCGATCAGCTTCCGCGTGGCCGCGATCAGCTCGCCGTGCATCTCGAACAGCGGTCTGCTGAAGCCGATGCCGCCGGGATAATTGTCGTACACGAAGATCTTCGCCGATCGCTCGGCCGAGGGTTCGCCGTCACCAGAATCAATCGAGATGCCGATGTCGTGCCCGTCGCACATCAGCAGCAGCTGAGCGACCTGCTTCAGTGCGAACGCGAGCCCGACGATGCCGTCCCGCCGATCGTCCGACGCGTACGGCAGCTGCAAGACGCTCGCCGGAATGGTCAGCCAGTACGCCGTCGTGTGCATCTGCTGCTCGGGCAGATCCAGATCTCCCGAGCCGACGTTCTCGTTCGTATAGAACTTGATTTTCTTGAACCCGACGACGCGCGAGACGACGTGGACTTCGCCGTGAGACCGCGGCCCTGAAAGGGCCGCGCCACACCGCTCATCGTCCGCCTGTTGTGGCGCGGGCCTTTCAGGCCCGCGATCCTCCTCGAACGTGTCGATCGGCGTCACGCGCGTGTAAGTGATCGCGTCGGTGTAGTAATCACAGTCGATCTCGCGTACGAACGCCTTGCGTCCCTCGAAGTCAAGCCGCTCCACTTGATAGAGCCGTCCCTCCACGATGTAGATCGCCTTCGGGTGGAGCGTGGCGGGGCCGCTCGTGAAATCGGTTTCGCCGATCACGCGCGGCTCCTGTGTGGTGTCGACGACGACGAAGTTGTCGGACGATACCGATCGCAGGCTCACGGCATCGGCCGGATACGACTCGTTCGTCCACATCCACTGCTCGTCCTTCGCCCCGGCCGACTCACCGACGCGGTGCACGAGACCCTGTTCCGCGAGGACGCCGAGAATTTCCTGAACGTCGTGGCGGCCGAACTGCTCGGACGCCATGAACGGCAGCTCGAACGCCGCGCACTTGACGTGATCGACGAGGATGTGCAGGTTGTCGGGATCGATCAGCGCGCGCTCGGGCGACGCGTCGAAGAAGTACGACGGGTTGCGGACGACGAATTGATCCAGTGGCGCGCTGCTCGCCACCATGACGGCGGCCGACCGGCTCGCGCGCCGGCCCGCGCGGCCCGCGCGCTGCCATGTCGCGGCGATCGAACCCGGATATCCTGCCATCACGCAGACGTCCAGCGCGCCGATGTCGATCCCGAGCTCGAGCGCGTTGGTCGAAACAACGGCTCGCACGTCGCCTTGACGCAATCCCTTTTCGATCTCGCGGCGGCGATTCGGAAGGTATCCGCCACGATAGCCGCGAATGCGCTCCGGCGCACCGGGAATGCCGTCAAAATCGTCTTTCAAGTACGTCGTCAGAATTTCCGTCGAGAGGCGGCTCTGCGCGAAGACGATCAGCTGCAGGTTCCGCTTCAGGAACTCGGACGCGATGCGGCGAGTCTCGCCCAAATAGGAACGCCGGATCCCGAGCTGGTGATTGACGACCGGCGGGTTGACGAAGACGAAGAATTTCTCACCGCGAGGCGCGCCATTTCGATCGACGAGCTCGAACGGCTGCTCCGTGAGACGCTCGGCGAGATCGCGCGGGTTCGCGATGGTCGCCGACGA
>Ga0075424_100007935_pt1 | contig 10336 bp, 9 predicted proteins | sample SoiMethybrSBSTD3_FD_75301 | JGI IMG/M metagenome (GOLD analysis project Ga0075424, IMG submission 75301) | Bulk soil microbial communities from a Populus tree surrounding site in Tennessee, USA - Soil MetaG P. TD hybrid SBSTD3 | ecosystem: Environmental > Terrestrial > Soil > Tree plantation...
GTCAGCACCCGTACGGTCGATATCGTGGTTTCGCTGCTGTTGCTAGCATTGGCGGCCCTCCTCTGCTTCGACAACTGGCGCACCGGCATCGCATGGGCTCCCGACGGCCCACAGGCCGGTTACTTCCCGTTCTACCTCGGACTCATCCTTGCCGCGGCCAGTCTTTACGGCCTCATCACCGCGTTGGTAACGGGCGCCGGCGCCGCGCAGACATTCCTCACTCGCGACCAGTTCCTCCGAGTGATGCAAGTCTTCATTCCCACACTGCTGTTTTGCCTGCTCACGCAGTGGCTCGGACTCTATGTCGCAAGTTTTTTCCTGATCGCGGGCTTCATGCGGATCATTGGGCGCATTGCGCTGTGGAAGTCGATGCTCACCGCATTCCTGTTCGCAATCATCATGTTCGTCACCTTCGACATTGCGTTCGACGTCATCATGCCGAAAGGCCCGCTCGAAGCGGCTTTCGGCTACTAGGCTAGTCCCCGATCCCGAAGTTCGCACAGATCGTGCTGCAAGGGCGGCTGCGAACTTCGGTTTCACAAGGGCACTAGAATCATAGAGTAGCTAGCGTCCCTTTGATTCCGAAGTTCGCATCAGAGGGGTTGCGCAAAGACGTGCGAACTTCGCAGTTAGGACGCTAGTCGCGATGGAAGCCTTCGGCCTGCTGCTTCACGGTTTCGCCGTCTTGCTGACGTGGAAGACTCTGGCCGTGATGATGGTCGGGCTCGTGCTCGGCATTTTCGTCGGCGTACTGCCGGGATTAGGCGGGCCGAATGGCGTCGCGATCCTACTGCCGCTTACGTTCACGATGGATCCGACCTCGGCCATCGTCATGCTGTCCTGCATCTATTGGGGCGCTCTGTTCGGCGGCGCCATCACCTCGATCCTGTTCAACATCCCGGGTGAGGCATGGTCGGTGGCGACCACTTTCGACGGCTATCCGATGGCGCAGCAGGGCCAGGCGGCCGAGGCGCTGACGGCGGCCTTCACCTCATCCTTCATCGGCTCGCTGGTGGCTGTCCTGCTGATCACGTTTCTTGCGCCGGGCATTGCCTCGTTCGCACTGCAATTCGGCCCACCGGAGTTCTTCGCGGTGTATCTATTGACGTTCTGCTCGTTCGTCGGCCTCGGCCGCGAGGACAAGCACAAGACCGTCATTTCCATGACCCTCGGCCTGTTGCTCGCCGGTATCGGGATGGACACGGTGTCCGGCACGTTGCGCATGACTTTCGGCTGGAACGAGCTCTTGCGCGGCATCAATTTCCTGGTCGCGGTGATCGGACTGTTCGGCATCAGCGAAATTCTGCTGACCATGGAAGAGCGGCTCGCGTTGCGTGGCCACACCGCCAGCATCAGTCTGCGCGTGGTCCTCAAGGTATGGAAGGACCTGCCGCGCTACTGGGTGACGCTGCTGCGCTCGTCGGTGATCGGATGCTGGCTCGGTATCACACCCGGCGGGGCGATTGCCGCCTCGTTCATGGGCTACAACCTCGCCAAGCGCTTTTCCAAGGACAAGGACAGCTTCGGCAAGGGACGCATTGAAGGCGTATTCGCGCCGGAGACGGCGGCGCATGCGTCGGGGACCTCGGCGCTGCTGCCGATGCTGGCCCTAGGCATTCCCGGCTCGGGCACGGCCGCGATCCTGCTCGGCGGCTTGATGGTGTGGGGGCTCAATCCCGGGCCGCTGCTGTTCGTCGAGCACAAGGACTTCGTGTGGGGCCTGATTGCGTCGATGTATCTCGGCAACGTCGTTGGCCTGGTCTTGGTGCTCACCACGGTGCCGGTCTTTGCCGCCGTCCTGCGCGTGCCGTTCTCGGCGATTGCGCCGATGATCGTGGTGTCATGCGCGATCGGCGCCTATGCCATCCAGAACGCCATGTTCGACATTTGGCTGATGCTGGTTTTCGGCGTAGTCGGCTACGTGTTCAAGAAGATCGGCATTCCGCTGGCGCCGTTCACGCTCGCCTTGGTGCTGGGCAGCCGCGCAGAGGACGCCTTTCGCTTGGCGATGATCGGCGCGGGTGGGGATCTGCGCGTGTTCTGGTCGAACGGGCTCGTGGGCTCCATCACGACGCTTGCACTGATACTGCTGGTGTGGCCGCTGTTCGGGCCACTGTTCCAGCGGGCCAAGCGGCTATGGCGCCCGGTGGGAGGCTCGCCCGCGGCGTGATTATTTTTCGCACGGGCTCCGATCGCAGCAGTGACGTAATCGAATGGAGAGTATTGAGGTCGAGGCGGGGCGCGCGCCTAATCGCGCCCTAGGCTGCACTTCGTTCGCGCCGAAGTTGACCGATGGCAGCATTTGCAAGCCGCCACAAATCGTGCTCGCCATTCTGAGCCAATCGCGCGAGACTCTGGCCTAGCCGAGTGCGCATCTCCTGCGGATCTGCGTGCGCGAGCTCGGGATCGGTTTTGACAAATTGCCATGACTTGTCGAACGCGGCATTGACCAACTCAGCGACTTTAGGGTCGAGGTTGGCATCCCATGTCCTCGCCATCAAATCCTCCCCTTACACGTTTTCTTTCCCTATCTCACGGGGAGGGATGGCAGTCCAGCGCGCAATCCGATGCTGCGCTGCCGAAAGATTGCTGCACTGCCCAGCGCTGGCCGCAAAACGGGGGCAGGAGAGCTCGCTAAGCTCGTTCCGTGATCCTGCGCCCTGTCCAACGCCGGTAGGCCCATTCGGCGGCAAATGACGCTGCGGCGATGAGGATCAGCGCTGCGATCGCCCGGGGCTGCTCCTGGTAGGTGTACACGCAGAGGACAGCGAACATTGCCAGGCAGGTGAGCAGCGAGAGCCAGACGATAATCGCACTCGCCCCAGTCTGATCGAGCACCCTCAGGTGGCCCGCGTTCACCGCGGCATAGATCAAGAGGAAGGCGGCGCTTCCCATCATCGCGATGCCGGAGAGGTCGAAGATCAACATCACCACCACAACCAGGCCGGCCGTGAGCAGTAGCCCGCCGGTCGCGTCTTTCCATTCGGTCCGCGAGAGTCCGGCCGGCAGTTCGCCATCGCGGGCGATCATGTAGCAGACGTTGGCGGAGCCAAACAGCGTGGCGTTGATCGCGGAAGCCGTCGAGAACAGTGCGGCGATAGCGATCAACCGGAAACCGAATTCACCCAGGAAAGGCTTGGCCGCCTCCGCGAGTGCATAATCCTTGGCGCGCTCGATTTCGTAATCGGACAAATTACCGGTGACGGTCAGGGAAACGGCGAGATAGAGGATGATCACCAGGATCACGCTGGTGTAGAGCGCGCGCGGCAGCATCGTGCGCGGATTGCGCATATCGGCGGCCGCATTGGTGATGAGTCCGAACCCCTCGTAACCGATGAACAGTACGCCTGCGCCGAACAGGATCGACTTGGTCTCCGGCCACAGTTCGGGCGAGAGATAACCGGGCCGGATGAAGCACAATCCCACAGCGGCAAACAGCACCAGGATCGCCACCTTGACCGCCACGATCACGGTTTCCGAACGGCCCATGAACTTCGCCCCCAGGGCATTCACCACCGTCAGCAAGACGACGCAGGCCACCGCCAGCGATTTCAGCAACAGTGGCGAAGGCGTGGTGGTCACGAAGGTCGCGGCGTAACCGCCGAAGGCCGTGGCATAGAGGGCGAGCGAGATGATGTAGCCGGCCCACATGAAAAGGTTCAAGCCGCCGGCGAGCACGCCATCGCCGAAGCTCTTCACCAGGAAATGCACCGCACCACCCGCGGAGGGAAAGGTGGCCCCGAGCTTGGCGTAGGAATACGTGGACAACAGCGCCACGACGCCGCCGATCGCGAATGCCAGCCACATCGCGCCGCCCGCGGCCTGCGCCACAACGCCCAGAATGGAGAAGATGCCCGCGCCGACCATGCCGCCGATGCCGATCGATACGGCGGCCACCATGCCGATCTGGCCAGATCCGCGATTCGGATTGGGCGAGATATTGGAAGACTTGGCGGAGCCCATCGTCATGGTTCGACTCACAGCTCGATTTTCAATACCAGGTTAGCCGATAATGTCGGCAAGGTCCGGGATTAATCGATGTGGCTAAGCGCGGTGACATCGAGATGGCATTGCGTCGCCTGGCCCCCAGGATCCCCGCACACGAGTTCGGCGCCGTGGTTGACCACGCTGTCGACAGCCCGGGGCTGGCTGTCGCCACCCCGGAGAGCGCCGCCTGGCTCTCCCTCGTTGCCTATGTGCGGCACGTATTCACTGACTACGACGAGTTGCTGCAACAGGACTACGACCAGGAGAGCGCCCGCCATTTCGTGGCCGAAGAGATCGCTGCCGTCCTGCACGATTGGGGCGTGCGACGGCGCTTGAGCGCCGAAGATTGAACCGCGGCGACTGCCGTCTTTCTTCAGTCCAACCGTGCGCACGTCGTTCAGCCTTCTGCCAAGCCAAAGCTGTCAGCCCGAAGACTCTGGCGCACGTCACCGGAATTCACATCTAGGCGCCCGTCAACTCACCGCCAATGGCGCAAGAGCTTCGATGTCGGTGACCACGTCGATGATCACCGGACGGTTCGCTTTGAGCGCCTGCTGGATCGCCGGCCCGAGGTCTCCGGGCTTTTCGACCCGCATCCCAACCGCGCCCATATCTTCGGCGATGCGGGCGAAATTGACCTTGCTGAAGGTCCACATCTCCCGCGCCTGCTCGGTCTGGGTCCCGCCATAGACGCGGTCGAAGCCGCGTTTCGACTGGTTGCCGCTCGAATTGTTGTTGACCACGGTGACGGCGTTGATGCGCCAGCGCGCGGCGGTCTCGATCTCGGCGATGTGATACCAGAGGCCGGCATCGCCGGTGAAGGTGATCACGGGCCGGTCGGGGCAGGCACATTTGGCGCCGAGCCCCGCCGGGAACGCCCAGCCGAGGTGACCGGCGCTGCGCATATAGCTCTGGGTGGGACTGGTGAGATCGTAAAACCCGCCCATCCACATGCCGCCGTGGCCGGTATCGACCACGACGATGCCGTTGTCCGGCACCTGCCGGGTGAGTTCGGCGCAGATGCGCTCGGGCCGGATCGGCACGGCATCGGAGGTGAGTGAAGGCTTGTACTTCGCCGCCCATTCCTTGCAGATCTTCTGCGCTTCCTCGACCCAGGCTTTGCGCTTGCCGGCGCTTCCCCGCTCGGCCGCCGCGAGCATGCGCGCGAGCGTCACCTTGGCGTCGCCGTTGACGCCGGCGAGGAGTGGATAGTTGCGGCCGAGCGCTTCGGGGTCGATGTCGATCTGGATTGCCGGCGTCCCGATCTTCGGCACCGCCCAGAAATGCGTGGTCATGCCGCCGGTCTCACTGCCGATGAAGCATACGAGGTCCGCGCCGTTGACCACCCGGTTGGCGCTCTCGCGCGAATAGGTACCGACCACGCCGACCGCGAGCGGATGGTTGCCGGGGATCGTGTCCTTGCCGTTGAGCGAGGTGGCGACCGGGATCTGCAGCACCTCGGCGAGCGCGACAAGTTCGGCGGCCGCACCCGAGGCGCGCACGCCCCCGCCGGCGACGATCACCGGCCGCTGCGCATCCTGCAAGTGCTTGAGTGCCGCCATCACGCTGGCATCGTCCGGCGCCGGACGGAACGGGGGCAAGCGCGCGAACTGCGGCTCGCACAACGGCTCCATCTCCGCCTCGTCGGCATCCACCTGGCCCTCATTGCCGCGAAATTGCAGGTGCACAGGCCCGGGCGTGCCCGAGGTCGCGACGCGAAACGCCTGCCGCACCATGTCGGGGAAGCGCGCCACGTCGTCGACGGTGGCGTTGAACTTGGTTACCGGCTCGAACGCCGGGACGTCGTCGATCTCCTGATAGACCTTGCGGAACTTGGTTTTCGGGTCGCGCCCGCCGGTCATGGCGATCACCGGCGAGTGCGCGAGCCAGGCGTCGCGCAGTCCGGCAGCGAGATTGAGGGCGCCGATCACCTGCGCCGCGCAGATACCGGGCTTGCCCGACGCGCGCGCATAGCCGTCGGCCATGTAGGCCGCGGCCTTCTCGCCATGGACATGCAGGCGCTTGATGTCGGTGCGCCCTTCCATCACGGCGAAGGTCTTGCGCAGCACAGCCGGCACATGGAACACGTGGGTGACGCCGTAGCCCTTGAGCATGTCGGCGAGGCATTCCGCCCCGCTCATTTTTCGATTGTGTCCGAGCATGGATGAACCTTTCAGGCAGCGGGAAATGGCGTGAGCTTGCGGGGTGGGAGCGTCATGGCGGATCGTGGCGCGGCGGGGTCAGGAGACCGCCGCGGTGAAGCCAAGTGACCGACGCGAATGCCCCCAGCCACGATCCCAGAGCTGCAAATGCGACGTACAAGGCATTTTCGGTATAGCTGATCACGGCGAATGCGGACAGCATGTACCAGATGGCGCTCCAGTTCGCGGCCCAGACGCGACGGCGGCTGCTGACAGCGGCATTGAAGAACACATAGGCCGCGTCGGTCGCCGCCGTGGAGGCGAGGACGCCGATCGCGACCAGCGGGTTGATGGCGAAGTTCATGTGATGCTTCCGTTCGGCAAAGGCTACGCGCAGGCGCATGGCGCGCCGCTCATGGAGCGATGTGGCGGGCCGTTCCTGCGGTCATGCGCGTACGCGCTGCTTCGGTGATTCCGCGGACTTCACGTCCGGATCGGACGTGGCGGCGACCCCGATGAAGACAGGCTCGGTCGTGATACGGCGTTGGAGGCCGACCTTGTTCACTTGATCGCCAGCGGATTGGTCGGCGATCCCACCGCGCCGGTGATCGGGATGGCCGGCGCGACAAACATGAACTCGTAGACCTTGTCGGCCGCGCAGTCCTCGGCAAGCTCCTTCAGATAGAAAATCTCGCCCATGGTCATGCCCATGATCGGGATGGTGATCCAATGCCACGGCTGGTTGATGCCGCCTTCGGTGTTGTTCGGCCGCACCTCGCATCCCCAGGTGTCGCTGGCAAGGGCGGCAAGCTCGGTGCGGGCCACCCATTCGAGCGTCTCGAACGCAAAGCCCGGCGCGTCGCCGCCGGGATAGCCGTCCCAGCTTCCGGTCTTGAGACAGCGCTCCATCTGGCCAGTGCGCACGACCACATAGTCGCCGCGCCTGATGGTGACGCCGTGCGCCTCGGCGGTGTTGTTGAGATCCTCGCAGGTAATGCCGTAGCCGTCCTCGAGCGAATCCTTGCCGAGCGCGCGCGCGACGTCGAGGAACACACCGCGCCCGACCATCTTGTTCTTGGTCTTCTCGATGCCGCACTTCTGCGCGCCGGCCGATGTGACCTCGCGGCAGTCATAGCCATTCCACATGTGGCTTTCATAAAAGACGTGGCCGAGGCCGTCCCATTGGGTGCCGCACTGGAGCGGCATGGTTACCATATCGTCGGCCGCGCGGATGCCGCGCTTGTCCAGCACGCCGGAATAGGCATCGGTGCCGGTACGGATCATGGTGTGGATCGGATTGGTGCGGCCCATCGCGGGATAATTGCTCTTCGCCCCCTGCGGGCCGGTGTGATCGAAATTGAGCGCGAGCGAGATCACCTTGCCTTTGCGCACGAGTTGCGCCGCTCCGATGATATCCGCAGGCGTCGTGTAGTTGAGGGTGCCGATCTCGTCGTCCGGGCCCCACTTGCCCCAGTTCTTGTATTTCTCCGCCGCATCGCGGAGGTCCTGGCGCGTGATCTTCTTGGACGTCATGGGGCTTCCTTTTCTGGATCGTATCGGAGGGAGCACGCGGGTAGGTGTTTACTGCGCCGCGCGCAAGGGCGATGATAGCATCAATCAAAAGATCAAGGGAGGATGCCATGGCGAACGTCCGCGCGTTGCGCGCCATTCTCGCGCTGCTGCCGTCGATGATGCTGCTCGCCGGCGAGACGTCGGCCGACACCTACCCGGCACGACCGGTTCGCCTGATCGTGCCGTTCGCAGCGGGCGGACCGACCGACGTGATCGCGCGGATCGTCGCGCAGAAGCTGTCGGAGGAATGGGGCCAGCAGGTTTACACCGAGAACGTGCCGGGCGCCGGCGGCAATACCGGCGTAACCATGGTGGCGCGAGCGCCGGCCGACGGCTACACGATGCTGGTGGTGAGCACCGGCTTCATCGTCAATCCCAGCATGTATACGAAGATCTCCTACGATCCGGTGAAGGACTTTGCACCGATCACGCTTGTGGCCGCCTCTCCCAACGTGATTTCAGTCAATCCCGACTTTCCGGCCAAATCGATGAAGGAGCTGGCCGATCTGGTGAAGGCCAACCCCGGCAAGTACAGCTTCGCCCAGCCCGCCACCGGTTCGACCCCGCATCTCGCGGGCGAGCTGTTCAAGCAGAAATACGGGCTCGACCTGATCACCGTGCCCTTCAACGGCGCTGCGCTGGCCGTCAACTCCACCATCGGAGGCCACACCCCGATCGCATTCACCGCGCTGCCGCCGGCAATGAGCAATATCAAGGACGGCAAGTTGCGCGGCCTCGCCGTACTCGCGAAGGTGCGCTCCCCAGCGCTGCCGGATGTACCGACCAACGCGGAAGCAGGCATTCCCGACCTCGAGAGCGACACCCTCACCGGCATCGTGGCGCCGGCCGGAACGCCAAAGGAGGTCATCGCCCGCTGGCACGATGCGATCGTGAAGATGGTCGCGTCACCCGAGGTCAAGCAGCGTCTTGAGACGCTGGGCTTTGTCCCGGTCGCCGACACGCCCGACGACTTCGGCGCGCGCATCAAGACCGAGATCGCCAAGTGGAGCAAGGTCGTGCACGATGCGAACATCAGGGCGGACTAGCCGCCGCTTCGCCCCACGAAATCTGCAAGCGCGGGACACGCTGCCGAAAAGAAGAGAACATGGAATGAAGGCGATCGTGCTTGGGCTTGCCGCAGTCCTCGTCGCCGGGGCAAGCGTGGCGCAACCGTCGGACTATCCCAACCGGCTAGTGAGGATGATCGCGCCGTTCGCGCCTGGCGGCCCGGTCGATATCGTCGCACGCGTGCTCGCGCCAAGGCTGTCGGAGCGATTGGGGCAACAGTTTTACGTCGAGAACCATCCCGGCGGCAGCGGCAATATCGGCACCGCGCTGGCGGCGAAGGCCCCCGCCGACGGCTACACGATCCTCGTGATCAGCAGCACGCTGGTGGTCAATCCAAGCCTGTTCGCCAAGCTCGGCTTCGACACCACGAGCGACCTTGCGCCAGTGTCGCTGGTCGGGGTGTCGCCCCAGGTGCTGCTGGTCAACCCGTCGGTGCCGGCAACCAATGTCGAGGAGCTCGTCGCCTGGGTAAAGGCGAGCCCGGGCAAGCACAGCTACGCCCATGCCGGCCTCGGAACGCCGGGCTATCTCGCCGGTGAAATGCTCAAGCAGGCGTTCGGCCTCGACCTCGTGGCGGTCTCGTTCAACGGCGGCGGCCCCGCCATCACCTCGACCATCGGCGGGCATACGCCGATCCTCTACACGTCGATTTCGACCGCCGCCGCGCACGTCAAGCAGGGCACCGTGCGCGCGCTCGCCGTGACCGGCGCACGCCGTTCGCCGGCGCTGCCCGAAGTCCCGACCCTGGCGGAGGCCGGGGCCCGCGATCAGGAATCCGACATCATTCTCGGGATTCTCGTTCCGTCGGGGACGGCGCCGCACATCATCGGCCGTCTGCATCGGGAGATCGTCGCGATCGTCGCTCTGCCTGACGTGCGCGAACGCCTGGCGGCGCTGGGTTTCGAACCGATCGCCAGCACGCCGAAAGAGTTCGCCGCCCGCATCACGTGGGAGATCGACAAATGGGCGAAGGTCATTCGTGCCGCCAACATCAAGGCACAATGAGAACCTCGCAGCAGTGATCAACGACTAACCCGTCAGGAACCCGCCATTATGATCAGGTTGAGCCGCGCCACCGCCGTGTGCATGCTGCTGCTGTCGATCACCGGAGCGCACGCGCAAACCGGCTACCCCAACCGTCCCGTACGGGTGATCGTGCCGTTCGCGCCCGGCGGACCGTCCGATGTGATCGCGCGTCTGCTGATGCAGAAGTTCTCCGAGAATCTCGGCCAGCAGTTCTATGTCGAGAATCATGCAGGCGGCGGGGGCAACCTCGGCACCGCGCTGGCCGCCCGCGCGGCTCCGGACGGCTATACCATCCTCGTCGCCAGTTCGAGCTTCATGATCAATCCTGGCCTTTACGCCAAGGTCCCGTACGATCCCTACAACGACTTCGATCCGGTGACCGAGATCGCCACCACACCGAACGTGCTGGTCGTCCACCCCTCGGTCCCGGCGAAGACCGTGCGCGAGCTCATCGACTTCGTGCGCGCGAGCCCCGGCAAGTCGAGCTACGCCAACCCCGGCACCGGAACGCCGTCACATCTGTCCGGCGAGATGTTCAAGCT
>Ga0075424_100007938_pt1 | contig 10335 bp, 11 predicted proteins | sample SoiMethybrSBSTD3_FD_75301 | JGI IMG/M metagenome (GOLD analysis project Ga0075424, IMG submission 75301) | Bulk soil microbial communities from a Populus tree surrounding site in Tennessee, USA - Soil MetaG P. TD hybrid SBSTD3 | ecosystem: Environmental > Terrestrial > Soil > Tree plantation...
CGACCGCCTCCCGGGGCGTGCGCACGTCGGGCGGCACGCGCAGGACGTAGCGCTTGAACGCGGCGTCCGGGCCGGGGCTGGCGTCGGTGACCTCGACGCAGACCAGCGGCTCGTCCTCGGCCAGGTCGAGGCGCCACAGGATGCCCAGGTCGTCCTCGGCCACGCGCCTGGCGCCCCCGTCGCGGATCAGCCGCTCGTGCCCGACGCGCTCGATCATCACCCGCCGGACCTCGACGTCGGGCTCCGCCAGCACCTCGGCGGCGGTCAGGCTCTCCGGGTTCTCGACGACGGCCCTGGGCACGCGCACCCCGTGCCAGGCCCAGAGCGACCAGCCGTCGGGAAAGGCCAGGGCCGGGCCCCTGGCGCCGTGCGGCCGGCCCTGCTCGTCCACCAGGAGGCGGTCGGGCCGCTCGCTGAGGATCACCGCGCCCCGCTGCGGCCACCACCACCAGGCCGCCGCCCGCGACAGCTCCATCAGCCCGTGCAGGCGCTCCACCACCTCCACGCCGCACACGCGGCCCAGGAAGTCGTACGTGGCCAGCCACTCCGGCGTCGCCTGGTCGAGGGCCGGGGCGTGCAGGGCGTCCTGGATGGCCACCAGCCGGTACAGGTCCCTGACCACGGCCCACGCCCTGGCCCACGGCCACCGGTTCGTGTGGTGCTCCTCGACGTGCGCCTTCAGCCGCTGCCAGGCGCGAGCCTGGATGTCGGCGACGACCGGCGCCCAGAGCCGCCGCACCACGTGCCAGCGGACCTCGCCCAGCATCTCGCGGCGCACCTGCTCGGCCACGCGCGGGCCGATCGCGGCGCGCGCCGCGCGGCCGACCTGGGCGGGCAGCCGCCGCGCCACGTGCCGGCGGACCGACGCGCTGTCGACCATGGCGCGGCCCAGGAAGACGGTCAGCGGGTCGTCGCGCCGGCCCAGGGGCGCCCAGACGCGGCCCCACGGCTCGCCGCCCGGCCGGCCGACCAGGTCCAGGTACGCGGCGCGGATCGCGGCGGCCAGCCGCTCGCGCCCGGCGCCCGCCACGGCCAGGTGCATGGTGCCGAGCACGCCCTCCAGCGGCGAGCGGACCCAGAGGAACAGCTCGGGCGGCGGCAGGCCGGCGGCCGCGTACGCGGCGCGCATGCCCCGCTCGGCGCGCAGGCGGTCGGCAGGACCGGTGGCGAGGCCGATCCCGCGCCATTCCTCACCGATGGAGGCGAGCCGCGCCTCCTGCTCGGGTGCGAGCCGGTCCAGCCTCAAGCTCGACCCGTCAGTCGAAGAGGGCCACCAACCGGTCGACCGCGCCCGGCACGTACTCGCGCTGGCGGACCACCCGGTAGACGCCGGGCTCCAGCGTGATCGTGCCGTGCTCCTGGTGCTCCAGCGGGGTCGCCGCCATGATCCGCAGGAACACGCCCTCCGCCGAAGCGATCAGCTCGCCGTCCCCGACCGCGACGCTGTGGTGATGCCCGGTGGCCTCGCCCCTGGCCAGCACCAGCCGCCCACCCTCGGGCTCGACCGGCTGGCCCGCGGGCATGACGGCGACCGGAACCAGCAGCACGTCACCCTGCCTGAACATCGGCGCACCTCCTCGAGCCTTCCAGAGACCTGATCGCAGCCTACCGCAGGTTCGGCCATGCTGAGTGGATGGAAGCACGAGAGAAACCCAGGCTGAAGCCACGGCTGGCGGCCTGGTTCGGTGAGCAGATCGACTGCGACGGCGCCACGCTGGTGCCGGTCAACAGCCCGTTCGGTGCCAGGGGCGCCTACGTGATCCGCGACGGCAAGGTTCGCTGGATGCCCGCGCTCAACCTGAACTGGGTGATCGCGGGCGGCCAGATGCTCGGCGTGGCGGCCGCCATGATGGCGGGCGGGGTCCTGATCGCGCGGGCGCTGCGTCGCCAGTGACCGCCTGACCGTCAGCCGGCCAGGCGGCGCAGCTCCTCCAGGTCCGTCGGCTCGTCCAGGTCGAGGGCGAGGCGCGGCGACTCGTGCAGCGCGAACCGCACGCCGCGGGACGCCGCGTCCCGCTCGAACTTGCCCAGCGAATCGTCGCCGAAGTGGAGGTCGATCGCGTCCGGCGGGCAGAGGAAGAGGGCGTTGGTGCCCCCGCGGCCCGTCGCCGGAGCGGCCAGCACGCCGGGACCGCCCAGCCGGCGCGCCGCCGACAGCATCGTCGCGATCGTCCGCCGGCTGACCAGCGGCAGGTCGCTGGAGAGCAGCAGGACGGACTGCGCGCCGCGGGCCGACGCGTGGTCGATGCCCAGGCGGGCCGCCGGGTTCTGGCCGGCCGGATGGGCCTCCAGCAGGACCTCCGCGCCCGCCTGCCGGGCCAGCTCGGCCGCCGCCTCGCTGCCGCAGACCGCCAGCACCCGATCGCCGGCGCGCGCCGCGGCCAGCGCCAGCCGCGCGTTCTCGCGCGCCAGCTCCCGCCGCTGGCCGGGATCGAGCGCCGGGCGCAGCCGCTGCTTGGCCTGCTCGAAGTCCTTGACCAGGACGACGATCCAGACCGGCGAGACGCTCAGGCCCATCGGGCGCGCAGGCGAGGCAGCACCTGCTCCGCGTACAGCCGCAGGAAGCGCGCCTGGTCGTCGCCCGGGTGGTGGAAGACCAGGTGGGTGAACCCCAGCTCCAGGTACGGCGCCAGCTGCTCCACGTGCTCGTCGGGGTCGGACGAGACCAGCCACCGCCGCTCCGGGTTGGCCACGTTGCGCGCCCGCTCCTCCATCTCCTTCGGGTTGTGGACGCCCACCTTGTCCTCCGCCGGCAGCGCCAGCGCCGCCCAGATGCGCGTGTCCGCCAGCGCGCGGTCCCGGTCGGTGTCGAACGACACCTTGACCTCGATCATCTTCTCGATGCGGTCGTAGTCGCGCTCAGCGGCCCTGGCGCCCTCGCGGACGGCCGGCAGCAGCGTGTCGCGGTACAGCTCCATGCCCTTGCCCGACGTGCAGATGAAGCCGTCGGCCTGGCGCCCGGCGAAGCGCGCCGCGACCTCGCCGGTGGCGGCGACGTAGATCGGCACGGGCTGCTCCGGGCGGTCGTACACCGTGGCTCCCTTGACCTGGTAGTACTCGCCGTCGTGCTCGACGAACTCCTCCGTCCAGAGGCGGCGGATCAGCTTGGTCGCCTCGCTCATCCGGCGGAAGCGCTCGCGGGCCTCCGGCCACGCCACGCCCGTCACCGGCGTCTCGTTCATCGCCTCCCCGGTGCCGATGCCGAGCACGATCCGCCCGGGATACATGACGCCGAGCGTGGCGAACGCGTGGGCGACGACCGAGGGGTGGTAGCGGAACGTCGGGGTGAGGACGCTGGTGCCCAGCGTCAGGCGCTGGGTCCGCTCGCCCGCGGCCGCGAGCCACGCCATCGAGAAGGGCGCGTGGCCGTCCGTGTGACGCCATGGCTGGAAGTGATCGCTGATCCAGGCGCTCTCGAAGCCGACCTCCTCGGCCAGCACCGCGAAGTCGAGCAGCTGGCGCGGGGCGAACTGCTCGGCCGACGCCTTCCATCCGAGTGTGAGCTTGTGGTGCGTCATCGTCTCCGTGGGAAGTACCGCCGATAGCTGAACGCGATTCCCGCCAGCGCCGCGGCCACCAGCACCACGAGCAGGGCGACCAGGCTGTCGCCGCTGAACGTGCTGATGCCGTAGGCGGTCATGCCGGCCGCCAGCAGCAGCCCGAGCAGGATCAGCACGACGAGCGTGACGGCCCGATAGACCTTCACCGCTTCGGGAGCCGCGTGCGGGAGAACTCCTCCCGGCTCTGGTAGCGCTGCCAGTCGGGGTGGGGCCCCGAGCTCTGGTCGAGGTCGTCCTCCGTCCAGGCGTCGATCCGGCGCAGCGCGTCCCGCAGCAGCGCCTCCAGGTCGTCGAGCGAGCGATCGCGCGTGAACGTGCCCACCTCCTCGGTCCGGGAGCGGCGCATCGTCGTGTCGTAGTCGTCCAGCCACCAGGCCGCCGACACGTCGAACTCCTCTGGCCGCTCCTCGCGCCAGGCGACGTCGATCGCCGCCTCGCCGCCCGCCTGGCGGGCGAAGTTGAGACGCCAGACCGGGTCGTCACGGAAGAATTCGTGCAGCTTGACGCCCTCGGCCTGGGCGACGCGCCGCAGCACGGGCGCGACCAGCTCGAAGGCCGCGTCCATCTGTCCGAGCTTGTCCCAGGAGGTCCCGGCCATCGCCTCCTACGATACTCGGGCCATGGAGGTCATCCGGGTGGACGCGGTCCCCTCGACGCAGGACGTGGCCCGCCAGCTGCCGGTGGGCACGGTGGTGGTGGCGGAGCACCAGACGGCCGGGCGCGGCCGCCTCGGCCGGCGCTGGGAGGCTCCTCCCGGCAGCGCGCTGCTCGCCTCGTGGGTCATGCCGGTGCACGATCTGGCGCCCCTCGCCGCCGGCGTGGCCGCCGCCCAGGCGTGCGGTGAGGCGGTCAGGCTCAAGTGGCCCAACGACCTGCTGCTGGTCGGCCGGAAGCTGGGCGGCATCCTGGTCGAGCGCACCGGCCACAAGTGCGTGGTCGGCACCGGGATCAACCTCCACTGGGCGCCCCCCGGTGCGGCCATGCTGGGGGTCGAGCGCGACGAGCTGCTGCAGCGGATGGCTGGCGAGATGAACCGGTGGTTCGCGGCGGCCGAGACGGCCGTGCTGGCGGCGTGGCGCGAGCGCTCCGACACGATCGGCCGGCGGGTGCGCGTGCAGCTCTCCGGCGAGACGTACGAGGGCGTGGCGGAGGACATCGGGCCCGACGGCACGCTGATCGTGGACGGCCGGATGTTCGCGGCCGGCGACGTGATCCACCTGCGACCGGCCGTTCGGGGGTAGGGCCTGGGCGACCGCGCTGCCGATCACCACCAAGGGGTCACGTTCGCCCGCCGGCCCGCTCACGATGCTCACCCCGCAGCCGCTCAGCGCGGTGCGTACATCGCCAAGGCTAGCCGGTGGTCGCGCCGTCGTCTGTCCGGAAGGCGACAGTCAGACGTCGTCGAGCGCGCGTAGTCTCACCGGGTCGTGGACGAGGACCCGCCGCCGCTGCGTGCTGAGGATGCCCTGCACGCGCAGCCAGGCCAGGCTGGCGGCCAGCTGGCTGCGGGACGCGCCGATCGCGCGGGCCAGCTCCTCCTGCGGCATCCCGAGGTCCACGGCGATCCCGCCGCCCGCCGGCGTGCCCATGGCCTCCGTGAGGCGTAGCAGCGTGCGGATCAGCCGGCGGGACACGGGCAGCGTGGTCAGCTCGACGCGGATCTGCTCGCTCTCCCGCCGGCGGGCCGCGGCGTGGCGGAGCAGCGCCTCGACCATGTCGTGGGCGCGCACGAAGGACAGGAAGTCACCGGCCGCCAGCACCCGCGTCACGCACGGGCGCAGGGCCGAGACGGTCGCGGACGTCGCGCTGCTGTCCAGCGCCGACATCTCGCCGATGATCTCGCCCGCGTCGCGGATCGCGAGCAGGACCTCGGTGCCGTCCAGCTCGTTGCGGGTCACCTTGACGCGGCCGTCGACCAGCACGATGACGCGGCCGCCCGTGTGGCCCTGGGAGACGACGATGTCGCCGGTGCGGTAGCGGCGCGCGACGCCCTGCGAGGCGAGGGCCTCCCACACGCCCGTCGACACCAGGGCGCGAATGCCACCGTCGCACCAAAAGGAGCTCTCTGGGCCCTTCCCTCCCCATGCCATCGGCTAGCCGGATCATATGGCACCGGGGGCGTGCTGCCGCGCGCTCAGCCCGATTTCACCGAAGCCCATTCGAGCAGGGCCTTCGGCAGGGTGGTCCCGGCGAAATCCGGCTCAGCCGAGCTCCGGCCCCGGCGCGAGCAGCGACCGCGCCGTCTCGTGCAGGTCGCGGTCGCGCGCCGCCGCGGCCACGCGCTGACGGGCGGCCTCGTCCAGGCGCGCGCCGATGGCCGCCTCCGCGGCCGCGCGGGCGGCCCGCTCGTCCGGCACGAACATGGCCGCGCCCAGCCGTTCGCGCGCGCGGTCGGCGACCGTGAGCAGCTCGAGCGCGTGCTCCGGGCTCGCCGCGGCGCGCTGGAAGGCCAGGACCTCGAGGCAGTCGGCCTCGCCCTCGTCGAAGCCGAGCTGGTGGTAGACCGCGAGCGCCTCCAGCGCGAACCGCGCCGCGGGCTCCGGCTCACCCCGGCGGTGGGCGAGCATCGCCAGGTTGCAGAGCGCGGCCGCGGCGCCGCGCTGGTCGCCCTGCTCGGCGAAGCCCTGACGCGCCGCCTCGAACAGCGCGCGCGGCGCGACGAGATCGCCGCGCGCCCTGAGCACCACGCCCAGGTTGAGGCGCGAGGTCGTGATGCCGCGGGCGGCGCCGACGCCCTCGATGACGCGCAGGCTCTCCTCGGCGTACGCCAGCGCGGCGTCCAGGTCGCCGAGCGCGGTGGCCGAGATGCAGAGGCTGTTGAGCGCAGCGGCCTGCCCGCGCCCGTCGCCGAGCGCGCGCTGCACCGCCAGCGCCTCCTCGCCCAGGACGGCGGCCTCGGCGAAGTCGCCATGGCCCCGCGTGCCGGCGGCTGCCGCCATCAGCGCGGCGGCGCGCTCGGGGGTCGGCCCGCCTGGCGCGGACGCGGCCAGCACGCGCCGCAGCCACGTCAGGCTCTCGCCGATCATGCCGCGCACGTACCAGACCCACCACATGCCGGCCACGATCTGGAGCGCCCGGTCGGGGTCCCAGCCGTCGCCCAGGCACCAGGCCAGGGCGGCGCGGACGTTGTCCAGGTCGCGCTCGATGCGGTGCAGCCACGCCTCCTGCTCGCCGCCGCCCCACTGCCGCGCCGCGACGGCGAGGTCGGCGTGCCAGGCGGCGTGGGCAGCCCGCGCGGCGCCGTCCTCGCCCGCCTCCACGAGGCGCTCGGCCGCGAACTGCCGGATCACCTCGAGCAGGCGGTAGCGCGTGGCCTCGCCGGGCCGCAGCGAGACCTCGACCAGCGAGCGGTCGACCAGGCGGGCGAGCACCGCGCTCGGCCGCTCCACCGCGGGCTCGACGCCGGCGACCGCCTCCAGCGACGCCACGCCGAAGCCGCCCGCGAAGACCGCCAGGCGGCGCAGGAGCCGGCGCTCGTCCTCGTCCAGCGTGCGGTGGCTCCAGTCGATCGAGGCTCGGATCGTCTGATGGCGCTCGGGCCTGGTCGACCGCTCGCCGGTACCCTCCAGGTGGTCTCTCAGGTGCTCGGCCAGCTCGCCCACCGACAGCGACCGGAGGCGGGCCGCCACCAGCTCGATGGGCAGCGGCAGGCCGTCCAGGTGCCGGCAGATGGACGCGGCCGCCCCGGCCTCGGCCGCGTCCAGCCGGAAGCCCGGCCGGGCCGCCGCCGCCCGCTCGGCCAGCAGGCGCATGGCGTCGCCGGCGTCCAGACCGCCCACCCGGTACACGACCTCGCCCGGCACGCCGAGCGGCTCCCGGCTGGTCGCCAGGACGCGCAGGCCGGGCACCGCCCCGGCCAGGGCGGCGCACAGGCGGGCGCACTCGTCCACCAGGCGCTCGCAGTCGTCGAGCAGCACCAGCGACCGGCCCCGCTCCAGGCGCGCCGCGATGGCGGCGACCAGCGGCACGTCCGGCGACCCGCGCGCGCCGAGCACGCCGGCGACGGCCCTGGTCACCGAGTCCGTGACGGAGAGGCCGCCGAGGCCGACCAGGAACGTGCCGCCCGGGTGCTCGGGCGCCGCCGCCCTGGCCAGCTCCAGTGCCAGCCGGCTCTTGCCGCTGCCGCCCGGCCCCAGCAGGGTCAGCAGGCGGGTGCCACCCAGGAGCGTTCGCAGCTCGGCCAGCTCGGCCGCGCGGCCGACGAAGCTGCTGATCGGCAGCGGCAGGCCGCCGGGGGCCGGGCGGGCCAGCGTGGGATCGCCGCGGCGGATGGCCATGGCCAGCGCGACCAGCTCGTCGCCGGGGTCCACGCCCAGCGTGGCGTCCAGGGCCTCGCACACGCGGTCGTACACGCGCAGGGCATCGGCGCCGCGGTCGCTCCGGTGCAGCGCCAGCATCAGCAGCCCCGCCAGCCGCTCTCGCGTGGGGTTCGCCTCCAGGAGCCCGCGCAGCTCGGCCAGCAGCTCGGCGTGCCGGCCCAGGGCGAGGTCGGCCTCGACGCGCTCCTCTGTCGCGCCCAGCCGCAGCTCCTCCAGACGGGCCGCCTCGGCCGCGATCGCGCTCCCGGGCTCCACGCCCTCGAACGCCCTGGCCCGCCACTCGCCCAGGGCGCCGCGCAGCGCGGCGGCGGTGGCGCCCGGGTCCCCGCCCCGCTCGGCCGAGCCGGCCACGCCGCGCTCGAAGCGGCGCGCGTCCACCTCGTCGTCGGAGGCGTCGAGCACGTAGCCGGCGCGGGTGGTGCGCAGGCGCGGCCCGAGGGCCCTGCGCAGCGTGGAGAGGTGGACGTGGAGGCTGGACGCCGCGGTGGGCGGCGGGTCGTCTCCCCACAGCTCGGCGGTGAGGCGGGCGAGGGAGACGGGGCGGCCGGACTCGATCGCCAGCAGCGCGAGCGCCGTCCTGGGCCGCGGGCCGCCGATGGCGAGCTCCTGGCCGTCGCGGGCAACCTGGACCGGACCGAGGACCCTGATGTCCAGCACGGGGTGGCAACAGGATAAGCGGCCCTTTGGGCGTTCTTTGGTCGCCGCGCGCACGCTGCGGCCATGAGGACGCCGCCCCCCCGGACGCAGCCTCGGACCGACCGAGAGCTCCTCGACCACGTGGTGGACGCCTGGTCACGGGCGGAGCACGACGCGGACGACCTGGAGATCCTCCGCCTGCTCGCCGACGACGTCGTGCTGGTGGCCGTCGGGCTCGCGCAGGCGGACCTGCGCGGGCGCAGGATGGTCGCCGCCTGGCAGCGCGACCAGGCGACCAACGCCCTCCACGAGCGCGACGTGCCGATGCGCCGCGTGTACGGATGGGCATCGGTGCTCGACGACGTGACCAGGCACAGCCGGGTGACCGGCAGCCTGTTCGGGTTCCGCGGCGACGGCCGGCGCGTGAGCTACCGGCTGCGGCGCCTGTTCGAGCTCAAGGAGGGGCGGGTGACGCGCCTCACGGTGTGGCCGGACCTGGAGGCGCTGGAGCGCCAGCTCATGTCGAGGGCGATCGGCTGACGGCGGTCCGGGTCGGAGGCGGGCGATCTGGCTGGCCGCTCGCCCCCGACCCTCCTAGCCTCGGGCCAGCCGCAGGATCTCGGGCAGCACCTCGCCCGAGCGGCCCCTGATCACCACGGTCGCCGCCACGTCGAGCGGCGTCGGCTCGTCGTTGACGATCACGAGCGGCGCGCCGCGCTCCCTGGCCACCTCGGGCACGTCCGCCGCCGGGTAGACCTGCAGCGAGCTGCCGACGACCAGCATCAGGTCGCACGAGCGGGCCATCCGGAACGCCTCCATCATCGCCGCCGACGGCAGCGCCTCCCCGAAGAAGACGACGTCGGGCTTGAGGTGGATGCCGCCGCAGGTCAGGCAGCGCGGCGGCAGCTCGCGCTCCAGCCGGGCCTGGACGTCCGGCCGCGGCTCCCTGGCGCCGCAGTCCAGGCAGCGGACGGAGCGGCCGTTGCCGTGCAGCTCGATCAGCGTGCGGGTGCCGGCATCGCGGTGCAGCCCGTCGGTGTTCTGGGTGACGACGCCGGCCAGGTGGCCGGCCTCCTCCAGCGCCGCCAGGGCCGTGTGGCCGGGGTTGGGCCGCGCCTCCCGGAACATCCGCCAGCCCTGGCTGGCGACCTGCCAGTACACGGAGGGGTCCGCGCGGAAGCCCTCGATCGACGCCACCTTGTACGGGTCGTACTGCCGCCAGAGGCCGTCCTGGCCGCGGAAGGTGCGGATGCCGCTCTCGGCGGAGACGCCGGCGCCCGTGAAGGCGACGCCGCGACGGGCGGCGGCGACCAGCTCCGAGGCGCGCGTCAGACCATCGGTCGGGGCGGGAATGTCAGCGGACACTGCCCGGTATCTTAGGTACGTAGTGCCCCCCGTCAGGAACAGAACGCTGCCGATCTACATGGCGGCGGGGTGCATCTTCGCGGCGCTCGCGGTGCGCGCGTTCGCCCTCCCGCTCCGGGTCACGGAGCTGGGCGGGGACAAGGTCGAGATCGGGCTGCTGTTCAGCGTGGGCACCGTGACGGCCGCGGGACTGTCGCTGCCCGCGGGCTTCCTGGCCGACCGCTTCGGCCCGCGCACGCTGCTCCTGGTCTCGATCGTGATCGGAGGCATGTGCCAGGCGGGGATGGGCCTCGCCCAGTCCGTACCGCCGCTGTGGGCGTGGCAGGCGCTGGCGGGCGTGGGCGCCGGAGCGGCCCAGGCCGCGCTGATGTCGGCGCTGGTGGACGTCGTCCCGCCGGGCCGGCTCGGCCGCGCGATGGGGTGGTTGACGTTCGCGTTCCAGGTCGGGTTCCTGG
>Ga0075424_100007940_pt1 | contig 10333 bp, 4 predicted proteins | sample SoiMethybrSBSTD3_FD_75301 | JGI IMG/M metagenome (GOLD analysis project Ga0075424, IMG submission 75301) | Bulk soil microbial communities from a Populus tree surrounding site in Tennessee, USA - Soil MetaG P. TD hybrid SBSTD3 | ecosystem: Environmental > Terrestrial > Soil > Tree plantation...
TCGTCCATATGAGGCGGCGGGACGCCGCCTCGACGGCCGGCGAGACGCCGGCGCTACAAGAAGCCGGCTACACAGGGCCGGCGCCAAGGCTAGGCATGGGCTTGCGCGGCGGCGGGCAGCAGGCGGTCGATGGCTGCGAATAAGTCAGTGGCGTTGATCGGTTTTGAAACATAGTCGTCCATGCCGGCGGCGAGACAGCGTTCGCGGTCGCCAACCATGGCGTGGGCGGTCAGGGCAATGATGGGAATGTGTTGGCTGGTGGATTTTTCCTGCTCGCGAATCCTTGCTGTGGCTTCGAAACCATCCATTTCCGGCATCTGAACGTCCATCAGTATGATGTCGAACGCCTGTTTCCGCCAGGCATCGAGGGCCTTGTTCCCGGATTCCGCCAGCACCACGGTGTGACCTCTTTTTTCCAGAAATCGGACCGCGACTTTCTGGTTTACCAGATTGTCCTCGGCGAGGAGGACCTTAAAATGGCGGTGATCTGCAGCCGGAACGTGAACCGCAGTGACCAGCGCGTCCGCGAACACCGGCTGTTTCTGCAGTCCAAAGCGCAGCGTGAAATGAAAGGTACTGCCTTGACCGAGCTGGCTTTCCACCCAGATGTTGCCGCCCATCAAACCAACCAGTTTCGAGGAGATGGAAAGGCCGAGACCGGTGCCGCCATATTTTCGCGTGGTCGAACTGTCCGATTGGGTGAAGGCTTCGAAGATCAGTTTCTGTTTATCCAGCGGGATGCCAATGCCGGTATCGGCCACGCTGAAGTGAAAGACGGCCTGGTCGGCGGTCCGGGATTCAATCTCAGCCTGCACCGAGACTTCGCCTTTCCCGGTAAACTTCAGGGCGTTCCCAACCAGATTGATGACAATCTGTCTCAGCCGGGAAGGGTCTCCGACCAGGGCATCGGGCAGGTCAAGGGGAATATGGCAGGCAAACTTCAGTCCTTTCTGCTGGGCCCGGACGCGCAGCGTACTGGTGACTTCTCCCAGGGTATTGCGCAAGCTGAAATCAACGCTTTCGATATTCAGCTTTCCGGCCTCAATTTTGGAAAAGTCCAGGATGTCGTTAATCAGCGACAGCAGGGAGACGGCGGAACTCTTCACCATGTCGAGATACTCGCGCTGTTCCGGGGTGAGCGTGGTAACGAGCGCGAGTTCCGTCATTCCGATGATGCCATTCATGGGTGTGCGTATTTCATGGCTCATGTTGGCCAGAAATTCGCTCTTGGCGCGGTTGGCGGCTTCGGCGGCTTCCTTGGCGGCAGACAGTTCAGTCACCAGGCGGCCCAGCGATTCCGCGTGTTGGCGCTCGGCTTGGGAGGCCCTGACTTGTTCTGAAACGTCGGTATAAATTCCCAGGGCTCCCTGGCGGGTGCCGTTCACCATCAGGGGAACGGCGTGCAGGTCAAGATCAAGGACCTTGCCGTCCAGGCGACGCCGCTGCACGGTTCCGTGAAACGCGCGTCCCGCATGGACCTCTTTGGACACTGCCGCGCTCTCCTTGGTGGTGGTGAAAGCCTCGTCAATATGCCTGCCCGTGGGGTCGTGGAGGAATAGCTTCTGGAAGGCAGGATTGGTCAGTTCAACTTTGTGATCGCGGTCAAGGACGATGATTCCCATCGGACTATTCTCGATGAGCGAATTCAAGTAGCTGGTCCGTTCCTGAAGTTGAACGCTGACCCGCAGTCGTTCGGTCACCACCGATCCCAGGATCAGGCCGATGGCGGAAACCACCAGCATGAAGAAGGTTATCTTGATGAGCGATGAGGGCGGCGGCGGAAACGAATTCATCGCAATGACAACCCCGAAATTGAGCGCGATCAGTCCGCTGGCAGCCCGCCTGATGCCCTGCCGCATAGCGATCCAGATAATCGGAATGAAACTCAAATAGTAGAGTTCCAGATGCGCCCATCTGGGCCCAAAGATGATAAAAGGCACAAGCAAGGTAGCGCAGGCCTGGCCGATTACTTCTAACCTGAAGGCCATGGTGAAGTTGGCAGGATGGGGCTCAACCCGGGGCTGGCCCCCATATTTCAGGCCAAATAATTTCCGGCGAATGGCTGGGAACACATGGATGAGAAGGAAGGGCGCCACCCCGAAGCGTCCGATGCCGTCACCCGAGAACCACGCCAGGACGGCGGTTCCAAAGTCGTTCCATGAAAGGGTGCCGTCCAGGGCCAGGCCGGCAATCCCGAGAACGCTGGCCGCCAATCCGGCCACGGTGGTGACTAACAAGTAGCGCACTACATCGCGCTGGCGGCGCAGGCCGAGATCAATTCGTAACTGGCCGCGCAGCAGGCAAGCCGCGGTCAGAACGCAGGCATTGCTGCCAATCGTGCTGAAAAGTTCGCTGCAGGACCAGAGCGGCTGCTGATAGAACAGAGCGCTGGCAAGAGTGTCGGAAATACATCCCAGAAAAAAATACCAGGGACTGACCGCCAGCATAAGCGCCAGAGATAAGGCAGTGGCGGGATACCACACCACCGAGCCCAACCGGGCGAGGAGGATCACATCGGGCCGGCTCAACAGGATGCTGACCGGGATGAAACAGACGGACAGGAAGAGGTGTCGATAGATGAGGTGCTTTCGTGGAGCGGGGAAGGTGTCGGCCAGCACGCTGGGCGTTACCTCTTCTTCCCGGGAAAGCAGCGAAAACAGTGGGACCTTGGCTGTCCCGATAGGGTGCCGGTGCCGGGGAGGAGTGGAAGTTGAGGGTCCCCATGGAAGGCCGCCCGGGCCGGTGAGGTCTGCTGGGACCGAACTGGGCGGCTCAGGAGGCTTGCCATGCCTGAACCATCGGCAAGGATCCGGAATTGATTAGGACGCTCCAAACAACCCGCGTAGGCCCGGACGCCTCGTCCGAGCTGGCGAGCGGAGCTCGTCCCGGTTTTAGGACTGCATCAATCAAGCCCTGCGGGCGATGCCCGGCCGGGCGGGCCCCTACGCGGGAGGCCTGACCATGGCTATTTTCCGTTTTCCAGGGCTTGCGCGGCTGAGTCGATGAGGGCGGCTTCGTCCTGCAGCGCACTGGCGGCGCGAGCGATCTGCTCATCGGCTTCTTTCCATTTCTTTTGCTCGATGGCTTCGCGGACGCCGGGGATGGTTTTGACGCCGTATCCGGTGTAGGCGCCGGGAGCGTAAATCAGGTGCTCGAACCAGGGACGGCGCGGCAGCCCTTCCGTGGATGTGAGCTTGCGCTCACTCTGCATCAGCTTCTGGTTGAGGACCTGCAGGTCAGCCGGGCTCACTCTGAGTTCGCCGTTGCTGCTGACTTTCTCCAGCGCCTTCTGGTAGCGCTCCGCGCTATGCGTGAGCGCGGCCGAAGCATTCTGCAGGGGGGCGAAGTTCAGATGCGGCGGGACCTCCTCGGCCGGTGGCGGCACCGAAGTCTTCTTGGGATCGGCGATGGCGGTAAAGACTCCTTCTTCGAGTTCTTTATTGCGCTCGATCGCGTCGTCCTGCTTGGTCTGCAGGAGCTTTTGCAGCTCGTCGAGGTATGTATGGATGGTGTCGGCCAGGCCAGTGAAATCATAGGGCAGCAAGTCGGCATCGGCGAGTCTCATGACCGCGCTTCCCGCGGTCTGCGAGAGAGCGCGTCCATAACTGAAGTCGGTGTCGGAGAAATGGGTGTACCAGTAGAAATCATCGTAGATGGAGTGGTAAATTCCGCCACCGTCTTCGTCGCCATAGGCGAGGTCCAGGGATGCGATGCCGAGATGATCCAGAAAGACAGTCCAGTCCGATCCCGAGCCCAGAGCATTGATGCGCAGGTCAGCCCGGTCGCGGGCTTCTTTGCGCTCCTCGGGAGTTTTGGCATCGGCAATGGCCTTGAGTTGGTCCCGCTTCCACACCGGGATCTTTTTCTCGGGATCCTGAATGTCCCGGGCCACGCCGTTGATGAATTTCTCCAGTGAGTGTGATCCTCCCATAGAGAGATAGCCACGGCCGTTGCCGTCGCTATTGATGTAGGCAACGGCATGGCGGCGAAGTTCGTCGGCATGAGCTTCGCCCCACTCGGTCGAACCGAGCAGAGCCGGTTCTTCTCCATCCCACACGCAATAAATAATGGTGCGCCTGGGTTTCCAGCCCTGCTTGAGCAAGGTTGCCAGACCGCGAGCTTCCTCCATGAGAGCGACCGTGCCCGAGATGGGGTCCTCGGCGCCGTTGACCCAGGCATCGTGATGATTGCCGCGCACCACCCACTCGTCGGGATTGGTGGAACCGGGGATTTTTACGATGACGTCGTAGAGCGGTTTGATGTCCCAGTTGGATTGCACCTTAAGGTGGACCTTGGCGGCTCCGGGGCCCACATGGTAGGTCTGGGGAAGGGAACCGCGCCAGGCCTCGGGCACGACTTCTCCCTTCAGGGCGGCCAGCAGAGGTTGCGCGTCCGCGTAGGAGATGGGCAGCACGGGAATCCTGGTGATGGTCTTTACATCTTTCAGGTCGAGGCGCTTCGCGTCTTTCGTGGCACCGACGCCGGGTGTGAGCGGATCGCCGGGATAAAGAGGCATGTCCATGACGCTGCCGCGTTGTACGCCGTCGCGCGGGCGCCAGGCGCCGTTGGGGAAAGCGTCGCCCTGGGCGTAGCCGTCGTCCGCGGGATCGGAATAGATGAGGCATCCGACCGCGCCGTGCTCGGCCGCGACTTTGGGTTTGATCCCGCGCCAGGAATTTCCATAGCGCGCGATGGCAATCGCTCCCTTGACTGACACCCCCATGCGCTCCAGTTGCTCGTAGTCAGCCGGAGTGCCGTAGTTGACGTACACCAACGGCGCGGTAACGTCTCCGTCCGCCGAGTAGGCGTTGTAGGTGGGAAGCTGTTCCGCCTGCTGGTTAGACGTGGGATCGACGGCCAGCACCGGCTCCTGCAGTTTGGCGGTGAATTTTGTGGGCTCAAGCAGTTCGACGACGCGCACTTTCGGCGTGGGAAACAGCACGTCGAAGGTCTCGATGTTTGCCTCCAGGCCCCACTCCTTGAATTTGGCCAGCATCCATTCCGCGTTGTCCTTGTCATACGGCGAGCCTACATGGTGGGGGCGGGCGGAGAGGCGCTGCATGTAGTCACGCTGGTTCTGGGGCTCGGGGATGGCGCGGAATTTGGTTTCCCACTCCCGCTGGATGCGGGACGAAGCCGCGGAATAACCCTGCAGAGGTAGTTCGGTATCGGATGATGCGGCGAGAAGCAGGAGACTGGAGACAGCTAGCAAGCAGAGCCGGGCGCCTGAGCGCATTCATTTCCTCCGTGACACTCGATGGTTGGGATCATGATTTCGGTGAACTTGGCATTATAGATTCTGGGGCGCGTTCCGTGTTGCAGCTATGCTCACTAAATTCTTTGTCCTCCTGAGCGGAGCGAGATGTTTCGCTTGCGAAACATCGGGCATAGTCGAAGGACCCCGATGGTCGGGATGAGTCCGCGGACAAGTAGGGGTCCCTCGACTTGCTCTCACCGCGCGAGCGCGGCTCGAGGCGGCGCTCGGGATGACATTTGTACTGGGCAGACAGCCTTGCCGCCGCGGCACGAGCGAGGACGCACGCGCCCACATTTGGATTGGCAGATTACAAATCAACGGAGTAGGCTTTCTGTCCTATGCCAATTTTTCGTTCGCGGATTTCCTTGCGAAGTGGACTCATCGCGTGTTTCCTGCTGACCTGCTTTTTCACGGCGAATTGCGCCGCCGCTGCCAACTTTACGCTTGAACAAGTGCTGAGTTCACCCTTTCCAACAGGCCTGGTGGCGGCTTCGCACAGCCCCAGAGTAGCTTGGGTATTTGACGCGAAAGGCGTTCGCAACCTCTGGGTGGCGGACGCGCCCAACTTCGCGGCCCGGCAGATCACGCACTACGACAGCGATGACGGTTTGCCGATTGCGAGCCTGCGCATCACGGCGGATGGGCGCACCCTGGTGTACGTGCGCGGCAGCGAGACCAATGAGAATGGGCGCGTAGCCGATCCCACCAACGGTATCTGGCCCCGCAAGCAACAGGTGTGGGCGATCGACGTGGACGCCGGCGGTCCCCGCTTGCTGGGGGAAATGGGTTGCGCGGAAGAGGACTGCGAAGACGTCCAGCTTTCCCCTGACGGACAATTTGCGGTGTGGGCGGCGCGCAAGCAGTTGTGGATAGCGCCGGTTTCCGGGGCCACGCCCGCCCATCAACTCACCGATCTTCGCGGCGACAATTCGAATCCTAAGTGGTCTCCCGATGGCCGCCAGATTGCGCTGGTCAGCGCCCGCGGCGACCACAGCTTCATCGCGGTTTATGATTTCGGGCGCGACCAGGTGCGCTATCTTTCTCCCAGCGCGGACCGCGATGGTATGCCGCGCTGGTCGCCGGATGGGCGGCACATTGCTTTCGTCCGCCAGCCGGGAATTCAAGAGAAGGTGCCGCTGATTCCGGTCCGTCCGCAACCCTGGGCGATCTGGGTGGCCGATGCCGCGACCGGCGAGGCCAAAGAAATCTGGCACAGCGGAAAAGAAGACAACGACTCATTTCCGGCAGAGACCGCGGACAAATCATTTTATTTCGCCGACAACGACAAACTGCTTTTTGCCTCGGAACAAGATGGCTGGAATCACTTGTACTCGATGGCCGCATCCGGCGGCGCGGCGACGCTTCTCACGCCCGGTTCGTTCGAGGTGGAAGATGTCACCCTGGCGAACGACCGGCATTCGGTGATTTTCTCCTCGAACCAGGATGACGTTGACCGGCGGCATCTGTGGCGGGTTGATCTGCAGGGAGGGAAGCCGCAGCCGCTGACCAAGGGTGAAACCATGGAGTGGAGCCCGCTTGAATCCGGGACCGGTGGCCAGGTGGTCTGCCTGGGATCGAGCGCCACCGTTCCGGCCATGCCATTTCATCTGGGGGCGAAGGGCAGGGAAATGATCGCGCGGCAGGCGCTCCCGACGGACTTTCCGTCCAGCCAGTTGGTCACGCCCAAGCCGGTGATTTTCAAAAGCGAAGACGGCCTCGAGATTCACGGCCAGTTGTTTACTCCGGCGGGACGGAACCGGCCTGGACCTGCTCTCGTCTTTACACACGGCGGCCCGGTGCGGCAGATGATGCTCGGCTTCCACTACATGTACTACTACCACAATGCCTACGCCATGAATCAGTATCTGGCGAGCCAGGGCTACGTCGTGCTTTCGGTGAACTACCGGTTGGGGATCATGTATGGCCGTGCCTTTCGGGAGGCGCCCAATAGCAGCTGGCGGGGCGCGGCAGAATATAAAGATGTCGTGGCTGGCGCGAAGTACCTGCAAGGTCTGCCGACAGTGGACCCGAAAAAGATCGGACTCTGGGGCGGTTCATACGGAGGATTTCTTACCGCCATGGGGCTGGCCCGCAATTCCGATCTTTTCGCGGCCGGAGTGGATATGCACGGGGTGCATGATTGGTCGGTGTTCCTGCCTCATTGGGAGAACCATCCGGGAGCGCCGGACGCGAAAGAAGCCGAGAAACTGGCGTTCGCTTCTTCGCCCGACGCTGCAGTGTCAACCTGGAAATCCCCGGTGCTGCTGATTCACGGGGATGACGACCGCAACGTTCCTTTTGGCCAGACGGTGGACCTGGCGCAACGGCTGCGGGAGCAGCATGTCAGGTTCGAGGAGCTGATTTTTCCCGACGAAATACACGACTTTCTGATGTGGAAGAACTGGTTCAGGGCCTACGGGGCCACGGCGGATTTTTTTGATCGCACGCTGAAAGGGATCGGTGGGGGGCAGTGACTGTTTTGTCCTGCTTCAACTGGCGTGGGTCCGACACTCTTGTCCGACGCTTTTGACGTTGACTGTCTAAGCTCGATCAAAATCAAGCAAAGGCGTCGGGCAAGAGTGTCCGACTTTCGCAAGTTGTGCTTGCTCTTCTTCGCTTCCAGCCAATAATATCGGGGTCATCGACTAAGAGAGTCGTATTCGATTGTCATTCCAAGCGCTGCGACACCGGTTTCAGTGGCGGCAGAGGGCCCCCATCGGTCCCGGCGAAATACGCCGCATCGAACGATGGCTGGCCACCGCTCGCGTTTTCCTCGCCATTTCTGCCCTGGTCGCAATCCGGATGGATCCTGGAGAAATCCGTTACTCTTTTTGGGCCTACGGACTGCTGGCCTTCTATATTGCCCAGGGCGTCATCGTCATATTGCTGCTGCGGCGGCGCGAACAGTCCACCATGTACTTTCGCAGGCTGGTGCACGCGGCGGACATCGTCTGGCCGGCCTTGATGTCGATTTTTGCCACCGGCGTGGCCAACCCATTTTTCCTTTTCTTTGTTTTCGTACTGGCTGCAGCTGCCTATCGCTGGGGTGTGTGGGAGACGGTGGCCACTGCCGCATCGGAAATTTCCCTGTTGTGGCTGGAGAGCCTCGCATTTCAGCTGGGCTTTTTTGATGGGGTGGATAATCTGCTTTTACGTTATCACCTGCCGCAGTTGGGGGCCCGGGCAGTCGATTTCGAGCCCAAGCGCCTTTTCATGCTTTCGATTTACCTGCTGGTGATGGGACTGCTCCTGGGATATCTGGCCGAGCAACAGAAGCGGCTGCGGTCGGAAAAGGCGGTGATCGCGCGCATTTTAGGCAAAGTGCGAGTCGAGGCTGGTCTCAGCGGCACGCTGCAGGAGATCGTGGGCGAGTTGCTGGTGATGTACGGCGCGGAGCGGGCGCTGATTGCGTCGCAGGAGGCTACCGGCCATCGCATTTATGTGGGTGAGATGCTGCTGCGAAACGGGGAGGCTTCCTTCTTTCGCTGGCTCGATCCTCTGCCCTCGGACCGGGAGACCTTCCTGTTCGACTATCCGGCAGAAACTTCCTACGCCTGGCGCAACGGCCAGAAGAAAAGCGAGAGCTACACCCTGCTGGGGCTGGATCATTCCGGGCAGAAGCTTCCCGACTCGTCCCCTGCGTTTCTGGAGCGGCTCGCGGGCCAGCGTCGCTTCAATAACCTCATGATGGTTTCCTTTGTCTTCGGGAAGGAATGGTGGGGCCGGATTTTCTTTCTGGAGCCCAGGATGATGGGAGAGGTTACAGAAGAATTGCGTTTCCTGCAGGAACTGGTGCGGCAGATTGGACCGGCCGTGTACAACGTGTACCTGCTGCGACGTTTGCGCCTGCGCGCGGGGGCGCTGGAACGGGCCCGGTTCGCCCGCGAGTTGCATGACGGCGCGGTGCAGTCGCTGATCGCCGTAGAAATGCAGGTGGATGTGCTGCGGCGCCAGTCCGCGACCCGCTCCGAGATAGTGCCCGAGGAACTGGGCCGGATTCAGGGACTGTTGCGCGAAGAGGTCCTGAAGCTCAGGGAACTGATGCAGCAGATGAAATCACTGGATGTGGATTCCAGAAAACTGATCGCGTTTCTGGGGGACACAGTGGAGAGATTTCAGCGCGAAACCGGGATCACGGCGCGCTTCTCCTCCGATCTGCAGGAGCCGGACATGCCCCAGCCGGTGTGCCGGGAGTTGGCCCGCATCGTGCAGGAGGGACTGGTCAACGTCCGCAAGCACAGCCACGCCCGCAGCGCGCTGGTCCGGCTGAGTGCGAGAAATGGGCACTGGACGCTGTTGATTGAAGACGACGGCCGGGGATTCTCCTTCGCGGGGCGGCTTACGCAGGCGGAGTTGGATGCGCAGGCCAAAGGACCGCTGGTGATCAAGGAGCGGGTTCGTGTCATTGCAGGCGAACTCGCGATAGAATCAAACCCGGGACAGGGATCGCGTCTGGAAATCAGTGTCCCGCAAAAGCCGGAAGCGGCGTATGGACAATAATCGAAGATCCCAGCCAGTACGTATCGTGATCGCCGACGATCACCCCATTTTTCGCGACGGCCTGCGGCGCCTGCTGGAGGCGGAATCGGACCTGAAGGTCATTGGCGAAGCCTGCGACGGATCTGAAGCCGTCAAAATGGCCCGCCAGTTGAAGCCCGATATCATGCTTCTGGACCTGGCCATGCCACGCATGCCGGGGCTGGAAGCGTTGCGTGAAATGAGCACCGGCCCGGCTCACACCGTCCGCGTCATTCTTCTGACCGCCGCCGCCGAGAAGAAGCAGATTGTCGAAGCTCTCCAGCTGGGGGCCCGCGGAGTCGTATTGAAGGATTCCGCCACCCAACTGCTGCTCAAGAGTATCCATACTGTAATGTCTGGGGAGTATTGGGTGGGCCGGGAGAGCGTCTCCAACCTGGTGCAGTATCTGAGGAACCTGGTGCAGTCCTCGGGAGAAGAGGCGAAGCAGAAGAAATTCGGACTTACCCCTCGAGAACTGGAAATTGTGTCCGCCGTGGTGGCAGGCTACTCCAACAAGGAAATCGCGGAATACTTCAAGATCAGCGAAGATACGGTGAA
>Ga0075424_100007942_pt1 | contig 10332 bp, 7 predicted proteins | sample SoiMethybrSBSTD3_FD_75301 | JGI IMG/M metagenome (GOLD analysis project Ga0075424, IMG submission 75301) | Bulk soil microbial communities from a Populus tree surrounding site in Tennessee, USA - Soil MetaG P. TD hybrid SBSTD3 | ecosystem: Environmental > Terrestrial > Soil > Tree plantation...
TGCTCACGCTCGCCGCCTCCGCGCTCGGAACGAACTTGCCGAGTAGGACGACGCCCTTGGCGTGGGCCGCCCGCTGCGTCGTTTGCTTGCCGAACGCGGAGTTGAGCGCATCGACAAATGATTCAGGGGTCGTGGCCATCGCGGGCTCCTTCCGTGTGTTCATCGCCGTCCTCCGTTGGAACGATCCCTTCCCCCGAGCTACGCGCCGAGGGTCCTGGCGTTCAAGCTCGACCTCATACCGGGTCTCGGCTCGATCACTCGCGTCGGCGCGAGCCTGAAATCGTGAGCCGGCATGCCCGCATTGTGGGCTATCCGCGCTGGCTACCCGAAGCACCAACCTACCTTTTTCCTCAGGGTTTGGGCTCCGCCTCCGAGGCTCACTGCCCGCTCAGGCTTGGTCCGGGTGGCAACGTGCCTGAGCCAAGATTCGTGGGCTCCGAACGTCAGTGCGTGTCGGAAAGCACTCTTTCAAAATAGGCAACGGTCTTCTCCAAGCCCGTTTCAAGTTCCGTTTTGGGAGTCCATCCGTTGAGTAAACTTTGCGCCATCGAAATGTCAGGACGACGCTGTCTCGGATCGTCTGCGGGCAATGGAAGATTCACGAGCTTGCTCTTAGATCCGGTTAGCTTGATTACTTTTCGCGCTAGCTCGAGCATCGAGAGCTCACCTGGATTGCCAATGTTCATCGGCCCAGATACCTGGTCGCCGGTGTTCATCATTCTAATTATGGCTTCGATCACATCATCCACGTAGCAAAAACTTCGCGTCTGCTGGCCGTCGCCGTGGATCGTGATATCCTCACCCTTCAGTGCCTGCACAATGAAGTTAGACACCACTCGGCCATCATTCAAATGCATGCGCGGTCCATAAGTATTAAAGATACGCGCCACCTTTATGCGCAGTCTGTGTTGACGGTAGTAGTCAAAGAACAGCGTTTCGGCGCAGCGCTTGCCTTCGTCGTAACAGCTGCGTATCCCGATTGGATTGACGCGGCCGCAATAGCTTTCGACCTGCGGGTGGATCTCAGGATCGCCGTACACTTCGCTCGTCGACGCCTGCAATATCTTGGCACGCAAACGCTTGGCGAGCCCCAACATGTTAATCGCACCGTGCACGCTGGTCTTGATGGTCTGAACCGGATCGTGTTGATAGTGTATCGGCGAGGCCGGGCAAGCCAGATTGTATATTTCGTCAACTTCCACGTAGAGCGGAAACGTCACATCGTGCCGCATGAACTCGAAACGAGGATTGCCAAGTAGTTGTTCGATATTGCGCTTGCTACCTGTAAACATGTTGTCGACGCAAAGGACATCATGCCCCTGCTCAATCAGACGATCACACAGATGGCTACCAAGAAATCCGGCTCCGCCGGTCACCAAGGTTCTCTTGGAGGTGCTGTATGGGCGCATTAGGCAGTTTTCCCCGCAAGAAAAGTCAATGTGAACACCGGCTGCGCTTCTTCTTTGCGTCAATAAGCATCCTAAACCAAAGCGCTTGGAAGGATGCGACATAGAATCCAACTTTTCCCTAGAGAAGGCCTAGTCGCAGAAAATATCTGTAAGTGAACTGGCCGAACGAATCGCATGTCGCTTGGGAGTTGATAGTAGATTTCCCTTAATGAGCATTCGCAGAAGGATTAAGCATCCGATGACGACGATATCGGGTTGGGGGCGATATCCAATCGTAGAGACGGAGTTACTTCGGCCATGTACGCGGAAAGAAGCCCGCATCATGACTTCCCACATAAGGGGCGGAATAGCGCGCGGGAATGGACGAGCCTACGGAGATGCCGGAATCGGTGTTCTTCAAACCATACAAATTGGGGCTCTCAACCGTATCTGCTCTTTTGACGCGAAAACTGGACTTCTCAGAGCGGAGGCGGGCTTACTGCTCGCCGATGCGATCGCGGCCTTCTTGCCTCGCGGCTTCTTTCCGGTGGTCGTTCCTGGGACCAAATACGTCACTATCGGAGGCGCTATTGCTGCGGATGTCCATGGGAAGAACCATCATCGAGACGGGGGATTCGGCGATCATGTTGAAGACCTCGTGCTTGCCCTTCCCGATGGCAACCTAGTCCGCGCTTCACGCGCAGAGAACTCCGATATCTTCGCCGCGACGATAGGTGGTATGGGATTAACTGGCACTATCATGGAAGCGACGCTTCGCCTGCGGCCGGTCGAAACCGGTTGGATACACCAGCGGACGATCGTTGCTCCAGACCTTGCGGCAACAATCGCCACCCTTGAGGAGGATGACCGGACCACGTATTCGGCAGCTTGGATCGATTGCTTGGCAAAGGGCGCAAATCTGGGCCGGTCCCTTGTATATCTCGGGAAGCATGCTGTCCGTGCGGATCTCAGGGGAGAGGCCGCAGCCAAGCCATTTCCTCCGATTGGCGATGTCGGGTTTGCCGTACCGTTCGACTTTCCTGCTACTGCGCTTAATGCCTGGATTGCAGGTACCTTCAACAGTTTCTATTTTCATCATGGAGCGCGCCGAGCTGGAACACAATTCCTTGTACCCGCCGACTCCTATTTTTTTCCGCTCGACAGTATTGGTAGTTGGAACCGACTCTACGGGCGGCGGGGGTTCGTTCAGCACCAGTCCGTCGTCCCTACCGCAGCGGCGCCCGCAATCCTAGGCGAAATGCTCGATCGTATTGCAGTTCGCCGCAAGGCCCCATTCCTCTCCGTCCTCAAAAAGCTCGGTTCTGGCGGCGGCACTCTTTCCTTCCCTTCGCCGGGCTATACGTTGGCGCTCGACTTTACCTTGTCACCAAGTATTTTGGAATTCCTCGATGAACTAGACAGTGTGGTCGTGGCGGCCGGAGGGCGACTTTATCTTGCCAAGGATGCCCGGCAATCCCGTGCTACTTTCGAGGCCGGCTATTTAGGGCTCAAAAGATTTCGGGAGACGCGGCATTTGGTCGATCCGACGTGCCGCCTTGAATCTTATTTGTCGAGACGACTTGGCATATGAGAGGCGACGATCAGTACGCAAAGCAAAAATCTGCTAGTCCTCGGCGGCACCTCGGACATCGGCCGGGCGACCGCTCTACTTTTTGCCGCACAAGGTTGGACCGTACAGCTTGCTGGTCGAGATATAACGGCGCTGCAGCGTGAAGCCAGCGACATAGCGGCACGCAGCGGCACTCCTGTCACGACCCACGTCATCGAAGTTCTCGATACGGCATCACTGTCAGTCTTTGTTGAGAGACTAGGGACGCTACCAGATGTGGTTGTGTCCGTTATTGGCCTGCTTGGCGATCAAGCGCGGGCCGAAGCGGACCCTGACCATGCGGCTACAATCATGCGCTCGAACTTTGAAGGGCCGGCCCTAATACTTGGCTTATTCGCCGAGCGTTTCTTGTCCCGTGGCAGCGGCACCATCGTTGGGATCTCGTCGGTGGCGGGCGACCGTGGTCGCGCATCGAACTATGTCTATGGATCAGCAAAAGCTGGCTTTAGCGTCTTTTTATCCGGATTGCGCAATCGAACGGCGAACCGCGGTGTCCATGTTTTAACGGTGAAGCCTGGATTCGTCCGGACGCACATGACTGAAGGCAAAAACCTACCGCGAGCGGTCACTGCGCAACCAGATGAAGTTGCGCAAGCAATCTGGCGCGGAGTATCCAAACAGAAAGACCAAATCTATGTACGTCCAATCTGGGCCGTCATCATGTTCATTATACGGTCGCTGCCGGAATCATTTTTCAAGAAGACATCGATTTGATGACCGTCGCATTCTCGGTCAAATCGAAATGGCAACAACCCCGGCGACGCCAGCCCCGGTTAGCCAGCTTATTCTATCACGTACCGAAAACATAATTGGGTCGTCATCCATTTCGCCACGGTTTGCAAGTATGAGCATCCGACTAATCCAGTATAACAGCATCGGACATACCAGCCATAAGCGCTCAGGATGCGCATAGAGAACCGTAACCTCGGGGCTGGAGAGGTATAGTGCGACGACGAGAACTGCACCGTAACCGGCGGCGGTGCCGAGCGGCAACAGCACATTCATATCTTCGACGCGGTATGCGCGGCCCGTACTTTTGATAGTGACCGAAAGCTGATTGGCACTGAGTTCTGCGCAACGTTTCACGATTGCCAAGCTCAGAAACAGGAAGAGACTGAACATCAAAAGCCATTGCGACTGGGGCGATTCGGCAGCTGTTAGGCCGCCGTAGACCCGAAGCGTGTAAAGTCCGCCAAGTATGATTACGTCGACTAAGGTTTTTCGCTTCAGGAAGAGGGAATACGCAAGCGTACACACAATGTAGATCGAAAGGACGCCTGCGAAGCGCCAAGGCAGCAGTCCTGCAACTAGGCCTGCCCCCGCCATGAACACGGCGGCCAAAACGATACCATCCCTGATGGGAATTCTCCCTGCGGCGAACGGGCGAGAGGATTTCATTGGGTGATTGCGATCTTCTGGCAGGTCCAGCAGGTCGTTGATTACATAGGCACTGGAAGCCGCGAGGCAAAAGCAAACAAATGCCAATAAGGTGCTCGCAATTGTGGCAAGATCGAAACGATGGCCCGCTATCATCGGCAGGAACACCAAGGTGTTTTTCGCCCATTGGTAAGTTCGCAGGGCGCCGGAATACTCGCGCCATCCGGCTCGCCGGCACGTGACAACAAGGGCATCAGGAAACGCCTGCCGTACTTTTTCAGCGAAGTAAGAGCTGTGAATCACAACAAGCTTTTTCCGTGCCGAACGCCAGGCAGCAAAGTCGACCAGTCTGTCGCCAATATAATCATAACCCTTGATGCCGAAGGCCATAACTAATTGAGCTTCCTTTCCTTCACCGGATGAGCTCGTATCGGCCTCAATGTCGAAGATACCAGCGATGCCACCGATCCGCTGAGCAAGCTGCTCGATGTAATGACGGTCAGCCGCGGATGCGAGATACACTGGACGCCCGCTGGCTTGAGCGGCCCGAACCACCGTAAGCACCTCTGCGCGCAGCGGTATAGTCTCTATTCCTGGATCAATTCGATCGGCAAGCCTTGTCGTGAGACTGCCTCGCCCAGTGACAAGCCAGAGCGCGAGGCGGTAAGTGCGAAATGGATATCGGGCAATGAACTGCAATGCGGCTTCGTGATTAAGGTTAGAAGCCACTAGTGTGTCGTCGACGCTAACAACGAGGGGCAGGTCAACATCTATTGCATCGGGAAAACTGAAAGCTTGAAGGGTCATGCGGTGGCCAGCCGTTGAGCCATCTCACGGCCTATTCGGACGCTTTCCGAGATGCAGCGGTCTTCGGGGTAATAGAAACAGGTATCGGCAATCTGCAAACCTTTGATAGGCGTTTGAATGGGAGGAAGTTTCGCTGCGAACCCCGGCTCGTAAATCGACTGTGCGTAGCGCAGTCGGGATACATGAGTAGCGATGATGTCCGCCCTTTTGATAGCCGGGTTGAGCCGCTGAATGTAACTGAACGCCTCCTCCAAGAGCTTCTCTGACGGCCAGGAAAACTTCGGATGAGTCGCTGGCATATAGTATGGAACAAAAATTATTCTGTCGCTCGTCGGGCGCAGATTGGAGAACTCAATAAGACCTGGAATTTCGATGTCGGGTTCACAAATATTCACCCAGAAATGCGGCGTGACCGACCGCTTAAGCTTGAATATAAGGCAGCAGACACCAATATTGTTGATGGAGTCGTATTTCGCCTTCCAAGCCTTCGGCAAATCCGGGGCCGCGGAAGATATGAGCTGAACCGGCATAGTCGAAATCACCGCCTCTGCCACGACAATCTCCTCAGAGGTTTGGATACCTGTGACCCGCTCATTGTCCGATAGGATTCGTACGGCAGGCGTCGAAACCCGAATATTGCCACCGTAGCTCCTGATTGCAGCGCAGAGCGCGTCAACTAAGGTTTGACTGCCTCCTTCAATATAACCCAACTCTTCTTTGAGCAGTGACCTGCGCGATCGACCAATTCGTCTGATGCGAGTCCACATCCAGGCCGCCGAAACATTGTCGGCATATTCATGAAATTTGAGGTCAAAAAGAGGTTTCCATAGTCGCTCATACACTTCAGCGCCGCACCACCTTATAATCCATTCCCTTGCCGACTGCGTTTCTATCGCTTCCCAACGCTCGCGCCGAGTTGAGATGAAGGCAAGCAGTCCATAACGCAAACGCGACAACAGTCCGATAACTGGGAATTTGAAGAGGGCGAGCGGATTACCCCATTCGTAGAGCCTTCCATCGATGAAGAAGCCCATCGATGTCGTTCTCCATCTTATTCGATCGCCAAGACCGAGTTCGTTTAGGAGTGCGAAAGCGGCAGTGTCTGCTTTGCAAACAAAATGGTAGAAGCGCTCGATTGAAAGGCCGTCGAAGTTGAAATGAGCGGCCATGCCGCCTGGCTCAGGACCCGCCTCAAGCAACACTACTGAATGTCCCGCTTTGGCCGCGTGATACGCAGCCGCGAGCCCCATTACTCCCGCTCCGATAACTGCTACACGAGCCACCGCAATTCTCCACTTGAAGAGCAGTGCCTTTCTGCGATGCAGTTTTACTGCGTCGCGATCGTAGGCCCACCTACCGGATCGATCAAGCAGGCGAGTGCATTCGCATTGGCGCACAACTCGATTTTTCACGACACAAAAATGTCTCCGGAGCGGCCTTTGACGACGACCTCCGGGACAAGGGCGCGCGCGCCTCTGTCTGACCGACGCCGAGCGCACGAAGCTCGATATCCGATCAATACGGCCCGTCGAGTATCTGACCGACGATGCCTTGCTTGAGCGGCAGAGAAAGAAGGACCGTGAGCGACAGGCCCGGAAACGATGAGCTCAACGGGCGGCAAAGCTCTAAGCAAGAAGAAGCAGCGGGAAAAGGAGGGTATCAGCCGACATTGATCTCCAAACTTGAGAACGGAGCATCGTCGCCGAAACAGTCCCTTACGTCGTGATGCTCGGGCAGGCTGTGCCGTTCGTGCGACAGGCGGCAATGGTCGCGGACTTCACAACGAAAGTGGCGAAGGCAAACCGCGTCTCTTCAGGCGCCGAGTTAGCTGCTTCGTAAGTGCCACGCATGACGCCAACCCGAGCCTTGCACTGCGGGTATCCATTGACGGCCGCGCTCAGCCAGCCGGAAATTGGTCCGGCTCTGGCGGGGCCAGCCGACCCTTGTGCAGCACCCGCCGAACGAATTGATCGAGCCTGGCCCGACCGCCCGGGATGCTCTCCAGGATGCAGTGCGGCAGATCCGTCACGCAAGACTCAGGGTAGGGCGACATGGCGCTTTCTGGCTGCAGAACCAGTATCCGTGCGCGATCTCCCCATGGCGCAAAACGGAGCGGCGAGTTCTCGTGACCGGGCTGGACGCTGCAGGGATGGCAGAAAAGCACCGCGACCGGCGTGCCAACGGCGGATGCCACATGCGCCGGGCCGCTGTCGGCCGCGATCATGGCATCACAGTTGCGGATGACCTCGCTGGCTTGGCGGATACTGCACCGGCCGGCCAACGCCATCGCCTTTGCGCCGAGGCGCGAGGCAAGCTGCTCGGCAAGCTCGCGATCGCCCAAGCCGCCGAGGATGACGCAAGAGGCGAAGAGCTCACGGAGCAGTGGCGCGACGATCGCCTTGGCCGCATCGAGAGGAATGCAGCGCTTGCCCTCTGTCGCAAACGGCGCCAGCCCTAACAATGGTCCACCGCGCCAGATCGGCGACAGTAATTGCGCAGCTGCCGCAGCGTCCACTTCGCTCACCTCAAGATGCACGTTGCGGTCAAGCACGCGCCCGTTCATCGCCGTGATGAGTGCTAGAGTATGCTCGACCTCATGAACGAGCCGCAAGTCGTCAAGAAGATGGGTGTAGAAGCGATCATAGCCGCGGTTGAGCAGGCGCTTACGCTCGGTGCAGATCTCGGAAAAGCCGAGTACCACAGGTGCCCGGCTTCGCGCCGCAATTTCGCCCGCGCCATCGAAATCGACGTCCCAGCGCGGCACCAGGGCCAAGTCAAACCGCCCGCCAAAATAGTCGCGCTCGAATGAAGCTTTCTGGCTGCGGGATGTGCTGCGGAATGAAGGTTTGCCCGCATCGGTTTTGACGGCGACGACGCGATCCAAGTCGGAGCTGGCGGTTGCGAGTTCAAACACCTCCTCGCGAACGATCACATCTATGGTCGCCGATGGTGCATTGGCCCGCAAATTGCGAAGAAATGGCGTAACAAGGATCCAGTCGCCAACACGGTCGAGCTTGACGACCAGGATCCGCCGCAGCTCGCTCAGCGCCAGCGGGAACGGGCGAACCTGCTGTGCGTCCCGGCCGGCTCGCAACAGCGGCTTCGAAGCGTCCGATGTTGATCGAGCCTGAGCTTCCATAGGCCTCTTTTCGCAGCACGGTTTGTTGCAATTGAGGTAACGTCGCGCCCAAATCCCCGTTCCGAATGTCTGCGTGATAGCTTTCGCTCTGTTGATCGCGCTGCAGATCTTCGCTTACCTCCCTTACCCCAACGCGCGCGCCTTCGCCAACAAAAAAGAAATCGACCCCCATCGAACTTCGTCACCAGCCGTCGGCCGCTGCGGCGAAGCTCGAGCTGGGGCGCGCGTGCCGAACGGCCGCAACTGGCGAAGCTCATGGTCTCTCTCAAACAGGGCGACGTCGTGCTCATGACGAAGCTCGATCGCCTCGGCCGCAGCACTCGCGAGTTGCTCAAACCGATCAAGCGCATCGGCAAGGCGGGCGCCGCTTTCCGCAACCTCGGCGATCCGCTATTTTGATACGTCGTCGGCGCAAGGTCAGCTTCTCGCGACCATGTTGGCCGCGATCGCGCAATTCCACCAACCCGCCGCCGACTGAGCCGCCACCGTGGTGCGACATGTCCGACTCCGAACTGGTCTGCCCCGGCGTATCGAGAACGGATTAGAATGACAGCAAGCAGGAATAGCGTTCCAACCAGACGAAAAGCGTGGGTGCGCGGCGATGACGCATCCTAGCCTGCGCTTTCTCGTTTATTGCTCAAGCCAAAGCTCCCCGTGAGATGGTGAATACCCATATCTACAACCAAGCTGCGATCGCCCATTTGCGATACGGCGCCGATGCAGGGTAGGCGACAGCTCGCTTACGACCATTCACGTTGCTGTGCACACGGTCAAATCGGCCAATTAATCGCCGAAAATCTCTTTCGAATTGCGCGAGACCCCTAGAGCGGCAGCAAATGACTTGATCTTAGCGGCGAGTGCGGCTTTAGCCTTGGTCACTTCTGGTTTGAGCATTTGCAGAACTTCGGTGCGCACTCTCTTGCCATGTACCGCTGCGTCACAAAAATGGCTTACCATCTGTCGGAACGAGTTGGCTCCGCTCACGCTTTGCGCCGGGTTAATCAGGTGCGGCGGTTTGTGGCGCCTGGGAGGATGGATTGAATATCCGACACTGCAAAAATTTCGATAATAGTGTGCATGCCAATCGCAGCGTTGCAGTTTTGTTGATATTATTCATCTACGTCGTGATGCTCCTCGCTGGCACATGGGTCGTCGCTGCGCAGCGGCCGCTCTGGAGCGATGAACTCTACACTTACTATATCGCAACCCTGCCAAGCTTGTCCGATGTGTGGTCAGCGTTGTTGACCGGGCACGAGCAACTCCCCCTGGGATTTTACGCGATCGAGCGATTTTTCCTCGGGATGCTTGGCGCAAACAGCGTGGCACTTCGGCTTCCGGCTCTCCTCGGCTGCTTGGTCATGAGCCTGGCGCTCTTCGGATTCGTGTCTCGTAGGCTTTCACCAGCTTTCGGCCTTTTGGCTGCAGTGTTTCCAATGATCACAAGCGCCTATAGCTATGCGCGTGACGCAAGGCCATATGGCCTCGAGCTTGGTTTGGCTACTCTCGCGCTTCTCTGCTGGCAGCGAACAACAGAGTCGAATAACAGGTTACCCGCGCTGATTGGTTTGTGGCTCAGCCTTTTGGTTGCAATCAGCTGTCACTACTATGGCGTGCTACTGGTCTTGCCCTTGGCTTTCGGCGAGTTGTTTCGCACGATGACCCGAAGACGTCTCGACATCGGGATTTGGAGCTGTTTTGCGGGTTCGATACTGCCGCTATTCGTTATGCTGCCGCTGATCCTGAGTGCAGCTAAGCTTGTTGGTGATTTCTGGGCAGAGCCGGCTTGGCAAAATGTCGCAGGTTTTTACCAAAACCTCATGACGTTGAAGGGGACCGCCCTCCCCCTCGTCGCTGTCGTGACCCTTGGCGTTGTCGCCGCCCCCTGTTGGAGACCGGTGCCAGCCGAGAATGCCGCATTCCCGGCGCACGAGCAGGTCGCGATCCTTGGCTTCATCGCTTTACCCCTTGTTGGTGTCGCCTTGGCGAAACTT
>Ga0075424_100007943_pt1 | contig 10331 bp, 7 predicted proteins | sample SoiMethybrSBSTD3_FD_75301 | JGI IMG/M metagenome (GOLD analysis project Ga0075424, IMG submission 75301) | Bulk soil microbial communities from a Populus tree surrounding site in Tennessee, USA - Soil MetaG P. TD hybrid SBSTD3 | ecosystem: Environmental > Terrestrial > Soil > Tree plantation...
GCTCTCAGGGAGCCACTTACGCGCACCAGGGGCCGAGTGATCCTTGCATGACGCCGATTCATGAGCACCTCCCTGAGAAAGGGACGGTTCCGACGCACCGCCGTTGCGCAACGACGCGGCGGCGCGAGACCGTCAGTATACGCCCGCGGCAGCAGCGTTGCACCCGTCGAGACTCCGGTGATTAGCGGACGATCGGTCGGAATCGAGCAGTGAAGTGGCGGAGGAATGGAGGCGAATAGGTCATCTCCAGGCCCCGGATTTGATCCTTCTTGGCCGCCACTTCGCCTCCGATCTCGATGATGCGGTCGACGTGGCTTTGCGTGTAGGCGCGTCGGGGCAGGGCCAGGCGAACCAGATCGAGGCGTGGCTCGACGAACCGGCCGGCCTCGTCGTGCCGGCCGAACATCACGCTGCCGATCTCGCAGGAGCGGATTCCGCCGCTCAAATATAGCTCGCACGCGAGCGCCTGGCCCGGGTACTGCCGGGCCGGGACGTGGGGCAGGAACCTGCGGGCGTCGATGAAGACCGCATGGCCGCCGGGCGGGCGTACCGTGGGGACTCCACAGGTGTTGAGCCCCTCAGCCAGGTAGCGCACGGTCGCCAGGCGGTATTCCAGATAGGCTTCGTCCAGGACTTCCTCCAGCCCCACGGCCAGCGCTTCGAGATCCCGGGCGGCGCAACCGCCATAGGTGGGGAATCCCTCGGTGAGAATCAGAAGATTTCTGGCCGCCGCGGCGAGTGCATCGTCGTTCAGGGCGAGGAATCCCCCCATGTTGACCAGGCCGTCCTTCTTGCCGCTGAAGGTGCAGCCGTCCGCCAGCCGGAATATCTCCCGGGCGATCTCGGCCACGGAACGCTCCGACTGCCCGTGTTCCCGGAGCTTGATGAAATAGGCATTCTCCGCGAAGCGGCAGGCGTCGAGGATGAACGGAATGCCGTGACTGCGGAGGATTCGGGAGCAGCCGCGGATATTTTCAAGGCTGGCGGGCTGGCCCCCGCCGGCATTGTTGGTGATGGTGAGCATTCCCAGCGGGACCCGCTCGCGGTTCCTCCGGCAGAAATCCTCCAGGCGCGGCAGATCGATGTTCCCCTTGAAGGGGTGCTCCGAATCGGTCTGCGAGGCCTCCTCCACGACCAGATCCTCGGCCCCCCCGCCGCCATATTCGATATTGGCCCGGGTGGTATCGAAGTGGGTGTTGCTTGGAAGGAGAGAGCCGGGTTTGACGGTCAGATGAAAGAGAATTCGCTCTGCGGCGCGTCCCTGGTGAACGGGAATGATGTGACGATAGCCGGTCAGCTCCCGCACGACCTTTTCGAACCGGTGAAAGGAGCGGGAACCGGCGTACGACTCGTCCGCGACCATCATGGCGCCCCATTGGGCTGCGCTCATGGCTACGGTTCCCGAATCGGTGAGCAAGTCGAAGGTCACCGTCTCGGCGGGCAGTGAGAACAGATTGTAGTCGGCGGCGGCAAGGTGGCGGGCCCTTTCATCGCGGCTCAGGAGGGCGATGGGTTCCACGACCTTGATGCGGAACGGCTCGATGATGACCGGCATGGTTGGGCTCCCTGGCCTTTCTCTCGAAAGTCAGATTACAGCTTCGGCGTAATTCGGTCGGTTTGCCATGATCTGAGTCACCTCCCGCAAATTCCATCGGCCTCTCCACCGGGTCGAGTCCCTAGGGATCGGTGCCAGCTCAAGGATGGGAGGACGGTGGCGGCTTGGGTCTGTCACCTTGGCGCAGCGTGTCGAGCAACGTCGCGAAATCGCCGGGAAGGGGGGACTCGAATTCCAGCCATGCTCCGCTCCCCGGGTGGGTAAAGCCGAGTCGGCGGGCGTGCAGCGCCTGCCGGGGGAAACGGTCCAGCAATGAGTCGGGTGGGAAGGACGTCTTCGCCGAGTAGATCTTGTCGCCCACCACGGCGTGCCCTCGGCCAGCCAGATGGATACGGATCTGGTGGGTCCTGCCGGTCTCCAGAGTCATCGACAGCAGGGTGGCCCGCTCGAAGCGCTCCAGCACGCGGAAATGGGTGATGGCCTGCTTACCCTCGCTGCGGCCTCTTATCGCGGATGTGCGCCTGGCGAGGGGGGAGGAGCGCAAGAGCGGGTCGTCGATGGTCCCCGAGTCGGCGTCAATGCTGCCTCGGGCCAGGGCGAGATACTCCCGCGCAATGGTGTGGCCCCGGAACTGCTCCGCAAGGATGCGATTGGCGGTGCCCCGCCTGGAGAACAGCAGCAGCCCCGAGGTCTCCCGATCGATTCGGTGCAGCAGGCCCAGATAGGGGGACTTCACCTCGGGGTGACGCTTTCGCAGATAACGGGAGACCAGGTCCAGGAGAGTTCCCCGGTCCCCCTGAGGGGTGGGCTGCACCAGGATGCCGGGTGCTTTGTCCACGACAATGACGGCGGCATCCTCGTGCACGACACGAAAAGCCTCCATCCCCGGGGGAGCCCCGGACCGGCTTGCCTCCTCGAGCGGATGGACTTCGACTCGGTCTCCTGCCTTCAGCGGCCGGGAGGCGATCTTCACGCGGTGGCCGTTGATGGTCACGCCCCCTGCGGCAAGCAGGTCGCGGGCGCGGGTTCGAGAAAGGACGCCGCTTTTCTCCCTGAGAAACCGGTCCAGCCTGACCCCTTCGTCCGGAGCCGCCGCCACCAGCACCAGCTTGCCCCGGGTGTTTCTCATCAACTGCTCGAGCCGGCTTCTGGGGGGTGGGACTGACCGTCGGGAATCGGGTGCTGCAGGAACGAAGGCCAGGTGGAGCTCCCCGTGAGTCCGGTGCTGGGCTTCTTGCGCAGCGAAGGGAAAGGCTTCGCCCCGGGAGCTTTTCCGAGCCTCAAGAGAACCAGCCCGCGCCGCGCGACGCGATCGGCGGGATAGAGCTTGAGAGCAGTGCGAAACTCCGCCAGGGCTTCGGATCCCTTTCGCATCCGGCGCAGCGCCGAGCCCAGAAGCGAGTGCGACAGGTGGTAACGCGGTACGGCCGCCACGGCTTTGCGATAGTGCTGCGCCGCGGCCTCGGGATTACCCGCCAGCTCGGCGAGATTTCCCAGGCGCAGGTGGCCCCACAGGCTGCCGGGGCGTGTCCGTAGGACTTCGAGGTACTCGGCCTCAGCGCCGCAGCGATCTCCGCTCCTTTCGAGGGCTTCGCCGTAAGACAGCGCGGGTGGCACGAATGCGCCGATCACCCGTTTGTGCTCCCGGAGCTCTTCCAGCGTGTAGGCGCTGGATACCGCCATCTCCTTCAACAGCGCATCCACCCGGTGATAGGCCAGGATGCTCTCGGGATCGTCCCGCACCAGGAGTCCTTCCATGTGAGAGCGCTCCCAGATCGAGTCATCCATGCCTCGCAGGCGCTTGGCTTCCTCGTAAAGCGCCGTGCCGGGATAGACCACCAAAGGCGAGACGATGCCGTCGTGGGGTCGCACGCGCCGGATCAGACGGAGCGTCGCCTGGGTGTCGGCTTCGGTCTCTCCCTGAACTCCGGTGATGAGATAGAGGGACAGGTCCATTCCGACTTTCCGCGTGAGCTCACACGCCTGGACGACCTGTTCCAGCTGAATTCCCTTGTTGAGCTTGTCGAGGATGGAGCGGGAGCCCGATTCCACTCCATATTGGATGTGCTGGCAGCCGGCACGCCGCATCCAGATCAGTCTCTCTTCGTCGATGGCGTTGACCCGGGACTGGCAGTCCCACAGCAGGTGCAATCCCGAGGCGAGGATGCGCCGACACAGCTCGATGGTGCGCTTCTTGTCCACCGTGAAGGTGTCATCCCGGAAAGAGACCGTCACATGACCGAAGCGCTCCTGCAGGAGGCGCAGTTCGTCCAGTACGTGGTCGACGCTGCGGTAACGCAGGCGCGTCCCCCAGAACTCTGGTGTAGAGCAGAATGTGCATCGGGCGGGACAGCCTCGCGAAGTGATGAGGAATTCGAACTGCGCGAATCGGTCCACGCCGAAGCTTTCGTAGTGGGCGGCGGGATGCGGCAAAAGGTCCAGATTGCCGACCGCAGCGCGGGGTGGAGTTCGCATGATGCTCCCACCTTCGCGGAACGCCAGACCCGGGAGCCGCCGGAAATCTGCACCGGAATCCAACGCACGGGCCAAATCGCGCATGGTCTCCTCACCCTCACCGATCGCCACGGCATCGATGCTCGGATGATGCGACAGGACATGTTCCGCCAGGTGGGTGGCGTGGGGCCCGCCGGCGACGATGAAGATGCGCGAATCGATCTGGCGGGCCACCTTGGCCAGCTTCAAGACCGCCCCACGGTTGAAGGTGAACAGGGAAATCCCAAGAATCCGCGGTCGAAATCGCCGCAGGGTGCGACGAATCTCCTCCCAGGTGTAGCGGCTGAAGTTGGCCAGCCTGGCATCGTGGCCGTCGTTCCGCAGGACCGCATTGATCGTGCCGAGTCCCACCGGCATCTGGCGGGTGTAGAAATCGTTGCGGCCGCCGTACTGGCAGCGATAGGCCAGCAGAATTCTCATCCCAGCCGCCCACGGGCCACGGCTGGACGCCCGATCGGGGTGGAGCGGCTGCCCCGCGGGTCGTCATCCGGAAGGCTTCGGTCACCGATCAGCCGGGACAGCTCCCGCAGCAGGAGGCGGGGTCGGGCATCACGGCGCAGCGGATACTCCGCGCGGGCGCGGCGCAAGGGCGCCCGGGAAAGCGTGGCGTGGAGGAGAGTTTCCTTTGAGGCCGGAGCCTGGCGAGTGATCTGTCCCCGGGGATCCACGACGAAGGAGCCGCCGCCGAAGTGAATTCCGTCTTCCACACCGACGCGGTTCACGTAAGCGACGTAGACTGTATTTTGCAGGGCGGTGACTCGGCAGATATCGCGCCAAGCGTCGAAGCTCGCCGGTTCCTCCCCCGTGCCCACTCCCCGGCTTGGTCCGCTGGAAACCACCAGGAGGTAATCGGCGCCGTCCAGTCCCAGCAGGTAGGCGGAGGTGGGATGCCATGCATCCTCACAGATCAGCATCCCGAACCGCCCGAGAGGGGTGGAGAACGCCTGCAGGCAGCTGCCGGCCGCGAAGTCACGCCCTTCGTCGAACATCCCGTAAGTCGGCAGATACAATTTGCGGTGGCAGTGGAGGATTTTCCCTTCCCAGAGAAAGAGTACGCTGTTGTAAAAGCGGTGATCCTCCGACTCCTCCACCAGTCCCACCACCAGGCCGATGCGGCGGGAGAGCGCCAGCAACTCTCGGATTTCTTCCGAGCCTCGCATGGGCAGAGCCACCTCGGGGACCAGGTCCTGCAAGAGGTATCCCGTCAGGCTCAGCTCGGGAAATACCACCAGGTCGGCTCCGGCCCGCTGCGCCGCCCGGGCGGTCTTGTGGTGCATCTTCAAATTGGCTTCCAGGTTCCCAAGCAGGGGAGCCACTTGAGCCAGAGCGATTCGCATGCGCATCCCTCGAGGATCGTCGAAGCCGGCTTCGGTGCCGCGGACTGATTTGCCAAGCCTAAATCCTACCATAGGATAGCAGCGGTTCGGGTTCGGCTCGGATGGTTGGTTGGGTTATAATCCGCGGCGGTCTCTTACCTTGTGCCAAACACTTGCGGAGAGCCTTTTGGTCCGCGCCCCCGCCGTAGCCGGCCGCTTCTACCCCGGTGAGCCGGAAGTCCTCGAAAGGCTGGTGGCAAAACTTCTCGTCGACCCCAGCGCCGAGGATCCCCAACGCGCCGTCGCGCTTCTGGTCCCGCACGCGGGATGGGTTTATTCAGGAGCCGTGGCCGGCGCCGTGTACGCGTGCGCAAAAATTCCGGACCGGGTGGTGTTGCTGGGTCCAAACCACACGGGAATCGGGCCGCCGCTCTCTCTGTGGGACCGCGGCGTGTGGGAATATCCCGGCGCCCGGGTCCGGGTGGATGAGGAATTCACGAGCACCCTGAAGAGCTCCTGTGCCGCCCTCATCCCGGATCCATCGGCGCACCGCTATGAGCACTGTCTCGAGGTCCAGATCCCTTTCTTGATGGCCCGTGCGCCCAATCTCCGCATCACCCCGATCGTGGTGGGAGCCACGCATCTGGATGTGTTGAAGGCTTTGGCCGCCGGCCTGACCGACGCGATTGGAAGAATCTCCGAAGAAGTCCTGCTGGTGATCAGCAGCGACATGACGCATTACGAGCCCGCTGATATTGCCGAGCGGAAGGATCGGTTGGCGATGGCGGCAATGCGGGCCGTTGATGCGGAGGAACTCCATCGAGTGGTGCACCACGAGAGGATTTCCATGTGCGGCTACGCGCCGGCGGTGGCGGGTCTGATGGCCGCGCGCGAGCTTGGCGCCCGGGTCGGCCGCGTGGTTCGCTATTCCCATTCGGGCGAAGTCAGTGGTGATTCCACCTCGGTCGTCGGCTATGCAGGGATGGTCTTTTCGTGAGGGTTTTCCGCCCCCACGAATTCACTCCAAGCGCCGGGATCCCGCTCCGAAGTCGCCTCGCCCCGGCGACTCTTCTCCTGGCGCTGGTCCTCGGGTCCGTTCCAGTGCTCCAGTTCGCCCAGGAGACTGGGGGTTCCACACCGCCCCCGCCGGAGAGGAAGAAATACAGCCAGCCGGGCGGGGAAGGAGAGAAGGTCCTGGAGCTGACCGCTGGGGCGGGCTCGATCTTCGGCAAGGATGAGCTGCTTCTCAAGGGGTACGTGGACATCCACTATGGGGACATCCGGCTGCAGGCCGACACCATTCGTTACGTCCCGGCGACCAAGGATTGCTTCGCCGAGGGAAACGTCCTGCTGGACAGCGGCCCGACCCGGCTGACCGCCGAGCGCGTCGAATACAACCTGGAGTCGCAGACCGGAACCTTCTATGTCGCTCGGGGGTATGTGGAGCCGGCTTTCTACTTCGAAGCGGCGGAGGTGCAAAAAGTCGATGCGGAACGCTATGTCATCCTCGACGCCCAGTTCACCACCTGTACCCAGCCGGTTCCCTATTGGTCCTTCAAGGTAGCGCGCGGCACTATCCACCTGGACAATTATGCCTACCTCCACCATGTCTCCTTCAGGGCGGAGAAGCTGCCTATCTTCTATTCCCCTTACATGGTATGGCCCATCAAGAAGGACCGGGCCACGGGACTGTTGTTCCCCGAGTTCGGCTACTCTCAGACCCGCGGGTTCGTTCTTTCGAACGCCCTCTATTGGGCCATCCGCCGGAACATGGATGCCACGTTCTTCCTGGACTATTACTCCAAGGCGGGGCTCGGTGAGGGCCTGGAGTATCGGTATGTCCCGTCGGCCGGAGGCAGGGGACAGTTCACCGGGGCCTACATTCACGACCAGGTGGTGGACGAGGATCGCTATTCGCTGAACCTCAACCATCGACAGGAGCTTCCCAGTGATTTCCGCCTGGTGGTGAACCTCAACAAGTTGAGCGATTTTGAATACAACCTCGACTTCCAGAGGGATTACCGGACAGCCACCAACCCGGTCATCCTCTCCTTCGCCTACCTCACCCGGAACTGGTCCAATTACAGCTTCAACGTCCGGGCCGAGAGCCGGGAGCAGCTCTACGACGTCAGCCAGAGGGTGTTCGCTCCTCTGCCCGGCTATCCGGCGCCGTCGGAGATTTGCGGAACGGCCATCACCGGAACCAACCCCGGGTTGGTGATCTGCGAGGAGCCGTTCACCAACCTGATCGAGCCGTCCGTGGAATTGCGCGGCAGCAAGCAGCGACTGGGTCACTCACCGCTCTACTTCGCCTTCGAGACCTCTGCGGACAATTTCCACAAGGAGACCGCTCAGTTCAGCACCACTTACCAGCGGGTCGACATTTTTCCGACCTTTTCCGCGCCGTTGCGCCTCGCGCCATGGATTGACGTGAACCCGACGGTGGGGGTGAGGGAAACCTATTATTCCAAGCGACTGGGCTCGGTGCTGACGGAGGACTTGAACGGCAATGCCGTACCGGATCATGGGGAGGACACCGGGTTGGATGGGATTCCAGGGACCGGGGATCTGGGGGAGGGCAACAACACGCTCGATCGCGAAGATGCCAATGGGAACGGCGTTCTGGATCCGGGAGAAGATCTCAACGGTAACGGAACCCTGGATTCGGAGGATCGCAACTTGAATGGACTTTTGGATGCGGAGGAAGACGTCGGGCTGGATGGCGTCGCGGGAACCGGCGATTTCGGCGAAGCGAACGGTGTGTTGGACACGCGTCAGGAGGTGCTGGATCAGGACTTCATCCGAAAGAGCCTGCAGGGCTCGGTGGAAATCATCGGTCCGCAGTTTTCCCGCGTCTACCTGACGCCGGACAACCATTTCTCGCCGGCGTTCAAGCACACCTTCGAGCCTCGGGTTTTCTATCTTTACCAGTCCAAGGTCGACAGTCCCGAGGAAATCATCCGGTTCGACGAGAAGGACGTGCTCACCGGAAACGTCAACCTCCTGTCCTACTCGCTGACGACCAGACTGTTCGCGAAGCGCTCCGGGTCGTCGCCCCGGCCCGCCGTTGCGGAAACCGGGGCGTTCCCACTGACCCATTCCGCGGCGCCTCAGGTGCCGGAGGGCCAGGAGCTTGCCGCTCCAGCCACCAACCCGAAAGTGGAGGAGCCGGCCCTCAGTCCGGTGGAGATCGCCTCGTTCTCGTTGACCCAGGCCTATTCCTTTTTGGGCCCATTGAGCACCCGGAGCACGCCCATCGAGATCAACGGCATCAGTGTGGAAGGCGCCTGCGTCGTGACCGACGGCGGGGCTCAGACCAGCCCTGGCTGCGAAACCAGCCAGTTCTCCGGCGTGGACGCGAACTTGAGATACAATCCGACGCTTTTCACCAGCCTGGATGCCAAGGCCACTTACGACATCCTTCGCAACGTCGTACGCGCGGGCAACTTGAGCGCGCATTATCGAAATCCGGATTGGGGCTTTGTGGATTTCTCATGGTTCTTCCAGAAGCAGCTCGATACGTTCAGCGTGGAGAATCAACAGCTAACGCTGCTGGCCCAGACCGCCGTCCTCGATCATCGGATGCTGCTGGGGTTCCAGGGCCACTATGACCTGGTCCTGAGACAGCTCCAGGATCACCGGATCACCCTCGGCTACAACACTCAGTGTTGTGGGTTCACTTTCGAATACCTGGACCGCAACTACGTGGGGGTGAGCCAGCAGGAATTCAGGCTGATGATCAACCTAAAAGGGATTGGCAACGTCCTGGACTTGAACAGCGGGTCGTCGGCCATCCCGGGTGTCCCCATCAATTTCTAGTGAATGATTCGAGGAAAAGCGCCATGGGCTCTGGAGGCGATCCCTTGATGATCCTCATCACCGGATCGGGAGGCCGGGTCGGCCGCAGCCTGGAAGCGGCACTGCAGCGGCGATTTCCCGATCGGGTGGTGGCGGCCACCCGGGAAGAGCTGGACCTCAGGGATCCGGCGCGACTGGCGATGGAGATGGAGCGACTCGATCCGCCGCCCACGGTGACCATCAACTGCGCCGCCCTGACCGATGCTCGCGCGGCCGAGTCCTACCCCGGGGAATTCTTGGAGGTCAACCGCCTGGGCGTGGCGTCCCTGGCCCGGGCCTGTCGGGAACTGGAATGTCGATTGATTCACCTCTCGAGCGTGGATGTTTTCTCCGGCGCCTCCTTGACCCCCTACCGGGAGGAAGACGCACCCGATGCGACGAGCCAGTACGGCCGGATTCGCCACCTGGGAGAACTCGCGGCGGCGGAGGAAAACTCCGAGCATCTGATCTTGAGGATGTCGATGCTGTGCGGCGATGGCGAAGAGGGAGATCCATTGATGACCATCCGGCGAGCCCTGCAAGAGGGGGAGTCGCTTCCCTGGTGTGAGAGGAGAGTCACCCCGCTCTGGATGGCGGATTTCACCGCGGCGCTCCAGACCATTCTGCGCAGCGACTGGAAAGGTGTGTTGCATCTCGGAAACGGGGGCTCCTGCCTTCTGTCCGAGCTGGCGGGCGAACTGGCACGGTACCTGAACTCGCCGAAGGTGCCCGAGCTGATTGGCGGGGACGGACCCGGCTCCTTCTGGGAAGGAGCGGGTCGCAACGCGGCCCTGGATACCTCCCGGTTCAGCCGCTTGAGCGGGCGGTGCCTGCGAGACTGGCGTCAGGCACTGGGGACCACCCAGAGTCCAGAGGAGGGCCGCTAGGGTGGGATCGATATTCGTCACGGGAGGCACCGGCTACCTGGGATCCAACCTCGTGCGGAAACTAATCGAGGCAGGGGAGGATCTGGTGCTCCTGGCCCGTAAACAGCCCGGAGAGGTATCCCCGCATCTGCGGGTACGGATCGTCCTCGGAGACGTCCAGGACCCGGAGTCGCTGCGTCGTGGAATGGCGGGTTGTGACCGGGTCTTTCATGCAGCGGCGCA
>Ga0075424_100007945_pt1 | contig 10331 bp, 6 predicted proteins | sample SoiMethybrSBSTD3_FD_75301 | JGI IMG/M metagenome (GOLD analysis project Ga0075424, IMG submission 75301) | Bulk soil microbial communities from a Populus tree surrounding site in Tennessee, USA - Soil MetaG P. TD hybrid SBSTD3 | ecosystem: Environmental > Terrestrial > Soil > Tree plantation...
GACTTTCACCGCGGCCGGGACGACCCGTGCGTACGGCGGGGCGGTATCGGCTTCGTAGAGATAGCCTGGATTCCCTGGCGTTTGAATGGGACCCATCACCCGGTGATAACCGGGAATCTTCACGGTGTCCGTTATGAGCACGTACTTCACAGCGAGCAGATCCCAGAGCTTGGTAGAGCTTACGAGAAAGCGGCCCTCGTTCTGCGTACCCGGCCGTCCGCCGATGAGCTCGTCGAAATAGCGGAGCTCGTTCCCCTGATACCCGAGCACCTGCGGAATGCCATGGGCCATCAAGAGGTTTTCGGGATAGACATTGAAATCGAGCACGCGGAACGGTTTTGGCTCCGCCTTGAGTCGCGTTGTGATCGGATCGAGGCGATACACCGATTGATTCGGCGGATCGGAGTAGAGCCAGAAATGACGGCCATCGCGCCATAGATCGAGCCCGACCAGCAGCGGCAATCCGAGGGCCAAGGCGATGAGCGGCGCCTTGCCGCGCAGATATGTGAACGCGAGGAGCGCGACAGCAAAGAGCATGACAGCGCCGATCAGCGCCGAAACGCGAATGTCGGGACCCAGTGCCTCCGCGGCCTGACGACGTCCCGGCATCAAAGGCGCCATCGACTCCGCCAGATGGCCGAACGCGCCCGCGAGGCCGAGCAGTGCAATCACGCCGGACAGAATGAGCCAGGTGCGTACATCTCCCCCGCCCTCCTTGCGCTCGAGCCGGCTGGAGCCGAGAGCGGCGAGGGTTGCCGTCAAGAACGCGACGACGAAGAACACCATCCCGGGCGCGCGCGTCTTCCGGACGTACGGCATCACACTCCACCAGAGCTTATAGAACGGCGTTGCGTTGCCGAGGGCGATCAGGAGGAACAGGATGCAGATGCCGCCGAGCCACCAGATCAGCCGGCGTCGTTCCGGCTGACCGCGCAGACCGAGAATGGCCAGCAAAATCACCGGGAGCCCGAGGTACTCGGAGTGCAGCTTGATCGGGTTGGAGCCCCAGTAGGTCCCCCCGCCCCCGCCGGTGAAGCCGGCCAGGAAGAACTCGGGCACGTGATCCCACGGCACGCCGTACGACGCGGCGTTCTCGAATGCCGCCGAGTAAGCGACCGCACGGGGCGAGTGCGGGATGTATTCCAGAAACGGCAGGATCTGCGGCATCGCGATCCCGAAGCCCGCGATCACCGCGGCCAGAACGATCCCAAGCCTGACAAGACGTGGCTGCAGCGGCTCGCTCGTGGGCTCGCCGAAAGTCAAATACAACGCCCACAACCCGGTCGCGATAAGGAGATAGTACGTCGTCTGGACGTGCGGGCTCAGCAGGCACAGCGCGACAGCAACCGCAAGGAGTGGATAGCCCCATGCGCGCCGGTCGCGGAGCGCCACCACGAGCGCGAGGCACGCGAGCGGCAGCATTGTGGAGACGAACAGTTTGCCGTCGTGACCCGGTCGCGCGTAGGAGATGAGAATTCCCGTCAACTGATACGCGACACCACCGACCACCGAACCGGTCCACGGGACCCTGAGCCGGCGCAGAAACAGAAACATGAACAGGCCGGCCAGGATGTAGTGCAGGACGAACCCGAAATCGGTGACCTTGTCCGCCGAGAACTTCCAACGCAGGAACGACGTCGGGTACAGCACGTCACCGTGCGTCACCGGCGCAATGTACGGCAGGCCGTCCATGATCATCGGATTCCAGAGCGGGAGCTGCCCCGTCGCGCGCCACTGCTCCGCCTGCCACTCGTGCACTGCGTAGGCGCTCTCGTACTGATCGCTCATCGGCGCGGCGAGCCATTTTCCTCTAAGCATCGGCAGCGCGAGAATGGCGATGAACAGCACGAAGAAGCCCGTCGCGGCGAGGGTCGGGAGCCGCGGCTCATAGCTGGACACAGCGCTTACCTGCGGTGTCTGTGGTGTCTGCTGCGTCTGGTGCTTAGCCAGAGATTTCCTCCTTCGCCGCCGGCCGGATTGCGAGCATGATCCCTGCCCCGCCAACCTCGGTCAGTGTGAGTTGCACCCGCGACACGAGGCTAATCGCCAAAGCGCCCCCGCCCCCCACAAACGGTGTGAGAAACCCCACGAGCGCGAGATCGCGCACGCCGATTCCGCCGGGTACGAACACCGCCACGATGCCCATGACATATCCGAGCGCGAACATACCCATGGCGGCTGTAACCGGCACGGACGCCGTGGCAATCAGGCCGCGAATCAGCATCCAAAATGAGGCGCCAAAGGTAACCCAGCTGAGCAACATCAGCCCGCTCGATGCGATAATGGCCGAGATCGGCAGTGGTGGCAGCGGCGATTTCGCGTCTGCCAGCGCCCCGAGCCACTCGGCCGAGCGCCGCCACGCGAGGACTCCGATCAGCACCAGCGCTGCCAGCACCGACACGCCCAGAAGCACGGGCGATGCGGCGTGCGGCGTAGCGATCGCGGTTAGGACAACGCCCGTCCCGAGTACTACCGCCTGCATCGCGAATGCCGAGACGGCTGCGGCGCTGCGGCGCACACCCGCGCGCTCGGCGAGGACGACGAGTCCCGCGACACTCCACACCTTCCCTGGGATGTAGCGGCCGAGGTTAGCGAGAAACCAGGCGCGCGCGGCGTCCCAGTAACCCAGGTGCTGCGCCCAACCGCGCAGCATCTGGCGCCACGATTCGATTTGAATGGCATACGTGAGCAAGACGACCAGAACAGACGCGGCGAGCCAGCCGATGTTGAGATCGAGGGTGACGTGGACCGACTGAAAGGCGGCCCAGTTGCGCGCGAGCGATCGCGCGATCAGGGCCAAAACGAGAAGCATGGCGGCGATCTTCGCCGCCCGCAGCCACCCGGAGGGGGATCTCAATCCTTTACGAACTTGTAGGCGATGGACCGTCCCAGGAGCCACCAGGGCGCGCGAATCGGCGGCCAGATGTAGGTGCCGGCATAATCGGCGCGGCGGAACCCGTTCATCTCACCGAGACGCGTCATGGTCTGCTTGGTCCAGCTGTACACGTGACCCCATTTGTCGGGCACGCCGAACAGGTTCCAGATGATCTCTTTGAAATGGTACGGATTCGGCACGGACACGACCCACACGCCGCCGGGCTTGAGCACCCGGTAGACCTCGGCGGCGGTCTGAAATGCGGTCGGCGTGTGCTCGAGCACTTCGATCATGAACACGCGATCGAACGACGCGTCCGGAAACGGCAGGCCTTTGGTGATGTCGTGGATGATGACATCGGGGCCGGCGTACTCGGGCGCAATATCGAGCCCCTGATACTTGATGCCCTGCGGCAGGAACTTGCGGATGTCGCCCTCGCGACCTCCGATGTCGAGCACCGCGTGGCCCGGCTGGGTTTGCGCAAGTTTCTGCGCCAGCCTGTAGCGGATGCTCTCTTCACCCCAATTGCGCCACCCGACGCGCGCGCTGTAGAACTCGGCCAGCTCTTGCGAGGCTACACCAATACGTTTTGCCATGCCGAAAAGCTCCTCAGAGAACACGTCTAAATCAAGAGAAGGCCTTATCTTGGGCGTCATGGCAGGCATGCGAATTCTGCACCTGGTAACCGCATTTCCGCGCGACGAGCGCGACATCATCGCGCCCTGGCTGATCGAGCTGATCAAACGGCAACGCGCTGCCGGTCACGACGTGCACGTCTTCGCTCCGGCCTACCACGGCTCGGCCAGTCATCAGTTCGCCGGCATCCCCGTGCATCGCTTCCGGTATTTCTTCTCACACTGGGAGTCACTGACCCACGATGAATCGGCAGCGGACCGGATGGGGCGATCGCTCCTATTTCGGCTCATGCCCGCGCCGTTCGTATTCGCGGGAATGGTGGCGGTGTGGCGGCTCTGCCGGCGCGAGCGCTTCGACGTCATCCATGTGCACTGGCCTGTGCCCCTCGCGCTCTGGGGGTGGGCGGCGCGTCGCGCACGCCGAGTGCCGGTCGTGCTGACGTTCTACGGGATCGAGCTGCGATGGGTGAAGCGGTCGCTCACGTTTCTCAAGGGATTTGTGCGCTGGGCCTGTCGCTGGGCAGACCGCGTCGTGGCGATCTCATCCGAAACCGCGCGCGAGATCCGCGAGCTGGTGGATGTGCCGGTCGAGGTCATCCCCTATACGACTCCCTTCCCCGGGCATCCTGAGCCACGGGCGCTCGCGCGGAGCGATGGCAAGCCGCTCATCATTCTCTTCATCGGCCGCCTTATCGAGCTCAAAGGTTTGGCGTATCTCATCGAGGCGGTCGCACAACTCAAGCGACACGCTCGCATCGTGGCGATCGGGATCGGTCCCGAACGACAACGGCTGGAAGCGTTGGCGCGCGATCGCCAGGTGGACGTCGACTTCCGCAACAAAGTCCCCGACGCCGAGCTGCATCGGGCGTTTCTGACGTCGGACGTGCTGGTGTTGCCCTCGATCATTGATGCGCGCGGCGACACTGAGGGCTTGGGGGTCGCCTTGCTCGACGCGATGAGTTACGGCATCCCCGCGATCGGGACGAATGTCGGCGGGATCCCGGACATCATCGAGAACGGAGTGTCCGGACTGCTGGTCCCGCCCGCCGATCCGCGCGCGCTCGCGAATGCGATCGACCGTATTGCGTCGGATCCCGCGTACGCGCAGCGGCTCGCCGACGCGGGCCGCGAGCGGCTACGGACGCACTTCAGCTGGGATGTGATTACGAAACGGTGGGACGCGGTTTACCGCGCAGCTTCGGCCGCTCTGCCATCCGCATCTTCCACGCGTAGCTGAAACGGCCCGGGGGCAGCGATCGCCGCCTCGAGCTCGACAGTTCCATCGGCGCGGAGCGCCGTCGCTCGTACCGCGCGCCGCGCGCGCCGCCACTGCACAAGTGTGTCCAGCGGTGCGACGAACGGCGCCTCCGCGAGCACGCCCGCGATCGTCGCGCCGTACGCGGGCGGCGCGTCCGGGAATCCCAGGGCCGGCGTGAGATTGGGATGCCAGAGACCGACCCAGAGGCCACCGACTTCTCTCGCGGTCGCCGCGAGCTCGAGCGCGTCGCGCGACCACGCTACCGGGTCTTCGACACCGCGATACTTGCTCAGCGCGCGATCCATCCAGGTGAACGGCGCCTCGTCGATCGCAATCCGCTGATTGCGCTCGGCATCCCAGCGCGGCACGACGTCGGCGACGCCTAGCCGAAAGCCATTGCGGTCCGGAAAGCCGAACGTCGTGTCGTAGACGAATCCGGCCGCAGTCATGGCGTGCTCGGTGACGCCGGGATGGATGCGGACGTAGTGCTGGCGAATGCCGCGGACCGGCACACCGGCGACGCCCTCGAGTCGCCGCCGCTGCTCGGCAAAGGCATCATGGTTCTCGAGCGTCGCGAAGCTGCCGTGGAGGCCGATCTCATGGCCGGCGGCGCGCACCTGCGCCAGAATCCCGCGCGCCTTGGTCGACTCGGGACGATAGGTGAGATCGCCCGCACGTATAGTGTTGAACGTGGGGGTGCCGCAGAGAATGAACCACGTAGAGTGGATGCGCGCGCTCGCTTCCTGATTCAACACGCCGGTGACGCCTTGAAAGACCGGATCGAAGCCCAGTGATCCGAATGCGGACGCGGCCACGCGGCTGATCCGTCCGAACGCGCGTCTCGCGGCGAGCTCCACCATGCGCAGCGCCGTGAATGCGGGCCACCATGAGACGACATCGAGATCGTGCGTGAAGGCCGCGGCCCAGCGGCGATTCTCCGGCCACGCCGTCACCGTTCGGAAAGCACGTCGCCCCGCTGCTTTGCAAGTCGCGGCCTGCAATGCGAGCGCCGCGCGGTGGATGACGGGCTCGCGCTCGAGTCCTTCGCGGACGAGCGGGTTGGCCGACGGAGGAATGCGGGAGTAGCGATCGCGCTCAGTTGCGCGCTGCTCCGCCGCCCCGCCGGCGACATCGATCACCGCGTGAAGGACTCCGCGCGGGATGCGGACGGTCCCCTCGCCGACCTCGATCCCCCACCCCGCCTGAGTCCAGCCCCGTAAGTCACGCGGCGGATGGTCGCGCAGCTCGAGCGTGACGACGTCGAGTGTTGGTGCGGCCGGGACGAGCCGAGCCAGATCGACCAGCACGTCCAGCGCGAAGCGCTCGGCGGCCGCGAGGCCGGCGCGGCCCTCTTCCGGGAGTTTGATCACAGGGCGTCGAAACGTACATTACGACCCCAATGCCCGAAACACTCCTTCCCAAAACGCGCATCCCGCTCCGCCACCTCCTGGTTTTCGGCTGGCTTCCGAGCCCGCTCAAGGTTCTGGCGTACCGGTTGCTGCTCGGCTACAAGATCGGGCGACGTGTGAAGATCAGCTTTGGCGGTGTCGTGATCGGCAAGCGCGTCGAGCTCGGCGATCATGTCGAGATCGGTTTGCTTGCGGTGGTCCAGGGCGAAACGATCCGCATCGGCCGACACTCGAGCGTCGGGACGATGAGCTATCTGTCCTGTAACGTGATCGAGATCGGCGAGGACGCGAAGATTCGCGAGCAGGTGTACGTCGGCGGGCCACAGCTCCCCGAATCGAAATTTGTGCTCGGCAGCCGCACCATCGTGCTCCAGCTCACGAACATCAATCCGACCAAGCCGGTCACGATCGGAGATGACACCGGGATCGGTGGACACTGCCTGATCTTCACGCACGGCGCGTGGTTGAACCAGTTGGACGGATATCCCGTGACGTACGAGCCCGTCACCCTGGGGAAGAGCGTGTGGCTGCCGTGGCGTGTGTTCATCATGCCGGGAACGACGGTCGGCGACGGCACCGTGATCGGCGCCAACTCACTTGTGTCCGGAAATATTCCGCCGAGCAGCCTCGCGGTCGGCAATCCGGCCAAGGTGATCCGCAGCGCGCCGGATTTTCCCAAGAAGCTGAGCGACGCAGATCGGGCCAAGCTGGTGGAGACGATTGTCTCGGAGTTCGATCGCTTTCTCGAGCATGGTGGAGTCAAGGTCGAGTCCGGGGGACCGCTCCGCGCCTATCACTATGGTCGGCGCACCTGGCGGCTGTTATGGCTGCACGCGGGCGTGCGAATGGACGGCCTCGGCGCCGCGCGCGGCGACACCGTGTTTTCCGAGACCGCGCTCGCGCCCGATGTGCTCAGCGACTTTGCGAAGCGCGGCGTGTACTGGCTCGACCTCGGCGGCAAGACGCGCAGCGAGGGCGGCTCCCGGCTGACCGAGGAGCTCGCCCTCTTTATCGGCCGCTACGGCATACGGCTCGCGCGCGTCTACAACGACTAGTTGCGGACGATGTCCACCCAGCCGGCCTCATTGGCCACGAGCACTCGGCCGCGTGCAGCGTCGGTCGCCACTTCACGCGGCGTGCCGCCCACAGTGATCGTTCGCGTCACGGTGCGTGTGGCCGGGTTCACGACCTCCACCAGTCCGGCGAACACTTCCCCAATGTAGAGCTTCCCGTCGGAGCCGAGTGATATCCCTTCGCCACCGCTCGAGAGTGGCACGTTGGTGACGGCGCCGCTCGACAGGGTGATGATGTGGAGGACGTTGCTCAACTCATTCGCGACGTAGAGCTCCGTGCGGTTGCTCGCCACGGCCATGCCCTGAGGCCGTCCGCCCAGGACAAACGTCCGAAGCACCGTCATCGTGAGGGTGTTGACCTCGAGCACACTGCCGCCGTCGCGCGTCGCGACATAGACCAGCGTGTCATTGAAGTTCAACAGATGGTGCGATGTCGCGGGCAGGTCGAGAGAGTCAACGACCGTGTTGGAGAACCCGTCGATCTTGTAGAAACGGTTCGCATCCGTCGTAACAAATATGGCGCTGCCGGAGCGCGTCACGGCAATCGGCAGCGGATGGCCATTCACGGGAATGGTGTTCGTCTGCGTGTTCGATGCCACGTCGATGATTCCGACATTCATGCTGCCGAAATTCGCGACATACGCCCTGGTGCCCAAATCGTTGAAGGCGAGATACGCCGGGGTTCCACCGACGGCGATCGGAGTCAAGACGGTGTCGATGCGCAGGTCGAGCCGTGCGATCTGCCCTGCCTGATCTTCGCTTACCAGCGCGTCGTTACCCGAGACAGCGACGCCTAGTGGCCCGCAGCAGAGCTGCACGCGCGTAAACCCTGTATCCGGCGGCGGTGGCGGCGGTGGCGGCGGTGGCGGCGGTGGCGGCGGTGGTGGGGGCGGCGGCGGCGGGACGAGAGAATCGGTCGGCTCGATGAAATCAATCCAGCTGAACTCGTTCCCGACGAGCACGTCTTTGCCGTTGTAGTCGAGCGCGATTTCGCGCGGAGCGCCGCCGACCGGAATCAGCCGCACGGTTTCGGTGCTGCGCCGGTCGATGACCTGCACGTAGCCGTTGAACACGAGGCCGACGTAGAGGTGATTGCCGTTATTCCCGATCGCCAGCCCTTCGCCGCCGCCCGCGAGCGGGATATTGGTAAATGCTCCGGTCGCGAGCTTGATTACGTGCAGCACATTGCTCAGCTCATTCGCGACGTAGAGCAGCTGGCCATCAGGCGAGAACACCATGTCCTGTGTCCGGCCACCGAGCGTGAACGTTCGGTTGACCGTCATGCTGCGCCAGTCGACTTCCATCACGGTGCCGCCGTCGCGCGTGGCGACGTACAGGAACTTGCCGCGCGGATCCATGATGATGTGATGCGACGTCGCTGGAAGCGCGATCGAGCCCAAGGTGTTCTTGGTCGCGATGTCGATCTTGAAGAGCACGTTCGCGTTGGTAGTGACGAGCAGCGTGTGGCCATCGGGGGACAGCGCGAGCGCAAACGGGTCGCCGGCCGTGGGTATCACGTCGATCTGGCTGTCGGATGCGACGTCGATGATCCCGACGTTGTCGCTCCATTGATTCGAGACGTAGGCACGCGTGCGCTCGGGACCAAAGACGACGAGCGACGGCACCATGCCGACCGCGATCTCCGCAGTAATGGTGCGGGTGCTCAAGTCCACCCGCGCCACGCGGCCCGCCGACTGGCCGTGATCGGGTTGCGTGACGTATGCGAATCCTTCAGGGGCGACCGTGATGCCTTCCGGGGAGCCCGGCAGAGCCATGCGCGCGACTGTGCCATCGCCGCCGGGTGCAGGCCGATCTGCGAGCGAGCCTTGCGTGGTCTCGGTCGGCGATACGGAGCAGCCGGCGGCCAGTAACAGGCTCATGCAGGCGCTGATGATCCAGCGAGACGATCGATTCATGGTGGTGGTCCGAAGGAGTTAAGCGGCACTATCTCAAGGGAGGGGGGTGCGCCGCAACCAAAAGCGCACATTGCGTCATCAATCATCGGATCTAGGCGGCGGCAACCTCCAACGTTCCGAGCGGCAGAATGTCGATCCAGCCTGCTTCATTAGTGATGATCGCATGCCCTGCACCGTCGAAACCGATCTGTCCCGGGCGTCCGCCGGTCACGAGCACGCCCTGATGGGTCAGAGAGGTGGCATCGATCACACCCACGGTCCCTTCGCGCGCATGCGCCGTGTAGAGCAGCTTGGCGTCGGGACTCAGTGCGAGCGCGACTGCGCCGCGCTCGTCATCGACCTTGCCCACGCACCGGCCACTACTCAAGTGCACCACGTCGAGCTGGTGCCGCTCGTTCGCGACGTACAGCAGCGTGCCGTCTGGCGAAACGGCGAGTCCTTGCGTCCAGCCGCCCAGCGCAAAGTTCCGCAGCACGCGGAAGCGGTTCACGTCCACTTCGAGGACGGATCCGCCGGTGCGGGTGGCGACGTAGAGCCGGTTTCCGCTCGGATGCAGCGCGAGATGATGTGACGTGGCGGGCAGCTCGAGTGCGTTCATGACGCGACCGTTCTGCGCGTTCAAGGCCAGGAGCCGGTCGGTATTGGTGGCAACGAAGAGCGTGTTACCACCCGGCGCCACGAGCAGCGGAAATGGGTGTCCTGGCACGGACAATGAGCGGATCGGTGTGTGGTGAGACGCATCCATCACCGCGATCTCATCGCAGAATTGAATCGTCACGTACGCGCGCTGGCCGGCATCGTCGAACTTGACGCAGGTCGGCGTACAACCGACGGACGTGAATCCCGTGACGCACCCCGAGTCGAGATCGAGATGCGCGAGCGCGGCGGCATGACCGAGTGTGACGTACGCAAAGTCATGACGGCGCACGGCGATGCCATAGGGCCCGCCATCGAGAAAGACGCGGTGCGACCGCGATCGCACCCACTGCCGGCGCCCCGTGTTGGCGACGACCTCGGGTGTGGCGGTCGCTCGCACGACATGCCGTTCCTCTTCCGCACGCTGTGCCACTGCGGGATTGACGCGGTGTTGGAACCAGCGCAGCACCTCCGCCGTGCCTGCGCGGCGTAGATCCTTCCAGCTGTGACTGGTGACTCGACGCACCAA
>Ga0075424_100007947_pt1 | contig 10330 bp, 8 predicted proteins | sample SoiMethybrSBSTD3_FD_75301 | JGI IMG/M metagenome (GOLD analysis project Ga0075424, IMG submission 75301) | Bulk soil microbial communities from a Populus tree surrounding site in Tennessee, USA - Soil MetaG P. TD hybrid SBSTD3 | ecosystem: Environmental > Terrestrial > Soil > Tree plantation...
GCCATCGCCCCAGCGCTCCACGATGACGACGTTCCGTCCCTCGACGTAGCCGCGCTCGCTCAAACCGCGTTTGAAGGCATCGAGGAAGTGCTGATTGGCCGCGGGCGCTCCCGCCTCGAGGAATCCGATGCGCCAGACCCGGGCCGACTCCTGGGCGCGGGAGGCGACGGGCATGGCGACGAACCCGGCAGCGACCGCGCTGATGAACCGGCGCCGGTTCATCCCTGGATCACCTCGTCCGCACGGCCGAGCAGCGACGGCGGTACGTGAGCCCGATGCTCTTGGCCGTCTTCAGATTGATGACAAGCTCCAGCCGGGTCGGCTGCTCCACGGGGAGGTCGCCGGGCTTCGCCCCCTTGAGGATCTTGTCGACGTAGGTCGCCACGCGGCGGTAGAGGTCATTGAAATTCGCGCCGTAGGACAGCAGGCCGCCGCTCTCCACCCACCATCGATGCGTGTACACGGTGGGCAGCCGGTTCACAATGGCCAGCTCGACGATGCGGTTTCGGTTGGCCCCGAACATCCTGTCGCCGAGGACGATGAGGCCAGCCACTCGCTCTCGCTTGAGAGCAGAGAAGGCACGGTCGATACCGGCCGGATCCGAGACTTCCCGCGGGAGCACGGTGACACTCACCGCCGGAGCCGCCGCCTGGAGCCCCTTCAGCTGCAACGCGTGTGAGGGGTTGGCTGGATTCAGCAGCACGGCGATGTGCGATGCCGACGGAACGAGATCCTTCAGGATCTCGAGGCGCTTGGCCACGAGATCGGCGTGCTGGTCCGCCAGGCCCGTGACGTTGCCGCCCGGGCGCCCAAGGCTCGCGATCAACCTGATCGCCACCGGATCGGCCACCGTGACCATGACGATGGGGAGGGTGCTGGTGGCCTCCTTGGCCGCGAGGGTCGCCGCGTCGCCGGCCGTGACCAGGACGTCGACCTTCGATCGGATCAGGCCGTCCGCCAGGCCGGGAAGCCGATCGGCGCGTCCCGCCGCCCCTCTGAGCTCGACGACGACCGTCTCTCCCTCGACGTATCCGAGCTCGCGCAGCCCCTGCTGCAGCGAAGCGATCCAGCCCTTTTCGAGCTCGATCGAGCCTCCCGTGAGGTAGCCGATGCGTGCCACCTTCTTCGCTTGCTGGGCAGGTGAGACCGCGGGCGCGACGGCGAGACCACCGGCGACGGCGCCGATGAACGCGCGGCGCGAGATCACTCGATGACCTTGTCGGCGCGCTGGCGAATGGACGACGAGAGTTTGATGTCGAGGCCGGCAGACGGAAGGCTCTGCTCGGCTCGGGTCACGGAATCCTCACGTATCCTTCCATCAGGCGACGGGCGGTGCGGTAGACGGTAACGCGCTCGGCCACGTAGTCGCCGCCCTGCCTGGTGACGGCGGCATCGAGCGGCAGCACGCCGGAGGGATGGCCTAGGCGCACGTCGGCGCCGGGTTTGGCCGTCGCGCACTCGTGGACGAGCGTGCCCTCGATGCGCGCGGCCACGGCCAGGCACATGGACGAGGTCAGCGGGAACGCGCGATGGCAGTTCGCCATGGAGATCGCGCGCCCAACCACGTCGGCCTGCTCGGGGCCGACCCGCGAGCCGTCGAGGGCGGTATATTCCGTGGGCGCGGTGATCACCGCGATCTTGGGCGTGGCCGCACTGCCGGGGATGCCCATGAGGTGCGAAGCGGCGACGCGGATCTTCTCGAGCCGCGCGGAGAGTGTCTTGTCCCCGTCCATCGCCTGCGGCGTCTCGGTGCCGGTGATGCCGAGGTCGCGCGCGCGCACGAAGACCATGGGGATGGAGGCGTCTACCAAGGAGGCTTCGAGGCCGTCGATGACCTCGCGCGGCTTGCCCGTGGGCAGGAGCCGTCCCGTGCCCGCGCCGCCGGGCTCGATGAAGTCGAGAGCGATGCGGGCGCCCGTTCCCGCCACGCCGGGCAGCTCGAAGTCGCCGTGCACGGCGGGCTCGCTGCCCGCCACCGGCACGCGCGCCACGATGATCTTCTTCGTGTTCGTGTTGTGGATGCGGACCAGGGTCTCGCCGTCCCGCGGCTGGACGAGGCGCTCCTCGATCGCGAAGGGTCCGACGGCAGAGGAGCAGTTGCCGCAGTTGCCCGTGTAGTCCACCTGCGGCTTGCTCACCTCGACCTGGGCGAAGGTGTAGTCGACGTCGGCGGCGGGATGATTCGACGGGCCGATGATGCACGCCTTCGACAGGGACGAGATACCACCGCCGAGGCCGTCGAGCTGGCGGCCATAGGGATCGGGGCTGCCGAGGGCGGCGAGGAGGATGTAGTCGCGCTCGACGCCCGCCGGAGGGAGATCGCGCTCGTGGAAGACCAGGCAGCGGCTGGTGCCCCCGCGCATGTAGACGGCCCTGACGCGTGATTGAGTCATGTGAGTTACCCCCTCACCCTGCCCTCTCCCCCAACGGGGGAGAGGGAATAGGGGGCTCTCCCCGTTGGGGAGAGGGCATGGAGTTCGCAGTCTGGGCCAGGAGGCCGCCCGCGAGGAGAATGTCTCGCTCGCGTGGGGTGAGCACGCAGCGCGCCTGGAAGGACGTGCCCGTGCGCTCGTTCGTCACCGTGACCTTGCGTCCCGCGTGGAGCGCGTCGCGGAGGCCGTCGAGGCGGAGCATGTCGTCGCGCTGGATGCCGTTGTAGTCGGCGGCGTCGTCGAACTCGAGCGGTACGATGCCCCAGTTGATCAGGTTGGCGCGGTGGATGCGCGCGAAGCTCTTCGCGATCACCGCCCGGACACCCAGGTGGAGCGGACCCGTCACCGCCGCTTCGCGCGACGAGCCCTGGCCGTAGATCTCGCCGCCCACCAGCACGCCGGTGCCCGCGGCCCGCGCGCGGGCCACGAAGTCGGCGTCGGTGTTCCTGAAGGTGAACTCCGCGATGGCGGGCACGTTGGAGCGGAACACGAGGGCCGCCGTGCCGGACGGGGAGATGTCGTCGGTGGAGACCTTGTCCCCGAGCTTGATGAGCACGGGCGCGCGCAGCGCGGGCTCGACGGGATGGCCCCGCGGGACTTCCTTGATGTTGGGCCCGCGCACCACAGTGACCGCGGCCGCCTCGCCTTCCGGCGACGGCGGCAACAGTCCCGCGCTGGAGGCGGTGAGGGTGGCCGGATAGTGACGCGTGGGCGCCACGCCGCGCGTGCGCGGGTCGGTGATAACGCCGGTGAGGGCGGAGGCGGCCGCGGTGAGCGGCGAGCAGAGATAGACCTGGTCGTCCTTCACCCCGCTCCGCCCCGCGAAGTTGCGATTGAAGGCGCGCAGGCTGCGCCCGCCCGCCGCGGGCACGTGCCCGATGCCGGCGCAGGAGCCGCAGGTGGGCTCGGACACCGTGGCCCCCGCCACGAGCAGGTCGGTGAGCAATCCCTCGCGCGCCATGATCTCGAGGATGCGGCTGCTCCCCGGGAAGACGACGAGGTGGACGCTGGGGGCGACGCGCTGCCCCTTGATGGTCTGCCCCACCGCCCACATGTCCTCCCACGAGGAGTTCGTGCAGGAGCCGACCATGACCTGCTCGAGCGTGATGCCCGCGACCTCGCGCGCCGGCACCACCTTGTCCGGTGAGGCCGGGAGAGCGACGAGCGGCTCGAGGCTCGAGAGATCGAGCTCGATCTGGTCGTCGTACTCCGCGTCGGGATCAGCGGCGAGGGACGTCCACTCCTTCTCGCGGCCGAGGAGAGCGAAGTAGCTGCGCGTGGCCTCGTCAGAAGGAAAGACGCTGGTGGTAAGGGTGAGCTCCGCGCCCATGTTGCAGATGGTGGCGCGCTGGGGCAGGGAGAGGGTCGCTGCGCCCGGCCCTGCATACTCGAAGATCTTGCCGCTGCCGCCGCGCACGGTGTAGCGGCGCAGGAGCTCGAGGATCACGTCCTTGGCGTGCACCCAGGGCTTGAGCTCGCTCGTGAGCCAGACGCGGACCACCTTCGGCATGGCGAGGTGGTAGGCGCCGCCGCCCATGGCCACCGCCACGTCGAGACCGCCCGCGCCGATGGCGAGCATGCCCGTGGAGCCACAAAGGGGTGTGTGGCTGTCCGTGCCGAGCACGAACTGCCCCGGCACGCTGAAGGTCTCGAAGTGCACCTGATGGCAGATGCCGTTGCCCGGCTTGGAGAACCATGCTCCGTAGCGCGCGGAGGCCGTCTGCATATAGCGGTGGTCGTCGGTGTTTCGCGAGTCGGTCTGGTAGACGTTGTGGTCGATGTAGCTGACCACGCGGGCGGGCTTGACGCGGGGGAAGCCCATGGCTTCGAACTGGAGCCACGCCATGTTGCCGTTGGTGTCGGTGAGCAGGCACTGGTCCACGCGCAGGCCGACTTCCTCGCCGGCTACTGCCTTGCCGGAGACGAGATGCGCGTCGATCAGCTTGTGCGCAACGCTGCGACCCGCCATTTCGCCCCTCACCCTGCCCTCTCCCCGGAGGGGAGAGGGGATGCCGTCGTCGTCATCGCTTGTCCACGGGCACGTAGGTTTTGTTCCGAGGGCCCTTGTAGTCCGCGCGCGGGCGAATCAGCCGGTTGTCATCGTATTGCTCGAGCAGATTGGCCGTCCACCCCACGATGCGGGAGGCGGCGATGACCGGCGTGAAGAGATCCACGGGGATGCCGATCGAGTAGAAGAGCGGCGCGGAGTAGAAGTCCACGTTGGGGATGAGCTTCTTGGTCGTGTTCACCTTGGCGTGGAGCTTGACGGCGAGGTCGTACCAGAGGGCCTGCCCCGACTGGCGACAGGCCTCCTCCGCCATGCCCTTCAAGATGGCCGCGCGCGGGTCGCCCGCCGTGTAGACGCGGTGGCCCATGCCCATGAAGCGGCGCTTCTCCGCGAAGGCCTTGTCCACGAAGGCGTCTAGGTTGTCGAGGCGGCCGATTTCCAGCAGCGTGTTCATGACCGCCTCGCCCGCCCCGCCGTGCAGGGTGCCCTTGAGGGCGCCCACCCCGCCCGCCACCGCGGAATGCATGTCGGACAGCGTGGCCGCGATGACGCGCGTGGTGAAGGTGGAGGCGTTCAGCTCGTGCTCGGCGTAGAGGACGAGGCTCGCGTCGAAGGCCCTGGTCGTCACCTCGCTCGGCTTCTTGCCCGTGAGCATGTAGAGGAAGTTGGCGGCGAGCGACAGGTCCTTGGTCGGGGCCACCGGCTCCTGGCCGCTCCGCACCCGATGATGCGCGCAGATGGCGGTGGAGAACTGGCTGGTGAGGCGCGCGGCCTTGCGCAGGTTGGCCGCGTGCGAGTTGTCGGCGGCGTCGGGATCGTGCATGCCGAGGATGGCCACCGCGGCCTGGAGGGCGCGATTCGGATCGGTCTTCCGCGGCATGAGGGCGAAGGCCTTGACGAGCTCGGCGGGAATGGGCCGGGCCGCCGCCAGCTCCGCCGTGAATCGATCGAGCTGCACCCGGGTGGGCAGCTCGCCCATCCAGAGCAGATACGCGACTTCCTCGAAGGTGGCCTTGCGCGCGAGATCGTCGATGTCGTACCCGCGATAGGCGAGACGGCCGCGGGCGCCGTCGAGATCGCAGAGCTCGGTCTCGGCCGCGACCACCCCTTCGAGACCGCGGATGAGCTGGGTGCCTTCAGCCATGCTCGACTCCTCTCGGGAGGGCTCCTGTTGGATGCCGGCACCGGGGCCGGCTCGACAAATATACACCGGTCGTGGGACGTGGACGCCCGTCAGGCCTTCAGGTGGACGGCTCCCGACAACCGTGGAAAGATCGAAGGCATGGGGCTTCGCGAATATCGTCGCAAGCGGAACTTCAAGGCCACGCCGGAGCCGGCGGGCAAGGAGCCGCGGACTGGCCGGAACCGGTCGACGCATCTGGCCTTCGTGATCCAGAAGCACGCGGCCAGCCGCCTCCACTACGATTTCCGCCTCGAGCTCGACGGCACCCTCAAGAGCTGGGCGGTGCCCAAGGGCCCAAGCCTCGATCCCGCCGACAAGCGCCTGGCCATGCACGTGGAGGATCATCCCCTCGAGTACGGCGGCTTCGAGGGGACCATCCCCAAGGGCGAGTACGGCGGCGGCACGGTGATGGTGTGGGACCGCGGTACGTGGGACCCCGTGGGCGATCCGCACAAGGGCTACCGGGACGGCAATCTCAAGTTCACCCTCAACGGCAAGAAGCTCCACGGTGGGTGGGCCCTCGTGCGGATTCGGGGGCGGCAGCGTGGCGACGACAACGGGCGGAGCTGGCTCCTCATCAAGGAGCGGGACGAGGCGGCGCGATCCGGTAGCGCAGCCCGTGTCGTCGACGCCAAGCCCAAGAGCGTGAGCAGCGGGCGCACCCTCGATCAGATCGCCACCGCCAAGGGTCGCGTCTGGCATTCGAGCCGGAACGGCAACGAGACGGCTCCGGGCGAGACACGCACGCCGGAGGCGCGCCCCGTGCGGGCCCGCCGCCGCGCGCGCGGCGGAGACGCGGAAAAAATTTCTGGCGCGCGCAAGGCTGCCTTGCCCAAGTTCGTGCCGCCCCAGCTGGCGACTCTGGTCGATCGCGCACCCGCCGGCGAAGCCTGGCTCCACGAGATGAAGTACGACGGCTACCGCATCCTCGCCCGGGTCGAGCGCGGCCGCATCCGTCTCCTGAGCCGGAACGGGCGGGACTGGACGGACAACTTCCCCACCGTCACGAAGGCCGTGGGCCGCCTCGCCGCCGATCGCGCCCTCCTCGACGGCGAGGTCGCGGTGCTGCTGGACAACGGCACCACGAGCTTCCAGGCGCTCCAGAACCATCTCTCGGGATCGCACGCAGGCCAGCTCACGTACCTCGTCTTCGATCTCCTGCACCTGAACGGGCTCGATCTGACGGGGACGCGCCTGGAGGACCGCAAGCGCCTGCTCGCCGATCTCCTCGGCCCCGTGCGCGACGCGGCCAGCCCCCTTCGCTACAGTGATCACGTGGTGGGCGACGGCCCCGCCTTCTTCGCCCAGGCCTGCCGGCTCGGCCTCGAGGGCATCGTGTCCAAGCTGCGGGACGCGCTCTATCGCAGCACGCGAAGCCGCGAGTGGCTCAAGGTCAAGTGCTTCAAGCGGCAAGAGGTCGTGATCGGCGGCTACACCGATCCCGAGGGCTCGCGGGTGGGCCTCGGGGCGCTGCTCGCCGGTGTGTACGAGAAGGGTCGCCTGGTCTATGCGGGGAAGATCGGCACGGGCTTCACGGAGAAAACCCTGCGGGAGCTGACGAGCCGGCTGCGCGCCCTCGAGCGGGAGGCCTGTCCGTTCGCCACGCGGCCGGTGGGGGTCGGTCACCCGCATTGGGTCAAGCCCGATCTGGTGGCGGAGGTGAGCTTCAGCGAGTGGACGGAAGACGGACGGATGCGCCATCCGTCCTTCCTCGGTCTCCGCAAGGACAAGCCCGCCGCCTCGGTGGTGCGGGAGCTACCGGCGCCCGTCGAGGAGGTCGCCCCGCCCCGCTCTAGATCCAAGGCGAAGCGATCCGGCAAGAGCGCACGCCGGCGCACGTGAGCCGCATCTTCCTGCTCTCGCCCGCCCACTGCGGCGGCCAGCGGGCGGCCCTCGTCCTGAACGAAAGAGCGCAGTTTGACCTGGCCCGACGCCTGCGCGAAGCGCCCGGCGCGCCGCTGGGCGAGGTGTTCTCGTTCCTGAGCGGGCTCTATTTCCGCGGCAAGCTCGCCTACGCGCGGGCCTTCGCGCGCCCGCCCTCGGGAACGCCGGGCGTCTACGTGATCACGCCCACCGATGGCCTCGAGCTGCCCGACACCGCCGTCCGTCTCGATCGACTCCGGCGCTTCGCCGAGGTCGACATCCACGCGAGCGACGAGCGCTATCGTGCCCCCCTCGTGCAGCACGCCCAGCGTCTGGCCAGGTCAGTGGGTCCTCGCTGCGAGGTGGTGCTGCTCGGCAGCATCGCCACCGGGAAGTACATCCTCCCGCTCCGGGAAGTCCTCGGCCCGCGGCTCTACTTCCCCTCGGAGTTCGCGGGTCGCGGCGACATGAGCCGCGGCAGCCTCCTCCTCCACCACGCGCGGTCGCTGGTCGAGCTCGACTATGCGCCGGTGCCCAGCGTCGAGCGTCTCCGGGGAGCGAAGACCACGGCCGGGCCGGCGTTCTTACCGGGTCGCCGCGACTCTCATCGTTGAGACAGGCGTGCCTGTGGTCGGGATTGTCGGAGGAAACTCCGCACCTTTCCCGCGGCACGCCGATTGCAATTTTCAGCGCGGCAGCGAGGTGACTCGTTCGACACCGGGAGGAATCGACATGGCACGACGAACCAGCCGACGGAGGTACAGCCCGAGCGCGAGCCGCGACGTGGCCAGCGCCATGCGTAGGCGGAAGCGTGGCACGCTGCGGAGCGGGAAGGGCGGTAAGGGCGGCAGGGTGACGAGCCGCAAGCAGGCCATCGCCATCGCGCTGTCCGAGGCACGGAGGAAGGGCAAGAAGGTCCCGCGCAAGCGGAGCTGACAGCTCGACAGACGGCGGGGCTCAGCGGCGTCCGGGTCCGATAACCCGCTGCACGCCCACCGCCTCTTAGGCCAGCCACATCTCGAGCGCGTCCTCGGCGGTTGCCCCGCGCGAGCGGGATGCGCTCCTACCGCGAGGTGATCGTCAATCCCCCGTCGACCACGAGAGTCTGCCCGGTGACCCAGCGTGCCTCGTCGCTCGCCAGGTACACCGCGGCCCAGCCGACGTCCCATCCTTCGCCTTCCGTTCCCAGCACGCTCGCGCGACGCCGTCTTTCGCGGAGCTCGGGCCCCACGTCCTCGACCATGGGCGTCCAGACCTGGCCGGGCGCGATAGCGTTGACGCGCACGCCCTTCGGACCGAGCTGGACCGCGCAGGTGCGCACGAAGCCGATCACGCCCGCCTTGGCCGCCGCGTAGGCGGTGCGGCCGTGGCCGCGCATGGCCGCGACGGAGGACACGCACACGATGGAGCCACGGCCGCGCTCCACCATGGGCCGGGCCGCCGCCTGCGTGGCGAGCAGCATCGACTTGAGATCGACGGCCATGACCTGGTCCCACTCCTCTTCCGTCACTTCGAAGAGCGTCCGTCGCGACTCGATCCCCACGTTGTTGTGGAGAATGTCCACGGCGCCCCAGCGATCGAGGGCGGTCCGCACCATCGCTTCGCACTCCGCCTTGCGCGTCACGTCCGCGGCGAAGACGGCGGCCTCGCCGCCTTCCTGAGCAATCTGCTTCGCCGTCTCCTCCCCGCGCTCGAGGGTGGCGTCCACGCAGAGGACGCGTGCGCCCTCGCGGGCGAAGAGAATGGCCGCCGCCTTGCCGTTGCCGAGCCCCGGGCCCCGCGAGCCCGCGCCGGTGACGATGGCGACTTTACCTTTCAGTCTTCCGTTCAACGCGGGGCCGTTGCTCACGACTTGAAGGCGCCGTCGATGCGCACGTCGACGAGATACGGGCCGCCCGAGGCAAGGCCGCGGTGGATGGCGGGGCCGACGTCGGCCGACTTCTCCACCAGCTCGCCGGCCACGCCCATCGACTTGGCGAGGCCGACGTAGTCGAGGCGCGGATTGACGAGGTCCATGGCCACGTACTTGTCGTCCTCGAAGGAGAAACCCTTGAGGGCGAGGGTGCGCTGCTTGAGGATGCGGTACGACGCGTTGTTGAAGATGACGTAGACCACGGGAATGGCATCGTGGGACGCCGTCCAGAGCGACTGGATGGTGTACATGGCGCTGCCGTCGCCCACCAGGGCGACCACGGGCCGCGCGGGCTGGGCGAGCTTGATGCCGAGCGCGGCGGGCAGACCCCAGCCGATGCCGCCCCCGCGCAGGCCGAAGAAGGCCTTGGAGTCGCGCGACTTGAGCAGATCGCGCAGGCCGCCCCCCGAGGAGATGCTCTCGTCCACCACGATGGCCTCGTCGGGCACGGCCTCGGCCACCGCGGCCACGAGGGCCAGGGGCGTGATGGGCGTGAGCCCTGCTTCCCCCCGCGCGCGCTGCTTGAGGTCCGCGATCCTCGCCTCGCGCGCCTGGCCCAGCTCCTCCGTGCGCGCCCTCGCTGCCTTGAGCGCGTCCGGCGAGAGGCGACGGCGCAGCGCCTCCGCGAGATCGGGCAGGCTCGCCTTGGGATCACCCTGGATGGCGACCTTGGCGGGATAGTTCTTGCCGATCTCCCACGGATCCAGGTCGAGATGGATCACGGGCAGGCCTTCGGGCATCGGCTCCACGTCGGAGGGCAGGGAGAGCGTGAAGAGATCGCCGCCCACGCTCAGGATCAGGTCGTGCTTCATGAGGAGCGCGCGGATGGGCGGCCCCAGGCGCGGGAACGCGCCCGCGTAGAGCGGATGCGTGAAGGGGAAAGAGCAGGTCGAGGGTACGCACTCCGCGTACACGGGGGCGCCGAGCAGCTC
>Ga0075424_100007948_pt1 | contig 10329 bp, 9 predicted proteins | sample SoiMethybrSBSTD3_FD_75301 | JGI IMG/M metagenome (GOLD analysis project Ga0075424, IMG submission 75301) | Bulk soil microbial communities from a Populus tree surrounding site in Tennessee, USA - Soil MetaG P. TD hybrid SBSTD3 | ecosystem: Environmental > Terrestrial > Soil > Tree plantation...
GCCTGGGAGGACTTGAACGCTCAAGCGGGATGCCGCGACCAGCGCGCCATTGAGGGCCGCTGCCTGACTTTCACATCTGAACGGTTGGAGCGGGATTTGGAAGTCACCGGGCCGGTTGTTGCCAAGCTCTACGCCTCTTCGAGTGCCGTAGATACCGACTTTGTTGTTCGGCTCTGCGATGTCTATCCGGATGGTCGCTCCCTGCTGATTTGCGATGGAATTCAGCGCGCTCGCTATCGCCAATCCGACTTTAAACCTTCGCTTTTACAGCCCCATCAGGTCTATGAAATCGCGGTTGACCTGTGGGCTACCAGTAATTGCTTCCGAGCGGGTCATCGAATCCGCATCGTGGTGAATAGCAGTTGCTTCCCCAGATTTGACGTTAATCCCGGAACCGGGAAATCCGGTGCTCGGTTCGTCGACCGCATCAAGGCTGAAAACAGGATCTATCTGGAGGAGCGCTACCCGTCTCATATCCTCTTGCCGGTCGTTCCTTAACCCCTCGTTTGTATGATCTGATACCGCTGATTCACTCGAAAACCAAAGGTGGGGGCCGATCTCCGAGGGACGACTCTTTCGGCTGGGTATTTGTCCGTCCGGAGGGCAGCTCCCACTCTCTATCTCTCGAACGCAAAGAGCATTCTGGTTCCATCCAGAATAACCAGCTAGGGCATTGCCGGATTCCCTTCCTTGAAGGTCGTGGCGCTTCGCTCTTCGTACCTCAGGCGAAGCTATCTCGAATCGAGTGTTTGTCAATGAATGAGGATCTGCGATACACTGGCTTTTGGTAAAGGAGAATGTATGCAGAATGATGAAAAACGCATCGCGGTCTTCATTGATTTTGAAAATGTGGCCATGGGAGTCCGCGAGAGCAAGTACGGCAACTTCGATATCGATTTGGTATTGAAGCGGCTGGTAGAAAAAGGAAAGATCATGGTCAAGCGGGCCTATTCAGATTGGCACCGCTATTCGGAGTTCAAGAGGGCCTTTCACCAGGCGGCAATTGAGCTGATCGATGTTCCTCAAACGCGCTATAGTGGGAAGAACAGTGCGGACATTCGCATGGTGGTAGACGCGCTGGACCTGTCCTATCAAAAGGAACACATCGACACCTTCGTACTGGTTTCGGGCGACAGCGACTTCTCGCCTTTGGTGTCCAAACTGAGGGAGAATGGACGCTATGTCATCGGCATGGGCGTCAAGCAGTCTTCGTCAGACCTGCTGGTCAACAACTGCGACGAATTCATCTACTATGAGGATCTCGTCAGGCCGCCCGCCGGCCATGCCTCGGACCCCCGCCTACTGAATCTTCCAGTCAAGAAGGCCGAAGCCATGCGGCTGGTTATCGAAACTTTCGAGGCCCTCCAACGAGAGGATAAGGAATCGATCTATGGCTCCATGATCAAGCAGACTCTCATCCGCAAGCTTCCCTCTTTCAATGAAAGCTACTATGGCTACCCATCCTTTTCTCGTCTGCTGGAAGATGCAGCTGAAAACAAGCTACTGAGACTGACCAAAGATCAAAAGAGTGGCGGATATATTGTAACGGGGTTCAGTGAGGTGGCTGCACAGCCTGGCGGTGGGCCCGTGAATGGAGAAGCGACGCCAGAGGCGGCAGCGGGAACCGCAGCGTTCCGGCCCAGACGGCGACCGCGGCAATCGCCGGGATCCGCAACCCTCGCCGCTCACGATGGGGACGAAGCCGGCCGGTTCCGGGAATCCTGCGGCCCAGTCCAAGCTCTCAACCTCTCCGCGAAGTTCCCATTCAACAAGAGGCCACCGGCACCGAAAGCCTTGCCAGCGCAGCGATCCCTGAAATTAGGGAAGAAGGTCTTCCCCCTGCCCCGGAACCCGGACCCGAGGCGGCCGCGGACAAGAGCATGATGGATAGCTCTCTGCCACGCGACCCAATTGCCGCCAACTTAGAGCAGCCAGACGCAGCGACTGCCGGTACCGAGCCAGAGCCCTCCCAGACAGGAGAGCACCCAGTCAAAGTGGTTGCGGAATCTCCGGCCCCCCTTCAGGCAAAACCTGAAAGCTCGCGGCGCCAAGCCTCTCGCCGCTCCGGCAGACCCAAGGCCCGCAGCGCCACAACATCCGGCAAACCACGAAAGAGATAGCCAGAATTGCGTTCCCGCTGGAGGGACAGCAAGCGGGAACCGGCCGCCCTACGCAATAAACGGTTGGAAGAATATGACTGACCCCCAAGCACACCTGCTTGGCGCTCTGGGCGGTTCGATTCTTCTGCGGCATGTGCTGGAAGCTAGAGCTTTCCTCCAATCTGGCGTATCGCCGCCTCAGCCGACCAGCGTACTCTGGGATGCCCTTGTAACTTCTTGAGGACAGGCAAGGCAGACGCAGCTTCCGGGCCGATGGCTCCCAGTGCCGCGGCCACGCTCCTCAATACCGGGACTTGTTCACCTGGTACCTGACCCGCTTCAATCAAGGCTGGAAGTGCAGGCAAAGCGCTCTTTCCCTGGCGGGCAATAGCATCTGCCGACATCATGCGGACATTAGCATCGGTATCTTTCAACCCGCCAACCAGAACTTTCAGAAAAGGCAGCGCAGCGCTCCCAGCGTTACGCAAAGCCAGCGCCGCCAGACCACGGACAACTGGGTCCTCATCACTCAGGCAGGCTGACATCTGCGAGGCAAAATCACCGGCCTGTCCCTGCATTTGAGTCACCGCCCAGACGGCCGCTTCGCGGACGTAAGGATCCGGATCAGCAAGTGCCGAGGTCACCTCTCCGCCAGAAGATGCCGCCTTCCCCGCAGAGCCTAAGGAACGGAGTTGCGCAGCACGGGCGCCTCCTGTAGGCGCCGGCGACGCCACTTTAGCCAGAATCAGAGTATCGATTCCAAGATTGAACCCGGTTGCCTGGGCCTGCTTCCCCTTGCAGATAAAGCTCAGTGTATGGCGTCCCTTCTTCAGCTGGTGCCACCCTAACAGGTGATCCACCGCCACATAGGTTTCAACGTTATAAAGAAAGACCTGGTTCACCGAGCTGTTATCGGCTCCTGGCTCATGCTCGAGCTGCGACTCGTCGAAAACGGGCTGCCCATCCAGCAAGGCGGTGAAAATTCCGTAGTCAGGGGCATGTGCTATCTGGGCCAGCAGCTCATAATATCCGTTCTCTGAAACCTCCAGTGGAAGGTCGATCCTGGAACCTGGGCCTTCGGCTTGAAAAAGTAGCAGGTCTCTCGACCAGAATACCTCCTTCTGTACTCCCAACTTTCCGCGTTCTGTCCTTGTCTGCTCCGTCAGGAGTTCGGCTTCGATTTGCTGCGCATTACCCTGCGGGAGCCGCGCCTCCCCGTATGGCGGTTCTGGCAGGTCCTTTGCAATCCCCTGCTGGTACCAAAAGGCCACCGTGCTGAATAGGTCGGCCCGCTCTTCAAATCCAGACCGCACGCTTCCATCTGCATTGTAAGTCCAACCTGCATGTTCCATTTCGAAACGCAGAGTTCGGGTGAATGGAATCGGATCATTCAAATGCCAGCGGTAAGCCGTCATCCGGGAACCCAGGCTCGTGCCCTCCGCTATGGGAACACCCGTGTAAGGTCCGGTGTCTTCACGCAGCCCCCAGGCGTCATTAAAATAATCCTCGCTGCCCGTGCCTTCGATGCTGGGATAGGCCTCCCCATCGACATAGAAATAGTCATCGCCCTCTCCGAACCAGCCTGGCTGATTTTGAATGACACTCAAAACCGTACCTACGTACTGCCCTCGCCCCTGAACAGACAAAATCTCCAAGCGCTTGCCGGCTACCGCCGGCAAGGATTGGCGGTACAAGGCATGGAAGTAGCCTATGTCTTCCGGTAGGCTCTTCATCTTTTGCCAGTCGACGTGATAGTAAAGATTCGACACTCGTCGCCGCCCTTCGTTGGTCACTGTGATTTTGCAGGAGTGGCGAAACGGCATCGGCCAATAGCAGTTTCTTGATCTTCCCTCAGAGCTATCCCGTACTACCAGCGATTCAACGGCGCGCTCCATGCCGTGCCCAACAGCGAAAAAGTCTCCGACGGGAGCATCCACGCTGGGCGTTGTGCTGCCATCGTAGTAAACCCGCAGCCGCAATAGCCGCGGCCAACCATACTCGTTGGCCGCAATGGTCAGCCAAATGTGATTCACTTGACCTGGGCCCTGAAGATCAGCGATCACGACCGTCTCCCCGGGAATCGGCCGCTTGCTGTCGTCGTTACTGTTCCAATCCGGATTGTTGCTGGAAGAACGTAGCGCTTTGAAGTCCTTCAGATACGGAAGCCCTGCAAGCCCGGTTGTGGCCTGAGAAAAACTGCTGGGATTTGCTGCAAGGAGACCTATAAAGAGCGGCCAGACCAATCCTGACGTTTTCATGCCCGCGACCTCTTTCTATACGTTTGGAGAGTGAGTGTGTCGAAGACTTGGAAGGTTGAACAACCCGGTGCTCTTGAATTAGAGCCCTTACGCTCGTCTGAGGCGTGAAGAATTCAATTGTCACTCGCCCTTCGAGCGCGCTCTCCCCCCAAAATGGGGGTGAGGGAAACTAACAACTTTTTCTTGCCCTCACAGCGGTCCGTGGAAAGGGACAGTTGACAGGGGTACTCTGAAGGAACCGCCAGCCTAAAATGCGAGCCCTCAACGCCCAGATGCTCTCACGCTCCGGAAGAAAGAACCTGGCATTCGATCCCTAGGATGTCGCAAACCCGCTCCAACTCTTTTTCCCAACGGCCATACACGCCGTGTATGTGATTGCAGTGGAACCGATCGATGAACTTCTCCACTCCGCAGTCCAGACGTGCAAATGCGTGCGGCCAGTTGTCTTGTGAAATGGCGGCGATCCGGTCATTGTCGCTGCCGAAGTCCAAGAACTCAGCGGGAACGACAATCATCTGATACTTGCCATTACTGCGGGTCAGCCTCGCCAGAGTTACGTTTCCTGGTGCTGCGATGTGATAGACCGCCGCGCCTCCCGCTGGGAAGTAGAATCCTTGCGGACGCAATTCGACTTTAGCCAGATTCTCTTCGGGATGCAGGCTGTGCGCTGCAAAATAGGTGGCGTGCTCCCCGCTGTTGCACAGATCCCACACTCCGAGGTCAGCATGGTAGTGCCGCACATCTGCGAACAGAACGGGGGTGCCGGCTAGATGCTTGAAGATCTGCATGGTCAGGGCTGCATCAGAGTCAGCTTCTGTGGCGCAAACAATGGAAGGCTTGGTTCGCCCTTCAGGACCGTAAGGATCATTCAGAAAAGCTTCCGCTACGTCGGCAGTGGCGAAGTGCTCCGTGAGCTCACGCTGTCCCTTGATGCCGCAAAAATCATAGCGGAACTCCTCGATCAGATCGAGCGTGCCATAGTACATGGCCAGTTGCTTTCTGAGCAGCCCCTCGGTCAGCAGTGGCCCCTCCTTCCCCTGTGTCCAATGAATTTTGCGGACCTGCTTTTTGAGATACTCGAACGCAGCATTCACTCGCAGGCTCTGCCATCCTTCCCGCTCTGCTCGACGCACGATCTCGTACTGATCCACATGATCCACATCAATCCCAAACTGCGTCATCCACTGCGCAGGGTCGACGACGGTCGTATCAATTCCGAGTGAGCGCCCTCCAATGAGCGCGTATGTCAGCCCCTTCAACCGGTGCGCAGCCGCCGTGGCCAGGATTTGCGATTTCAGCCGGGCTCTTACCTGGCCGTCACTGATGTCTCCGAAGGTCTTGGAAAAACGAATCCCTGCTTGATCCAACGACCCGGAGTTGGCCAACATCCCAACCAGGCCCGGGTAGCGGGGATTGATCGTTGAGAACATGACAATCGGTTGAGGACAAAACTGCGCCGCCACACGGCTGTATTGCGGCCAAGCCCAGACCGAAAAGTTGAAAATGGCAACGTCGACGTCTGCGGCCGCCAGCTTGCGTCCGTTTCTGACTGCAATCTCGTTTTGCCAAATTACTTCGTCACCGACGACAGGCTCAAATCCCTCACCTTGCAAAAAATGAGCGAGCTGCTCGCGATGCTCCCGATTTACCGGTTCCAATGGGGCCTGTAAGAAGCTTCGCCCGTCTCCAAAGTCCAGCAGCCCAACCTTAATCCTTCCTGTCTTAAGATGCTCCAGCATTCAAAGCCTCCTGAATCCTGTGGACATACGACCGGCTTCGACAAAGCGAGGGAAAGTTTCCTAATTAGGAAAACCTGGCAGCCACTGGGAATCTGTGACCAAATGAAGCAAATCGGGCAGTTTTTCTGACCTTTTCCTGGCTCGTTGCCTCGGGACATACTGATAGCGATTCCGTTCGCTTCGTTCCACCAGCGTCGCAACAACGAGCTTCTTCGAGATGCCCGTACAATGATTGCCTCAGGCATGCATTGAGCGCCCAGACGGTTATGTTTCAGCACCCGTATACATCGTTAGTCAGGAATGGTCAACAATTCTCTGAGCGCTTGTCATTAACACATGATATGTCCGGCTGAATAAAACGTCCGCACTGCGAGGAAAAGTGGCCAAGCTTCATCGGAGTGGGAGGCATGAGGTTCTATAGCCAAGGCCGAGAGGGAGAAGCTGAAGGTTCAAGAAGTGATTTTGTGAGCGATAGTGAGCCTATAGTCAGTCTTTTTGCAAAGGCTCTTCTCCTATTGACCCGACGTTTTCCTAAGCGCGAGAAAGCCCTGTGGAACGACGTGGAAATTCGAGTGTGGTATTATCTCCGCTTTAGAATGACGTATTCTGGTTTCAGGCGATGATCAAAGCGTTACTGGTTGCCTTCAAAGATCTCTTAAGAACCCTCCATAAACTGTTCTTGGAAATGACGGGGTTCTTCTTTCTGGTGATCGGAGGAATAATTCTTCTCAGCGGCTACAGACAACTTCGAGTCCTCCTTGACATTGGGGAGGCTTCCTATTTCAAGCTGATCTCGACTCTGATCTTCGGAATTTTGATGGTGGGATACGGCATTCACTCATTTTTTCAAGTTAGAAGGATGTAGACAGAAGGTTCCATTGGAATCATGAAGAGCTTGCGATCAGCAGCGTCATCATGTCAACTCGTCATAAGTTTGAAACCCCCTCGAAAATTCCACTGAAGTCCTGTTACGTCCCAGCAGATCTGGCGGGTTTTGACTATTCAATCGATTCGGGAAACCCAGGTGAATTCCCATTTACTCGAGGGATTCAGCCTGACATGTATCGTGGACGTCTCTGGACCATGCGCCAATACGCTGGCTACGCAACGGCGGCTGAATCGAACGCCCGGTTTAAGTATCTCTTGGACCTCGGACAAAAAGGGCTTTCGGTGGCCTTCGATCTTCCTACACAGATGGGCATGGACTCCAACGCCCCTCTGGCGCGAGGAGAGGTCGGCCGGGTTGGCGTGGCGATCGATACCCTGAGCGACATGGAAATCCTGCTCAAGGGGATCCCGTTGGACAGGGTGTCGGTTTCAATGACCATTAATGCCACCGCTGCCATCCTGCTCGCTATGGTGATATCTGTTGCCAAGAAGCAAAATGTAAGGCTGGACCAACTATCTGGCACAGTCCAGAACGACATCCTCAAAGAGTATATGGCTCGAGGAACCTATATTTTCCCCCCTCAGCCTTCGATGAGGCTGGTAACGGATGTCGTGTCCTTTTCTTGTCGTAACCTGCCTCAATGGAATCCGATCTCGATTAGCGGGTATCACATTCGCGAAGCCGGGTCCACGGCGGTTCAAGAGGTGGCCTTCACTCTCGCCAATGCTGTTACGTACGTGCAAGCCACCCTGAAAACGGGTTCGAACGTGGACGACTTCGCTCCCCGCCTGTCCTTTTTCTTCAACGTGCATAATCATTGGCTGGAAGAGATAGCTAAATTCCGCGCTGCCAGAAGGCTTTGGGCTAGAATCATGAAGGACCGATTCGGAGCCAGGAATCCACGATCCTGGATGCTGCGATTCCACGCTCAAACCGCGGGTAGCACCTTAACGGCTCAGCAACCCGAGGTCAATGCAGTGCGCGTCACACTCCAGGCCCTGGCCGCAGTCCTGGGAGGCACACAATCCTTGCACACTAATTCGAGAGACGAGGCACTCTCTCTTCCCACCGAGAGCGCTGCTCGCCTCGCACTCCGGACCCAACAGGTCATTGCGTTTGAGAGCGGCGTTACCGACGTTGCCGATCCTTTAGCCGGTTCATATGCCCTGGAATCTCTTACTGTCGAGATCGAGCAGAGAAGCCAGGCCTATCTTGAGAAAATCGAATTGCTGGGCGGCATGCTAAATGCCATTGCCAGCGGCTTTGTTCAAAAGGAGATCCAGCAATCTGCCTATGAATATCAGCGATCGATCGAAAATCACGAGCGAGTCATTGTAGGAGTGAACGAATTCGTTGGCGAGAAGGATCAAACTATCCCTATTCACAGCATCGATCCCTCAAGCGAAAGCAACCAAATCGCCGCCCTGGAAAAAGTTCAGCGGGAACGATCGCTCGACGAGGTAAGGGATGCGCTGGACCAAGTTCAGGAAGTAGCCGCCACTGAGGAGAACCTGCTCCCAGCGATCCTCAGAGCCGTTGAGGCCTATGCGACTGTTGGTGAGATTACTGACCGGTTGCGAAAGGTTTTTGGCGAGTATGAAGAGGGCCGTTCGTGATTCCTCCTCTCTCACGGACGACTCCTTGAGAAGCACCGCTAGCCTGTTATGCGCGATTCTCCGAGGATTTTGTTCACTCCAAATCACAGGGCAGCCATCCGGAACGAGGCGAGAAGTGTGCTGGCGAAAAGCCTCTTGCTCGCATCAACCATAGCTGCCAAACCTGGGATATCAAGGGCGAAGCCCTTGCCTCTTTAGTCAAGATATGAGCCTGACTCCCTTCGATGCCTCAGCTGAGCAACTATCCGCCGTGCACATAAGCAACAGAGACCCCATACTGTCGGTCAGGAATCTTCACACCGAGTTCCTGACCGCGCAGGGCACAGTGAAAGCTGTGGACGGCGTGTCCTTCTCATTGCCGCGCGGCAGAACCTTGGGACTGGTGGGAGAATCGGGATGCGGCAAGAGCGTCACAGCTCTTTCGATTCTGCGGCTGCTTCGTTTTCCAGGCCGAATTACCTCAGGAGAGATTTGGCTTTCGAGACCAGCTAATGGAATTGAAAGCGCTGGTCCTATTAATCTGCTGAAGATCTCTGAGCGAGAGATGCGCGAGGTCCGAGGTGCCAGAATAGCAATGGTTTTCCAGGAGCCGATGACGGCTTTGAACCCGGTCTTCACGATTGGAAACCAAATCATCGAAGCGATTAGGGCTCACGAAGAGGTCCGTCCCCGGGAAACGTGGTGGAGAGCCGTCGACATGCTCGAGGCCGTTGCAATTCCCTTGCCCCAGCTCCGTATGAACGATTATCCTCACCAGCTCTCGGGCGGGCTGCGCCAGCGCGCTATGATTGCGATGGCGCTGGCAACCCGGCCGGAATTGCTCATTGCCGATGAGCCCACGACCGCTCTGGATGTGACCATCCAGTCCCAGATACTTGAGCTGCTGGCCGACCTCAAGGAGCGATTTCGTCTTTCGCTTCTTATCATCTCCCACGACCTGGGGGTCATCGCTCAGGTGGCTGATGTCGTCGCCATTATGTACGCCGGGAGAATCGTCGAGCAGGCTCCCGCCCATGAGCTCTTCGCGAATCCTTTGCACCCCTACACGCAAGCTCTCCTGGCAGCCGTCCCTCGACTTGATGACTTCCGCCATCACCATCTCCGCCTGGAAGCCATTCCGGGTAACGTTCCTGACTTGAGGGTCTTGCCCTCCGGGTGCGCCTTCCAGCCCCGCTGCAAGTTTGAGATGGGTGTGCGCTGTAGCGGTTCCGGCATTCCTATGACGTCGGCTAAATTTGATCACCAGGTTCGCTGTGTGAAGTATGGATGAGCCGGTCGATTCGCTCATCAAGCTGATTTATGAATATCTCTACGGTGAGGTGTTGTCCGACGAACTTTTCGAGAACTTCCCTTTCTCGCGGGTTGCCGAGATCGCTCAGGGTGTCCGAGAGCTTTCCAACCTGTACACTCGCCAACGAACAAAGCTTTCCCCTAGACTGCTCAACAGATCCGTTCTGCGCAAGGCTTATCTAGGCTATTTCCTGCCCTGCAATCTGGTCAAAGTCAGAAGAATTTTCCAGGAAATCCTGGCTCACCCTCAAGGGGCTTCGCATTTCGCGGGCCGTCGACGCCTGCTGGACATCGGTTGCGGGCCCGGTACAGGGTTGCTCGGATTCTTATCCTTGTTAGCTGATAGAACGGTTCTTACAGAGTCTCTGGAGTGTGTTGCCTTAGACTCCGCAGGAGCCAACCTCCAGGATGCGGAGGATCTCTTTCGGCGCTACTCCT
>Ga0075424_100007949_pt1 | contig 10328 bp, 7 predicted proteins | sample SoiMethybrSBSTD3_FD_75301 | JGI IMG/M metagenome (GOLD analysis project Ga0075424, IMG submission 75301) | Bulk soil microbial communities from a Populus tree surrounding site in Tennessee, USA - Soil MetaG P. TD hybrid SBSTD3 | ecosystem: Environmental > Terrestrial > Soil > Tree plantation...
CATACTTTCATTTTTCTGATGACATGATCCTCTTGGCAGCACTATATGCAGTAACAGTAGCAACAGTTATGTTTATAATGCCAGTTATCCACCATTCAACTCACTACCGCCAATTTGATGTAGAGAGATTTCTTTTGATAACAAAGGAGTATGTTATCATAGGAATCATCTGCATAATGTTTACGATGTATTTAGGTCTAGGATTGGCCCTAAATTCCAAGCTACCCATTCAGATTGCATATGGTTCGGCTTCTTTGCCATTCATCTTTATTTTCTTTCGAATCTTCAAAAATCCACGACGTAAAGTATGATTGGATTATAGACGTAAAACTACTATGACTCGCTAGATCACAGAAGTAAAATTTCATGTTGGGACATCCGGTGTATACATATATAGTCAGTTGAATTTTATCGTAATCAAAACGAAACAATTTAGCTCCTGTTGATTTATGCGAGCAGAATCGCAATCACTAACGAACAATATTGCACTCTTGTAAAGTCCAGTTTGGCTATCTAGGAAGGTGTATTATACGATATCTAGGGCGCCCAAGATAATAAATATTCCCTAAATGAGGCGATATCTGTTAGACTGCATTGACATATTTCGAATATTGATCGTAGGAGCCTGACAAAAGTCTGCCTACTTGTTTTGCAGCCTTTTTGGTCTGGTCTACAAGATTCTGAAGTAATTACCTCAAGAATCTCTTGGTAATCTCATCAGTTAGCTTCATTGGTTAATTTTACCATGATTGAAGACTATGTGAATTGGGGGTTGTGTCATAAGAACAGTAGGGAAGTCCTGCTTTTAAGAAGGAATTAGTGCTGAATTTTAATATAATTTTTAACATGGCTAATAGTATGAGAATCTTATATAGATGTCATGTAATTATTTCTGAAATAGTTTCTTCTAATGACGATACGAAGGTATGAACTAAATTATACAAACGAAAATCAAAAAAAGCAAGTCGTTTGGATCTAATCCGAGGCTATGAATCAATGAGTATAAGACCATAATCATTTGCCAGAAATTACCAAAAAAGTGAAGAACGGTACAATAATCAATTCGCCAAATCCAATTTATATTTGTGTCTTTGCGGCTTCAGTTCTGCCAAAGATGAGTGATAAAAAAAGATAAATAGAATATTATGATATTGCTACGCCTGTTATTATTGCACCTAGTCTTAATGAAACTTCAGATTCATTAGTTGAGAAACTAGAAATTGTAAGAAATACCACCAAAGAGCCAGCTAGAGTTGTCATATTTGCCTGAAGTATGTCCTTATATTTCAGCTCCCAACTGGTCAAAATTATACCACATATGTATAGTTTTAACGGAGTCTTGGTATGATAATAAATTATATGCTGTCTATCATAAGGCGCGCGCCCCTGTCACTGTCATTATACATTCCGGATCACAATTCCTGACTGTTAATGTAGAATTTCGACTATGTTTCTCTTATCGAATATACTGGTGAGAAATTCGAAATGGTTATAATGTACCTAGGACATGCTAGCTTTCGTATCCCAACATGTACAATTCCTCTTCTGGTAGAGGATCATATATCTTAGTTATGATATAGTATTATGAAAATCAAGTTATAGAATAAGAATAAGAATAAGAATAAGAATAAAATTAAATATGACAGTCAGGCTAGTTACGGTTTAATCACGGCACAATTTTAAACAATCCACTAGCCTTGAGCTGTTTAAATGCCTCGATTTCGTAATTGAATGAATCAGATAACAATTTAGAAGACAGCTTATTCTCAGTAGCGTTATTTGTAGCTAAAGAATTTCGTAAATGATTATTGCTTTGAAGCTCTGATTCAAGGCTTTTCGTATATAGACTAGTTGCGTTTTGGAATTGTTGAGGAGGCTGCAAAGATTTTGATTCATCTATCAGGCTTTGATATTTCGGTTGATAGCTATCCGTTATCGCTATTATCGTTTTATTGTCTTTTCCAGCTTTTTCAGTCGCGTTATGATAGCTCTGACTCAAAGTGTTGGCTTTCTTTACTAGACTCTCGAAAGAGCTAACGAATGATGTGCTATTTTGAGCATAGGATGTCTGAGGGGTAACAGAAAGTATTGCAGTAACAAACGCTAGAACGATAAATAGAAAGGCTAGTCCTATTCCTAGCAGTCGGACACTAATGTTTGCCCTAAGTAGTACATGTTCCTGTCTCATTATCATAATATGATAAGCTGATCTATTTAAAGAGGGGGGTCATAGAGGCTTACTCAAATGTACTGCGATAAGTGCCTGCCTGACTGGTTTCTGCTCTAAGATGCACTTCTCGTTAGCCAGAAGGCATAGAAAATAATAGCAGCATGTTTATCAACGCCGATTAGCAAAGAGTGTTTCATATAATGCAGTCACAAGCTCCTTGCTCAAATGAAACTACAGATCAGGCTAATTCTGTTCGTAGAAGTGTAGACTTCGATGTTAGAGACACAGCGGATGGAAATGTCGATGAGTGTTGACTCAAAAGAATCCACATCGAAACGAGGCTATTATAGGCTAATGCTCTACGCTGGGTTGTTCGGTGGTCTATTCTCTCTAGTCACAACTGGATACATTACACTCTACAATCAGGGTATCAAGTTCTTTGGACAGCATAGCGTATATCTGTATAACATTAACTTTTGGCCTCTTATCCTGTTGGGCATAGCCGGTGTTTTCATTGGACTTGTGATCAAGTTCTTTGGACAGCGTGGAGGTCTGGGCGTTGCTCAAACCCAATACGCGCAGACCGGTGGCCTCAACTATCGTAACCTACCAAGTATCCTTCTGCAAGGATTTATAGCATTATGGAGTGGTGCCGCAATTGGCCCGGAGGGAACTCTTGTCTTTCTCACTGGTGGATTAGGTACGTTTGTATCTGAACGGCTGAAGCTCCAGAAAGACGATGTCCAAGTACTAGTTTACAGTGCCATAGCAGGAGCATTCGGCGGTTTCTTTGGCTCTCCAATAGTTGGAGCAGTGGGTGCAGTTGAGTACATGTTCATCAAGGAGCTAAATTTGTATCGTCACCTGATCCCTGGGCTCATTGCAGGAGCTGTGGGTTATGGTGTCTACTTTGCGATCCTGCATACGTCATATCTAGGCGTATACAGCTTCCCTAGTTTTGCCTCTCTTCGTGTAGTTGACCTGGTCTGGGCATTGCTGGTAGGGGTCATCGCTGCGCTAATCGGGACCTTATTCAAGCTAGTATTCGGGCTTGTCCATCGTGTCTTTGGCCGACTTAATAAAAAACCAGTTGCTCGTTCTATCGTAGGCGGCTTGATCATTGGCTTGATTGGTTCATTTCTTCCATTGACACTTTACTCTGGTCAGAACCAGTTACTACAAATTGTTCATAACCCTGCTGCATACGGTATAGGGATACTACTTCTGATGATGCTTGTAAAGATGTTGCTTACAAGTACTTCATTTGCTACAGGATTTGAAGGTGGTCCAATCTTTCCATTACTATTTATAGGTGGTACGCTAGGACAGGCCTTATCAGAAATTCTAACATTCATTCCACAAGGTGTGGGTGTACTTGCAGGTATGGCAGGTGCTGCATGTGCATTTTTTCCAATTCCCTTAACACTTGCCCTGCTACTGGGGTTATTCGGAGGTCAAACCGACCTTATACCAGTCATTGTCATTGGTGCTGTGACAGGTTTTATAGTTTCCAAGGCAGTAGCTCCACTGCTACCTAAACCTCGTCCACAGCCAGGTAGTAACAAACAATAATATTGAGTGACGACGTGGTGGCATGAACCTTTAAAGCCGTGAGCCTCTACTACTGTAACATCCATCGTAGATATAACTATCATCACACAATTACGATATCTAAGAACATAGCTAACCCATCCTGATAGAAAACAAACCTCACAGTAGTGTGATGAACAAAATTATGGCTATATCTGTAACCGCATTTCAGGTTCATATAGTAGAGAAATCTAGTTATCTTAACTTGGTAGCAAACAAGTATACCGACTAGAAATGAAGTTAGACCATCTGATTTTGTATTTGGACTGGCTACCTACCACTACCAAATTATTCTAAAGGTTAACTTGTTCGGCAGGAAAATTCCTAGGATCTAGTAAATTGAATTCCTTTAAAAAGGCTTCGGCTTCTTCTTGTGACCCCATATAGGTTTTAGCTTCACCTTTTCGCATCTTATCTAGTTTCTTGACCGCTTCTTTAAACTTCTCAGTATCCATTACTAGTCCATAGTAATCCCTTACCCTTTCTAGCGTCGTTTCGTAGTGTCTCTTGTCACCTGATGCCGTAGCATCAGATATTATTGCAACATCGTAGCCTGCGTTAAATCCTTCCCTTAATGAAGTCTCTACACAAATAGAAGTATCAATTCCAGTAAATACTAACAAGTTAATGCCTTGACTCTGAAGCATAATCCGGAAATCTGTATCTTGGAAAGCAGAATCCCTTCGTTTGAGAATTACAGGATCTTTCTCTTTCGGTTTTAGTTCATCGATTGTTACTCCATCCCAAGTACCTCTAACACAGATCGGTACTTTCAACCTCTCCTGTCTTGATTTTGGTAAGATATTGTGGACGTTGGTAAGAATATCGATGCCACTATCCTCCTTCACTGCCTCGGTGTAAAAGACAGGAATACCCATACTCCTGCAGAATTCTATTAAATCTTTAATTTTTGGAATTACTTCTCTATACATGGTTGTGTTATATCCTATTTTATCATAAGATCCACCTTTCGCCACGAAACCATTTTGCATATCTATAACAACTAAGGCAGGAACAAGTGTACGACCATTAGGCAAAGTGACTTTAAACAATTTCCATACTGAGTACTGTTCTGCTTAAAGATAAACTTTTAGTTATGGACATGCTGTGGTAAGGCTGATTCTTGTTCTTGTTCAGCATGTGCATAGTGTACATGAAATATTCATATGTTGTCAGCACCTTCTGTCTAGATTATAATCAATGAGACAATATTTTTCATACTGCGTAACGCTTTATTCACTATTTATTTTATTTTGTACGTACACTATAACAGGTATAGCATAAAACGTTATTGTTATATCGACCTTGACAGGATACTACTTGACTTGCACAGGCTTGCGTGTCTATATAGATTGGCAGCTACGATATTTAGAAATTTCGATTATGCTAGTTCAATCCAAATCTTGGACATTAATGTGTTCCATGTACTTAGTAATAGACACATGCCTATACTAACCTTCCTTCCTTCATAGGTAAGAAATATCGGGCCCCCTGCAATGAACCTAACATATTCATAGGTTGTTGATGTGACTGGTACTGCTCATTCTGTTTGTCAAATAAACGATTAAAAAGTCTAGGAGATATTCCTCTTTGCAGAATTAATATTATATTTGATCATACAATCTGGATTGAAGTTCAATCGTCTTAGCTGCTGCATCTGTCAAGCCAATTCCTGATTATATCAGACGCCTGAGTATTGATGGTGACCGAAGCAATGTAATGATCCTATCCCATATAACGTCAGGTATATAGTAGGAGAACTCAACTCAACTCCCATGTACTCTGATAACAATATCCATCTCAAAAGAAAGTGCAGTACAGCTTAGCTATATCGATTAAGACAGTTTGCTATAACTCAATTAAAACCAACTACTTTTTGGATAGGTTCTAAGGTAAATCTTGATGATTTATCTATAAAAAAAAGATGGCTAGATCTCTTGCCTTTCTATCTACCGTGTTCTAGAGTATTAGCAGTTGCCGTAGTTGGATTATATGTTCTTCTCTTATGACCAGATATAGCATATGCAACACTTTGTATCCCTATTATTAGTAGGCTAATACCTAATATTAGCGTCAAAAGAAATACACCAAATGTTGGGTATGCAAATACGGTAAAAGATACTGCCACAGACAAAACACCTACACCTACAAGAAAGCCCTTTGACCATTTTGAAATATTCTTATCCGAGATGCCATGAATAATTCTAGCAATTCCTATGAAAAGCAGACCAAGAGCCAACAAAGTAACTAAAACGCCTGTTGTAAACAGAGGAAATGCTAAAACTGCAATTCCTAGTAGAGCAGCTAAAGCACCTAGACCAATATTTCCATATCTAGATGACTTGGGTTGTTTTTCTGATCGTGTAAATCCTGTAACTAACCTCTCAATTCCAACAACTAGTAATGCAATAGAGAGCAGAATAGTTATAGTTGCAATACCAACTCTAGGACTCGAGATAACTGCAAGCGATAGCGCTATGGCAATAGCTCCAAGTACAATTTGTGAGATTCGAATACTTTTAGTAGATTTCATCGTGGTTTCAGTTTTCAAAGTTATTCATATGCAAAAATTAGTGCAACTCCTTGATTATTAACATCATAGATGTATACGTGACTGTTGTAGTTAAACATTCCTAATTATTGGTATCATGACTCCGGTTTAACCTCCTGATTCTAACATAGAGCAGCAAGGAAAAATAGAAGCCTACAACAAGATAGTAAAGAGTGAATTTCTAGCATTAGAAGATGACATACCAAACATAGATGATAGTAAACTAAGGTATTACGTGTTTGTTAAAGCATATAATGAAGCAAGAGAGCATGGAGGAATCAATGGCCTCACCCCATCAGAGATGTTTCTACAAAGGTTAATTACATCCACCATTCATACCAAGAATAAGCAGCAAAGTGTAACCCATGCAGGTAATTAGAAATGTAGCCTATCTGTGTAATTGCAACAACTAATATCCATAAAAATTCGTTCACGTTTAATTAGCGACACATTGTAATCATACCCATGATTTGTTTAGCGGCATAATCTAACAACTGGGATGCTTAAATAATAAGGCTACAAGCTATCATCTATGATATCGTCCTTCCTGTTAATCACGACATCATAATCATAAAGAACACATTTTTGTTCAGCTGCATGAAGATTTATTAAATAGAGTTTGAGTTTTGATATGCTCCTCTAATTCTCTAACTAGTTGCCAATAATATCTATGAGCAAGGTAAAGCCTCTCTTAATGGTGTACTAGCCAATTATCAACGATCCCAGAAAATCTCAAGCTATTATTAGTGCCATCATGTAATGAAGGCCGATTTTTCTCACTCTGCATATGCTGTCAATTCATTCTTCTACGGCCAAATTACGGTTTCTGCACTTCATAATTTATAGGAGTAATGTAGATAGCTAGAACAAAATCTGAAATAATGTGAAATAGGCCCACATTCATAGAGCTAAAGAGACCTTTATTCCAGACGATCAACTTGATCAAGTGGTCAAGGTCATCATAGAGATCACTAGGAGAGGTAAACCTAAAGACGACATAATCACTGTATTAAATTTAGAACAAGTGATCAGTATCTCGACTCAAGAAGAAGGAGAGATGCTTTGCGTGCAAGTTGATTTCATAATCGCCAGTGATCATTTAGAGTCTAACAAGATAAGGATTGCCTTAAATCAATATGCTAACTTAAGGCTTTAAGCAGTTGTTAAAGATTATTTAATAGACTTTAATTCAGCAGACTTTGTCTAGACGATAAGTGGTAATTGGACTTAATCTCCATCTTCACTGTTGATGAGAGTAGGTATCATAATTTAGTTTTTATGACAAATCTCTTAAATAGCATCAGCACACGACTTAAAGTCCACTTTTTGTATTAGAACATTATTCTTATTTAACGACTGTCTTCTGGAATTTCTCGCCGAAAGTAAATAAAACATAGCATAAGTACATCCTAGTCTACGCTTGGCGTATAATTTTAATAATGAAATGCGAGAAAAGAAACCTTGTACGTTTCATCATTTTTAAATAGTCATTGTAATATCAACATAATATATGACCGGTCAGGTAGAAAATTCAACACAGGAGATACAGACAAAATATAATGAATTTCAGAAAGCCTGTAAGACTATACTTCCTAAAATCGATCGAAAGCTAATTGAAGAATTTCTTTATCGTCAACAGGATGACCCTAACACTAAACCAAAGTTTTCTATCGAAATCACCACAAAAGAGGGATTGGATATCCAAAAAATAAAAGATTTAGTGTGGAGCAAAATTGGGGAGATCCCGGATATAGATAATCATGGAACATACTATAGAATTGAGCACGCATTAACACTTGAAGCGCTAAAGGAGTTATCTGACTATGAGTTTGTTTTGAGCGTTAAAGGATCATATACAGGACCATATTATTTCTAGCTCATCAGATCTATGCCTGATTAATACTGGAATGGAAAGTTGCTAGTCTAAGCCATCACAATCCACTTCGACCTTCTGAAGTCTCAGAGCAGGAATGGACATCGGACATTTTTCCAATAATTAGTAAGGCAATATATAGAGTAACACAACTGACGCTTTCTGATACGACGATCACATTTAGGTTTTTATTGGTTGTGTAGCTAGCTAAAAAAGCGCTTCAAATGTACCACGTAATAATTCAAGGTAGTGATCCGCCTTGTATCAGGATCTTCTTCTTAGTTCCTAATTTTAGTATCTAGAAGGCAAAAAGTTTGCTCTTTACTTTTTAAGTCATATAGAGAAAATCTAAAGAGACAGATCCTGTAATTCTTAAACGAAGGGATTCTACTTTCCTAGTGTGATGTATCTGCTGTGACTAGCGAGGCAAAAGCACCAAATATCGCCATATATAGCAAGAGTCCATAATAGCTGGTTTTCAAGGTTGAACTTTCTTCAGTACTTCTCAACTTGATCTACTCTTCTTTGTTACTCTCATGTCAATCCTTGGCTCTCAATGTCGAATTGGTCTGACTTGTCCTCTTGTTTGGATGTGGGCTTATGATTGCATATATCGTTTACTCGTAACTAAATAACACTGATAAACGTACTGTTAGTCGCCTAAATAGAGAATTAATAGAAAATCTAATATTGGATGATACATATCTTTGCTATGGTGTAATAGGATAACAGATAACAGATATGGCGTCTATCGGAAAACCTGGATGCCAATATTCGTATTAACTATAATCATTATCTTCGTTATACTCTTCTCAATACCAACTGTTTATGCCAATATCGTTATCACTGTTTACCCTACGAAACTCCATCTTTCTGATGCACAAAAGTCGATATCCCCATATGGAATCAATATGGGTAGGATCATACTATATAGCATAGTAATCGCAATCGTAATTGTTACCAGACTCAAATGGACTAAACATGGTAGAATAATAACAAATAGGAAAATTATGATCGAGTCTATTTTCTACTTAGCATTAGGTTCTATTGTTATCATCGAATCAATTTATAATGGAGGAGTTCCAATATTTTTTCTTATTCCTTATCTGATTATATTTTTTGGTTTCCAGCATTATGCATATCTACGTTCAAACCGCCTCATATCATTTTGGAAGGGATCAAAGCCTGGTTCTATATATGTAAAGGGTGGAACACATATTCATCTTGTCTATGCGATAGGAACAACATCGCGTATTATAATATCCATATTGTTTATTGGGAGTCTATTTACACCAAGTCGGAAAGGAATAATTTACGTTGATAATACAACGGCAGTACTTGCAGCCATTGCCTTTGATTTGCTATTGATGATTTCCCTAGGTTTGCTAATAGGAATTAATAGAAGAATACTTATTAGATACAATTTAATTAACACAGGAAGAGAGAAGATCTCGGAAAAGTAAAATATGATTTCTTTTTTAATCCACATATTATTTATGAGAAATATTCGCACGACATCGGAGATTTGGTTCTGCTTAGTTGTTTTGTTATTTTGCATTGATGTCAAATTTATAAACTCCACAGACACTACCAAAATGCTACAGATTTATAAATAGAGTCTTGAACCAGAGCTTCTAAATAACAACCACTTCCGAAATTATTTATCTACAAATAATTCTACTGAGAACCAACTATCCTCAAAGTTGTTATCTGACGCATATAGCCATGGGATTGAGCGATTTAAGAAGCTCAGAGCCTCCATATCGTTTACAATTGTGCCATGAGTCCATACTTTTTAGGTAGATTGTTATTTAATTCATTTTCTCTCCCCCTGAGTTGGTATCTTCACATTACCTTGCGAAGGCTATGATCATTACCACCAAATCATTGTTAAACATCAATCAATCATGATTTCGGACAAGGATCATATGATCAAATTTTCCGGATCTAGTCCAATTCAGCTATTCCATCTCATGTTTACATACAACATCCTTTATGTAGTGAGTCGATGAAAATAAGTCATAATGCAAAATGCTTCCGGAGTAACTTTTGTCATAAAAGAGATGATAAAGCACCTTGCTAACTTGCTATTTGTCAATGGTCTATTCATATTCTTTGTTCGCAAAAGAACAAAATCAAGAACA
>Ga0075424_100007950_pt1 | contig 10327 bp, 6 predicted proteins | sample SoiMethybrSBSTD3_FD_75301 | JGI IMG/M metagenome (GOLD analysis project Ga0075424, IMG submission 75301) | Bulk soil microbial communities from a Populus tree surrounding site in Tennessee, USA - Soil MetaG P. TD hybrid SBSTD3 | ecosystem: Environmental > Terrestrial > Soil > Tree plantation...
TATCAGGCGCAGCTGCAGGCGTACCGATCGGCGTACGGCGGCAACATGAGCGAGCAGCTCCTGAAGCAGCTCGGCATCGATCAGCAGATCCTGCAGCAGATGGTCGACGAGCGCGCCGCGCTCGCTGAAGCCGATCGTCTGGGCATCTCGGCGAGCGACGAGGAAGTGCGGCAGCGCATCTTCGCGATGCCGGCGTTTCAGGAGAACGGCGGCTTCATCGGCGAGCAGCGGTACGAACAGCTGCTGCGCATGCAGCGTCCGCCGATGACGCCGGCGGAATTCGAAGACACCGTCCGCCACGGCCTCATCGTCGAGAAACTTCGCTCGGCGATCACCGACTGGCTGTCGATCGACGACAAGGAGCTCGAGCAGGAGTACCGCCGCCGCAACGACAAGGTGAAGCTCGCGGTCGTGTCGTTCACCGCCGACAGCTTCCGGCCGCAGGTGAACGCGACCGACGCCGAAGTGGCGTCGTACTTCGAGTCGCACAAGAACGATTTCAAGATCCCCGAGAAGCGCAAGATCCGTTACATGCTCATCGACGTCGACGCGCTCCGCGCGAAGATCACCATTCCGCCCTCCGACGTCGAGCGCGCGTACAACAACAGCATGGAGCAGTACACGACGCCCGAGCAGGTGCGCGCGAGCCACATTCTGCTGAAGACCGAGGGGAAGAACGACGCCGACGTGAAGGCGAAGGCCGAAGACGTGTTGAAGCAGGCGCGGAGCGGCGCGGACTTCGCGGAGCTCGCGAAGAAGTACTCCGAGGACGAGGCGAGCGCGAAGAACGGCGGCGACCTGGATTACTTCGGCAAGGGGCGCATGGTGCCCGAGTTCGATCAGGTCGTGTTCGGCATGCAGCCCGGACAGATCAGCGATCTCGTGAAGACGCAGTACGGCTATCACATCATCAAGCTGGTCGACAAGAAAGTCGCGACGACGCGCACGCTCGCGGAGGTGCGCCAGCAGATCACCGATCAGCTCGCGTACGAGCGCGCGCAGGCCCAGGCCTCCGATCTCGCGCAGAATCTCGAGAAGCAGATCAACAAGCCGGGGGATCTCGATCGGGCCGCGAAGGCGAACGGCCTCACGGTGCAGGAATCCGGCTTCTTCGCGCGGGACGAACCGATCCTCGGCCTCGGTCCGGCGCCCGAGGTGACCAACCACGCGTTCGACATGAAGCAGGGCGGAGTGTCGGGCGCGCTGCGCGCGTCACGCGGGTTCGTGTTCGAGTCGCTCGTCGCGAAACAGGATCCGTACATCCCGAAGCTCGAAGAGGTGAAGGAGCGGGTGCGCGACGAGGTCGTGAAGGACAAGGCGCGCGAGGCGAGCAAGCAGAAGGCCGCCGAGGTCGCGGCGAAGCTGAAGTCGGCGCCTGATTTCGAGAAGGCCGCGAAGGCTGCCGGCGTCGAGGCGAAAACGACCGATCTCGTGTCGCGCGACACGCCGATCCCGGATCTCGGCGCCGCGCCCGCGGTCGAAGATGCGGCGTTCCGCCTTCCGGTCGGCAGCGTCAGCGATCCGATCGCGACCGACAACGGCACGGCGGTCGTGAAAGTACTCGAGAAGAAGGAAGTGACGCCCGACGAGTGGAAGAGCGCGAAGGACCGCTTCCGCGAAGACCTGCTCACCGATCGGCGCAACCGCTTCTTCGGCGCCTACATGGTGAAGGCGAAGCAGAAGATGCGGATCGAAACCAACCACGAATCGCTGCAGCGGGCGATCGGGTAGACGCCAAGGACACAAAGGGTACAAAGGACACAAAGGATTTACCAAGGTCATTGGGATCCTCTGCGCGCTTTGTGTCCTTTGTGACCTTTGTGTCCTTTGTGCGTTCGTGCGGGCGCGGTTAGCGCACGAACGTGAAGGGCATCATGGCCAGCGGTTCGCCTCGCCGGAACAATCCGAGCGGGCCGCGTACGCCGCGCAGGACTTCCACTTCTCTTTTCGACAGGTTCGCGTTCAGCCAGCCGGCGACCGCCGCTGAATCGGCGGAGCCGCTCAACTGCTCGGTGACGAGCTCGTAGAAGCTTTTCCGCGGCGGGTACACCACCAGCTCGATGCTGCTGTCGGCGGGAATCTTCGCGCGCTGCTTGGCGACGGCAATGGCCGCGTCGAGTCCGCCGAGCTGATCGACGAGGCCGTTCTGTTTGGCCTGCCGTCCGGTCCACACGCGTCCCTGCGCGATCGCGTCGATCTTTTCAGGCGTGCTGTGCCGCGACTCGGCGACCTTCTCGACGAACTGATCGTAGAAAGCCTGCAGCTGCTCTTTCAGCTTCTCCAGTTCCTCGGCGTTGTACGGGCGCGCCGGCGAATTGATCTCGGCGTGCTTCCCGACGCTCGTCGAGTCGATCCGCGCGCCGAGCTTCTCGTACACGCCGCCGGTGACCACCTTGCCTCCGAAGATCCCGATCGATCCCGTCAGCGTCGAGGGCTGCGCGAGGATGACCTGCGCAGGCATCGCGACGTAGTAGCCGCCCGACGCGGCGAGATCGGACATCGACGCAACCAGCGGACGATCCGCGCGCTCGCGCCTGGTCAGCATCAGCTCGCGCCAGATCGCGTCTGACGCCGCGGCCGATCCGCCGGGACTGTCGATGCGCAGCACGATCGCGCGGACCGAGCTGTCGCGCCGCGCCTGCTTGATGTAGTCGATGAGCGTGTCGGAGCCGGCGACGCCGCCGTTGAGCGGATCGAAGCCGCTCTTCCCGCTCGTGATCGCGCCGGCTGCGTAGATGACTGCAATGCGCGGACCCTTCGTGAGGCTCGCCGCGGACACGGTGACGCGCGCGTAGTCCTCGCCGTCGACGAGCGCGCCGCGCTGCGCGCCGCGCAGCGTCTCCTCCACCTGATCCTGGTACGCCACGTCGTCGATCAGCCCCGCGTGCAGCGCGTCCTCGGGCATGAACGGACCGTCGTCGAGCACGCGCCGGATGTCCGCTTCGTTCTTCTTGCGGCCGTCGGCAATGCCGCGCACGAGCTGCTCGTACATGTCGAGGTTCAGCGACTCGTCCATCTCCTTGTGCGCCGGAGTGAATCCTTTTTCGGTGAACGTGTTCGTCGCCGTCTTGTAGTCGCCGATGTGGTGAAGGTCGGGCACGGCGCCGATCTTGTCGAGCGTCCCGCGCAGAAAGAGCTCGTAGCTCGCGACGCCGGTGAGATCGAGCGGGCTCGACGGCATCAGATAGATTCGATCCGCCGCCGTCGCGAGGTAGTACTCGCGATCGCCGCCGTATTCGAGATACGCGTAGATCGGCTTGCCCGACTTCCTGTAGTCGAGCACCGCGTCGCGGATTTCCTGGACCTTCGCCCAGAACGGCGACTCGAATCCGGTCGGTTTCAGCAGAACGGCATGAATGCGCGAATCGACCTTCGCCTTGCGCAGGCTGTCAACGATCGTCCGGACGGTGGGAGCTTTGACGCCGCGAACGTAGCTGACGACGTCGGTCGGCGCGATCTCGGCGAGATCGCCGCCGACCTTCAGCACGAGCGTCGAGTTGCCCGCCACGGGCGGCTCGCGCCCGACCAGCAGATACAGCAGCGCGAACCCGAGGAACGAAATGAACACGGCAACGCCGAGCACGGTGAAGATGATCGCCACGCCACGTCTGGCCATAAGCCCTCACGTTCAACCGCGGAGCGGTTGCTTTTTGAGTATAGTCCTGCAAATGGAGACGCTTCTCCTCGACGTTCGGTACGCCCTCGCGATGATGCGCCGCAACCTGACGTTCACCGCGGCCGGGCTGCTGACGTTCGCGCTCGGGATCGGCGCGATCACCGCCGTGTACTCGATCGTCTACGGAGTGCTGTTGCGTCCTCTTCCGTACCCCGATGCCGAGCGTCTCGTGCGGCTGTCGGAAGAGCACCCGGGCGCGGTATCGCCGCTGCGCAGCCCGATGCTCAGCAATCTCACCCTGTACGCGTGGAGCGATCACGCGCGCACGATCGAGCAGATCGCCGGATACACGCCACGGCAGTACACCATTTCGCTTCCCGGCGGCGCCGAGCGCATCGACGGCGCCGCGGTGACGCCTGCGTTGTGGCCGCTCATCGGCGAGCGGCCGTTGCTCGGTCGCTTTTTTCGAGACGAGGATGCGATCGCAGGCGCCGACGCGGTCGTCGTGCTCAGCGAGCGCGCGTGGCGCGAGCGCTTCAGCAGCGATCCGTCGATCGTTGGACGAGGCGTCGACATCGACGGCACGCCGCACGCGATCATCGGCGTCGCGCGCGCCGGTTTCTCCTTTCCTGCACACGACACGCAGCTGTGGCTGCCGCTCGTCGTACGCCGCCCTCCGCCCGACGCGGTCGCCGGCCGGGCGGGGCCGATGAGCGTGATGTTCGCGATCGCGCGTCTGCGCCCCGGCGTCAGCGTCGAGCAGGCCGCGGCCGAAGGCACCGCCGCGGCGCGCACGACCGTTCGTCCGATGGCGGCGAACCTGCTGTTCGGCGTCGGCGGCCCGCCGGTCGTCCACGTGCGCGGGATGGTGGACGAGATGACGTCGACCATCCGCCCGGCGCTGCTCGTCGTCGCTGCGGCGGTCGTGTGCGTGCTGCTCATCGCGTGCGCGAACGTCGCGAACCTGTTTCTCTCGCGCGGCGTCGCCCGCCAGCGCGAGCTCGCAATCCGCGGCGCGATCGGCGCGAGCCGCTTGCGCCTCGCGCGGCAGCTGCTGACCGAGAGCCTCGTGCTGTCGATCGGCGGCGGTCTTCTCGGTCTGTCGCTCGCGTGGGCGCTCGTCCGCATGATGCGGTCGGTGGCCGCCGCCGATTTTCCGCGAATCACGGAAGTGACGATCGATGCGCGCGTCATCGCGTTCACCGCGCTGGCGACGCTCGTCACGGCGGTGCTCTCGGGCGTCGCGCCGGCGTTGCGCGGCGCCGGCTTCGATCTCGCCGAGTCGCTGCACGGCGGCGACGGCGCGAGCGCCGGCGGATTTCGAGGCGCGCGCGCCACACGGCTGCGCAACGTGCTGCTCGCGGCCGAGGCGGCGTTCGCGGTCATGCTGCTCGTCGCGGCGATGCTCTTCGCGCGCAGCTTCGTGCGTCTGATTCGCGTCGATTCCGGCTACACGCCCGCGCACGTTCTCACGGCGCAGATCTTCGTCCCCGGCGGCGACCGCGACGAGCAGGCCGGATCGATGAACCGTCTCGTCGCCGCGCTGCTGGATCGCGTGAGGGCGCTGCCCGATGTTCACGCAGCCGGCGCTGCCAACATGATGCCGCTCGACGGGGCGACAGCGATCGCCGGCTTTCCTGCGCCGTGGCAACCGCCCGGCGCCGCGCGCACGACGGCCCGCGCGCTCGCGTACATCGTGATGCCAGGGTACGCAGAAGCCGTCGGCCTGCGGCTTCGCGCCGGACGGTTGTTTCGCGACACGGATTTGCACGGCGCAATCACGCCGTGGATCGTCAACGAGGAGTTCGCGCGCCTTTACCTGCCGCCGAATGCGATCGGCTATCAGTTCGTGTATCCCGCGACGAAGGACACATCCGAGCGGCGCAACGAAATCGTCGGCGTCGTGGCCAACGTGCTGAAGAACGGCAACGACACGCCGCCCCAGGCGGAACATTACGTGCTGCCGCGCGGGCCGGCGCGGTTCTACGGCCGCTTCGAACTCGCGATTCGTACGCGCGACGATCCCGCCGCCGCGGCGCCGCTCGTCAGGGCCGCCGTGAGAGAGCTGGCGCCGAATGCCGCCGTCGAACTGCTGCCGCTGTCCGATCGCTTCGCGGAGTCGGTGGCGCAGCCGCGCTTCGCGATGACGGTGCTCGCCGGCTTTGCGGCGCTTGCGCTGGCGCTCGCGTGCGTCGGTCTTTACGGAGTTCTGTCGTACAGCGTGTCGCAGCGGCGACGCGAGCTGGGCGTTCGGGCGGCGCTCGGCGCTGCGCGCGTCGATCTCGTGGCGCTCGTCGTCCGCGAAGGCCTCGGCGTAACCGTCGTCGGACTCGGCATTGGCCTGCTCGGCGCAGCCCTGGTCACGCGATTCATGCAGAGCGTTCTGTTCGGCGTGACGCCGCTCGACGCCGCGTCGTTTGCGTCGGCGCCCGCGCTGCTCGTTCCGGTCGCGCTGGCGGCGTGTCTCCTGCCGGCGCGCCGCGCGGCCGCCGTCGATCCAGCCGAAGCGTTGCGGCGCGAGTAGGTACGACGGTTGCTCGCAGGCCCCGATATGCCGACCACACGATGCTCGATCGCCTTTGCAGTTCTCTTTTTCTCCTGCCGTTTTGCCGACGCGCAGACCGCGGCTGCCGCCGCGCCCAAAGAGCCGCCGCCGCTCTGGGACATACAGGTTGGCGCATCGTTCGTGAGCACCAGCGGCAATTCCGATACCGCAACGACCGGCGCCGATTTCGCGGCGAACCGGCGCGGCCTTGTCTGGGTGATCGAATCGACCGCCACCGCGGTGAAGACGCGGAGCAACGACGAGACGACCGCCGAACGCTACATCGCGGCGATCCGCGGCAAGCGGAAGCTGACGCCCCTCATCGGACTGTCCGTCGGTGAGCGGGCCGAGCGCGATCGGTTCTCCGGCATCGATTTCCGCTCGATTCTCGACGGCGGCTTGAGCTGGGCGCTCGTGCGTCGAACCGACTGGACGCTCGACGGCGTGACGTCGCTCGCGTGGAATCACGAGTCGCGGACGACCGGCGAGGATATCAATGATCCCATCGGCGTATTCCAGTTGCTGAGCCGAATCCCGTTCGGCGGCGCGGGCGACACCACGCAGCGCTTCACGTACTACCCCGACTTCAAGATGACATCCGCGTACCGGACCGAAGCCGAAGTGACGGCGCAGGCCGCAATGGCGAGTCACCTCGCGCTCAAATTCGGGTACCTGTACCGCTTCTCGAACGCGCCGGTAGCCGGATTCAAGAAATCCGACAACACGACGACGGCATCCGTCGTCTTGAGGTGGAAGGCGACGACGCCCGCTCCCGCACCGTAACCAAGATCTGCGTACTTCGCATCAGAGCTCACGGCAAAACCGCAACGAGTACTGGTGTCGCATCAGCGAAATCGCCGAATTGCTCGTGAGTCGCGACTGAGCATTGCGGCATCGTCTTCGCAACATCGACGATGCTATGATTCGCGCTCCTCGTAAAAGCATGACCATCCGCCAGCTGAAAGGTGCATCTCGATCGGCGACTGAATCACATCGAGCGAACGAAAGCCGACAAGGCCGACTTGCGCCGGCTCGTAACCAAACGGTTCGCCCGGCGCTTCGCGACCAAGGAGGATCTGAAACGCTTTGCGACCAAAGACGATCTGAAACAGTTCGCGACCAAGGAGGATCTCGAGCGGTATGCGACCAGGCACGAACTGGCGCGCCACTTCGAGAGTGTGAACGCGAGGCTCGACGCAGTTATCAACTCCATCGGGGAAGAAATCCGAACCCATTCACTCGTCCTCGATGAGCACGAGGCTCGGTTGCGCGATCTGGAGCTCACATCGGCGCGGTAGACGCGTCATGAGGATCAAGAAGATCAGTGGCCGTGGAGCGCAGACGAGCCGCGCGGCTGGCGAATGCCGCCCTTCGGCGCGGCTGACGCGGGTCGACCTCCGGCGGTCCATCGCGTATACTCGGTGTTCGACTTCACGAGCGATTTCTCACCACTTGCGGAAGTGGCGGAACGGCAGACGCGCTAGCCTCAGGAGCTAGTTGGAGCAATCCAGTGGGGGTTCAAATCCCCCCTTCCGCACCAGACTTCAAAAGGGCCGCGAAAGCGGCCCTTTTTTTGTCGCTGAGCGCGCTCGCGCTAATAACTCGCTAATAACAGCCGGACGTGCGGCCGGATATCGAGTGCATTTTCACGTCGCCGTCGGACGCGGTAGTCTGTGGCCGTCATGTCATCAATGCGTGAGCGTGACGAGCAGGCGCGCAGAGAGATCGAGCGTCGTCGCGTCGATAAGACGTATGAGTACGAAGTTTGCGCAGGGACATGCTTACCTTTTCTCCTCAGTCCTCCATGATGAACGCAGCGGCCTCCGCTCAGCTTCGGCACGATCGCGAAGGACGGCGAGCAGGTCCGGTCGGTCGCTGGTTCGCCCGCTTCAAACGCTCGTCATCTCATCGATGTCACTCAATGTGTCCGTGAAGGACGTCACCGCGCGCTGCAGCTCCTTCAAGTGTTCACGCACCGCCTCCTTCGGCGGGCGTTTACTCGTCGTCGTTTGGCCGGGACCGAGCACGCCCCGCAGCCGTTGCACCTCGCGCTGGTATTCACGGACGTGCCGTAGCATGGCTTCGACGTGCGAGAGCAGGTCGAAGCCGTGAACCTCCAGAACGTCACACTCATGCTCAGCCGGTGGCGACTTCTTCGGCTTGCTGATCGTCATACGTCCTCCGGACCTTCGACCGAAGTTGTTTCTTGTCTCTTGGACTACGCGCCGCTCGGGCGTCGGCGATGGAGCGCGGAATGCTGCGCCACAGTCCACTCGTGGCCGCAGGCGTCACACTCAAAGCGGTCGGCATTCTGGGCTGTCATCGCGTGCGGCAAGCCGCTGCGCTGCTTGCACGCGGGGCACACTACCCATGTCGGCCGTTTGTCATCACTCGGCTCGTTGCGTTGAGTGCCTGTCAATGCGCCGGGTCCGTTGGCGCCTCGTCGCTGAGGCTTGGCGGGCATGCGTCGAGTCTAGGGCTTCGGCAACTGCTTCTTCAACATATCGACTTCTGCTTGGAGCTGCGCCACCCGCGTGGTTTGAACGTCCAAGTCATGGCGGTTGTGCTGCGTCTCCTCGCGTAGCATGTCGAGCAGCGCGCGCAGTCGCCTGTTCTTGCGGCGTTCATTGGTGAGCGCGGCCTTAAGCGTGACAACCGAGCTGGCCCTTGGCACAAAGACCTGCCTTGGTGGAGAACCGGGATGGGGGGTGAGGGGAAGGATACGCGGACCGGAAAGAGCGGTCAAACGAATCCCTTGGTTGAATCCCTTGGTTGCCCACATCGCCCGCGTCGGACGGCGGGTCTGCTCCGTCAAAGTCATTTTCCTCGCGCAGGACGCCGTGCGACCGCATCGCCTCGCGCTTCACATTCGCCTGCCGCTCGGCGTCACGAACGATGAACTCATCGAGATCACGCCGATCGATGCCGACACATGCCGCGTCACGTTCAACTGAGCGTTCGGCTTCCCGCCAAGGCGGCGGGGCTGGTTCGTCCAAGCGCCGCTCGGCCAACTGTTCGTCTCCGGCCCGTCCAACGCATTGTCGCGCCTGAAGCGTGCCGCCGAACGCGCGCGACGCTGAAGCCGCGCATCATTGTGCTGTTGTGCGAGCGGCAGTTGATCGCGGTGATGGCGGACGCTTCGAAGGATGCGGCGATGACGAGTACCCGGCAACGCGTCGCGCGATCTCGATGAGAGCGACGCTGAACCGGCGACACACGAACGCGTCGCGCGATGCTTGATCGCGCAAGTTGTTTCGCAAGCCGTTTGATTCTGAAAGCTTCAACATACCTCTAACCGTGCAGCAGACGCGGCGCGCATGGTCCTCGTACTGCGCACAGCCGGTCGAGATGAGCTCACTCTTCGCGAACACTCCGTTGAATTTCGGCAACGGCCACCGGCCGAATGCCGCGTCGACGTAGCTGCACGGCGCCTTCGTGCCGTGAGCACGACATGATGCGACCGCTCGTTGTGATGTGACGCCGTACGGCCGAGCAGGCGTCGTGACGCCACGCGGCATTCTTACTGCTTTCTTTACGCGAGGCACGGGGGCGGGGACCTTTCGATGCTGATCTTTGAGAAAAGAATTTCCGGGACTGCAGCGGTTTGTGCACCGGCTGCACCCCTTGCCGTCCTCATCTGCCTGGACGACATTCACGGCGCTTACGGCGTCCGGCCCGCCTGTGCGCGCGATGCGCACGCTCTTGTGTGACTACGGGCATCTCCGGTCGACGCAGAGCTCTCGCAGGCGTCTCGCAGGCCTTTGGATGTCGGGACGTGACTTTCAACAATTCATCAGCGGTCACTCCGCACGCCGCTACTGCATCTGATCCCGAAGTGCAGTTGCGTTGGCGCTCCTTCCGCTCGTGGTGAGCTTGTCGGACCACGAGCAGTCGGCTCGTCCTTCCGCCTTCGCTGAAGCTACGGCGGACCGCCGTAGCGCGAAGCGCGAAGGCTGGTCGACCAAGCTCAGGACGAGCGGGACGCCGATTCACCTGCTCGCCGGGATTAGATCAGCGCGGAAGTGCTGAGCTCGGAATCAGAACGAAGCTTGCTAGAATGGGGCGCCGCTTCCCCTGAAAGATCACATGTTGAAAGAGCTCAGCCGTTTCGGCGCGCTCGCTCTGTTCGCCGCGGGCGTGAGCGTTGCGGTCGCGTGTGGCCACTC
>Ga0075424_100007951_pt1 | contig 10327 bp, 6 predicted proteins | sample SoiMethybrSBSTD3_FD_75301 | JGI IMG/M metagenome (GOLD analysis project Ga0075424, IMG submission 75301) | Bulk soil microbial communities from a Populus tree surrounding site in Tennessee, USA - Soil MetaG P. TD hybrid SBSTD3 | ecosystem: Environmental > Terrestrial > Soil > Tree plantation...
CGATGCATCTTCGACGAGTCCGCGCAGCTGCTGGACCGTGAACCCGCGCGGACCAGAGAACTGCTGCTGCGCCGCACGCATCACATCGTCGAGGCTGCGAGCGCCGCGCGAGCCGTGACGGATCAATGCGTCGAGCAGGAACGCGATGACGGCGCCCTTCGTGTAGTAGCTGATTGACGTGTTGGGCGTGTTCTCGTCGGGTCGATACAGCTTGATCCACGCGTCATAGGATGCCTGCGCAGCCGACTGCACGAGACGGCCAGGCGTGGTCTGCAGCGATTCAATCTTGTCGGACAGCGATTCGAGGAACTCTGCGAGTGTGGTCAACCCGGCGCGGTGGAGCATCAGGTGACCGTAGTACTCGGTGATGCCTTCGACCGCCCACAGGCTGCGCGTGTGGGCTTCGCGTTCGTAGTCGAATGGCCCGAGCTCGATCGGATGCAGCTGCTTGATGTTCCACACGTGAAAGAACTCGTGGCTCGCCAGCTCGAGCCAGGCGAGATAGGCCTTGCGCGTGCGTGTGGCCCACCGACTCGTCATCAGCACGGCGGAATTGCGATGCTCGAGACCGCCGCCGCTCTCGGTGATGAGGTTGATGAACACGTACTTGGAGTACGGCAGCTCGCCCCACATGCGGACGTGTTCGCGCACGATGGCTTCCACGTCTCTGATGGCGCGCGACCCGTCGAAGACGCCCGACTCTCCTTCGTTGACGAGAACGTGCGGCACCCCGTCCACATCGAACTCATACACGGTCGGGTTGCCGATCACGATCGGCGAATCGACCAGCACGTCGAAGTCGGGGGCGCGGTAGTGATGCGGCTCGTCGCCCGCAGGCAGACCGCTCGCCGATCGCGTCCAGTGGTTCGCCGGAACGATGGTGATCTCATGGGGCCGCCGGTCGCCATCGGCGAGCGTGAGGAACGTTGCCGCACCGTTCAGAAACGCAAAGCCGGCTTCGATCCAGTTGGTGCGCACCGACATCTCGCGTCCGTACACCCGATACGCGACGGTGACGGCAGGCGCGCCGCCGGTGGCAATCTTCCAGCGATTCTTCGCGCTCTTCTCGATCGACAGCTCGCGGCCGTCTGGGCTCGTCGCGGTGACGCTCTCGACGTGCCGCGCGTATTCACGAACGAGGTACGACCCGGGCGTCCAGACGGCCATCATCATTTCTACGGCCGTTTGCCCTGACGTGGGTACGACGGCGCTCACTTCGACGTAGTGGGTATGGGGCGCCGGAAAACTGAGGCTATAGCGAATCGCTTCCATCCACCCTATAGACTAATCCGACGTGTCTCATCGCATCGCCTCACGGATTCCGAACACGGCTCCCGCGCCGTCGATCGAGCGCGATCCGTCCATCGTCTCGTCGTTCCTGAGCGACGCGGCACACGTGCCGGGCGGATTCGCCAGCGGCGTGGCTTTCCCGCGCGACGAAGCCGAGGTTGCGGCGCTCGTGCGCGACGCCGAGCGCGTGCTTCCGGTTGGCGCGCAGTCGTCGCTCACCGGTGGCGCGACACCGCGCGGCGACGTCGTGCTCAGCACGCGCGCGCTGACATCGATCGGCCCGCCTACGGGCCGCGACGTCCGGGTCGGCGCCGGCGTGAGCCTTGCCGTGCTGCAGCGCACGCTGGCGGGGTCGGGGTTGTTCTACCCGCCCGTGCCCACGTTCGATGGCGCATTCGTCGGCGGCACGGTTTCCACCAACGCCGCCGGCGCGGCCACGTTCAAGTACGGGTCGACACGGAAGTGGGTGGCGGCGATGACAGTGGTGCTCGCGAACGGCGATGTCATCGATGTGAAGCGCGGCGATGTTACGGCGTCGCCTGACGGTACGTTCGAGATCGTCCATCCGTCCGGCGCGATAACGTGCGTCACCGTACCGACCTACACGATGCCCGCGGTTGCGAAACTCTCGGCCGGCTACTTCGCGCAACCGCACATGGATCTCGTCGATCTCTTTGTCGGCTCCGAGGGCACACTCGGCGTCATCGTCGAGGCCACGCTCAACGTGATTGCTCGTCCGCGCCGTGCGATCGCGCTGATTCGCTGCGACGACGATCGCCAGGCTCTCGCGCTGACTGGAGCCCTGCGCGACGAAGCCGCGGACGCGCGGCAGGGCCGTGGTCCGCTTGACGTGGCGGCGATCGAATACATGGACGGCCGCGCACTGCGTGCCGTGCCGGACGAGGCGTTCGCGCGCGCGCAGGTCGTGCGTCCCTCGCCGAGCTCGGTGATGTTGATGCTGCAAATCGAAGTGGGAATAAACGACGACGCCGCGTTGGGCCGTCTGGACGAAGTGCTGCGTGCCGTCGGCGTCGCTGACGATCCCGTGCTCGCCCCGCCCGACGACGATCGCGGTGCGCAGCGGCTCTTCGATCTGCGCGAAGCCGTGCCCGCGAGCGTGAACGCGATCGTCGCCGCCGCGAAGGCGCGATCGCATCCTGACATCGAGAAGACCGCCGGCGATCCGGTGGTGCCCTTCGCGCGCCTCCCTGAGGCGATCGCCCTGTATCGCGCCGCCTTCGAGAGCAGAGGTCTCGACTACGCGATCTGGGGACACGTGTCCGATGGCAACCTGCACACCAATCTGATCCCGACCTCGATGGACGATGTGCATCGTGGACGAGAGGCGATCGTCGAGATCGCGAGTGGCGCCGTCGGCATGGGCGGCGCGCCGCTGGCCGAGCACGGCGTGGGTCGAAGCGCGCTCAAGCAGCGGCTGCTGCGCGAGCTGTATGGAGACGAGGGGATCGATCAGATGCGCGCCGTCAAGCGGGCGCTCGATCCGACGTGGAAGCTTGCACCAGGGGTTCTGTTCCCACCGTGATCCACTGGCTCACGACACACAGAGGCACCGAGGCACAGAGGGCTTCAGTATCTGTCCTTGGCGTCTACCGCCAATTCGCCACGAGCCAGTCGCCTCCATAGCGCAGCGCTGTCTGCTTGGATGTTGTGAGGTCGACAAGCGTCATCGACGTTCCTCCATCATAGTAGGCAGAGATGATGACGGAACGCCCATCGGGCGACCAGACTACCGGTTTCCCCAAGATCTGGTCGCCCCGGAGTTTCTTGATGAGTGGAACGCTCTGGCCGCCGGTCGGCGCAACGGACAAGTAACGCTGTCGTCGATCATCCAGGTAAGCAATCCGGTCACCGCGCGGAGACCATGAGGGCTCGTGGCCCTCCGCCACCGTCACCGACTCTCCAGTCTCGACATCAACCACATTGAGATGGAACGCCGGGTTTTCACCGGTCCCATAAAAGGAGTCGTACGCGATTTTGTGCGCGTCCGGGGACCACGATGCCACTGAAGACATACCCGAGGCGATTGGTCTGGATTGCTGGGTCGCGATCAAAAGAATCGTTAACTCGCCTGCGTTGTCCACCGCCAACGCATCGCCCGCTGGCGACCAAGCAACGGACCGCGCGCCCGGGAAGCGTGCGATCTCGTGACAGCCACCGTTCCGCAAGTCGTAAATCCATACTGCTTGCTCGCGATCGTTGTCGGAAACACTCTGAATGAAGGCAATTCGAGTACGGTCGTGAGAAAGTGAGGGCGTCGCCCTTGAGGACTTGGGCTTCAGAAAGGTCTTCAATTCCGACGGAATATCAAAGACCTGTCCTGGGCTCAACACGGCCAAGCCACGAGTCTGATCACGCTCGGCATATACCAACAAGTGGGCACCTTCGTGCTTCGCGAAGAAGATCAAGTCGCCAAGATGACGCTTGACGTATCCGATCTCAGACGCAGCCGCCGTCGTGATGATGAATGCCGCAAACGCGACCGTCAGATTGGCCACTCTCATCGCTGGGACTCTAGCTCATTCTGTCCTCTGTGCCTCGGTGCCTCGGTGTGTCGTGGCAGAGACTCTCCGTCCCCCGTTTCCCCCGTGTGAGGGCGTTTATCACATCGGTTTTGCGGAGCGACGGTCCCGAACCGCGGTCGTGGCCATTCGTGCTTGGTCCGGCTCAAGCCGGACACTACGTCTACAGCGGTGCGGGAGCGTAGGTCCGTAGCAAAACCGTGGGCTGTGTATTGGCATAGACGTTGAGCGGCGGCGAACGCTGAGGTGCTCGGATCAAGATCGGTTTTGCGGAGCGACCTACGCTCCCGCACCGCGGTCGTGGCCATTCGTGCTTGGTCCGGCTCAAGCCGGACACTACGACTACAGAGCCCGGATCGAGACTACAGATCCAGGATTGACAATATTCTGGACTCCAGAATATAGTCCGCCTCCGTGGAATTCACTGGCGCGATCCGCGAAGCGAAGAAAGGCACCGCCGAGCTCGTGGTCCTCGCGTTCCTCGAAGACGAGCCGCGACACGGCTACGAGCTGACGCAGCTGATCGAAGCCCGATCCGGCGGCGCGTTGACGTTCAACTTCGCGTCCCTGTACGCCACGCTCTACAAACTGGAAGAGCGCAAGTGGATACAAGGCCGCTGGGTCGAGAAGGCAGGACAGCGCCGGCGACGCTACTACAGGATCACGTCTGAAGGCCGCGAGGTCCTCGCGGCACAACGCAAGGAGTGGCGACAGTTCTTCGAGCTGATTCGCGAACTCGCCGGAGTCGAGCATGCGTGATCGCGACCTGCGCGAATGGCGAACCCTGATCCACGAGCGCGCCGATCGCGAATGGCGCGAGCTGTCGCCAGACGTCGAGCACGAGCTCGCGTGTCATCTTGCCGACTTGCATGCCGCCGCGTTGACGCGCGGCGCGAGCCAGGCCGACGCGCGTCGTCTCGCGCTCGAGGCGTTGAACGCTGCCTCCTTCCTCGAGGTGTCGAAACGACCGCGGGCCCGGCACATGCCCACCGGATATGTCCAGGACATGCGGCTGGCCATACGCCAGCTGCGCGCGTCTCCGCTCGTATCGGCCGTCGCGATCCTCTCACTCGCGCTCGGCATCGGTGCCAACACCGCGATCTTCTCCATCGTCAACAGCCTGCTCCTGCGGCCGTTGCCCGTTCATGAACCGCAGCAGCTCGTCACGCTGACCAACGGCAGCTGGACCAATCCCATCTGGGAACAGATTCGCGACCGCCACGATCTCTTCGACAGCGCGTTCGCCTGGTCGGACACTCGATTCAATCTCGCATCCGGAGGCGAAACCGAATTCGTCGACGGCTTATGGTCGAGCGGCAGCCTGTTCGAGACGCTGGGCGTTCGCGCGATCCTTGGCCGCACATTCACCGCCGGCGACGATCGGCGCGGCGGCGGACCCGACGGGGCGGTCGCGGTGATCAGCTACGACTTCTGGCAGCGTCGGTTTGGCGGCGCATCCGACGTCGTCGGGCGGAGGCTCAACATCGAGCGTGCCCCGTTCACGGTGGTCGGCGTCACGCCGCCCGACTTCTTTGGTCCGGAGGTTGGACGCAAATTCGACGTGGCCATTCCGATCGGCACGGAACCGATCATCAAGGGGGCGGGGACTTGGCTCGACGAGCGCTCCACCTGGTGGCTCGCGATCATGGTGAGGCTGAGACCGGACCAGTCGATCGATGCGGCCAATGCGGCTCTTCGTGCCGCGCAGCCGGCGATTCGAGACGCGACTGCCCCTGGGTGGAACGGCTACATCAGCGAGCCGTTCACGCTTGCGCCAGCGATCACCAGCAAATCGGCGCTTCGTCGTCATTATGAGCGTCCGCTCATCGTCGTTCTCACGATCGCGGCGCTCGTCCTCTTGATTGCCTGCGCCAACATCGCGAACCTGCTGCTGGCGCGCGCCACCGCGCGCCACCACGAATTCAGCGTGCGTCGTGCGCTCGGTGCGTCACGCTGGCGGCTGGCACGGCAGCTCGTCGCGGAAAGTGCGGTGCTCTCGACTGCGGGCGCCGCAGCGGGTGTCGTCGTCGCCCGATGGGGTTCGCAGTTTCTCGTCCAACAGATCTCGACGCGCACGAATCGCGTGTTTCTCGATCTATCGCTCGACGTGCGCGTACTCGCGTTCACCATCGCCGTCACCATCGCGACGACGCTCCTGTTTGGCGTCGTCCCGGCCCTGCGGGTCGCCGCCTCCGAACCGATGGACGCCATCAAGGAATACGGACGCTCGCTCGCCGGCAGACGTGGCGGGCTCTCCGGAAGCCTCGTGGTCGCGCAGGTCGCCCTCTCACTCGTGCTGGTTGTTGCGGCGATGCTGTTCACCCGCACCTTCACCTCGCTGACAAATCTCGACCTCGGCTTCGATCGCGACCGCGTGCTCGTTGTCAGCGTCAACGCCGAACGGGCACAGATCGATCGGTCCGCCAGACTACCCGTCTTCGAGCGCGTACTCGAGCGCGTGCAGGGCCTGCCTGGTGTGGTCGAGGCTGGGCTCTCGATGATTACGCCAACCAGCGGACAGGGCTGGAACGGTGACGTTGACGTTTCGAATACGCCGCGATTGGGCGGTCGGCAAGCGCACACGTTCAGGAATGCGATCACGCCGCGATGGTTTGCGGCACTCGGCATGCGCCTGGTTGCCGGCCGGGCGTTCACCGATGCCGATGGAAAAGGTGCGCCCGCCGTCGTGATCGTCAACGAGGCATTCGTCCGACGTTTTCTCAACGGCCAGAATCCGATCGGCCACACCGTGCAACGACGGGTGATCTTCAATCGCAACCGGCCGGACGCAGTACCGCCTCCGGCGCAGGAAATCGTTGGCGTCGTGGCTGATGCGATCTACGACAATCTGCGCGAACAGGTCCCACCGACGATGTTCGAACCACTCGAGCAGAGCGAAATGTCGATCGTCCCGCAACTGGCGCTCACTATACGGACAGCCGGTTCACCGATGGCCGACGCTCGCAGCATCGCTGCCGCGATCCGCGACGTCAATGCCGATCTGGCGATCACGTTTCGACCGCTCGCCGATTACGTCAACGCAAGCGTGGTGCGGGAACGTATCGTCGCGATGCTGGCAGGGTTCTTCGGCGGCTTGGCACTCCTGCTGGCAAGCCTCGGACTCTTCGGGCTCACCTCGTACACCGTCGAGCGGCGACGCGCCGAGATCGGCATTCGCATGGCGCTGGGCGCGGCACCGTCAGGCGTCATTGGACTCGTGTTATCGGGCACGATCGGTCTGGTCGCGATCGGCATCATCGCCGGCGGCACGTTGAGTCTCTGGGCGGCGCGATTCGTCGGCGCACTGCTCTACCAGGTCGAGGCGCGTGATCCGGTGACACTGGTCACTGCTGCGGCGACGCTCGCCGTCATCGCAGCGATCGCCGCTGCGTTGCCCGCCTACCGCGCGTCGCGCATCGATCCGGCAACGGTGTTGAGAGAGTCGCAGGCCTGAGCGCTCGATCCCACATCTCACCGAGATTCGGTGCAACTCTCCGTGCTGGTTTGACAGCCAGATACACTGTGTGATACACACTATGTAACATAGGCTATGTGCCATACGGGTCTGGTCGTCAGCCATGAATCTTGATGCGTTCGAACACCTTCGGCTGGAATTGCGGCGCGGCTGCCTCGTCCTCGCGGTATTGGCCGAGCTCCGTGTCGAGCGTCATGGCTACGCGCTGGTGAAGGCGCTCAGAGATGGCGGGCTCGAGATCGATGAGAACACCTTGTACCCGCTGCTGCGGCGGCTGGAAAACCAGACGCTGCTGGCGAGCGCCTGGCGAGTGGAAGACAAACGCAACAAACGCTTCTATCGCCTGACCGCGGAGGGCCGAGCCGTGCTCGCCTGGCTGCTGGAGGAATGGCAGACGATCAACAGCGCGATAGAGACGCTATCGGAGGCACCGATCGCCGCGCGAAGGAGAAAAGCATGAGCCGCGAGCTGACGAATCAAGAGCTGCTCGACCGGTATATCCACGCTGTCAAGCTGATGCTGATGCTGCCGCCCGACAAGATGGACGACATCGCAGCGGAGGTCCGGTCCAACCTGGAATCTCAGCTGGAAGATCGGGCCGTCACGCTTGGGCGGGAGCTGCGCCCGGACGAAGTGAGCGCCATGCTGAAACAGCATGGTCATCCGGCAAAGGTGGCGCTCCAGTACCGCGAGCAGCCAGGCCGGGGTTTGATAAGCCCCACGTTGTTTCCGCTCTACTGGTTCACGCTTCGGGCCATCCTCGCTTCGTGGGTCACGATCCGGGTGATCGTCGCGGTGTTTGTGTTTCAGGGAACCTCGCCCGGCGGCGCGATCCTGCTTCATCTCGGGCGCGACGTCTTGCTCGCGGCAATCATTATCCCTGCGGGCATCACGCTGCTGTTTGCCTCGTGGGAATACCTGGACCTCAGATTCCGCCTTTCGGAGAAATGGAAGCCGGAGACTCTGAGTCCGGTCCCGCCTCGCACACCACATCCTGAGAAGCATCGGCCGATGGTTCACGTCATCGGCGGGATCGCGTGGCTGGTTTTTTGGGCGCTGACACTGTTCTCGCCGCGGTTCTTCTGGGTGTGGGGCGGAAGGGGCGTGTTCAGCCCGTCCGACGCTCTGTATGCGATGCGATTCCCCTTGTGGCTGCTGGCCTTCTCTTGGATTTCTCTGTCGTGGCTGGGCAACACGCGGTTCGCCGCGAGCAAGTGGCGGCATCTCCTGCGCACCGCTGTCGTGGTCGTCGGAGTCGCGCTGGCGATTGGCCTCGTGCGCACCGGCGATCTTCTGGTCGCGGGTCCGAAGTGGATTCCCACGCAGGCCAAGTCGTTGGCGACTCTCAATCAGATGATCGCAGGTGTACTGGTGCTGGCCTGCATCGGTGCGGGGCTGGACGTCCTGCGAAGGTTCATCCGGGTCATACGCCGCGGGAGCGGTCATCCTCGAACGGCGGATTCGACGTCTTGAGAATTCTCCACGGTCACTCAGTGCGCAACGCGATCATCGGCGCCAGTCCCGCCGCCTTCGACGCCGGCACCACGGACGCGACGAACGCGGCGAATGCCAGCGCCGCGGCCGCGACGCTCAATGCCATCGGATCCCAGAAGGCCACACCGTACAGCTGCGCGGACAGGAGATACCCGGCCCCCACAGCGAGCGGCACGCCGAGCGCCAGCCCGATTCCAACACGCGTGAATGCCCCGGCAAGCACCAGGCCGATCACGTTGCGGCGATCGGCGCCGAGCGCCATGCGCACACCGATCTCGCTGCGGCGGCGCGCCACGGTGTACGCCGTCACGCCGTAGAGGCCGATCGCCGCGAGGATCAGCGCAACCAGGCCGAACAGGCCCGCAACGCTGGCCACGGCGCGTTGCTGATCGAAGGACCGGGCCACCTGTTCTTCGAGCGTCCGGATGTCGATCACCGTCAGGTTGGAATCCGCGTCGGCGAGCGCGCGCGTCACGAGTGGTTCGAGCGCGCCTGCCGGCGTGTTGGTGACGAGCATGATGCCGCCGACGTAGTGCGAGGCCGTCTCCACGCTCTGCATCACCGGGCTCGCGTACTTCACGGTCTGCGCCAGGGGCACGAAGAACATCGGACGCGCCGGCCGATTCAACTGGAAGCCTGCGAATCTGGCGTCACCGATCACGCCGACGATGCGGAAGGTGTTGACGTTCTCGGGCAGGTTCAGTCCGAAGTGCCGATCGATCGGATCCTCGCCTGGCGAGAAGAAGCGACGCACGAACGCCTCGTTCACGACGGCGACGTTCTCCGACAGCTCGTTGTCACTGTCGGTGAAGTAGCGGCCTCGCCTCAGTTTGACGCCCAGTTCCTGGAGATAGCGCGTGCTGACGCGATCCCACGATGAGCCGACGTCCGCGCCCGGTGCCGGCGCGGGCTTACCGGCGACGAGCACGCCTTCGCCCCAATTGCTGGTGAGCGGGTTGTAGAGCGCGAGACCGGCGCTTCGCACGGCAGGAATCCGAGCGAGCCGCGCTTCCACGTCGCGGTAGAGCGCGGTCAGGCGATCGCCGGTCATCGCTGCCGACGGCCGGCCGATCGACACGAGCACTCGGCCACTCCGCTCGAAGCCGAAGTCTTGCCCTTCGAGGTTGCCCAGGCTGCGACCGAGCATCGTCGATCCAGCGACGAGCACCACTGACAGTGTGGCCTGGACCACCAGCAGCGTCGTGCGGGTGAGCGACGCGCCATCGATCGTGGACCGTCCCGTGGCACGAAGCGCTTCAATCGGATCGGTGCGAGTGGCGAACCACGCCGGCACAGCGCCAAACAACACGCCGGTGACGAGTGCCAGACCAACGGCAAATGCCAGCACCAGGGGTGAAGGCACGACATCGATCGGCAAGGTCGTCACGCCGGCGAACGCGAGAGAGAGCAGCATTCGAGCGGCACCAATGGCGACGAGCAGCCCGACCACGGCGCCGCCAACGGCGAGCAGGACGCTTTCGATCAGCGCCTCGACGACGATCTGTCGCCGCGGTGCGCCGAGCGCCAG
>Ga0075424_100007953_pt1 | contig 10326 bp, 7 predicted proteins | sample SoiMethybrSBSTD3_FD_75301 | JGI IMG/M metagenome (GOLD analysis project Ga0075424, IMG submission 75301) | Bulk soil microbial communities from a Populus tree surrounding site in Tennessee, USA - Soil MetaG P. TD hybrid SBSTD3 | ecosystem: Environmental > Terrestrial > Soil > Tree plantation...
TGATCTCCACCGGCTGCACCAGCTCGACCGATGCCTTGGGTTACGCATTCAATATGATTCGCTTCGGTCTTGCCAAGCACCTGGTGAGCGGCGGCGTGGATGCCACGATCACGCCCGGAGTGATGCAGGGTTTTTGTGTGATGCGCGCGGTTTCCGCTTCACGCAACAACGAGCCCGAGCGCGCCTCGCGCCCATTCGATCGCACGCGCGATGGTTTTGTCCTCGGCGAAGGCGCCTGGATTTTGGTCTTGGAAGAGCGCGACCATGCGCTCGCGCGCGGCGCTCGGGTTCAGGCGGAAATTCTAGGCTATGCCTCGACGTGTGACGCCTATCATCGAGTTCGGCTCAATCCCAACGGCGAAGAACCGGCGCGGGCCATGAGCCTGGCGATTGAAGATGCCGCTGTCGCCAAGGACGAGATCGGCTACATCGCTCTCCATGGAACATCCACTCTGCTCAATGACCGGACTGAAACCGTCGCGGCAAAAAACTGCTTTGGTGCGCGCGCTTACGACATTCCGATGAGCTCGGTCAAATCGATGATCGGCCATCCTCAGGGCGCGTCCGGCGCCGCCGGGGTGGTCGCGGCGATTCTGGCGATGAATCGCGGCTTTCTGCCGCCGACCATCAACTACATCGAAGCCGATCCCGAGTGTGATTTGAATTATATACCCAACCATTGGATCGAACGCCAAACCGATGTTTCGCTTTGTAACTGTATCGGCTTCGGTTCGAAGAATTCGGCGTTGGTGGTCGCGCGCGGAGGCGCACGATGAAGCGCAGCGTCGAACCGGAAATGATGGATTTGCCGGGCCAGCCGCGGGAGTTGTTAGCCGGGGATCTGCGCAACTTGCGTCTGATCAATCGTTATCTCGGCTGCCACCGCACCGTGCTTCGCGGGCTCGCGCGGGTGGTATCGAGCAAGAAATTACGAGCTTTTACCCTGCTCGACGTCGGTACCGGGAGCGCGGATATCCCGGAGGTTATCGTGCGCTGGGCTCGGGCTAACCGCATTGGAGCGCGAATCGTTGCCCTGGATCGTGATCCGGTCGGTGTTGAGGAAGCGGCGGAGCAAACCGGCAAGCTCCCTGAGATCACGGTCATTCGTGGAGACGGCATGTCGCCGCCATTCGGTGCCGCTTCCTTTGATTTCGTTTTGGCTTCGCAGTTGCTGCATCATTTTTCCGACGCGCAGATACTCGCGGCGCTCCGGACGTGGGCGTGTCTCGCGCGTGGCGCGATTATCGTCAACGATCTGGTGCGCCATCCCTTTGCCTACCAAGGCATACGCCTCGTCACCAAAGCGTTTACACGCAACGCAATGACACGGACGGACGCACCTCGTTCGGTCGAGCGCGCCTGCACAATTTCCGAGTGGCGCGAGCTCTTTCGCCGCGCCAATGTGGGAAAATTTTCCGTCCAATGGGCGCTTCCATTCCGAGTTCTCGGAGTGATTTCGATCAGTCGCTAAATGAAATCCTTCGATGCCGTCATCATTGGTGCCGGTCCGTCCGGGAGCGCAACTGCGATCGGCCTAGCCCGCAGAGGCTATGAGGTTGCGCTGATCGACAAGCAAAACTTTCCCCGAGAGAAGCTCTGCGGCGATTTCATTAACCCGATCAACTGGGATGTCTTTGCTGATCTCGGTGTAACAGATCGAGTGCTCGCCGCGCCGCATGGCGAAGTGACTGGATTTCGCATCACCGACTGCTCGGGTCGGGAAGCTGAAGCCCGCTTCAGGTCACGCGATTGCGAATGGTCAATGGGTCTCGGATTGCGGCGCGCGACGCTCGATCAGCTGCTGGTCGAAAGAGCGGCAGAGTTGGGCGTAGTCACGCACCTGGGTTGTCGGATCGAAAAACTTTCCAGAAGCGCGGACGGCTGGCACCTCAAGATCAAAGAGGAAAACTGTCAGGCAAAAGTTTTGATCGGCGCCGACGGGCGCAACTCATGGGTCGCGCAACAGCTCGGTCTGAATCGCAGCGCCGCCATCCAGGGACGCTCAGTCGGGTTTCAAACCCGTTTGCGCTCAACGGGCATGGTCGACGGGCAAATCCACATCCACCTTTTTCCCGGCGGCTATGCCGGCGTTGTCGAACTCGGCGACGGCACGATTACGCTGGGGATGGCGATCGATAAGCGGTGGCTCGGCCGGGAACGCGGCAGCGATTTCGTCTTTCACGCGTTGGCGCGAAATACGCACCTGAAAAAGATCATCGACGCGAGCGATGGGGCTGCAGAGCTTAGCTCTGTTTATCCGGTCTACTTTTCGAAACGCCGCTGCGTTTCTGACCACGCCTTGCTGGTGGGAGATGCAGCGCGGGTTTCCGAGCCGATCACTGGACAAGGCATTTATTTCGCAATGCGCAGTGGTTTGCTCGCAGCGGAGACGATCGACGTTGCTCTCAGGCAAAAAAATTTCGCTGTCGATATCCTGGCCGGTTACGAGCGCGCTTGTCGGCGCGCTTTCCGGTCGCGCTTCGCCTTAAACTCCGTCCTTCGTTTGGCCGTTTATCGCCCGGCTTTGGTCAATCCCCTCATTCGGCTGTTCGCAAAAAATGAGCGCTTGCTCGATTCGCTGGTCGCGACGGTTTGCATCCCATAGGCGAGCGAGTTTACCTACTCGCTTTAGAATTAACAGGTTGTCATTACGCTAGAACTGAATAAAATGACGCCAGTTTAGGTCGAGGACTATCTAAAAAATGACTGCGGAGTTTACTCTCGAAGAGACGAATCGCCTCCGTCCTTTTTTTACCAATCTCGAGCGTTCCGTTTTCGGCTTGAAGCTGCCTCAGGAAGTCGCCGGAGCTTTGTTCTCCCGGTACAGCCGCTCGACCAAAAGCCTGCGCCGCACGTTCCTTGACGAATTCCTCGGAGATCCGGAGCTTGGCTTGAAAGACTTGCTCGCGGGAGAAAAGCCCGCCAGCGACGACAGCGCGGCGCTAAAAAAAGCCCGGGCGTTTTACGAGCGCGTGCTGGTAGGATACGGCGACGATTCCGTCGCTCAACTCGGCGGCGCGCATCTCGCCTGCGAAAATGTTTCCAATGTAGCCGCCAAGCTTCTCGAAGACGCGCGCATCGGCATCGCGCCGCTCGAAAAATCGACGCGCTACGTGCGCTTCGATCAGAAAGACGCCGCCGGCCAGTATTCTTTTTATCGCGAGCCGAAGATCATGGGATCGCGCCATCGCGATTCATATCTCGAAGTCATGAACCTGCTCTTCGAGACTTACTCGAAGCAGATGGAGCCTATGCTCGAGTGTGTCGCGCGCTCGTTGCCGATCGAGCAGTTGGAAGTTCGCGATCCGACGAGCGGCAAAGCCTTGCCCTATGCGGAAACGCAAAAAGACGAGCGGCTCCGTCGCTGGGCCGAGACCGCCTATCGCGCCACCGTGCGCGCCCATGCGTGCGATGTTTTGCGAAGCTACTTGCCGGCAGCGACGCTAACGAATGTAGGAATGTTCGGCGTCGGCCAGGCGTTCGAGTATTTGCTCAGCAAATTCTACTCGCACGAACTGACCGAAACACAGGAGCTCGGTCGCGCAATTCATGCGGAGCTCAATCAATTGATCCCGTCATTCGTAAAGCGCGCACAGTTCAACGAGTATCTGGTCGCCACCAGCGCAACGGCGAAAACGCTGGCGACTCGGTACACGCCCGATGCTGCGCTCGCCGCCGGCGAGCCGGTGACACTGATCGATTACGATACGGCCGCCGAGGAAAAGATCATCGCCGCCATTTTGTATTCTCATGCGCGTCAGCCGCTAGCGAGCTTGCGCGAAGTTGCCGCCAACATGAGCAGCGAAGACCGTCGTAGGATTCTCGAAGATTTTTTTAGTCAGCGTCGCCACCGGCGCGACAAACTGAGCCGTGCTTTCGAGAACGTTTATTACAGCTTCGATATCATCGGTAATCTTGGGCTCTATCGCGATTTACACCGTCATCGCGTTCTCACCCAGGAGCGCCAGGACTTCACCACCGTACACGGCTACGACACGCCGCCCGAGATCGAAGAAGCAGGCTTCAAGAATGAATTCGACGAATGCATGAAATGCGCCGCCGATTTGTATGAAAAAATTTATGCCGATCTGCCGAGCGAAGCTCAATACGTTGTGCCGTTCGCTTACAAAATCCGCTGGTACATGAAAATGAATTTGCGGGAAGCACTGCACATGGTTGAGCTCCGCACCATGCCCCAAGGTCATCCCGATTACCGTTTCATCTGTCAGGAGATATGGCGCAAAATACGGGAAGTGCATCCTATGCTCGCCGAAGCCGGAAAATTCATCGACTGGCAGAAGTACCGCTTAGGCCGGCTGCAATCCGAGATGAGAACAGAGTACAAGAAGTCCGCGTTGGACTCAGAATCAAAACCGTAGCAGAGTTCACAGTTAACCCCAGAAACACCGACTCTAAATAGCTTCAAAAACCGATAACAATATCTGTTTACCTGGGTGACACGCAATGACAGTCCGGATTGCCCAATTTGTTCACGCCACCCACGATGTGGTGGACGAAGCGTTCTTGCGGGAATTTCCTGAAATCGAAGCTGTCAAGGTCAATAAGCTCGAAGACCTTTCCGATGCGCTGGAAGGCGCGGAAATTTTCCATGTGTACAACTCCGCCTTCACCGCGGAATTCGCGAAGCTCGTGCGCGACAAAGGTCGGGCGCTCAAATGGATCCAGTTCACCACGGTAGGCATCGACGTCGCGTTGAGAGCGGGGCTGCCCGACGGCGTCTGGGTAACCAACAGCGGCGATGTGAGCCAGCATGTGCTGGCGGGTCATGCGATCGCATTGATGCTCGGCGTGATGCGGGGCTTTCGGCGGTTCGAACCGCTGCGCGCCCAGCGCAATTACGCGCGCCAGACCTTGCCCCGCTACATGATCTCGCCGGACGGCGCGCGCATGGTGATCCTCGGCATGGGGCGCATCGGTCAGGACATTGCCCGCAAGGCCAAAGCGTTCGATATGGAAGTGATCTGTGTCACCCGTGCGGCCACCCCGGCCGTACCTGAGATCGACCGTGTGCTGCCCCGAGAAAAAATCGACGAAGTGCTTCCCGGCGCCGATGTCGTGATGATTGCGATGCCGCTCGATGCCGAAACTCGAGGTTTTTTGTCCACGGAAAGACTCGCGCTCCTGAAACAAACCGCCATCGTCGTGAACATCTCGCGCGGTAAGGTAGTCGATGAGGCCGCTCTGACGCGTGCGCTCGCCGACGGCCGCATCATGGGAGCCGGGCTCGACGCGTTCGCCAGAGAACCGCTACCCGCTGAAAGTCCTCTCTGGGACCTTCCCAACGTGCTGATGACTCCCCACGTCGGCGGAAACGGCGGGCGGGAATTATGGCGGCGCATGAGCGATCTCGTGCGCGACAATACGCGCCGCTATCTATCGGGAGCGCCGCTCAAACACGTCGTCAGAACACCCGACGGGACGCTTCAAGGTTTCACAAACCCGGAGCTTGGCGGCTCTTAGTGAGCCAAATGAAGTAGCGCTCGAGAGGGAGCGAAGAAATGTCCGATGAGTCTCACAACGTAAATTCATCCCGCTCCCAGTGCGCACGGATTCTCCCCTGGTTCCCCGTCTTCTCTATTTTGAGCTTTCTTTGCGTCGCCGACGCTTTCGGCCAAGCCGTCAGGCTCAAAGTCGCTTATTCCTCAATCGGCGTCGGGCAGTCGCTGGTCTGGGTGACCAAAGAAGCTGAGCTCTTCAAAGAGAACGGCCTCGACGTGCAGCTCATTTTTATCGGCAGTTCGAGTACTGTAACGCAAGCGGTGATCGCCGGCGACGTGCCGATCGCGATCATGTCCGGAAGCACGGCCATCGGCTCGCAACTTGCGGGCGCTGACCTCGTCATCGCGGCGAGCACGAAGAAAGATCCAGCCCAGGCGTTTCTCGTCACGGGTAAAGGAATTTCACAACCTGCTCAGCTCAAGGGTAAAAAGCTCGCGGTGAGCCGGCTCGGCGCTTCCTCGGATTTTATTCTTAGGGTGATTCTCAAGAAACTAGGCTTGGTTCCGGAGAAGGATGTAGCCATCGTTCAAATCGGCTCCTCACCCGTCAGAATGGCGGCCCTAGCCAACGGCGTTGCGGACGGAACTGCGCTTACCTTCGAGGAGATGATGGTCGCAAGGAAAATGGGTTTCAATGTCTTGCTGAACCTTATGGACTTCGGCGTCGAAGCGCTCAATAGCGATGTGGTGACGACACGAAGGTTTGTTCGGGAATCGAGGGACACCGTCCAGCGGTTCATCAAAGCCATGATCAAAGGAGTGAGTTTCTTCGCCGCCAACAAGAAATTCTCCATGGACGTGATTGCGCGCTACACCAAGAGCAGCGATGCTGAAAAGATCGAGTACGGCTATGATTTCGTCGCCAAAACTTTTTTAAAGAAACCATACACGCCCGTAAAGGGAATCCAACTCGCGTTGGAAGAGATCGGTGAACGAAATCCAGCGGCAAAGGCGGCCGACCCCGAGCGGTTTGTCGACATGTCGATCGTCAAAGAACTCGACCAGAGCGGTTATATCGACGCTCTCTATCAATAGAGAAAAGGAGACGTATGCCGCGCGGTGCGAAACTGATTCCGTTCGTCATAGGCTTTCTGATTTTCTACGGCACAATTTCGCCGAGCTTCGGAGCTTCCGCGCCGTACAAGGTGATCTACACGTTCGGCGGCTTGAACGAGCGCAGCGGCATTCTCTGGGTCGCCCGCGACGCGGGAATTTTTCAGAAGTACGGCATCGATTCCACGATCGTCAACGTCCGCAATGCGCAGGTCGGCATGTCGGCGTTGGCGGCAGGAGAAACCCAGTTTCACGTCGGGTCGGCAACCGGAACATCCATCGGTGCGATGGCGAGCGGTTTGGATCTGGCTTATATCGCCGGTTTGATCAACAAGCTCGACGGCGCCTTCATGGTCAATCCGAGCATCAAAACGCCGGCGGATTTGAAGGGCAAACGAATCGGCGTGCAAAGCATCGGCGGAGGAGTTTGGATGTTTTCTATGCTCGCCTTCGAGCATTGGGGACTCAATCCCGAGCGTGACAACATTCAGTTTCGCATCATCGGCGATCAATCCGTGCTGGCGCAGGCAATTACACAAAATATCATCGACGGCGGTTATCTCGGCTACGCTTACGGCGCACAACTCGAACGCCAGGGCTACCGGATGCTCGGCGATCTGATGAAGATGGGAATTCCCTACCAGGGACTCGGGATGATCGCCAGGCGTAGCCTCATCGATCGCACGCCGGAAATTCCCGAACGCACTTTGCGCGCGATGGTCGAAGCCATTGCATACGTCAACAATGCGGCCAACAAAAGCGCCGTGGTGAAAACGCTCACGAGAGAACTCCGCTTGTCAAAATCAGAAGACGCGCAGGCCGGCTACGAAATGATGCGCACGCTTTACGACAAGAAAATTTATCCGAACGCCGAGGGGCTCCGCAATGTGGTGCGGTTGCTCGGAAAAACCAGTGAGCCCATCCGTAAGCTCAAGGTCGAAGAAATCATCGATGATCGGATCGTCAAAAAACTCGAGAAGGAAGGACTCTTTTAAAGATTTAAACGATGGAGTGTTGGAGTAATGGAGTCATGTGTCAGACCGACCCTCCCAACCCTCCAATACTCCCAATACTCCAATTCTCTCCATCTTGACGCTCGCGCGGCTCGGGTGATAGACAGCGATAGGAAAAGACGCGCAGCCGACAAAGGAGGAACACTTATGGCTGGCAATGGCAGCGACGCAGGATTTGAGGTACTCATCTCTTCCGATTCACACGTCATGGAGCCCTCGGGGATTCTCGCCGAACGGGCGCCGCAATCGTACAAAGACCAAGTACCGCGCTTTCCCAAGTTGGAAGTGGGCAGCAGCTTCCAAACCCATCCGGGCGGATCGGATCCTACGCACCGCATCAAAGAGATGGAGACCGACGGCCTGAGCGCCGAGGTGCTGTACCCGACTTATCTCTTGCCGCATTTCGCTATGGACGACGCGAAGCTTCAGGAAGTGAGCTTCCGCGCGTACAACGATTGGCTCACCGATTACTGTAAGACATCGCCAAAACGGCTGATCGGTATTGCGGCGGTGTCCGTCTACGACATCGATGGGGCAGTGAAGGAACTCGAGCGCTGCGCGAAAGCCGGCATGAAGGGATCGATCATCTGGCAGGCGCCGCACCCCGATCTACCTTTTCACTCTGAACATTACAATCGTTATTGGGCGGCATCGCAAGATCTCAACATGCCGGTGCATCTGCACATTCTGACCGGGCACGGCTATCACAAGGAATCTGTGTTCGGCAACAAACGAACCGGCGTCGAGGCTTACCGCGGCAGCGTCAATCTAAAGCTGAAGGAGATCATCGACGACGTTTTCGAGATGATTTTTTATGGCGTGCTGGAGCGTTACCCGAAGCTTAAAATTGTCAGCGTCGAAAATGAAATCGGCTGGATGCCGTTCATGATGCAGCAGTGGGACTACTATTATAATCGCTTCAAAAAGGTCAACCCGCCGCCATTCACGAAAAATCCCAGCGAATATTTTAAAACCCAAGTCTTCGGCACGTTCTTCCGCGACACTGTGGCGGGGCACAACTTCGAATGGTGGGGACAGGACAACTGCATGTGGTCCAACGATTACCCGCACGGCAACTCGACCTGGCCAGAGTCCAAAAAGTATATCGACCGCGACTTGGGTCACCTACCGTCGGATATTCGCAAGAAGTTGGTGTACACGAACGTCAAAAAGCTCTACGACATCGACATCCCGCACCCGGTACAGTAGGGAGCGACTTGCTGGTGTGACTTTGGCGCGCTGCAGACGCGACGCAGTCTGGCGGCGCGCCATTTTTTTTGGTTAAACATCCTGCAGTGACAACAAACTTGCTTACCCACCTTTCAGCTGTCATTCCGAACGAATGTGAGGAATCTTTCCGGAAAGATTTCTCCCTTCGGTCGAAATGACAATTTATTTTGGCAGAGAAAACTTTCTTGAAACCTCGTCAATCAACCGCTTAGGAGGTCCCATGCCTGCCCGTTACGGTTCCGATCTCGTCGTCGATCTGCTCAAGGTTCTCGGCATCGAATACATCTCGCTCAATCCGGGCTCCAGCTTTCGTGGTATTCACGATTCGCTGGTCAACTATGAAAGCGGCCGCACTCCTAATCCGGAAATGATCCTATGTTGTCACGAGGAGATCGCGGTCGCCGTCGCGCATGGCTACGCCAAGGCCACCGGCAAAATCATGCCGGCGATCGTGCACAACGTCGTCGGCCTGCAGCACGCCTCAATGGCAATCTACAACGCATGGTGCGATCACACACCCGTGATGGTGATGGGCGGCACCGGGCCGATGAACTCAAGCAAGCGCCGTCCCTGGATTGATTGGATTCACACGGCGCAAGTCCAGGGAAACCTGGTGCGCGATTTCGTCAAATGGGACGATCAACCGGTCGGTGTGGAGGCGATTCCTTCGTCGATCATGCGCGGTTATCGAATCGCGATGAGTGATCCGGGCGGACCGGTGTACCTGTGCTTCGATGTCAGCGATCAGGAAGCCGCCATCGAAAAAGAAATCCCCTTGCCCGACCCGAAGCGATTTCGCCCCGCAGCACCGCTGCAAGCCGACTATGACGCCATCAAAGAAGCAGCGCTGCTTTTGTCGTCGGCGCAGAACCCCGTAATTCTCGCGGACTACGTCGGCCGCAACAACGAGGCGGTGCTGAGCCTCGTAACGCTCGCCGATTTGCTCTCCATACCGGTGATCGATCTCGGCGCGCGCTTGAATTTTCCTAATACTCACGCGCTCAATCTTACCGGCAGAAACCGCGAGCTGATCGCCAACGCCGACGTGATCATGGGGCTCGATGTCACCGATCTCTACGGCGCATTGGTGCGGACCGATCCCAACACGCACGCCAGTGTTCCGGCGACCAAACCCGGCTGCAAAGTCATCAATGTCACGCTCAAAGACATTGTGGTGCGGAGCTGGTCGAGCGATTTTCAGGAGCTGGCGCCGGTGGATTTGCCGATCGTCGCCAACACCAGAGTCTTCCTGCCGGCGCTCGCCGAAGAGATCAAAAAGCAGGGGAAATTCTCCAAAAATGTTGTCGATGAGCGGCGCAAAGCATTGTCGGGGCAGCATGAAGAAGTGCACGCGCGCTGGCAAGCCGATCTCAAAAAGCGCTGGGACGAACGGCCGATTGCGCCGCCGCGTTTGGCCCACGAGATTTGGCAGGCGATCAGAAATGAAGACTGGCTTTTGGTGGCGGGAGCTTTTCGCGGTTGGCCAAGCCGTTTATGGACCTGGGACAAGC
>Ga0075424_100007957_pt1 | contig 10323 bp, 9 predicted proteins | sample SoiMethybrSBSTD3_FD_75301 | JGI IMG/M metagenome (GOLD analysis project Ga0075424, IMG submission 75301) | Bulk soil microbial communities from a Populus tree surrounding site in Tennessee, USA - Soil MetaG P. TD hybrid SBSTD3 | ecosystem: Environmental > Terrestrial > Soil > Tree plantation...
GCCACCGTGGTCCCGGGCGCAGGCAAGACGAGCAAGCTGCCGGTCGCCCTACCGGCGGGGCAGGGCGGTGACACCCCGCCCTTCCACTCCCCGGATGGCTTCCAGGTGACAGTCACCGGAACGAGCTGCCGGACCGAGATCTACCGGGCGCAGGACGGCTCCGAAGTCACCGAGTTCGCGGGCACCGACACCTACGAGTACGCCCTGCAGGGTGACTTCTTCGTCCGCTCGGAGACGCGCTGCTCGGCCACGGTCACCCCGGCCTGAGCGGGACCGGCCTGCCCAGCGCGGCGGCGAAGACCGGCACCTCGGCGACCCCGTCCAGGCCGAGCTCGCGCTCGATCACCTCGTCGTGCATTGCCGCCGAGGTGAAGGGGGCCAGGCCGAGCGCGGTGCACACCAGTTGAAAGGTCTGCCCGAGATGCCCGGCGTCCAACAGCAGCACGCGGTAGGCGTGGGCGTGGGTGTACTTCCAGATGGTCCGGTCGATGCGAGCGGTGAGGATGAATACGGCGGCGGCGTCGCGTACCCACCCCTGGTGGGCGCACATCTCGGCGACCAGGTCGTCGAATCTGCCGCCGCGGAGCCACTCTAGAGCGTGCCAGCGGACCGAGTAGTGGTAGATGCCGGGATCGAGGCCGTCGACCCGCAGCACGATCGGGTAGACCTCGGTCGGATGCTGGGCCCCTGCCGACGGACTGGTCTTGAGGACCACCGTGCCGGCATGCGGGTCCTCGACGACGTGCGTCTTGCCCCAGGTCCAGAGTAGGACCGCGGCCAGCTCGTCCAGGCCGACCGGGGTCCTGGCGAACGCCCGCCGGGTCCTGCGCAGCCGCAGCACGTCCCATACCCCGCCGGTCCGGTCGGGGAAGCCGCCAGGGAGAGGAAGCCGGTCGTCGCCGTGGTCCTTGAACGGGGAGGGCGGGGGACGGCGACGGGCCAGCGCCGCCAAGCTGGCCGCCTCCTCCTCGGGGTCGGAGAAGAACCTGGTCCGCCGTGTGTCGTAGTGGAGGTAGCGGGCACTCTGCCCCCAGGTCCAGAGCTGGTGGATCGCCCGGTCCCGCCGCTCCAGCGGCGTTCCTTCCAGCAGTAGCACGTCCTCGGCGAGCAGCCGCCGGACCACCTCGGTCAGCCCCGACCCGGGTCCAGTCAGCCGGTGCACCGGCGCGAACTCGGTCAGGCCGGCCAGCAGGCGGGTCACCGTCGCCGTGGCGGCCGTCCGTCCACCAGTCAGGTAGTTCTCGACGACCAGCTCCTGGCCCTCCCAGGAGGCGACCAGGCAGGAGGCGCGGCGAACCAGATCGTCCGGTCTGGGCGGGGCGGCCTCGGGCATCGCGCTCACCCGGCACCGAAGCAGACGAAGCCGGCCCGGGCGGCGAGCAGGCCGTGGTCACCCGGGTCGATCCGGGCCTGGGCGCGGGCCAGCGCCTGCGCCGGACCGAGGCCGCGGCGCAGTCCCTGGTGGACGGCGTCCATCAGCACCCTGGTGGCGTGGTCGGGGACCGGGGTAACGGCGGCGAGCAGCGTGCAGGTCCCGAGTCGGAACAGGGTCGCGGCCAGCCCCATGATCTCATCGCCCGGCTGCACGCCTGACAGGCCCGAGTCGCAGGCCGAGAGCACCATCGTCCGAGGCGCCTGCTCCAGGGCCTCCAGCTCATAGACGGCGAGCCGCCCATCGGCCAGCTCAATGGAGGAGAACAGCGGGTTGTCGGACCGAAAGACGCCGTGGGCGGCGATGTGGGCCAGCCCCGCGTGGCTCAGGGCCGCCTTGACGGCCTGGACTGTCGCCGCGCGACCCAATAGGACCTCGGCCGACCGGTAATTGCGGGCCAGCGCCCGGACCTCCGGGACAGCATGCGGCAGCCCGGGCCCGGCGACGAGCACCGTATGCCGGCGGCGACCCTCGTTGGCCCGCAGGACGGCTCGGCACCAGAAGGTGGCCGACGGGCTGATGGTGACGGCCACGCCGGCCAGCGACGGGAGCAGCGGCCAGGGGGCCGCGTGCAGCTCCCCGGTCGGGACCATGACCAGCGGTCGCCCGGCCACCCGGGCGCCCAGCGGCGCGATGAGCAGCTCATCCAGTCGCCGCGCGCCATAGTCGACCAGGAGCGCAGCCGCCTCCAGCGAGCGCTCGGTGCCGTGGGCCGTGGCCAGGCGGCGCAGGGCCGAGTGTAGGTGCAGCAGCTCGTCGTGGACGACCGGGTATGGGGCGACTCGGTGCCGGCTGACGCGCCGGTCCCCCACCACCACGGCGTGGAGCTGATCGTCTAGGCGGACCAGCTCCACCAGGATGTGATCGCCAAGCTGTTCGCGCAGCGCCGTCAGTGAGGGCTGCGACTCCTCGGTCAAGGCCAGTCCGCGGGCGCGGCGGGTCCGGTCGCGGATCCTGCGCTCCAGCGCGGCCTGCTGCTGGAGCAGCGGGGCGGTCTCGCCACTCCTGGCCGTGACCCGCTCCAGTTCGGCAACCACCTGGCGCAGCCGGGCGAAGTCGGCCGCCAGCACCTGGTCGTCGGGCGGACGGACCGGGTAGAGGCGCAGGCTGGCCGCACGCCAGCGTTCCGCCCAGATAAAGAGCCGCTCCGGTCGCCGGCTCTCAAGCGCCAGCCGCAGCCCGAGGGTGGCCAACTCCTCCGCGTGGCCGCTCACATGGGCCCGCAGCTCGGTCGCGCCGAGCGCGGCCCGGTGCTGTTCCAGCATCCGTAACCCGGCCCGGACGGCCCCGCTGGCTCCACGGCGGTTGCCGCTCGCCTGTCGTAACAGTGCCTCGGCGTGCCAGGCGCGCGACCGGAGCTCGATCGGTCCGCGGTATCGAGCCCGGCTGGCGGCGGCCAACTCCGCCTGGGCCCGATCGACCCGGCCCAGGGCAAGCCCGATACGGCCGGTGATGAGCCGAGCGTCCAGCGCCGGCAGGTCCCACCCGGAGGCCTCCAGCGCCGCCCGCGTGCCGTCGGCGGCACGCAGCAGCCTCAGGCTCGGCTCCTCCCCCGCCCAGCGGGCGCGCAGCATGGCGTGGCGGGCGAGCGCGGCCCAGGTCCTCCGGCGCTGGCCGCTGAATTCCCGCATGGCCAGCTGGGCCACACGGAAGGCGACGTCGACGTCACCCTGCAACAGGGCCGCGTGCGACAGCATCAGCCTAGCCTCGGGCAGGTCCAGTCGCATGCCGCCCCGGTCAAGCTCGGCTACGGCACGTTCGGCGACCATCCTCGCTTCGTCGATCAGGTGGGCCGACAGGAGCGCCTCGCAGCGGTCGAGCAGGCCGACGGCGTCGACCATGCCCTGGCTGTCGAAGTACGCCTTGGCCCGGTCGAACGACTCCAGGGCGGTCGGGATGTCCCCGCGGCGGGCGGCCAGGAAGCCGTGGTTGTGGCGCACCTTGGCCGCCTCGAACTCCTCGCCGAGGGCGAGGCGGAGCCGCTCCGAGCGAAGCATATCCGCCTCGGCCGCCTGGAACTCGCCGCGGTAGGCGTGCAGGACCCCTCGGCCGCTCAGCACCCGCGCCTCCCAATGCCGGTTGCCGGTGCGCCGGAACACCGTCAGCGCCCGACGGTAGCCCTCGAGCGCCTGGTCCAGGTGCCCGAGCCGCTGCAGCACGGTCGCGCGATGCGTCTCCAGGCGGGCGGCCTGCTCGCCGGTGAGCCGCAAGGCTGCCTTGTCCGCCTCCTGGAGGGCGGCGGTGTTCTTTCCCTGCCAGGCCAGCACGATGGAGAGGCTGATGCGCGCCTCGGCGGCCCGGAGCACGAGGCCCTTGGCGTCGGCGACCGAGACCGCGCGGCGCAGGTGGGCGATGGCCGAGCCGATGTCGTGGAACTGCCTGGACGCCAGGCCGAGCGCCTCCTCGGCCAGCGACAGCGCCATGGCGTCGGCAGGGGTGATCGCCGCCTCGCGGGCGCTGCGAGCGAGCCTGCGGGCGGCGTGCGGCTTGGACGCCACCAGCGCAAGTGCCGCCTCGGCTAACCGCCGGGCGGAAGGGGCCTCCGGCTCCCGGATCTCGGCCAGCCTGGGCGTCAGCGTCGGCCCCACTCCACACGCACCCCCCACAGGATCGCGGCCCCGACAGTGCGCCGTCTCACCTGGTCGGCATATTCGGCATTGTCGGTCACGGTCCAGTCGTCCGCAACACGGACCTTTACGGGGCTGATCCGATAGGGCAGGCTCTAGGACCAGGCCAAGCGGAGGGCGGCCCATGACCATCGAGTCGGTGCGGCAGAAGTTCGAACGGGATCTGTTGCGGTTGCCCAACGTGGTCTCCGTCGGTGTCGGAGCGACGACCGACGGTCGACCAGTCATCCAGGTGGGCGTCACCCGGAAGGTACCGGCGTCCCGGCTGCGGCGCGACGAGGTCGTTCCCAGCTCGCTGGGAGGCTACCAGGTCGAGGTGGTCGAGCTCGGGCAGCCAACGGCCGAGAGCGAGGAGGGGCAGGATGGGCGTTGACCGGGAGATGCTGCTGTCGCAGGAGGCCGCTGTCACCCTGGAGGAGGCGCACGCCGCGGCCGTCGACCACATCCTCAACCGCGAGTCGCGGCGGCCGAACGTGGTCGGGGTTGCGGTCGGGAAGAAATGGACGAACGGCCAACCGACCAAGGAGCCGGCCGTGCTCATCCTGGTCACCCACAAGGTGAAACCGGCGGAGGCGCTGCCGCCGGCGGCTAGGATCCCCGAGCGCGTCCCGGACACCGACACGGTCACCGACGTCTATACCGTGGGCCACCTATTCGCCGGTCAGCATCAACCCGCCCCCCACTACGGTTCACAGATCGTCCAGCAGAACATGCCGCCGATGCCGGACCTGTACGCGGCGCCGGTGGCCGTGCCCGCCCGCCCGGCGCGGTCCCGGCCGGCCAAAGGCGGGCACAGCGTCGGCCACATGGCCGTCACGGCCGGTACGATAGCCACCGCCGTCTACGACTTCCTGCTCGACGCGACGGCGACGCCCCCAGTAAGCGGGATCGGCATCCCGGGTCGCTTCTACCTGCTCAGCAACAACCATGTCCTCGCCAACTCGAACGACGCGGCGATCGGGGACTCGATCCTCCAGCCGGGCCCATTCGATGGCGGCACCGACCCTGCCGATCGTATCGGAAGCCTCACTCGGTACATTCCACTCGCGTTCGAGCCGGACATTCCCAGGGACCAGCACGACAACCTGGTCGACGCCGCTATCGCCGAGGCCCGGTTCGACGATATTGACCGCGAGGTCCGCTGGATCGGCAAGCTGCGAGCCTGGCAGCCGAGGGCGAAGGTGACCGTCGGCACGCTGGTTCAGAAGACCGGTCGGACCACCAACTACACGGTCGGCCGGATCACCGCCGTGAACGCCACTGTAGACGTCGGCTATGGCGGTGGCCGGGTGGCCCGCCTCCGGGACCAGATCCTCACGACCAACATGTCCGCCCCAGGGGATTCCGGGTCACTCGTCAGCACCCTCGATGGCGTGGCGGTCGGCCTGCTGTGCGCCGGCTCACCGCAGGCCACGGTGGCCAACCAGATTGAGCACGTCCGCTCGCTGCTGCGCGTTGAGGTGGCCGAGCTGATGGGGGAGTAGTCGCCACTCAGAGTGGGACCCACTCGGTGACGACCGGCTGGGCCGAGGGGGTGGCGGCGAACCGGCAGTGCAGGCGCACTGGACCGGAGCCGATCTGCTCTGCGCGGAAGCGGCCGAGCTGGTCGGCCTGGACGCTGGTAGTGCCGGTGGCATGGTGGACGTCGATCTCGGCCACCTGCGGCGGGATGAGCTGGCCGACCAGCTGTCGATGGCTCCCCAGGTTGGCCACCTCGACCTCGATGTTGAGGCTGGGGCTGGAGAAGGTCATCAGGCGTGGGCCTTCGCCGCCGCGCACGGCGGTGACCGGCCGGTCGACCCCCGAGTCGAAGACGAGCGTAGCCAGATCGGCGTCGATGGTCCGCCAGGTGAGGCTTGACCGGGCCGCGGCCAGGACCGCCGGCGGCGGCGGGTCGAACTGGCTGGCGGCGCGGCGTAGCTCCTCCAGCAGTTGCTCGTCTGCAGGGTCGACCACATCGAACCCTTCGCTGGGATCAGAGGTCACGAGGCCGGTCTCCTGTCAAGTGGGTTTCTTTATGTGCTCTTTAAGAGTCCGCTGCATCTGCCTTGATACCAATATTCGCCATCCGGTGACGGAATTCCTCCAGGCATGCTGCCCTGGCCGCCGGAACCTCGGCGACCTCCAGAGCCAGGGCGGCCGCCAGCTCGTCCTGGTCGGGCGGCGGGACTGCGCTCAGGACGCGCAGCAGGCGCCGGCAGTGCTCCGGGAGGTCACCGACGACCCGCCAGAGCATGACCTCCCGCTCCGGGCTCGTCGCCGTGGCGGCGACCGACGCGGGCGCCTCCTGGCCCGGATCGGCATGGTCGGCGACCCGTGCCCCCAGCAAGCGCAGGCTCTCCTGCCGGGCCGTCGATGCCAGCCACACCCCGATCCGGTCGTGCCCGTCCTGCAGGCGACCGAGCTGCTCGGCCAGGCGCAGCCAGGTCGTCTGGGCGGCGTCGGCCCCCTCGTCCGAGCTCAGGCCGTACGCCCGAGCAGTCGACCAGACCAGCGCACCGAAGCGCTCGACGAGGCCGTCCCAGCCATGGGAATCCCCGGCGGCTGCCGCCCGGACGAGGTCGTGTACATCGAACTCGGCACCCATGGATGCCTTCCTCGCCGATGGGTAGAGCAATCCACGCTATCACGCCCTCCGGGTTGCGACTCCGGCAAGGTCACGGCCCCACGACCATCCCGAGGGCGGCCACACCGGCCGGGGCCAGGCCCGCCGGCGGCGGGAGTTGGTCGCCGGCGAGCTGGGCGAGGTACCGGTAGGCCTGCCCGAGGTGGTGGCCGATCACTTCGTCCTCGGCCGAGGTGCCCGGTCGTGCCTCGGCCAGCCGCTCGGCGACGCGCGCGTGCAGGATGGCCCGTCGCTGCTTGGGGACGCCCCGATAGGTGGCCTCGTGCAGGATTCGATGGCGGAAGGCGAATCCGTCCTCGCCCGCCCCCCGCCCAGTGACCCGGAGCAGCCTCCGCCTGGCCAGGGCGAGCAGCACCGAGCCGACCTGCGGCCGGAGGTCCGAGGAGGCCAGCGTGGCCACCGAAGCACCATTGAAGCTTTGCCCGATCACGCTGGCCAGCTCGAGCACGGCCCGTTCGCTGGGGGGGAGGCGGTCGAGCTCGGCGCCCACCACGACGTCCAGTATCGACGGGAACGGTGGCTCCTCGGGCCGCCGATGGCCCACTGAGCCGGGGTCGGCACCGTCGCCCAGGGACCGCAGCATCTCCTCGAGCACCAGCGGGTTGCCCTCGGCCCCGGCCAGTATCTGGTCGATGGTGGCTGCGTCGAGCCCGCCGGCCTGGGACAGGTGCGCGGCCAGCACCGCGGCCTCGGCGGCGGGCAGGGGCTCCAGGTCCAGGGTGGCATCGGCCGCACCAGCCGTCCAGGAGGCCGGAGGGTCAAGGAACTGGGGGCGGGCCATGACGACTAGCAGCACCGCGGCCTCACGAGTGAACGCCCGCAGGTACTCGACCAGCTCGGCCACGGCCGGCTCGGCCCAGTGGAGGTCGTCGACCACCACCATCACCGGGCGACGCCTGGCCAGCTCCTCCAACAGTGAGCGCATCCTCGAGAACACCGCCAAGGGGTCGACCGCGAGCGTCCCGCCCGACCAGGTGCCCGTCGCGGCCACAGCCGCCCCCTGGTCGGCGAGCTGGCCAACGACGCGGTCGGCAGCCCCGGGTCCATAGGGCGGGCAGTGGGCGTACAGGACCACCGCCCGCTGCTCGGCCCGTTCGGCGAACGCCCGGACCAGCCGTGACTTGCCCACCCCAGGGTCGCCGAGCAGCGCGACCAGCCGACATACCCGGTCGGCGACCACACCGTCCAGAACCCGGTCGAGCAGGGCCAGCTCGCGGGCCCGGCCCACCAGCGGCGTGTCCCACGGCCGGGCCAGGCCGGTCGCCTCCGGAGGGACCGCGAGGAGGCGGTGAACGGCTACCGGCGTCATCTTGCCCCGGGGCACGAACGGAGTCACCGGCTCGACTTGGACGGCGTCGGCGACCAGCCGGTGGGTCGCCTCCCCGAGCAGGACCTCACCGGGCTTGGCGGCTTGCTCCAGGCGGGCGGCCACGTTGACGGCGTCGCCAGCGACAAACCACTGACCCTCGTGCTCCCCACCGGCCAGCACCAGGCCGGTGTTCACCCCGGTGCGCACCGGCAAGATCACCTGCAGCTCCTGCTCCAGCTCCCGGTTGAGGGCGGTTATGGCGTCACGTAACTCGACCGCGGCCCGAACGGCGCGCAGAGCGTCGTCCTCGTGGGCGGACGGGATCCCGAACACCGCCATAACGGCGTCGCCGATGAACTTCTCGACCAAGCCACCATGGAGTTCGTGCACTTGCCTTGCCAGCTCGAAGTACCTCGTCATCGCCCGACGCAACGACTCGGGGTCGAGCTGCTCGGCCAAGGCGGTCGAGCCAGCCACGTCCGAGAAGACCACGGAGACGATCTTGCGAACCTCTCGCTGCATGCCAGCCTCGCGGGGTGTGGCGATCCTTCACTGACAAGAGCGCCTCCGCCGCAAGCTGATACCCGAGCCGCGCCCTACAGGTCGGCGAGCCGGCGCAGGCGTTCAAGGCAACGGCCCCGGGTCGGACCGATGCTGCCGATCGGCATGTCCAGGGCGGCGGCGACCTCCTGGTAACTGGGCGGTGGGTCGGCCATCAGCACTCGCAGCAGTCGCTGGCAGGAGGGGGGGAGGGAGGCGAACGCCTGTCAGAGGAGATTGCGTTGCTCGGAGGCCAGTGCCTGCGACTCCGGGGTTACCGGCACGGGGTCGGACGGCTCCAATTGGACGTCCTCGCCCATCGGCAGTTGCCGGCCGACCACACGCAGCATCCGTAATGCCTCGTGTCTGGTGGTCGCGGCCAGCCAGGCCCCAACCCGCTGGGCGTCGCGGATGCGGTGCAGGTGCTCGACCAGGCGCAGCCATGCCGTCTGGGCCACGTCGGCGGCGTCGGCCTCGCTCAGGCCATAGGTGCGCGCCACCGACCAGACCAACCCGCCGAACCGCTCGACCAACACTTCCCAGGCCCGCGGGTCACCCCGGGCGGCAGCGCCGACCAACTCGGACAAGTCCGCATTGCTCATCGCCGGATAGTACGCGGGCGCCGAGGCGAGTGAGGAAGCCGGCGAGCGCAGGACCACCAGCGAGACGCTGGCTCGGTGAGCTGCTCGTGGGGCTCTGTCAGGTCCGGTCGGGTCCGTTTGACCCAGGACACGAACACGACCTGGCGCCCGTCCGGATCCTGGTAGGTCACCCCGCCGCTCGCCTGCCAGTATGGGTGCTGGGACGTCGGCTCCACACCGGCAGCCGCCATCATTGCGATCAACCGCTTCTGGGTGACGTCCCGCGGCGTGGTGTAAGAGCTTCGGCCGTGCGGGGTCAGCGTCGGGAGTCTATGCCGGCATGAGCTGGGCGGGCGCCACCTCCTTGGTTGTCGCAGTAAGCAGGGCCATGGAGCCTTCGGAGAGGTAGCGTCGGTCGCTGACTTGCCATTCGTCGTGGGCTTCGACCAGCACCGCCCCGGCCAGCCGCAGCAGGGCTTCAGGGTTGGGGAACACGCCCACGACGTCGGTGCGTCGCTTGAGCTCCTGATATGGAACGGCGCCGTCAAGTCGGCAGCCGCCGGTGACCAGCTCCTGGTGTTTGGAGGGTGGGTGGCCGGCAGGGGGTGGCCGGGCGGAGGTTGGCCAGGACCGCGTCGGAGCGGCGTGGATCGGCGGACCGCCACTCTGATGTTCGCGGGTTGGGACCGCAAGTCGGTTATGCGCAGGCAGTTGCCCCACCCTTGTTGCGTCGTGCCGCTGTGGGCGCGGCAATGAAATCTCGGGGGTCGTTCCTGCGTCGGCGGTGCTCCGACGGGTCCTGGCGCGGGCGGGTGCGGTCGCGCCGATCGGCGACCTCCCCACGGTCGGCGGCATCGGCTCAGGGGTGCATCTCGGCCCACAGGAACCCGGCAAGCTCCCGGGCGACGGCGACCACGGCCACACCCTTGATGTGCTTGCGCCGCTCCAGCTGCCGGAACCGGCGGCACAGGCGCAGCTGCGCCGCCCATGACCGGGCCAGCGTCTCAGCGGAGACCTGCTGTTGGCGTTCGCGCAGAGCACCGGCGATCAGGGGGCGGTGATGATAGGACCAGGCCGATTCCACCAGCTGGAAGCGCAGGTGCTTGCTGCCGGTGCGGGTGATGTGGCCACGCCAGACGCTGTCGCCTGAGGAGCGTTCGCACGGCACCAGCCCGGTAAAGGCCATGAACGCGCCCGCATGCGCGAAC
>Ga0075424_100007958_pt1 | contig 10322 bp, 11 predicted proteins | sample SoiMethybrSBSTD3_FD_75301 | JGI IMG/M metagenome (GOLD analysis project Ga0075424, IMG submission 75301) | Bulk soil microbial communities from a Populus tree surrounding site in Tennessee, USA - Soil MetaG P. TD hybrid SBSTD3 | ecosystem: Environmental > Terrestrial > Soil > Tree plantation...
TTCTTCCGGCCCGGCTCGCAGCCGCAGGGCGTCGTCGGTTTCCGGCCGCTCGAGCAGCTCGAGCAGCAGTTCGGGCTCAGCCAGTTCGCGGCGACCGCCGCCGACTGACGACAACCCCGCTCCACGAACCCACGACCCCGGTCACCGACCGGGGTCGTCGTCTGTCCGGGACGGTCAGGCGCCGGGACCCCTCTGGCCTCAACCTCCGCCGGGACCCTCGTCTGGACCGTGTCACGCGACACGTGACAAGCAGCGATCGGCAGATCCCACAGACACGCTCCGTCGCCGGATGTGACGTCGCGCGGTACAGCCGACCGCCGATCGAGCGCAGATGCGTATCCGACCGTCCGTTGTCACGTCTGACGTGACATCGGACCGACGCCCTGCCGGCGGACGGTCAGGCGCCTGGACCGGTCAGCCGTCGATGTCCTGACAGGAACCAGGCTCCAGCCCGATCGGCGGCGTGCCCATCCACGATGCGCGGGCGAAGGTCGACCCAGCCCGGACCACGCGCGGAGCGTGTGACGTCGGGCGTGCGCGCGGCGGCGCCGGCCACGATCGGATCGAGCAGGAACGAGGCGGTCGAGCCGTCGGCGGACAGCAGCGCGAACACCGTTCCTCGGACCGCCCACGTCGTCGCGCCGTCGGCGGCGGTCCCGACGTCGATGTCGGCGGCGCCAGCGGCCGCCGCGTCGAGCACGTCGCGGAGCGAGGTCACGCGTCCGGTCGGGCGGCGTCGAGGATGGCCTGGAGATCGGCGAGGTGGTCGTGGTAGTGGTCGATCGTCTCGTCATAGAACGACTTGAGCCGATCCGCATGCTTCAGCCAACGGGCCTCCGGGACGACGGTCAGGAAGCCGCGAAGCTCGCCCGGCTGGGTGGCGAACGCGTCGCGAAGCTCTGCCATCGGCTTGGCCGCCCAGACCTTGGTGATCTCGGCGTTGACCGCGTCACCGCCCCTGGCCTCCCAGTCGGCGTCCACTCGAGCGAACACGTCGCTGGTCTCGCGGATCGCGAGCTCCTTCGCCGCTTCGAGCGCGACGCCCTGCCAGGCCAGCATGTGTGCGATGAGATCCCGGCCCGACCAGCCATGCGACCCATCGACCGGGTCTCGGAGCTGCTCGTCGGTCAGGCTGGCAAGCCCCTCATATGGCGCCCAGGCCTCGCGCTCCTCCTCGAGGAACTCCATCGCGTCGAGGTACATGACAGCATGGTAGGGGGTCGGCGCGAACCCCGGACACGGTAGAGTCGGGCCATGGGGCGCCCGCCGGACGAGCAGCCGACCGTCTTCTCCGATGAGGCTGCCCAGGCGAGTCGATCGCCGGCCGCCGACCCATCGCACGACGCGATCACTGTCGCCAGCCCAGGCGAGCCGCCCGCCCGACGCGGCCCGATCGCGACGCGGACCGGGATCGTCTTCGTCCATGGGATCGGTACGCAGGGTCCCGCCGAGACGTTCCTCGACTGGTCGGAGCCGATCGTCGAGCTGCTGACCGACTGGCAGACCGACCAGAATGACCGAGCGGCCCGGGCCGGCCACCCCGTCTCACCGCGCATCGACGATCCGGTCCGCCGCGCCGAGTTCGCGTTCAACGCCGCGTCACCGCCGTTCCTCGAGGTCTCGATCCCCGCCCACGCCGACGTCCCAGCGACGACCTGGGTCATCACCGAGGCGTGGTGGGCCGCCGACCTTCGCCCGCCCGATCTCGGCCGGACCATCGACTACCTCGGGCGACGGATGCGCACGGTCGTGGCGGACATCGCGGCGGGCTACCTCCGCGGCCGCAACCAGCGGTTCCAGGAGCGTGCCAAGGCGACCGATGTGATCGGTCCTGGCCCCCTCCCGCTCGATTGGCGACTGGTCGAGCGACTCGACCAGATCCAGTCACGGACCCTCGGGTCCCCCGTCGTGGGTTGGAGCGTCGGTGGGGCCGGTGTGGCGGTGTTGACCGCGTACGACCTCATCCGACGCATCCCGTTGCCGGCGATCCGCGATCTCGCGGTCCGCCGGATGATCGACAGCTTCCTCATCGACTGGTTCGGCGACCTGCCGGTCCTGCTCGACGAGCCCGTGCAATCGGCCAACGTCCGGGCGCGACTGGCGCGCTCGATCCAGCGCCTGGTCGACGACGGCTGCGACGCCATCGTCGTCGTCGCCCACAGTGGCGGCGCGTTCATCAGCTTCGAGACCCTGCTCGATCCGGCCTACGCGGACCTGCCCGTCGACAAGCTCATCACGCTCGGTCAGGGCCTCGGGCTCGCGTGGCGACTTGCCGCGGATCCTGACGTCCACGAGATCACGCCCGGCAGTCGTCTCGTCGGCGATCTGGCCGCGGTCCGACCGCATCTGCGCTGGGTCGACTTCTGGGCGTCGTACGACCCGGCGCCCGCGGGACCGTTGCCCGCCCGCGAGCTCGAGACCAGCAAGACCGTCGCGACGGCCATGGGATCCACGACGTCCACCGTGGCGGTGGCGACCGGCGAAGCCGATGAACGACCTTGGCTGGTCCAGGCTCCCGTCGCGCTCCCGGGCGAACAGCCGATCGCCCCGCCTCCGGGGACGATCATGATCGAGTCACGGCCTGTGACGAACGAGATGAACGTGCTGACCGACCATGGGGCGTACTGGGCGAACCCGGAGGGGTTCCTCGTTCCCCTCGTCCGCCATCTCGACGCGGCCCGCGGGGACGCATCGGCATCGCGCTTCTACCGGGACCGGGCCGATCGGACCCGACGGATCGTCTGGCGCCGCGAGCGGGTCGCGGCGCTGGCGGCGTGGGGCTGGCTCTGCTCGCTCGCGACGATCGCGACGTCGATCGGGCTCATCGGGCTCCAACTCGCCGGCGACGCCCGGCTCGGTCGCGCGGGGGACCTCGTCGTGACGGTCTGGGACCGCATCCCCGGCCACGAGATCGTGTCCGGTCCGGTCGTGGCGATCGGGACCGTGCTCGGCACGGTGCTCGACTGGCTGAGGCTCGGCGGGCTGGCCGACTGGCTTGCGACGCTCGGTCCGGTCATCGTCGGGCTCGCCCTCACGATCGCCTTGTTCTTCGCCCTCGCCAAGGTCGGCACGGGTCGCTGGCATGACTGGGATCGCCGCGAGCGACGGGCGACCCACACGGAAGTGCCGACCGAGCCCGACCGCTCCGCAGCCGGGGGACAGGCGCTCCTGCTCCTGGGTGGCCTGTTCGGCCTGTGGGCCGCGTCGTTCGGGTCGGTGCCGGCGACCGCGGTCGCGGTCGTGCTCGGGGCCATCGCCGGCGGCGTCGCGTGGTCGACCCACGCGTTCCGGACGAGCCGCCCGGAGGCGCGTTCCGACAAGGCGTAGCCTGACCGCGTGAGACAGGCCGTTCCCGCGGTCGTCCAGCGGCTGAAGCTCGATATCGGCTAGCGCCGCTGGCCGAACGACCGACTCGGGACACGAAACAGGGACCCGGGCGAAAGCCCGGGTCCCTGTCGATGTGCTGCCTGCCGGCCCAGGTCGGGCCGGATCGCGGCGTCAGTCGCCGCCGCCTGAGTCGCCGGAGTCGCCGGAGTCACCTGAGTCGCCGGACTCATGTTCCGCCGAGTCGTGGTCCTCGTTCTCTCCCTGGTCGTCGTTGTCCTCGCCTTGCTCGTCGTCCTTCTCGGCGTCCTGCTTGTGCTGGTCGGGCGCCTTGACCTCGACAAGGTCGGGCTGCTCGATCTCGGGTGCCTCTGGCGCTTCTGCTTCGGCAGCGTCATCGGCATCCGTGTCGGTATCTGTCGCGTCATCGACCTCGTCGCGGTCCTGATCGCCCGATTCGTCAGCGCCGGTCGACGTGACGGCCGGATCGGGCCCGGTCACGAACCTCGACGGCGCAAGCGCGCCATGAGCGAAGGCGCCCCCGGCGATCAACAGGAGTGAGACCACCGCCACGGCGAGGCTGCGGCCGATGCGGTGTGATGGGCTAGGTGTCATGAGTCCTCGTCCTTGATGGTCCCCGGCAGCCCACCTACCTTGCCCCCGATGCTTGCTCGGGTCTAGGCGGGCGCCCCATCCGATGGTCGTCGGTACTCCCGGGCGATGGTCCCGTCTCCGCACGAGAGGCCGGTGTCAGACGGCGACGGGCTCGCGGTACTCCCCGAAGACGGTTCGCAGGACGCCGCACTGCTCGCCGAGCGTGGCATACGCCTCGGCGCAGCGCACGAAGTGCGGCATCAGGTTGGTCTCGCTCGTTGCAGGTCGGGAGGCCGCCTCCCGCAAGCCGCGCAGCGCGGCCTCGACCGCCGAACCGTCGCGCTCGCGTCGCGTGCGATCGAGCCGGGCGAGCTGCCGCTCCAGCGAGCCCTGCGGGACGGCGAGCACCGGGACGCCGGTATCCTCGGCCTCGTCGACGTAGGCGTTGACGCCGACCACATGTCGCTCGCCTGCATCGAACTCGCGCTGGTAGCGATAGGCAGCGTCGGCGATCTCGCGCTGCGGGTAGCCCTCGCCGATGGCGGCGACCATGCCACCCCGTCGATCGATCTCGTCGAGGTACTTCCAGACCTGTCGCTCGGTCTCGTCGGTGAGGGCTTCGACGAACCACGAGCCGCCCAGCGGGTCGACGGTCGCGTCGACGCCGGTCTCCTCGGCGATGACCTGCTGCTGGCGTAAGGCGAGCAGCGCGGCCTCAGCGGTCGGCACCGCCAGCGCCTCGTCGTAGGCGTCCGTGTGGAGCGATTGCGTCCCCCCGAGGACCGCAGCGAGCGCTTGCAGCGCGACGCGGGTCAGGTTGTTGAGCGGTTGCTGTGGGGTCAGCGAGACGCCAGCCGTCTGCGTGTGGAAGCGCATCCAGGCCGAGCGCTCGTTCTCGGCCTGATAGCGGCGGGTCATGAGGTCGTGCCAGATCCGCCGACTGGCGCGGAACTTGGCGATCTCCTCGAAGAAGTCCGCGTGCGAGTTGAAGAAGAACGACAGCCGCGGGGCGAAGTCGTCGATGCGCAGCCCACGGCGCAGCGCGTCCTCGACATAGGCCATCCCGTCGGCGATCGTGAACGCCAGCTCCTGGACGGCGGTCGAGCCGGCCTCGCGGATGTGATACCCGCTGATCGAGATCGTGTTCCAGCGCGGCAGCTCGCGCGTCCCGAACTCGATCGTGTCGGTCACCAGGCGCATCGACGGCTCGGGCGGGAACAGGAACTCCTTCTGGGCGATGAACTCCTTGAGGATGTCGTTCTGGAGCGTGCCCTCGAGCCGGTCGCGTGACACGCCGGCCTTCTCGGCCGCGACGATGTACATCGCCCAGATCGGCGCCGCCGGCGAGTTGATCGTCATCGACGTCGACACGCGTTCCAGCGGCAAGCCCGCGAGCAGGACCTCCATGTCGGCGAGGCTGCTCACGCCGACCCCGCACGTCCCGAACTCGCCCTCGGCCTCGGGGTCGTCGGTGTCGTAGCCGTAGAGCGTCGGCATGTCGTAGGCGATCGACAGGCCGGTCTGGCCGGCACCGAGCAGTTGGTGGAACCGCTCGTTGGTGTCCTCGGCGGAGCCAAAGCCCGCGAACATCCGCATCGTCCAGAGACGGCTCCGGTAGCCGTTCGCATGGATGCCCCGAGTGAACGGTGGCTCGCCCGGGAGTCCGATGCGTGCCTCGGCGTCGTCGTCCAGCGACCACGGCCCATAGAGCCCGTCGATCGGCATGTCGCTGATCGTCGAGAAGGTCCGCTTGCGCTCGGGCGCGCGCCGGAGCGCGGGTTCGAGGCGATCACGCCGCCAGGCGTTGCGCCGTTCGGTCATCGGCTCGAATCTAGCACCGGGCCTGCCGACGGCAGCCGGTCGAGCGATGCGTCAGCGTCCGCCGAAGGCATCGACCGCCGCCTGGATCTTGGCGTCGGGCAGCTCGTTGGCGATGACGACATCGACGACGTCGGGATCGGCGCTCGGCCACACCACGATGACCTGCGTCCGATCGCCGGTCTCGGCATCGATCCGATGTCCCGGCCGACCGGCGAGGGTCGGCGTCGATCGCCCGGTGATCGTCGTCCGGTCCGCGGACTGCGCGCTCGTGGCGTAGAAGTCGGCGATCTGCGAAGCGGTGAGTCCGTTGGCGGTGAACACGACAAGCGCCGCAGCACGATCCCCGCCGAGGTTCCACGTCCCGCCAGCGAAACGCACCTCGGAGAAGCCCTGGTCGGCGAGCGTGCCGAGGTTGGCTCGGCTGCACGATCTGCCGGAGTCGAGGCGACCGGGGCCCACGCCCTCGTAGGAGGTCGGAATCCTGGCCTCGAGCTCGGGGTAGGCCCCGACCGCAGACCCGTCCGTCGCGCACGGTCCGGCCGGGTCGAAGGAGGGTGCCGGGCCCGACGAGCAGGCCGCGAGCAGGACGGCGATGAGGGCGATCGCGCAGGCACGGGAGATGGGCCGGGACACGGCCCAAGCGTAGACGCGGTGTCGCCTCGGTGCCTCCTGACACCTGGTACGCCCGTCCCACGAACGGTGCGTGGATGCGCCCGACCATCGCCCGCCGCCATCCGGGACCAGGGTGCCATTGCCCCTCGTGGATCGCGGGCCGTAGCGTAGCGACCAAGCCGACCCGCGATCGAACCGGGGACAGCACCTGGGGCGTCGGTCACGGATCGGGGAGCGGACGCTCACTCGAGGAGGTTCGAGAGAGGGATCCCGTACCCCGATCACGAGCCGAGTAACCGGATCCTTCGGCCATCAGGCCCGTAAGGCCGTTGGGGCGGCAGCACTGATAGCTCTCGCACGGCCACGCATCCGATCGCCCTCCGGGTATCCGGGGGGCGATCGTCATGTCCCGCCCGACGGACGGTGTCAGGCGCTCCGCGACGGCCGTGCCGGCACAGGGTGCGCTCGGCGAGCGACACCTCGGGCGTCCAGGTCGGCCTGGACGACGCGCGCAGCCGCGACGAGCTCAGGGTCGCGGGTGACCGTGCCTGCCACCCAGTCGATGTACGACGGCTCGAACCCCGCGATCTGGCCGAGCGTGTGCCCATGGAACTTGCCGAAGTCGACCAGGTGCTCCCGGGCTGCCTCGAGCCGCGGCGGGCGGGGTCGCCGGAAGTTGCGGAGGCGGTCGCGCTCGAGCGGGCCTGTGGGGGTCGACGCGCGTGGCGGCTCCTGGCGTACGCGCTCGCCGCGGAGCGGCGCGTGCCCGGGTAACCCGCTGCGTTGCCGCGGACCGAGCGGCGCCCCGTTCGTCGTCTGGTTCCGTGGCTGGAACGTTGCCGTCGTGTCGACGCGAGCCGTCACGGGCCGGGTCGGCTTGGGTCGGGGCGGCCCGCCGCGACGGCGAGGCGCGTCGTCTCCGAGGTCGGCTCGGTCGCCCGAGCCTCGCTCGCGGCCGGCCTCGCGGACCAGCGCCGCGTACGCGTCGTTGATCTCCGCCATCCGGCGAGTCGCTTGGCGCGACGCGGCCGGGTCATCGCCGGTCAGGTCGGGGTGGTTGGCTCGAGCCAGACGTCGCCAGGCGGCCTTGATCCGCGCCGGATCGGCGCCGCGCTCGACGCCGAGGACCTCGTGCGGATCGCGTCGTGCCACGCTCGGAGTGTAGCGAGGCATCCTGTAGTGCTTGACAGCAGCCCGTCCGGTGCCGTCCCCTTCGGTCGTGGGTAACGTGACACGTGCGGGGGTCGCTGCGGCGATCGCCGCAGCCCAGGTCGGGCTCGCCTACCGGTTCGCGCTGGCATACCGCGCCCGCGCCGGCTACCCGCGCCGCAACCCACCGATGCTGACACCTGATGCGCTCGGTCTGCCGTACGAGACGATCGAGGTCCCATCGGACGACCTCACCCTCCCCGCCTGGTTCATCCCCGCGCGTGATGGCGCGCCGGGACCGGGAGTCGTCCTGGTCCACGGCTGGGAGTCGGCCCGCGACCGGACCCTGCCGATGGCGGTGTTCCTCCACGCCGCCGGCTTCCACTGCCTCACCATCGACGTCCGGGCACACGGCGCCAACCCTCCCGAGACCCTGCCGATGAGCGCCGGTGAATTCGGCACGGACGCGCTGGCAGCATTCCGGGCGCTGCTGGCACGGGACGAGGTGACCGTGGGGGCCGTGTCAGGCCACTCGATGGGTGCCATCGGCGCGATCCTGGCCGCGGCCGCGGACCCGCGCGTCGCAGCCGTCGTGGCGAGCTCCGGTCCGGCCGACCCCTATCGGCTGACCCGCCAGACGTTCCGTCTCGCGCGGCTGCCGATCCCCGATCCCATCGCCTATCCCCTGGCCTGGTTGACGACCCGCGTGTACCTCCGGCCGCGCGGCCATGAGGTCGCCGATGTGAGCGCCACGAGGGCCATCGAGCGCTACCGCGGGCCCGTGCTCCTCGCGCACGGCGCGCTCGATCAGGTCGTGCCGCTCGCGCACATGGGACGCCTCGCAGCCGCAGCGCGCCGGTCGCGGGTGGGCGATCGGTCCGCCGGACCGGTCGAAACGCTCACGCTGCCCGACGGCCAGCACTCGTGGCTCTACGAGGACCGGACGTACCGCGCGACCGTGGCGCGCTTCCTGGCGACAGCGCTCGGTGGCCCGCTCGATCCGGAGGCCGCAGGGGCGATCGCCGCTGCGACGCCGGCCGAGCGCATCCCGGACGGCGAGACGCAGTTCGGCGCCATCGAGCGTGCGCCATCCGGGTTCCGCGGGTTGGCCCAGGTCGCCCTGCCCGGAGCGACCCGGATCCCCGACCCGATGGGGACACCACGGGCAGCCGACGAGCCTGGCCTTGGCTGACGACGTGCGCTCGCCCGAGGGCCAGGACGGCGTCTGGCGGGCGATCCGATCCCGCAGGGCGATCCGTCGATTCGCGCCGCGGCCGCTGACCGAGGCGCATCTCGATCGCATCTTGCGTGCCGGCCGGCGCGCCAACAGCTCGAAGAACTCGCAGCGCTGGGCATTCATCGTGTGCCAGGATCGCGCCCATCTGCGCGACCTGGCGGCGGTCGGCCCGTGGGCCGGCCATCTCGCCGACACGGCCGCGGCCATCGCGCTCGTGACGCCCGATCCGACGGAGTCAGGCGTGCCGCTCTCGGTGATGTTCGACCTCGGCCAGGCCGCGGACTCGATGATGCTCGCGGCCTGGGAGCTGGGCATCGGCAGCGTGCCGGTCACGGTGTATGAGCACGACCTCGCTCGCCAGCTGCTCGGCTATCCCAAGGCCTACCGCTGCGAGTTCCTGCTCTCGTTCGGCTATCCGGCCGATCCCGCCGACCTCACGCGCCCGCTGAAACCTGGCGGGCGTCGCCCGATCGGGGAGATCGTCCACGAGGAGCGCTGGTAGGTCGGACGCCCATCAGCACGAGCGTGGCGGCGGATCAGATCAGAGCTTCTTGCGCAGGTACGCGGTCACCGTCGCGTCGTAGCCGAGCGACTCGTACAGCCGACGCGCTTCGGGGCGGTGGTGCCCGGCGGTCACCTCGACGAACGCCGATCCGAGCTCGGCGGCGATCCGTTCCGCCTCGGTCATGAGGCGGTGCCCGACCCCGCGCTCGCGCGCGCCGGCATCGACCACGAGCGCCAGGATCCGCAGGATCCGATCGTCGTGCTCGAACCGGGGCAGCGCGTGGACCGCCACGAACCCGAGCAGGGCACCTTCGTGCTCCGCGACGACCACCCGTGAGTACTCGGAGGCGAAGCGACCGAGCCGCTCGATGATGTCGGTCGGGCCGGCCGGATAGCCCTCGTCGGTGAAAAGGGTTGCGATGGCCTCGGCGTCGCGCGGCTCGGCCGGACGCAACGTGACGGTCGACTCGGTCATCGCGCGATGGTAGCGGCCACCGCCCGAAGCCGGAATGGACCCCATCGCGGCACCCCCGGATCGAGCGCCTCCGCCCCCAGCGGGCCGGGAGCGAGATCCCTCTGCTGCTCGGTCGCGTGCCAGGTCGCCGCCCAGCCCTCCCCGTGTCGCGCGAGGTACGCGCTGATGGGTCCCTCGGTGGCAGGTTCGAGCAGCACGATCCAGTCGCCGCCGTCCGCCGCGCGCCCGCGCAGACAGGTCGCGCCGAGCGCGGCCGAAGGAGGTGCGGGTTCGAACGTACTGCCCGGCGCCAGATCGGGGGTCCGTTCGACGATCGCGCGCCCGAGGTCGATGGTCGCCCAGCCGCGGCCGATGACCGGGCCGAGCTCGCTTCCGTGCACCGGATCAGCCGATGAGCAGGAGGTCGGCGCCCGGGTCGCCCGCCATCTGGAAGCCCAGCGTCTCGTACAGCCGGCGCGCCGGGAGGTTGTCGGCATACACGCCGAGGTGGATGAGCTCACTGCCGGCGGCCATCGCGTCGACCATCGCGGTCGCCGTGACCATCCTGCCGAGACCCCGGCCGCGGGCGCCCGCGGTCGTGCCGATGCTCGAGAGGTAGCTGATGCC
>Ga0075424_100007959_pt1 | contig 10321 bp, 13 predicted proteins | sample SoiMethybrSBSTD3_FD_75301 | JGI IMG/M metagenome (GOLD analysis project Ga0075424, IMG submission 75301) | Bulk soil microbial communities from a Populus tree surrounding site in Tennessee, USA - Soil MetaG P. TD hybrid SBSTD3 | ecosystem: Environmental > Terrestrial > Soil > Tree plantation...
GCGTCGTTGAGCACGGCCAGCAGGGACGCATTCATCGGTTCCTCGATTCCACCCGTCCTGGCTCCGTCACATCTAGCTGTTATGCCACGGATCCCGCATCACGGCTAGGCCGGACGCGCGCCCTCGCGGTGAGCCGGCCGTACCGAGTCGGGTGGTCAGCTGGGCGCCGGCCTACCCGCGCCGGCCGGGCGGTGGCAACAGGTAGAGGTTGGCCGCGTAACACAGCAGCGCACGAGCACGCCCAGCGCCGCCAGGTCTTATGCGTGGCGTGGCGGGCGGGGGATCCAGCGCGGGACCCGGCGCCGGTACTCCAGGTAGCTGTCGCCGAAGCGGCGGCCCAGCTTCCGCTCTTCGTAGCCGGTGACGAACAGGTGGAAGAAGACCGCCATGGCGCCCACGTACGTCAGCACCGGCAGCGACATGAACAGCCACGCCTCCCCCAGGGCAACCAGCAGCGCGGCGATGTAGATCGGGTTGCGCACCCAGCGGTAGGGCCCGGCCGCGACAACGCGCCTCGGTGCGTCCCAGAGGCCGGGAGTGCCACGCCCCACGGACGCGAAGTTCCAGACACACCACAGGTACAGGGCCGCCCCGGCCGCGATGACCGGAACCGCCGCCCACGCGACCGGCGTGGCGGCGCCCCCATGGCGCGTCATGATCCACCAGGGAGCCCAGACTCCCCCCAGCCCTGGCACCACGACGGTGAACACGAGATTGCGGGCGATGAGGCTCAGCGTGCGGGCCATCCTCGCTCACCTCCCTCATATATATATATAGCGTTACTACCTATGAGGGCCACACTACCCAGCAGATTGCCTGGCCGGAAGCCCTAATGTAGGATTACTACGTATGCGAGCCGAGGAGCTGAAGGGCCACCTGGACGCCGTGCTGCTGGCCGCGCTCGAAGACGGGCCGCGGCACGGTTACGCCGTGATCGAGTCCCTGCGGCAGAGCACGGGCGGGCGGCTGGATCTGCCCACCGGGACGATCTACCCGGCGCTGCGGCGGCTGGAGCAGGCCGGGCTGATCACCGGGTCATGGTCGGTGGTGGGCGGCCGGCGGCGGCGTGAGTACAAGCTGACCGCGGCGGGAACCCGGGCGCTGTCGGGCAGACGGGCGGACTGGCTGGACTTCTCGGCCACGGTGAGCGCCGCGCTGGAGGGCAGGCCATGTCCGAGCCCCGTCTGATCAGCAGCTACCTGGCCGCCCTGGCCGATCAGCTGCCCGCCTCGATCGTCGAGGAGCTGGCCGACGGCCTGACCGAGACCCACCGTTCGTATCTCCAGCAGGGCCTGGCCCCCGATCTCGCCGCCGAGTCGGCGGTGGCCGAATTCGGCGAGCCGCAGGAGATCGTGGCCGAGTTTGCCCGCGTGAACCCGGCCCGGCGTGCCGCCCGCAGGCTGCTCGGGATCGGGCCACTGGTCGGTGCCTGCTGGGCCGCGGCGCTGATCACCGACCGGGCGTCGGCCTGGCCCGTCCCGTTCGCGGCGCGCGTCCTGATCGGCGTGGCGCTCATCACCATCATCGGGCTGCTCGCCGCCTCCGCGCTGAGCTCGCGCTACCGGCTGGCCGCCCGCGCGGGGGTCGCGGGATGCGTCGGCATCGCCGCGCTCGACGCCGTGCTCATCACCGCCGTGATGTTCACCAGCGCGCCCATGACCTGGGTGGTGGTGGGGGCCATGCTGGCCAGCACCGCGCGCATCGCCTTCGCCGCGCGGTCCCTGGTTCCCGCCCTGGCCAGATGACACCAGCGCAGTAGGGCCCGGACCGCCGCGCCGGCTAGCTGGGTTTGCGGCCCCAGGCGGTGAAGTACAGCACCGGGAGCATGACCGTTCCCGGGTCGGCGACGTGGGAGCGGGCCGCCCGGTCCAGCTCATCGAGCTCGCGCTCGGTGACCACCTCCCGGTCCAGGATCTTCGGCCGCAGGCTGCGGGCGAGGTCGGCCACGATCATTCTCCGGCGATGGCCGGCCGGATGCGCGTCCGCGAATACGTGAAAGCCCACGTCCTCGAGCCCGGCGGCGCGGTACAGCCCGGGCAGCCGCCGGCCCATGTTGATATCCGCCTGCTCCAGCCGCCACGTTCGCTGGAGGACCTCAACCAGCCGGGCCCATGCTTCGTTCGGTGGGTAGCACACAAAGACCGGATCCGGCTCTTCGCCGGCCACGCAGCCGCGGGGCTTGGCCAGGCGCACCATCTCGGACACCACCTGCTCGGGCCGGGGGATATTGGTCAGCAGCAGCCGCGCATACACCAGGTCAAACGAGGATCCGGGGAGCCGGGTCGACCGGGCGTCGGCGACGTCCGTCCTGACGTTGGCCAGCCCCAGCGCCGCGGCGAACTCCCGGGCCAGCCGGGCGTTGTCCGGGTTGGCATCGAGCCCGAGCACGCGGCCGTCCGGGCCGGTCAGCTCCGCGAGCAGGCCGAGGCTCCCGCTGGGGCCGCAGCCGAGGTCAAGTGCGCTCCATCCCGGCTTGACCCCGATGCGGCCGAACAGGTCATCACTGTGCGGCCGCAGGTCGTCGGCCTGGGCCCGGAGGCGCTCCTGCTCCACCGCGCCGGTGCCCAGCATGTACGACACGGCGCCCTCGTTCGTGGACATGTGACTCAAGCCTCCGTGAGTGCCCGGCCGGTCCAGATCAGCCACAGCGGCAGCAGCACGGCACCGCTGATGAACAGCATCAGGTCCGAGAAGCCGCCGTTGCCTGCGGCGTAGGACACGGCAGTGACCAGCGTCACGAGCGCGACGGCGATCGTGACGCGGGCCCATGTGCGATGAGCCGTTCGCCGCGCGGCCATCGCGAACCCGAGCATTCCCGCGCCGATCAGTGCGAACGCGGCGAGCGCGAACGCGGCGGAGATTGTGTCGATGGTGAACGCGATCGAGTTCGTGGTCTGGATCGGGTTGGCGTGCGTGGCCATCAGGCCAACGGCCCGGTGGCCCCCGAGCTCCACGATGCTTCCGGCGATCCACAGCAGGGAGCCGGCGCCGGCCAGCCCCGCGCCGATCCGCGCGGGCGCGCGGTCACGGCCCAGCAGGTCGCGGACGAAGAACGCGGACGTTGCCAGGCAGAGGAATGCGGCGATCGCGATCGCCATGTAATACCGCTCCTGCGGCAGGGTGGTGATCAGCCAGCGGTAGTAGATGCGCATCGCCTGCTGCGAGGGCACGCCCGCTCCCACCCGCGGCGCCGTGGCCACCGTCACGCTCTTGGTGGCGAGCCAGAACCAGACTCCGGCGATGGCGAAGGCGGCGGCTCCCGCGTACGCCACGACGGCGGCCGGGCCGGCCGTTTTCCCCGCCTGCACCCGTTCGGCCGTTTGCGTTTCCATCCCGTCCTCCCTGAAGGGTCGATGGCCCGACCGTAGGGAAGGGGCGGCCCGGAGCGCCTCGGGGCTGCCTCGGGGATCTGGCTCAGGGCTAGCCCCGATGCCGGCGGCGCGGGAGAATGCGATCATCTGGGCGATGCCGTGCAGTGTGCTCATCGTCGACGACCACCCGGGGTTCCGCGCCCAGGCCCGGGCGCTGCTGACCGCCGCCGGTTATGACGTCGTCGGTGAGGCGGCAGACGGGGAGTCCGGGGTGCGCGTGGCCAGGGACCTGTCACCCGATCTGGTGCTGCTCGACGTCCAGCTCCCGGACATCACCGGCTTCGAGGTGGTCCGCCGGGTCCACAGCGAGCCCAACCCGCCCGCCATCGTCCTCATCTCCAGCCGTGACGCCTCCGACTACGGCAGGCGCATCGGGCGCAGCGGGGCGCTGGGTTTCATCTCGAAGGCCGAGCTCTCCGCGCCCGCGCTCAGGGCCGTGCTGGAGGGAGGCCGGCGGTGACCCGGCGGCGGTGGTGGCTTCTCGCGCTCGGCGTCGTCTGCGTTGCCTGGGTCCTGGGCGGCGAGTGGGTCAGCATCCACCGCGGCGTGCCGGAGAACCACTTCATCGACGCGCTGGGCGGCCTGGCCTTCCTCGCCGGCGGGCTCATCGCCCTCGACCGCCGGCCCGGGAACGCGATCGGCCCCCTCATGATCGCCTTCGGGATGGTCGGGTACTTCGGCAACTGGGGGAACCTCAACCTGCCCGTGCTGCCGCTGCTCGGCGTCAGCATCGGCCAGTGGGCGGGCGCGCCGATCCTCGCGCAGATCGCCCTGTCCTACCCCACCGGCCGGCTGCGGACGACGTTCGACCGGGTCGTGGTCGGTCTCATCTACGCCGGGGCCATCGGCATCTGCGTCGTGATCCTGCTGGTGTTCGACCCTCGCTCGGCTGGCTGCCCTGCGTGCGCATGGGAGCCGGCGCCGTTCCCGAGCGGGCCGGCCTACCTCGCGGCGACGTCGTTCTACCAGCGTGGAGGGGCCGTCCTGGCGCTGCTCTTCTTCCTGGCCGTGTGGCTGCGGTTCCGGCGGGCGACGCCGGCGGAGCGGCGGGACCTGACTCCTCTGTGGGTGGCGGTGTGCGTCATCGCGCTCAGCTATCTGGTGGGGGCCTTCGCGTCGCCCTCTCCCCTGGCCGACCCGTTTGCGTACCTGATGTGGGAGCTGCAGAGCCTGCTGCAGATCAGCTTGCCGGTCATCTTCGTCTGGGGGCTGCTGTCGGCCCGCCTGGCCCGCAGCGCGGTCGGTGACCTGGTGGTGGAGCTGGACCGGCCACTCCCTCCCGGCGAGCTGCAGGCATCGCTCAGCCGCACCCTTCGTGATCCGTCGCTGGAACTGCTGTACGCGCGGGACGGCCAGGACCGCTGGGTGAACGCCCGCGGGCAGCCGGAACCGCTGCCCGGGCCCGGGGCCGGGCCCGGGGCGCGCACGGTCATGGTGGTGGAGCGTGACGGGCGCCCGCTCGCCGCGCTGATCCACGACCCGGCACTGGACCGGGGCCTCGTCCGCGCGGCCGCGGCCGCGGCCGGGATGGCGATCGAAAACGAGCGGCTGCACGCGGAGGTGCGGGCCCAGCTGGAGGAGGCGCGGGCGTCCCGCCAGCGGATCGTGGAGGCGGGAGACCGCGAGCGCCGTCGCGTCGAGCGGAACCTCCACGACGGGGCCCAGCAGCGGCTGGCCACGCTCGCCCTGTCCCTCGCGATGATCCGCGACCGCGACGGCGCCGACCCCGCGATGGCCGCCTCGCTGGCGCGGGCCTCGGCCGAGCTCAGGCAGGCGATCGACGAGCTTCGTGAGCTGGCGCGCGGAATCCACCCCGCGATCCTGACGGAGGAAGGCCTGCCCGCCGCGGTGGAATCGCTCGCGGACCGGTCATCCCTGCCGGTCGGCGTGGTCTCCGACTTTGACGCCCGGCTGCCCGAGCCGGTCGAGACCGCCGCCTACTTCGTGGTGTCGGAGTCGCTGGCGAACATAACGAAACACGCCCACGCCTCGCGTGCCCGGGTGGAGCTGTCACGCTGCAACGGGACCCTGCGCGTCGAGGTGCGCGACGACGGCGTCGGCGGGGCCGACGCGGCCCGCGGCTCCGGCCTGCTCGGGCTGGCGGACCGCGTCGCCGCGGTGCGCGGCAGCATCCGCGTGGAGACCCCGCCCGGAGGGGGAACCCGCGTCCTCGCCGAGATTCCCTGCAATGCCTGACCCGCCAGCCCCGGCGATCCGGGTCGTGCTGGCCGATGACTCGGTGCTCTTCCGCGAGGGGCTGGCCCGGGTCCTGGCGGACAACGGATTCCTTGTCGTCGGGCAGGCAGCGGACGCCGAAGCCCTGCACGCGGTGGTCGGGCAGGCGGAGCCCGACGTGGTGGTGACCGACATCCGGATGCCGCCGACGAACTCCAACGACGGGCTGCTGGCGGCGCAGCGGATCCGCGCCGAGCATCCCGGCGTCGGCGTGCTGGTCCTCTCCCAGTACGTGGAGACGCGGCAAGCGATCAGGCTGCTGCAGCACGCGCCCCAGCGTGTCGGCTACCTGCTCAAGGATCGCGTGTCCGATATCGCCGAGTTCGCCGAGGCGCTGCGGCGCATCGCCCGGGGCGGGTCGGCCATCGACCCCGACGTCGTGGCGCAGCTGCTCCGGGGCCAGGGAGAAGACGGCGTCCTGGCCGCCCTCACCGGACGGGAGCGGGACATCCTCGCCCTTATCGCCGAGGGCCGTTCGAACCACGCCATCTGCGAGCGGCTGTTCCTCTCGCCCAAGACGGTCGAGACCCACGTGGGGTCCATCTTCACCAAGCTCGGCCTGCTGCCGGCGGCCGACGACCACCGGCGTGTGCTGGCGGTGCTCATGTACATCCGCAACGCGTGACCGTGGCCACTGGCTCATGTGGGCACGGCCCGCCAGCGGTCGTGACATTTGTCATGGGCAACTCGCGCCGAACCTCATGAGAGGATCTGCGGAGCCTCAGCCACGCTGGTGTCATGACGACAACTGACCCCGTACTGGGGCCCAGCCCGCGGGCGCAGAGCGGATCGCCGCCCGCGGTCTGGCTGCAGGATCTCAGCAAGAACTTCGGCCATGTCCAGGCCGTGCGTCACGTCGACCTGACCATCGAGCAGGGCGAGGTGGTGGCGTTCCTGGGCCCGAACGGCGCGGGCAAGACCTCGACCATCGACATGATCCTGGGCCTGTCCACGCCCAGCGGCGGCGAGGTCTCGGTCCTGGGCATGACGCCGCAGCAGGCCATCCGGCGGGGCCTGGTCTCGGCGGTCATGCAGACCGGGGGGCTGCTCAAGGACCTCACGGTCGGCGAGACCGCCCAGTACACGGCCAGCCTGTTCGCCCAGAGCGCGGACGTGCCCGCGGCGCTGCGGCGGGCCGGCATCGCCGAGATCGCCGACCGGCGGGTGGGCAAGTGCTCCGGCGGCGAGCAGCAGCGGCTGCGGTTCGCCATGGCGCTGCTGTCCGACCCGGAGCTGCTCATCCTGGACGAGCCGACCACCGGCATGGACGTGGAGGGCCGCCGCGAGTTCTGGGGCTCGATCCGCCATGACGCCGACCGGGGCCGCACGGTGCTGTTCGCGACGCACTACCTGGAGGAGGCCGACGCCTACGCCGACCGGATCGTGCTCATCCGCAAGGGCGAGATCGTCGCCGACGGCACCAGCGCACAGGTGAAGAGCCTCGCCTCGGGCCGGACCGTGCGGGCCACGCTCCCGGGCGCCACCGATCAGGCGCTGCGCGCCGTGCCCGGCGCGGACAGCATCGAGATCCGGGGCGAGACCGTGCTCATCCACTCCGGCGACGCCGACAAGGTCGCCCGCTACCTGCTCACCGAGACCAGCGCGCACGACCTGGAGATCACCTCCCGCGGGCTGGAGGAGGCATTCCTCGCCCTCACCGGCGACGACGACACCACTGGAGGGAACCGGTGACCACCACCGCGACCGCGGCCGAACTCAGCAGGCGGCCGGTCCCGCCGCTGGGCGGGTTCAGCTTCACCGTGCTGAAGCTGGAGATCCGCCGCCTGCTCCGCAACCGGCGCACCGTGATCTTCGCCCTGGTGACGCCCTCGATCTTCTTCCTGCTGTTCGGGCTCAACGCAGCGTACGCGAACGAGTCGGCCGGGAAGGGCAACGTCTCCGCCTTCATCCTGATCAGCATGGCGCTGTACGGCTCGGTACTGGCGACGACCAGCGGCGGGGCGATGATCTCCATCGAGCGCGCTCAGGGCTGGACCAGGCAGCTGCGGCTCACCCCACTGTCCCCGCTGGCCTACGTGGTGACCAAGATGCTCACCTCGATGGTGCTCGGGTTCGTCTCGGTGCTCGCGGTCTACATCGTCGGGTTCGCCACCCACAAACCGTCCATGCCGGGCTACCTGTGGATTGTCACCGCGCTCTGCGTGTGGATCGGCGCGCTGGTGTTCGCGCCCTTCGGGCTGTTCCTCGGCTACCTGCTGCCGACCGAGAACGTCATGCAGTTCATGGGCTTCATCATGATCCTGCTGGCGTTCGGCGGCGGCCTGTTCGTCCCGCTGAGCCAGTACCCGCACGCCCTGCAGGTGCTGGCCAAGTTCACCCCGCTGTACGGGGTCAACCAGCTGGTGCACTGGCCGCTGACCGGCGGGGCGATGGACGTGTGGTGGGTGGTCAACGCCGTCGCCTGGCTGGCCATCTTCACCGTCGGCGCGGTGTGGCGGTTCCGCAAGGACACCGCCCGGGTCTGACGCCCCCAGGCTCCGGCCATCGCGTGGGCGGCCCCTCCGGCTGGTGGGCTCAGGCGCGCCAGCCGGGCCGGACCAGGCCCGACTCGTAGGCGATGACCACGAGCTGGGCCCGGTCCCTGGCCCGGAGCTTGATCATGGCCCGGCTGACGTGGGTCTTGGCCGTGGCGGGGCTCAGGTACAGCCGTTTGGCGATCTCGGCGTTCGACAGCCCGTCCGCCACGAGCGCCAGCACCTCCTGCTCCCGGTCGGTCAGTTCGTCAAGGCCGCCGGTATCGTGAGGCGCCTTCGCCCGCGCGGCGAACTCCCCGATCAGCCGGCGGGTGACGCTGGGAGACAGCAGGGCGTCGCCGCCGGCCACCACCCGGACCGCCTGCACCAGCTCATCCGGCTCGGTGTCCTTGACCAGGAACCCGCTGGCCCCGGACCGGATGGCCTCGAACACGTACTCGTCGAGCTCGAACGTGGTGAGGATCACCACCCGGACACCCGCCAGCTGCCCGTCGGCGGAGATCCGCCGGGTGGCGGCCAGGCCGTCGGTGCCCGGCATCCGGATGTCCATGAGCACAACGTCGGGGGTGAGCTCGGTGGCCAGCCGCACCGCCTGCTCCCCGTCGCCGGCCTCGCCCACCACCCCGATGTCATCCTGCGCGTCGAGCAGGGCGCGGAACCCGGCCCGGACCAGGACCTGATCGTCGGCCAGCACGACCCGGATCATCCGGCGCCGCCCAGCGGAAACCGGGCCCGGACCCGGAAACCGCCTCCCGGGCGGGGGCCGGCGTCAAGCTCGCCGCCGAGCGCGGCCACGCGTTCGGCCATGCCGGCGATCCCGTTGCCGCTGGCCGGCGGCTGGGGGTCCCCGGGCCGACCGCCGCCGTCGTCGTCCACCTGCACGATGACATCGTCCTCGCCATAGATGACGCGCACGGTGGCGGTGGCCGGCCCGGCGTGGCGCGCCACATTGGTCAGCGCCTCCTGCACGATGCGGTAGGCCGCGAGGTCGACCCCGAACGGCAGCGGCCGGACGCTGCCCTCGGTCTCCGCCCGCACCTCCAGCCCGGGCGCGGCCGCCTGCGAGACCAGGTCGCTGAGCCGGGCCAGGGTTGCGGCCGGGGAGCGGGGGGCGCGCTCACCGTCCTGGCGCAGGATGTCCAGCACCGAGCGGAGCTCGCTGAGGGCTTCCTTGCTGGCCTGCTTGACCGTGGCCAACGAGGTCCGGGCCTGCTCCGGCAGCTCCTGGTTGAGGCTCAGGGCCACTCCCGACTGCACACTGATCAAAGACAGGTAGTGGCCCAGGGAATCGTGGAGTTCACGGGCCATGCGCAGCCGTTCCTCGCTGGCCTGCCGGCGCGCCTCCTCCTCCTCGATCCGGGCGGCCGCGGCCGCCCGCTCCCGCCGGATGCGCACGGCCTCACCGGCGCCCAGTACCACCAGCAGCCAGGCGGCCAGCGCGGCCAGCCCGGCCAGGGATGGCGGCGAGCCGTTCCGGAGTAGGTAGTCCAGCCAGGGGAAGGTGGCGAGGCCGGCCACCGCCACGATGACGGCGGCCAGCCGGTGACCGCAGGCGGTGGCGGTGTAGTAGGCGACGATCAGGGCCAGCCAGATCGGCCCGCTGGCGTACCCGAGCACGAAGTAGATCAGGGTGGTCCCGAACACCAGGGCCAGGACCGCCACCGGATACCGCCGCCTCAGCGCCAGTGCCCCGGCCGACGCGACGACCAGCGCGATGGCCCCGGCGTCGACGGGGCGATGGCCGTGCTGGTGCCATGCGGAGAAGTAGGTGCCCACCGACAGCACGACGGCCAGCGCCGCCGCCAGGGCGCCATCGGCGGCCAGGCTCGCCCGGCGGGCCGGTGCCCGCCCGGCGCCGCTGTTCGCCGCAGTCATGATTCGAGCGTAGGTCAGCGCCGCCCATCCGCCGTCGGCCGGCGGACGCAGCGGCGGCTACTCCCCCGGTGGTAGCGCGCCGCGCCGTGCCGGGCCGCCGTCCGCCTCCCGGGGCAGGGCGAAAGCCTCCGCCGGCGTGGGGCGCTGCCGTCGGCACGACCGCCTTCGCGACGTTCGGCACCATGGTGGGCCTGGCCATCATCGCGTCCGGCCGCCAGGACCTGCCCGACCTCGTCTACCACGCGTCGATCCTGACGGCACTCGTCATCACCCTGGCCGCCCTGGCCCGGACGCGGCCGGAGCCGTGAGCCCGGCGGCCCGGCCGCCGAGGAGCTGATCACCGCG
>Ga0075424_100007960_pt1 | contig 10320 bp, 9 predicted proteins | sample SoiMethybrSBSTD3_FD_75301 | JGI IMG/M metagenome (GOLD analysis project Ga0075424, IMG submission 75301) | Bulk soil microbial communities from a Populus tree surrounding site in Tennessee, USA - Soil MetaG P. TD hybrid SBSTD3 | ecosystem: Environmental > Terrestrial > Soil > Tree plantation...
TCAGCAACCTGAACTGTCCGTCCGTCCCCGAGGACGCCGCGATCTTCGACTGTGCCGTGGTAGACATTGCGGCCGCCGAGTCGGACGTCCAACGCTCCGGCGAACGCCGCCTCGACAATGCCGGCGTTGGGACTTGGATGCTGGCCGGCGTCGCGGCGAACCGCGCCGATTGCTTTCCTGGGGATGCCGCCAACCAGCGGCGCCCAGGCTGCGGCCGACAGTGCCGCCATCCGTGCCGGAACCCAGTTGAGCAGATCATCGAGCCGGGCAGCGGCCCAGCCAAACCGCAGGTAGCGCGACGAATGGTGCCCGATCATGGCATCCAAGGTATTGACAGCGCGATAGCCCAGCAGTCCAGGCAGGCCGGCGACTGCGCCCCACATCAGCGGTGCCACGACAGCGTCGGAAGCGTTCTCCGCAACGGACTCGACGGTGGCACGCGCCACCTCTTCCGCTGAGAGGTCGGCGGTGTCCCGCCCGACGAGGTGGCGGACCTGGCTCCGGGCTGCAGCCAGCCTGCCGCCGTTCAACTGCCTCTCAACCGCAGCGGCCTCCTTGCTCAGTGACTGACCACCGAGCACGGCCCACGTTGCTGCCGCGGTCGTGATCATGGTCGCCGCCGGGCGATCGGCGATCAGCCGTTCCAGCGCCACACCGAGCGCGCCCGCAGCTCCAACCAGTACGCCGGTATGGAGCAGCCCGGCCACCCGTTGATCCGCGTAATCCCGAGCTTCCAGCCTGGACGCGGCGGCGCCGAACGCAGCGACTGGATGGCCGCGACGTGGATCGCCAAAGATCCGGTCCGCTAGATATCCCAAGCCGAGCCCGATTGCCGATGGCCCCAATGGCGATCGCCCCAGTGGCGATCGGCCGCGCCTCGATAGAGTCATCGGCGATGTCCCCATTGATCGATCCGGATCTCAGTAGTCCCGATCGGCGCATTCTGATCACCGGAGGCGTGCGCTCCGGTAAGTCGCGTTACGCCGAAGCGGTGCTCGACGAGAGTTCCGAAGTCACCTATGTCGCAGCCGGACCGCCGCCCGACCCCGCGGCCGACGCCGAGTGGGCGGCCCGTGTCGCCGATCATCGAGTGCGGCGACCAGCGCACTGGAGCACCGTCGAAACGAGTGATATTGCCGGGGCGTTGCGCACGGCACCAGGTGCGATCTTGATCGACTGCCTGGGCACCTGGCTGACCGCACTGATCGACAAGTTGGGTACCTGGGAGGATCCCCTGGCGACCTGGCAGGACGATTTCCACGATCAACTGAGCGATCTCGTCGATGCCTGGCGGTCTCGGCGAGGCTTGGCGGTCGCCGTGACCAATGAAGTCGGTTGGGGATTGGTACCGCCATACCGATCGGGTCGGGTGTTTACCGAGCTGCTGGGAGAAGCCAACCAGGCGATGGCGGCAGCAAGTGACGAGTTGATCATGATTGTTGCCGGCCGAGCCCTTCAGTTGTGACCTCATAGGATCATCACGATGATCATGACCGTGAACGCAATCTCGATCGCGGCGCCCATCACGTCCCCGGTGACACCACCGAGCCGGCGTACAGAGCGGTAGATCAGGAAGCCGACCGCCAAGCCCGCAGCGGTGACGGCCAGGGCACCACGTGCGGGGCCGTGGCCAAACCAGGCGGCGGCTCCTGTCATGATCACCAGCACCACGAGCCAGCAGCCGGCCGCTGCTAAGCGAGGCACTGAATTCGCAACCGCAACGCCTAGACCTTCTCCTCTAGCAGCCGCGACTCCGCGTGCGCAGGTCAGACACAGGGCCGCCCGCGAACAACAGACCGTTACACCGACCAGAAACGCACCCGCCGCGTCCTGGATCAGCTCTCCGGTGGACACCGCCTGCAGACCGAGGACAACGATCAGCGCCACCACACCCATTGGCCCGACATCGCCACGGCGCATCACCATCAGCGAGCGTTCCGCTGTCCATCCAGCACCCAATCCGTCAACGGTGTCGGCCAAGCCGTCCAGGTGCAAGGCACGACTGCCGAGGGCCAGCGCGCCGACGACCAGCAGGCCGACCGCCAGCCGAGGCAGTCCGACGGCTTGGCCGATCCAACCGATCGCGGCGCTGACAACGGCTAGCGGCAGTACGGCCAGGGGAGCGATGATCATGGCCCGGGCCGCGGTACGGCGGTCGATCTCCGGAATGGTGCCGGACGGCACGATGGTGAGCGTTCCGACCGAGAGCCGCAGCGCGTCGAGCATGATCAGCTGGTTGGGCTGAGATCAGCAAGGACCGCCAGCTCGCGAAGCACGAGGACGGCCGAGCGCAGCACGGGCAGCGCGGTGAGCGCGCCAGTGCCTTCACCAAGCCGCAGACCAAGATCGAGTATTGGTTGCAGACCCAGCTTGTCCAGAGCCAGCTGCTGAGCGGGCTCGGTGGAGCGGTGCCCGGCAGCGCACCACGCAACGACGCCGCGCTCCAGATCTTCGGCCACGCATGCCTCGGCGACCGAAACCACCCCATCGAGGAGCACCGGCACGCCCCTCCGGGCTGCCGAACGGAGAAAGCCGACGCCTGCGGCAATGTCGGCGGATCCCAGCGCGGCGAGCCGTTCGAACGGATCCCTGGCGCGCTCACCGACCCTGGTCAGCGCCGTCGCGATCACACCAGTCTTGCGCTGGAATCGATCATCATCCACACCGGTGCCGCGCCCCACGACCTCCTCGGCTCCCAGCCCGAAGGTCGCGGCAATCAGGGCGGCCGCTGGCGTGGTGTTCCCGATCCCCATATCTCCGATGATCAGCAAATCCGCGCCGGCGCCGATCTCACCCTCCGCGATCGCCTCACCCGCACGCAACGCCTGTCGGCAGTCCTCCGCTGTCAGGGCATCAGCCTTATCAATCGGCTGGGATGGTCCAAGGTGGTACACCGAAACCTCGGCCGGCACGTCGTCAAGATCATCGTCGACACCGAGGTCGAGAACCCGGAGGGCCACGCCATGCTGCCGAGCCAGACAGTTGGCACCGGCGACGCCGGCGACGAAGGCACGCACCATTGCCGGCGTGACCTCCCGCGAATAGGCAGAGACGCCGTCGTGGGAAACCCCATGATCACCAGCCAAGATCACCGCACGCACTTGATCCAAGGGGCGCGGCGGGCAGGTTCCCTGGCAGGCAGCTACCCAGGCGGCCAGGTCCTCCAGCCGGCCCAGCGAGCCCACCGGCTTCGCCAGGTCATCCAGGCGACTGCGGGCTTCGGCGTACGCGTCGGGAGAGGGTGCGGTGATCACGGTCAGAGCGGCTGTTCGGCGTAGTCAGGTTCGAGGGCCTGAAGATCGATATGACGTTGCATCCGGTGCAACAGCTCGCCAAGGGCTAGCCCGATGGTGGCCCAGAGAGCAAGTTGGGTCACCAGACTTGCCATCCGGAACTCGTACAGCACCGTGGCTGGAAAGTCAGCCGGCACCTCCGAATAGGTCGGCAGCAATGCAATGGCGGTGATGGTCACCAAGAGGTAGCCGGCTATCGCGCTCAAGGTGGCATACCAGGTGCCCCACCGTCGGGCGAGCTTGCGGCCGACGAGCACGGCAGTAACGGCGGCGATCAGCGAGATGGCGACCATGATGAAGTAAAGCTCGCTCCGCATGCCGATTGTCTCGGGATGTCCCACCGCAGGCGGGTTTGGCGGATAGGCCATGAAGGGCAACAGGCTGGCGCTGACGAAGCCCATCGCCGCGACCGAGAGGCTGACCCCGCGGACGCCGAGGCGTCCCAGGCGACCCAGAGCAAGCGCGCTGATTACCCCGACCAGGCCTCCGAGTGTGACACCGGCGACCATCGTCGCGGTCAGCAGTCCTGCCGTCGACTGAAGTGATCGCGGCATCTCAGTAGCTGGCGTGCTCCCATTCGCGGCGGGTTCGTCCGCGTGATCGTGGCCCGAGCCGCCCGATTCCTCGATCGCGATCGAGGCATTGACCGACGGCTCACCGACCACGTACGCAACACCGAACGCCACGAGGCCGGCAATCAGGCCTGCGAGCAAACCTCTGATCAGGAAATCGCGTGCTGACGTCATCGCCGACTCAGTGGCAGGGGAAGCCGAGTAGATGACGCCCGTCGTGTACCCACTCGTGCACTGCGGTACCAGAGAAGACAGAAGTCGCACCCTGTTCAGCGGAGATGAAATACAACGCGACGAGGAACAGCATCCCTGCGAAGATCAGCCAGGGCAGCACCTGGCCGATAGAAAAAGTTGGAGCCGCTACGGCGGCGGGTTCGGCATGGACAGCCTCTGACATCAAATCCTCCTTCGGGTTCTTGCGACCCGCGTTGACGGAGCTCGTCGGAGGCTGGGTCTGACTCGAGCATGGGTTTTTGGCAGTGCTTTTTTTGGCAGTGCAGTTCGTCCAGCTCACACAGTGGCGCGACCGTGCCGGATTCCCACCGAACTTCCAGTTCCTCCGCGAACCTTTGCACTGTATCGTCGCATGGCCGACTTGTCAGTCGGTTCACCGCGCCATCGCCTGCGATAGCGCTCACCGACAACCCGCTGGGTATCGTGCGCCCATGAGAGCCGTGCCCACGGGTGGAGTGCTGGGCAAGGTCGCGAGCCACCCTTCGGCGATCTTGCTCTTCGTCCAACTGCTTGGCGTGCTGGTTTATCCCTTTATTGAGACGGGTGGCATCGGAAGCGTCATCTTCGAGATCTTCGGCGCCCTGGTGCTCGCGCTGGCCATCTGGGCGACCCGTGAGTCGCCAGGACCGACCTGGATTGCAGTAACGCTCGCCGTCGGCGCTTCGGTGCTCTCGATCGTCGACGCGATTCACCCCACTCCCAGCCTCGATGCGGCCTCATCGGTGTTGCATGCACTGTTCTACTTCTGGGCGGCAGCGAGCCTGATGGTCTATATGCTGGCGGACCGGACCGTCACCACTGACGAGCTGTACGCCGTCGGCGCCACATTCACGTTGGTTGCCTGGGGGTTCGCCTACGTTTTTGATCTTTTGCAGATCTTCCAGCCTGGTTGCTTTATCGCAGCGGTGAAACCTGACGAGCCACGAACCTGGATGGAGTTGTTGTTCTTGAGCTTTACGAACTTGTCCAGCACTGGTCTCTCTGACGTCGTGCCGATCACTGCGCAGTCGCGCAGCGTGGTGATGATCGAGCAGGTTGCCGGCCTGGGCTATGTCGCGCTATTCGTCTCGCGATTGGTCGGTCTGACGATCGCGTGGCAGATGATCCCGGGCGGCGACAAGCGATCGGGCGACCGTTGATGGCGCAGCGGCTGCTCGTGGTCGCCCACGCCGCAACGTCAGCGACCAGAGCGCTTGTGTTCGGCGACTCCGATCAGCTGCCGTCAGGCGAGGTCCGGCGGCTGAGCGGACGCGTGGTGTCTTGGCGGTCCGGACCCGAGGAGGCGTGCAAGTCGACTGCCGTAGGTCTTGGCGGTCGGGCCGAACCACTCCCGGATCTGCGCGAGTGTGACTTCGGTGCGTGGACCGGTCGAGCCTTGGTCGACATTGCCGTGGACGACCCGGCGGGCCTGGATTCCTGGCTACGCGACCCGCATGCCGCTCCGCATGGTGGTGAAAGTCTGGCGAAGCTGATCAATCGGGTAGGTCATACGCTGGACGATCATCTGTGGCCCGACGGCCGAACTGTAGTGGTGGTGACCTCGCTGGTCGCCCGAGCTTTGATCGTGCATGCCCTGGGTGCCAACCCGGAGGTGATCTTCCACATCGACATCGGGCCGCTGGGTCGAGCTTCGCTGTCCCGCAGCAACTCGGCATGGCGCCTTGCCAGCCTGGAACCGGGCGGCACCCTAGGCCTGCACAGCAGCAGTCGGTCCTGATCAGTCGTCTTGCTGAGATCGCGTCGCGGTGGCTGTGAAGCCCGCGACCGCGCCGATGACGGTGATCGCGGGCGGTTTGATGTCCGCTTCCTCGGTGAGCGCGGCAATGTCGGCCACGGTGCCGCGTACTGCCTGCTGGCTTGGCATTGCCGCGTCGGCGACCGTCATGGCCGGCGTATCGGCGGGAAGCCCATGCTTGATCAACTCTTCAGTGATGGCCGGCAGGGTCGCAACGCCCATCATGATCACCAAAGTGGTGTTCGTGGTGGCGAGTGCCTGCCAGTTAAGGGTTGATGCCGGGTCGCCGGGTGGCGCGTGACCAGAGATCACAGTGAAGCCCTGGGTGAGCTCGCGGTGGGTCAACGGAATGCCGGCCAAGGCCGGAGCGGCGGTTGCTGAGGAGACACCCGGGATCACAGTGACCGGAATGCCAGCGGCGGCGCACGCCTGCCACTCTTCACCGCCGCGGCCGAAGACGAAGGGGTCGCCGCCCTTGAGACGGACGACCGTCTTGCCGCCCGCGGCGTGCTCGATCAAGAGCTCGTTGATCCGCTGCTGGGACGTGGATGCGCCTCGCGGGATCTTGGCAACCTCGATGATCAATACTTCCGGCTTTGCGTGCTGCAACGCCGACAGAGGAGCTAGTCGATCACAAACGATCACGTCTGCCTCTCTGATCGCCTCTAGCCCTGCGACCGTCAGTAGGCCAACATCTCCGGGGCCGCCGCCGACGAGGATGACAGATCCAACCTTTTGGCCGGTAGCAGCCGTAGCAGGCACCGGCGATACCGACGGCACGCCATGATCACGAGCGGCCGCGGCGGCGATTGCTTGGTCACGTTCAGCAACACCTGTCGCTGGCACGACCAGCGCAGCGCCGGTGAAGTCGTCCGGCGCCGGCGGACGCCGGCGAATGATCAACAGCCCGCGCGTCGCCAGGTCTGCGACCGTCGCCCCGATCTCCGGCGCGACCACCGTCACCACGGCGCCTGAGTCGAGTAACCGCCGGATGGCCGACAGGGCCGCAGGCCCCCCGCCGCAGACAAGCACCGGCAACCCGTCCAACTGGAGGCTGGCGGAGAAGCTTGTTGGTGGCTGGATCTGCATGGCGGCGCGAGGTTACCACTGCGCACCCGCGGCACCTTACGCCAGCCGCGCTCGTACCTGGCCCTCCATGACCCGTTGCAACAGCGAGACTGTCTCGGGATCGAGGTCGACGCCGAGCGTACGAGCCTGGGCCGCAAGTTGGAGCGTGAGCCGTTCGGTTTCTGCCCTGTTCCCGGCCGCATGCTCGGTGCGGATCCGCGCCGCAAGCAGAAGCTCATCGCCCGGTGCCGCCAGCAGCGCCCGCGACGCGGCCCAGCGAGCGCGTTCCAGGTCGCCGGCAAGGAGCGCTCGGTCGGCCAGTTCCCGTCCGATATCTCGTATGCACGAGATCATGTCAGTCCTGAGCTCCTCGGCCCAGTGCCACTGGCCGGGCGCGGCATCGGCAAGCGGAGCACCACGGACCACCTCGAGTGCCGCCTCGAGGCTCTCATCGCTCGCTCTGATGACGCCGCTCGAGGTGAGGATTTGGAGCCGCTGCCAGTCAGAGCTAACAGCCGGGTGAAGCGTGATCCGCCCGGTGTACGCGTCCGGCAAATAGGCCTCTCCGTCGGGGCTGGTGCCAAGCCACGTGCGCAGCCTGCTCATGTTGGAACGGCGAGTGCCCTCGGCGACTGCCAGCGCGGCGACCATCGCCTGGGAGGTTCTGCCTGGGTTCTCCAGGAGCCATGCGCAGTACTCCAGGCACTGCTTGGCGGCCCGTGGAGGCACGGTGCCGGCCGCACCGAGCAGCTCAATCGGACCCAGCAGCTGGAGGATCGGATGGTGGACCGGCGAGCTGACCGGGTCCATCGCTGCCTCCATGATCAAGGCCCTTTCTGTGTGTGCGGTGCCCCACGTCGTCGATCTGCCGTCCAGATAGGTCACGTTGTCGGGCGGTGGATCGGGCTGCACCTCGATGTCGCTCCACCAAGGAGCAGGAGTTGTGTCCTCGCTGCCCGTGGTCTCGATGAGATCGACCAGCGCAGTCAGTTCGGGGGCCTCAACGAGCTGCGGAGACAGCGCCAGGCCGGTGGGCTCGAGCACCACCCGGTGCCCAGGTGAAGGACTGTCGCCGCGCAATGACCACGTCGCGCCGGGAACCGGCCCCACGACGACCGCGGCGACGGCAATCCTGGGATCTGCATTGATGAGCTCGCTCAGCCGGGCGCTCTGGGCGGCCGTCAACGGCTGTTCAGCCAGAACGATTTCGGGCGTCCACGGCTCGGCTAGATCCGGGTTCGTGCGGTGCTGACTCAAGACGTCGTACCGGCGGTGCTCACGTTGCAACGCGGCACGCTGCTGAAGCCGTTCGAGCACCGCGTCGCAGTCATCCGTACGGATCACATTGTGCTTCCCCAACGCCTCAGGCAGCCGCCTGCCGCCGCCGACGAGGGTGACGATCATCTCGTCGGCCCACGGAGAGAAGGAGAGCTCGACGGTCATCGCAGCGAGAAGATCGGCTGGGGCGAATCCGGAGTCGACCTGAACCTGCAGCATGCCGAAGGCTTCAAGATCGCCAAGCACCAGTCGGTCTTGTTCGTCGTGGCCTAGCGTGACCAGCGCAGGCCAGAGACGTGCAGCCTCGCTCAGTCCAGGCACTGACTTGAGGTACTCCACGTCGGTCTGCTCCAGAAACCAGGAGCGCCCACGAACGGTAAAGCCAACCGGAGCGTTCGAGCACGGCTCTTGCATCCGGAGCTCGATCTCGCTCTCCCCAACGAGGGCAAGCTGCAGCTGTGGAGGTGCGATACCGGCGTCCTTGCAGTGCGCCGCAATCGCCCGCATGGCGCGGTCGAGCGTGCGCAGGCTCAACGGCCGTTGCCGGTGCCCAAGCACGACTTCGACAGCGCGTGCCGGAAGCGGCGGATGCACGATCCGTCGGCCCTGCGGCCTCGTCTGTAGTTGAATCCTGCGGCGCAACGCCAGTCCGCTGATGACACCGGCCGCCAGCAAACCCCCAACTCCAGCGAGCGACAGCGCGGAAACGTCAACTGGACTGGAACGCGTCGGCGTATCGGTGGGGGTGTCGGCGGATTGAGATACGGTCGCGGACGGCTGACTCGGTGAGGCCGGTGGCGCGCTGGGCAAGGCCGGCGGCTCTGGCTGGCGCGCAGATCCCTGACGCCGCTCGAGTGGGGCATCCTTTCGGGGGTGCTCATCGTTCGCCCGGGCCTGTGCTGGCGACTTTCTCGCCTTGGGCAGCACCAGCCGCATGCCGACAGCAAGCTCGTCGGGGTCCTGGAGCTGCGCTCGGTTCGCGTGGAAGAGGTCCGTCCAGCGTGACGCGCTGCCCAGTTCCCGCTCCGCAATGGAAGAAAGCGTCTCACCGCGATGCACCGTGACGGCATGCCCGGTTACGTGGATGTGACCCTCATCAAGATCAGGAATCTGAAGCCGCCAGCCGACTTGGAGGCGGTCAGGCCCGCCTGTCAATACGGTCGGATTCGCCGCTGCGATCTTGCGCCACTCTCGCCCGTCTCCGTAATAGCGCTCTGCCAGACTCCAGAGATCCTCACCTGGCCGCACCACATGGTGATGTCCGGCATGATCCCCCGCGGGTGCGCGGGGTGCGACTGCCGCTGTCGGGTTCAGAGCCTCAGGGGTATCCATGATCAATCCCGATGGTTCAAGCGTCGCCACCGCGACGCCCACCTGGCGATCGGGTGCAGGACCGGCTTGCACAGCCTGCGGCACCGAGATCATCGTGATCACCGAGATCAGCAGGCCGGCCGCGAAGCGCTGCGGTGCATCAAGTCCGGGCAGATGGATCCGGATGCGTTGCCGGGAGATGATCGCCACCAACTCGCCGATCACCGACACAGCGAACACTAGCCAGGCCAGCCAGCCGACAATCGTGATCAGTCCAACCAGGATCATGCCGTCGGCGGGCGTCAACAGCGAACGCAGTACCGCACCCCAAGTCAGCTCGCGCGGTAGCGGATCACCGCCAAGGACGGCCAGAGCTATCGGAACGCCGGCGAGACCGACTACCAGGACGGCGAGTGACCCGAGACCGCGAATCAGTCGAGCCATCAACGGATCACTCGCTCCGCCATGCCCCATCCCCTTCCCATCGACGCTCCACTTACTCTTCCGACGTTGCTGGTCAATAGAAACGACTTAGTGTTGTCCGTTCGCTGGAAGTGTTGTCAGTTGCGGATTGTGGTCCCGCGGGGGCGTGCCGACATCAGCTGGCCAGAATCCTGAGCATGGCAGCGACGAGAAAAATGAGACCGAAGATCAACGCCGGCAGCGTCATGTAGATCGTCATGCCCTCGGCCGCGGCGCTGGCTTTGACCTGCTCACGTGTCAGGTGGGCATCGCGAAGCTCGCGGACTCGCGCGCGCAAGGTGCCAGACAGAGCAGCACCGGTCTCGTCCAGTTGCATGACGTCAGCGATATCGGCGAGCTCGGGGAG
>Ga0075424_100007961_pt1 | contig 10319 bp, 11 predicted proteins | sample SoiMethybrSBSTD3_FD_75301 | JGI IMG/M metagenome (GOLD analysis project Ga0075424, IMG submission 75301) | Bulk soil microbial communities from a Populus tree surrounding site in Tennessee, USA - Soil MetaG P. TD hybrid SBSTD3 | ecosystem: Environmental > Terrestrial > Soil > Tree plantation...
GCCCCGGCGCGGCTGGAGGACACCTCGATCGCCAACCCGTTCGGGCTGGCCGGGCCCGCCGGCGCCGTCGCCGCCGCCCTGGCCGGCGCGGGCACGCTCCTCTGGATGGCCACCATGGTCGCGTCGCTGGCCTGCGTGGTACTGCGGTTCCGGTCCTCGGTCGGGGTCGAGCGCCAGCAGCTGCGCTGGGTCGCCGCCGGCGCCGTCGCCGCGGTGGCCGGGCTGCTGGCGGGGACGGCCGTGCCGCAGCGCACCGTCATCTCGTCCATCTTGTACGCGATGGTGCTGTGCATCCCGCTGGCGGTGGCCGTGGCGGTGCTGCGCTACCGGCTGTGGGACCTGGACCGGCTGGTCTCCCGCACCGTCACCTACGCGGTCGTGACCGCCCTGCTGGTCGTGCCCTACCTGCTGATCGTGCCGGCCGCCGGCCGCCTGGTCCAAGGCGCAGGCAGCTTGGCGGTGGCCGCGGCCACGTTGGCGGCGGCGGCCGCCTTCGCCCCGCTGCGCCGGCGGGTGCAGGGTCTGGTCGACCGGCGCTTCAACCGGCGCCGCTACGACGCCGCCCGCACCGTGGAGGCGTTCGCGGCCCGGTTACGGGACCAGGTCGACCTGGACGCGCTCAGCGCCGAGCTGCTGGCCGTGGTCGACCACACCATGCAGCCGGTGGGGGCGTCGCTCTGGCTGCGGCCGCAAGCGTCACCGACCGCATCCGCGACCGTCGTTGACCAATCGCCCACCGGGATCGGCCACACCGGCCGCTGACGCGCGACGCTGGGAGCTGGCGGTGCCGGTGAGCCGGCCAGGACCGTGACCGTGATCCCTGCGACCCGACTCGCCCGACCGCGCCGGTGGCCCGCCGTGGTGGCCTGGACCATGTGGGCCGCTGGTGCTGCTCGTGCTGGTGCCTCTGGCGCCCGGGTCGGTCGACCCCTACCACCAGGTGGTCGGCAGCCCCTTCGAGTTCCGCGGCCTTGGGGGTGTGCCGCTGGTGGTCAACCAGCTGGCCCTGGCGTTCACCACCCTGGCCGTGGTGGTCTGTGCCGGGTCGCTGGTGATGCGGTTCCGCCGCGCCGCTGGGGTGGAGCGTCATCAGCCGCACCCTGGCCTGGGGGCTGCTCACGCTCCTGCTGTCGGCCGAGGTGTCGTAGACGCCGCGGTGGTGCTGGGACTGGGCCAGCTGCTCGGTCGCGACTCCAGCCTGGTCGTGGCCGGGGCCACCCTGGCGGTCGCGGCGCTGTTCGGACCGGCCCGCCGCCGCATCCAGGCGGTCGTCGACCTCCGCTTCAACCGACGCCGGCACGACGCCGCCGAGACGCTCCAGGCGTTCAGCACCCACCTGCGCGACCAGCTCGACCTGGACGCCCTCCGGGCCGAGCTCCTGGCGGCGGTCGAGGAGACCATGCGGCCAACCCAGGTATCGCTGTGGCTGCGACCGCAAGCACCTCCACCACCAGGAGAAGCTCGCGTGCCGTACGCGGTGGGGCTGGCAGGCCTCGAACCTGCGACCCGGCGGTTATGAGCCGCCTGCTCTGACCGACTGAGCTACAGCCCCGTGGCGGGATCGTACCGCGGGCTAGCGGCGGGGGGTGGCGTGGTAGAGGGTGCGGGTGCCGGAGGGGAACTCCTCGCGGTCGACCACGTCGAAGCGGGCCTCCAGCAGGCGCTCGAAGACCTCGCGGCGGTAGTCGCCGTGCATGCCCGGTGGCTTGTTGGCCAGGAGGCGGTCGGCCATGGGGTCGGTGGGGTCGACGAACTCGACCACCAGCCGGCCGCCGAGGGCGTGCAGCCAGTCGACCAGCTCGGCCAGGGGGACGTTGCCGGTGATGGCCAGGTGGTGGAGCAGGGCCAGGGCGAGGACGGCGTCGGGGCGGCTCCGGTCGAAGAACGCGGCCCGCTCGCGGCCCCGCCAGCCGAGACCGGGCGAGGGGTCGCCCAGGTCGAGGTAGGCGGGCAGGATCTGGCGGTTGCCCTCCTGGCGCAGCGACCGGTAGAGGCCGTCCAGGACCAGGTCGTCGCCGTCGGCGCAGACCACGTAGTCGGCGTGGTTGGCGGCCACGCGGGAGTAGGTCCCGTCGTTGCCGCCGAGGTCGAAGACGAGCTTTGCCCCTTTGCCCTGGAGGGCCTTGGCGACGAAGGCGGCCTTGATCTCGCGCTCGGCGTCGGTGTAGGTGCTGGTCTTCTGGTACTCGTTCCACTCCGAGGCCGACCGGCCCCAGTCCAGCTTGGCCACCAGCTTGCGGATGGCGGCCACGGTGGCCTTCTGGAGCTCGGTCGAGAACCCGGCCGCCTTCAGCTCCTTCTGGGTGTCCTGGGCCCTGGACTTGGAGTAGCGCTGGTCCATGGCGCCGTGGAGGGACACGTGCTTGAGGACCCCCGGCTTCATCTTGTCGGTGCCGGTGAACAGCTTGGCCAGGTCCTGGGGCTGGATGCCCTGGATGGCCCCGCGCAGCCAGGGCTGGAAGCGGACGTCCTTGTGGGCCTGGAGCAGCAGCGGGTAGAGCATGGTCTGGCAGAACTGCCGGTAGCCGGCCCAGGGCTCGCCGGGGCGGACCCGCTCGAAGGAGCCGACGTCGATGAAGACCGGCCGGGCGCCCACGAACGCCAGGTTGTAGGCGTACCCGTCCTTCATGGTCAGGTCGGCGTCGAGGGCGGCCAGCAGCAGGTCCAGGTGGACCAGGGCGGCGTCGCGGAGCATCGAGAAGGTCCACTCGTACGGGTAGCTGACGAACGGGATCCGCTCGTGCTCCAGCGCCCGCACCCAGGCGTCGCCGCGGACGCTCTGCGGGAGGTCCTCGATCGGAACCTGGGTGGTCCTGACCAGCCTGCCGTCGTCCATGGCCTTGGCGGAGAAGGGGGCGGCGGCGAGGGTGTCGTAGTCGGCGGCGCCTTCCTTGGTCAGGCCGCGCAGGACCCGGCCGTCGAGGTACGCCACGGTGCTCGCCGGGTCCCGGAACGACGCAGGCTCCAGCTCCAGATCACTCATCGGGTCCCTACCGTGTGCTCTTGTGCGGGTGCTGCTCAGCGCTCGTCCTGCTCGCCGACCTCGGCGGCGGGACGACGGCGGAACGGGCCGGTGATCCGGCGCCAACCCAGCTTCAAGAACACCGCCGCACCCGCGGCGCCGGCCACGATCGCCTGGACGATCATGCTGCCCGATGCGGCATCGAGGTAGGCGAGCATAAAACGCGTCTCCTTCCCGCCGGCCGGCACGGCTGGCCAGACGACGTGGGATTGGGGGCAGAACGCCCGGCACGATACCATGAGTTACCGGCTCCTGGCGGGATTCGGAACCAGTCGTTACCAGAAGGTGAACCTCGCGGCCTGCGGTACGCTGGGATGACCGACGTCCGCAAGGAGCTTCGTGGCCGACCCGACCGACCCGCCGCCGCCGCCCGCCCAGCAGCCCTGGGGGTGGACGCCGGTCGAGCCCCCGTCCGGAGGTCCCCCGCCGCCGACCCCCCCGCCGTGGGCGGCCGCCGCGCCCCCCCAGACCATGCCGTCGGGCTGGGGGTACGGGCCGCCGGGCCCTGGGGGCCGGCGGCCGGCCCGCAACCCGCTGCCGACCCCGGCCAGCCCGCCCAGGATGCTGCGGCTGGAGCTCGGCCTGGTGCTGGTGCTGGCCTTCGCCCCCAGCGTGCTGGGCCTGCTGTTCCTCGCCCTCGGGCCGCAGGGCACCGCCCCGGCCGAGACCCAGGTGCTGCCGTCGCTGGTCAGCATCATCATCGAGCTGTTCCTGTCCTGGTCGCCGGTCCTGGTCATCGGCTACCTGCTGGCCCGCAACCGCGAGGGCTGGGCGGGGATCGGCCTCACCCGGTTCCGGGCCGGCGACCTCGGCATGGGCGCCGTCCTGTGGGTGGCCAGCTTCATCCTGGTGCTGGTGCTGGCCCAGCTGTTCCAGTACTTCGGCCAGCGCGAGGTCGACTTCCTGCCCCCGGGCCTGCCGCTGTGGTTCCGGGCGTTCCAGGCGGTGCTCATCGCCGTGACCGCCGGGGTCACCGAGGAGATCGTGGTCCGCGGCTACGCCCAGACCCGGCTGGAGCAGCTGCGGGCCCCGACCGCGGTGATCCTGCTGCTGCCCACCGCCCTGTGGGCCGTGCTCCACGTCTACCAGGGGCTGGGGGCGGCGCTGACCATCTTCGGCCTGGGGCTGATGTACGCCTGGTACTTCCAGCGGACCCGGCGGCTGTGGCCCCTCATCCTGGCCCACACCCTGTTCGACCTGACCCAGCTCATCCTCATCCTGGCCGGCGTCGGCAGCTAGCTCCCCGCGCGGTCGCCTCAGGCGCGCACGAAGACCAGGCTGAGGTCGACGGCCGCGGCGTCCTCGATCGCGACGACCGGGCCGAAGCGCGGGGGCTGGATCTGGTAGTCGCTCATCCTGACCGGGAGCTGGCCCACGACCTGGATGGTCGACCCGGACCAGCGGCCCCGGAGGTCGAGGGCGACCTCGCGGGTGACGCCGTGGACGGTGAGCCGGCCCCTGCCCTGGCCGCGGAGCTCCTGGCCCTCCACCGGCGCCGCGGCCAGCTTGATCGGCCCGGCCAGCTCCAGGGTGGCCGTCGGGTACCGCTCCGACTCCAGGCCGCGCAGGCGGATGGCGTTGTCGCGGCGGCTCTCGTCGCTGGTCAGCCGGGTCAGGTCGGCCTCGATGCGGACGTTCTCCACCGTGTCGCCGGCCACCTCCATGGTCCCGGTCACCGCCGTCGACCGGCCGACGGCCTCGTTGGGGCTGTCGAGGAAGGCCAGCTGCTCCCTGACCCGGTAGCCGACATAGGACGAGCCGTCGTCGCTGACCTGCCAGGTGCCGTCGGGGGTGGCGGCGGTGTCCGCGCCGGTCGTGCCCGCCGCCGGCCCGGCGGTGGTCGACGGCGCCGGGTCGAGGGCCGCCGGCGGCGGCGAGTCCGAGGTCCGGGACGCGAACAGGAGATAGCCGCCGCCCAGGGCCAGCACCAGCACCACCACGCCGACGATGACCAGCTTGCCCGTGCGGCCCATGCGCCTCCCCTCGGGACGGTGTGCGGATCATTCCCTGGCCGGGCTAAAGGTGGACTAAGCCGGACTAAGCCGGCCTGTGGATGCATCGCCTGAACTGTCGGGGCGTTACTGGAGGATGCCCCCATGGGCTACCGGGGCAAGCTCGCCGAACGGCAGCAGGCACGCCAGCTGCGCCGCACCGGGCTGCCCCTGGCCGAGATCGCCGGGTGCCTCGGCGTCTCCAAGAGCAGCGTCTCCCTGTGGGTCCGCGACGTGGCGTTCGAGCCCCTCCCCCGCCGGCCCCGCGGTCGTCGACGCGCTCCCAACGCCCTGCGGCGCCGCAAGCAGGCCGAGATCGACCAGCTCCTCACCGAGGGGCGCGCCCGGATCGGCCGGCTGTCGGAACGGGACCTCCTGGTGGCCGGGGTGGCGCTGTACGCGGGGGAAGGCGCCAAGCGGGATGGGGCCGTGAAGTTCGCCAACACCGATCCTCGGATGGTCGGGTTCTACTGCGCCTGGCTCCGTCGGTTCTTCGAGATCGACGAGGCGCGCCTGCGGGTGCGGATCTACCTGCATGAAGGGCTCGATCTAGCGGCTTCGGTCGCCTTCTGGTCGAAGGTGACCGGCATCCCGCCGTCACAGTTCCAGAGGCCGTACCGGGCGGTCCCCGACCCGAGCATCCGGCGCGCCAAGCATGTGCATGGTTGCGTGAGCATCGACTACAGTAGCTCGGCCACCCACCGCAGTATCATGGGCCTCGTCGCCGCACTGCTTGGCGACGCAGTCAATCCGGGGTAGCTCAATCGGCAGAGCAGCGGCCTGTTAAGCCGTTTGTTGCGAGTTCGAGTCTCGCCCCCGGAGCCGGAATTCCGGGCGATATCCGAAGTCCTTCGGCCGATCGGCCACGGATCTCGCAGAAGCTTCCGCTTACCCTTCACCCGACCCAACCACCCGGTGGACGTACAGCCCCGCTCCCGGGTCGGTGCGCAGCGGGACCAGCCGGACCTCGCCGACCCGGGTCGGAGTGGTGGTCGACAGGGGCGCGAACCGGCTCGCGGGACGGTCGCCGTCGGCGTCGTGGAACACGGCGTCGCTGCCGGCCAGGGCGTGGTCGAGGGGGGCGGAGAAGGTGGCCAGGAACAGGTCCCGCACCCGGCCGAGGGGCAGGTCGAGCTCGACGGCGACCCGGACCCGCTGCGGCCCGGACACGGTGATGACGGTGCCGGGCTGGGCGGCCAGCGGGCGCAGCACCTCGATCGCGGTGGCGGTGTTGGCCGACAGGCGGGTGCCGCGGTCGAGGGTCGCGTCGACCTGCGGGTCGACCGGGGCCAGGGGCCAGCAGGCCAGCCCGACCAGCAGCAGCGCCGCCACCCCGGCCCCGGCCGCGGTGGGCCAGCCCCTGCCCCACCGGCCGGCCAGGCGGCCGGCGAGGGCGCCGGCCAGGGCGGCGGCGCCGAGGGCGGCGGCCACGCGGACGGCCAGGTCGGCGGGGTCGAAGTAGCGCCAGGAGACGTAGGTGCCGCGCCACGCCTCCAGGCCCAGCAGGGCCAGGACCCCGACCCCGGTCACGCCGAGGCCGGCCAGCCATACCCAGGCGCGGCGCCGGACCAGCCAGACGACGCCGACGGCGGCCAGGGCGAGCAGGAGCGGGTCGGGCCGGTAGCGCCGGGCGACCAGGGCCAGCCAGTCGCCCGGAGGGACGACCCGGCGGCCGGTGAGGAGGTCGGTGTAGCGCTCGGGGACCCGGAACGCGAACAGGGGGTCGCCGGTCAGCAGCCAGTCGTGGGCCAGCCACAGCAGCGGGATGCCCAGGGGCAGGACCAGCAGGAGCGCCCGCGGCTGGCCGCGCCGCCAGGCGACCAGGCCCCAGGCGGCGGCCAGCGGCAGCAGCAGCCAGCTCTCGGCTCTGGCCAGCCCGGCCACGGCCAGGGCGGCGGCCGCCGTCCCCCACGCCACCCCGGGGCCGTCCGGCTCGCCCCCGGGCCACCTGGCGCCCCTGGTCAGGGCGTCGAGGGCGACCGCCCAGCCGGCCAGGGCGAAGACGATGGAGTTGCCCCTGGCGGCCTGGAGGACGAGCGGGCCGGACCCGGCGACGGCCAGGACGGTGGCGGCCGCGGCGGGCAGGCCGCCCAGGCGGCCGGCCGCCCTGGCCAGGCAGACGACGGCCAGGGCGAAGACGGCGACGGTGACCATCTCGAGCAGCCGCCAGTCGTGCCCGGCCCACCAGGCGAGCCCGTGCACCACCGTGAGCAGCGGCTTGGGTGCGGACAGGAGCGGTTCCTCGAGGCGCTCGCCGGCGACCAGGCGGTCGAAGTAGAGCACCGAGGCGTGCTCGTCCGGGTCGAGGGTGGCCGGGCCGGGCAGGCGGACCAGCATCCCGAGCGCGACGGTCAGGACTGCCCAGCACAGCGGCCACGCCCACCTGGGCAGCGGCGGGAGGGCGCCGTCGCCGGTGACGGTCGTGTCCTGGCCGGGCCGCGAGGTCGCGACCTTCAGCGCACCCACCTCCTCACCGCCGACGAGCAGGGCAACAGTACGTGGTTTCGAACGGCCACGGCGGGTAGACAAGCTGGGAGCGATCATCCTCAGGAGGTGCCAATGCGGTTCAAGTCGGGGTTCCTGGTCGGGCTGGGTGCCGGGTACGTGCTCGGGGCCAAGGCGGGCCAGGAGCGCTACCAGCAGATCGCGGACGCGGCCGGCAAGCTGCGGGAGAACCCTGGGGTCCAGCGCCTGACCGGTGAGGTCAACAAGACCGTCAGCGTCAGCAAGGACCGGGTGGCCGAGACGGCCGCGGCCAAGGCCGACCAGGCCAGGCAGACCGTGGCCGTCAAGGCCGACCAGGCCAAGGAGGCCGTGGCCAGCAAGGTCGGCGACAGCACCGCCAGGTCCTAGCCCCTCCGCACCGAGCGACGGGCGCCCACCAGGGCGCCCGTTCCGGACGCAGCCTCAGAGCCAGCCGCGGCGCTTGAAGATGGCGTACAGGGTGAGGCTGACCAGCAGCATCAGGGCCAGGGCGAAGGGGTAGCCGAAGACCCACCGCAGCTCGGGCATGCCGTGGAAGTTCATGCCGTACACGGTGCCGATCAGGGTGGGGGCGAACAGGATGGCCGCCCAGGCGGAGATCCTCTTGATCTCCTCGTTCTGGTCGTAGCTGGCCTCGGTGAGGTTGGTGATCTTCTCGTTCTGGGCCTGGCTGACCAGGGTGGCGTTGACGGTGAGGATGTCGGCCAGCATCTGGCGGAAGCCGTCGACCCGCTCGGCCACGGTGGTGGCGTGGTCGGCCACGTCGCGCAGGTAGCGCTGGAGCTCCTCGTCGGTCTCGTACTTCTCGAACCCGGCCATCAGACCGGTGAGCATGGCGAGCAGGGGGCTGGTGGCCCGCTGGAACTCGATCACCTCGCGCGACAGTTCGTAGATGCGCCGCGACACCTTGGGGTCGCCGCCGAAGACCTCGGTCTCGATCTCGTCGATGTCGTTCTGGAGGCCGGCGACCACCGGGGCGTAGCCGTCGACGACGCCGTCGAGGATGGCGTACAGCACCGCCTCGGGGCCGAGGCGCAGCAGCTCGGGGTCGCCCTCCATGCGCCGGCGGACCGCGGCCAGGTCGGGGGCCTGGCCATGGCGCACGGTCAGCACGAAGTTGAAGCCGACGAACAGGTGGATCTCGCCGAACTCGACCTCCTCGACCTCGTCCAGGTAGCGGGCCGCCCGCAGGACCACGAACAGGGTGTCGCCGTAGCGCTCCAGCTTGGGTCGCTGGTGGGCGACGATGGCGTCCTCGACGGCCAGCTCGTGCAGGCCGAACTCCTCGGCCACGGCCAGCAGCTGGGTCTCGGCCGGCCGGTAGAGCCCGATCCAGGCCATCGTGCCTCGCTGGTCGCGCAGGCGCCGGGCGGCCTCGGCCACGGTCGAGGGGCTGTCGACGCGCCGCCCGTCCCGGTAGATGGCGGCGGCGACGACGCTCTGCTCCACCGGCGCGGCGGTGACGGCGGCCCGGGGCTCCATCGACACCTCCGGTGCCGGTGGCTGCCGCTGGCTGTTGGCGCCGCGGGGGACACGCCGGTACGGGAGCAGCACGCGCGAACGCCGCTCGGCCATGACAGACCTCCGATCGAGGACACAACGGGACAGAGCCGCGGGACCGGCACGCCGCCGGGCCCGGGAGAGACGCCAAGGGGGGACTGGCGTCAGCGGGTACTCGGAGGTTGGCTGCTGCTCACAGCGGCCTCACCTCCCGGTCCTCGACCATGCCCAGACCAGGCCAGCCTACCCTGGATGCCGCGGTCATGCGCTCATTGCATGGGGGCCGGGTCTCCACCATCCGGCTGGAGACCTTCAGCGACAGCGTGTTCGCCATCGCCGTCACCCTCCTCGCCCTACAACTCCATCCACCGAACCTGACCGGGGCCACCACCGCCGGGGCGGTGTCGTTGTTGCCCTACTGGGTGAACGTCATGGCCACCTATCCGCACAACAGCGCCGCCGCCGGGCTGTTCGTGCTGTGGATGGGAGTGGCCCAGGTCGCCTTCGTGCTGGTGTGCCTGCTCGTCCGACGCGAGCTGGCCGTTGGAGCTGGCATCGACGAGCTCGTCGTGCCCAAGGTGATCCGGGCGGCGAACGCGGCGGTGCTGTTGGCGGTGCTCGGCGGGTTGTTGGTCGCCCGGGTGCCGCTGTCGGATGGGGTGATCTTCGCCTGGCTGGTGCTGCTGGTGGTCGGGGCCGTTCGGCGGTCCGGGTGTGGTCGGCCCGTCACCGGCGCCGGACCGCTGACGGGCGGAGCTACTCCAGGTAGTCGGACTCCAGGCGCCTGAGCGCCGACCTCGCGCTTGGAACCATGCTCTAAGGCGGCTCGGGCCCCCAACCTAAGGTCTTTACCTCAAGACCGGCCGGCCCCCTTACCCCTAGCGTCCAGCGCACAGGCGGCGACCGGCGCCGCTGGACCGCGAGGGAGGACACCATGCCGCGGTACCTGGTCGAACGCAGCTTCCCCGACGGGCTGGCCATCCCCGTCGACGAGGGCGGGGCCAAGACCTGCCAGCTGGTGGTCGACCACAACGCCACCGAGGGAGTCAGCTGGCTCCACTCCTATGTGACCCCCGACAGGCGGACGACCTTCTGTGTCTATGACGGCCCCAGCCCCGAAGCCATCCGCCGGGCCGCCGAGACCAACCAGCTCCCCGTCGACAACATCACCGAGGTCCGGGTCCTGGACCCCTACTTCTACCGCTAGGCCCGCCCAACCCGATCCCAGGAGGCATCCCATGTCCAAGCTGACCCGCGCCGTGGTGCTGGTGGCCATGCTGGCGGCCATGAACCTGGCCGCCATGACCGCCGTCGCCCAGGCC
>Ga0075424_100007962_pt1 | contig 10319 bp, 10 predicted proteins | sample SoiMethybrSBSTD3_FD_75301 | JGI IMG/M metagenome (GOLD analysis project Ga0075424, IMG submission 75301) | Bulk soil microbial communities from a Populus tree surrounding site in Tennessee, USA - Soil MetaG P. TD hybrid SBSTD3 | ecosystem: Environmental > Terrestrial > Soil > Tree plantation...
AATTCCGATCCGCTTTCCCCAGGACGCAGAAATTTTCTGGCAACCACAGGCGGAGTAATCGCCGGAGCCGTGGCGGCACCGACCGCGCTCTCCGCCGCTGCTCCTCAGGCTGAAGGAACGACGATGCACACGCCGGGTTCCCGCCGAAAAATTCCCATCGGGGTGTTCGACCCCGCGTTTCCCGACCTCACGCTCGATCAGTTGGTCGAAAAATATCAGAGCTTAGGCGTCGAAGCGGCCGAGATCGGAACCGGCGGATATCCGAACAATCATCATTGTCCGCTCGATGACCTGCTCTCCGATGCGGGGAAACTACGCGCATGGCAGAAGAAGTTTGCCGACCACAATATCCAGGTCGCTGTCCTGAGCTGCCACGGAAATCCGGTGCATCCGGACAAAGCCGTTGCCCAGCGCGATTGGGAGTTATTTCAGAAAACGGTACAACTGGCCGAGCGGACCGGCGTGAAGGTTATCGTCGGTTTTTCGGGGTGCCCGGGTGGCAATCCCAACGACACGAATCCCAACTGGATCACTTACCGTTGGCCTCCTGAGTATGCCGCCGCGCTCGACTGGCAGTGGAACGAGAAATTGGTTCCATACTGGAAGCAGGCGGCAAAGTATGCGCGCGATCATGGCATCCGTCGCATTGCGCTCGAAATGCACCCGAACTTCTGTGTGTACAATCCGCTGACATTACTCAAATTGCGTGACGCCGTCGGCGAGGAAATTGGCGCGAACAACGATCTCAGCCACCTGTTCTGGCAAGGATGCGATCCGATCGAAGTCATCCATCTGCTCGGCAAGGAGGGCGCAATTTTTCACGCGCACATGAAGGACACCACCCTTTATCCAGATAAAGTGGGAAAGTATGGTGTGCTGAACTTCGTGTTTGAGAAGCAGGACCTCAAGACTGCCTCGGATGCGTTCCGTGCAGTCGGTTATGGGCATGGCGCGAGCACGTGGAAAGCAATCGTGCAGGCGTATATGGAAGTTGGTTATGACGGAATTCTGAGCGTGGAAAACGAAGACCCGATTTTGTCGGGCGAGGTCGGGGTTGAGCGGGCGTTGTATGTGCTGAAGAACGTTCGGGAAGAATTGCTGACTGAGGCTCAAAGTTAAGTCTCTGTGGATTTCCTCTGTGCGACTCTGTGTCCTCTGTGGTTTCGTTTTTTTACTACCGAGGACACAGTGTTACACACAGGAACTCACTGAGGCATTGAGCCAAAGCATGGAGGAACATGGATCGCAGAACTTTCATCCGAACCGCAACTGCCGCGACGTTGATGAGCCGTTTCGCTTGGTCTGCGACAGGGCATCGCATCGAGAAGATCGGTCTGGAACTCTATACCGTCCGCGATCTTCTTAAGAAGGATTTCGAAGGAACCATCGCCAAGGCCGCGAAGATCGGCTACAAGGAAGTTGAACTCGCTGGATATTTGAACGATCTGCCCAACCTAAATCCGTCCGTCAAACGCGTAAAAGAAATTCTTGATGCGAACGGCCTGACGGCTCCATCTTGCCATATCTCGTATAGCATGCTCTCCGCAGAGAATTGGCCGAAGGTGATCGAAGCCAGCCAGATTTTGGGTCACAAGTACATCGTGAATCCATCGATCGATCGCCAGCTGACAAAGACCTCTGACGGATGGAAAAAGGCCACAGACAAATTCAACTGGGCTGGGAAAGAAAGCGCTCGCGCCGGCATTCAGTTCGGCTACCACAACCACGTGGAGGAATTCAAAGCCCTGCCAGACGGCAAGCTGCCTTACGACATTCTGCTATCCGAGGGAGACCCGAAGCTAGTCAAAATGGAACTGGATCTCGGCTGGGCGCACGAGGCGCATGCCGATCCGCTGCAGTATTTCGCAAAGTATCCCGGCCGTTTTCCTCTTGTTCACGTTAAGGACTTCGATCAGAACGATAAGATGACCGAGGTTGGCAGCGGCGTAATTGATTGGAAGGCGATCTTTGCGAAGTCGGAACTCGCGGGCATCAAGCATTATTTCGTAGAGCACGATGAGCCGAAGGACCCGATGGCAAGTATCCAGAAGAGTTATGCATATTTGGAGAAGTTGAGGTTTTAGTAAGGTCGTTGGTCGTTCGTCATCGGTCTTTGGCCAAACCGAAGCTGGAGTGGCCGTCACTAATCCCAACGACAAACAACCAACGACCAACGACAGAATCCTATGGCCCAAATAACCCGCTCTCCCAAGGTTTACGACGTTTGTATCATCGGCTCCGGCGCCTCCGGAGGGACCGCCGCTAAAATTCTTACTGAAGGCGGACTCAGCGTGGTGATGCTTGAGGCCGGGCCGCCGCTGAATCCGGAAAAAGATTTCAAAGAGCATGTATGGCCTTACCAATTGCCGCATCGCGGGCTTGGTGTGGCTGGCAAAGCGGCGGAGAACTTTGGCGAATTCCTAGCTCCCGATGGAGCATGGGAGATCGACGGTGAACCATACACCGTAGCTGCCGGTTCGCGCTTTCGCTGGTTTCGTTCTCGCATCGTCGGCGGGCGCACCAATCACTGGGGGCGAATCGCTCTGCGTTTTGCGCCGGTGGATTTCAAGTCGCGTTCAACCGATGGCATGGGCGACGATTGGCCAATCGCCTACGAAGACGTTGCGCCCTATTACGACAAGGTTGAATCGTACATCGGCGTCTTTGGCACAAAAGAGAACGTGTCCAGCGCGCCCGACGGAGTCTTTCTTTCCCCGCCCAAGCCGCGCTGTACCGAAACGATCATCAAGAAGGCTTGCGACAAGATCGGCGTAATTTGTATTCCGTCACGGTTGGCGGTAATTACGCAGGCGCACAACGGTCGGGCAGCCTGCCACTATTGCGGCCAGTGCGGACGCGGCTGCATCAGCGCTTCGAATTTCAGTTCTAGCCAGGTGATGATTCCATCGGCGGAGCAGACCGACCGTTTCACGCTCCTGACCGGCGCAATGGCCCGCGAAATTGTGCTCGGCAAGAGTGGCAAGGCTGAGGCGGTTTCGTATATCGATAAGGCCACGCGTACTGAAAAGAAAGTCTATGCAAAAGCATTTGTTGTCGGCGCGAGCGCCTGTGAATCCGCGCGCCTGCTGCTGAATTCCAAGTCAACGCAATTCGCAGATGGCCTCGCGAATTCGTCAGGAGTAATTGGCCGTTATCTCACCGACAGTGTGGGCAGCTCTGGCGGCGGCGTCTTCCCACAGCTCACCAAAATGCCGCCCCACAACCACGACGGCGTCGGCGGCATGCACATGTACATGCCGTGGTGGAAGTTCGACCGCAAGAATGAGTTCCTGCGCGGCTATCACATTGAGTTCGGCGGCGGCAGGACTCTGCCTGGAGCCGGGGAATTTCATGCTGTCTGCGAATACAACGAAGGCTACGGTTCGTCCCTCAAGAAGAAATGCAAGGATGTTTACGGTACTTACATCGGCTATGCCGGACGCGGCGAGATGATCCCCAACGAGCACAGCTACTGCGAAATCGATCCGAACACGGTCGACGAGTGGGGAATTCCAGTGTTGCGCTTCCATTGGCAGTGGAGCGACAACGAGATCAAGATGGCGCGCGACATGCAACAGACCTTCCGCCAAATTACCGAAGCAGCGGGCGGAACGTATGTTACGAACACCGCGACTGATGGCCCGAATGCTTACGGCATTGAAGATGGTGGCGTGATCATTCACGAACTCGGCGTTGTGCGCATGGGAAATAATCCCAAGACGTCGGCGTTGAACAGCTTCTGCCAGGCGCATGACGTGAAGAATGTGTTTGTGATGGATGCGGCGAGCTTCGTGAGCAATCCGGACAAGAATCCAACGCTCACCATCATGGCGCTTACGTGGCGTGCGTCCGAGTACTTGCTGGATGAGGCAAAAAAGGGAAATCTGTAGGATTGTGTAATTGAGTCACTTGCAGTTTTCGAACTGGATGGGTAAATGAGTCGAGGAATTTCTCGCCGCAGCATTCTTAAGTCGCTCGGTATGGGCGTGGCGGCCAGTTCTGTGCTGCGCGTTATTCCGCTACAGGCGGCAGAGCATGCTCACCACATGGTGGCTGCCGAAAAGGCGGCCTCACCAGTCAAGGCTTACGCGCCAAAATACTTTTCCGCCCATCAATACAAAACTCTGCAGAAGTTGTGCCAAACCATCTTTCCGGCGGACTCAGATTCGGGTGGCGCGATCGAAGCCGGCGCGCCGGAATTTATCGACCTGCTCACGAGCGAAAGCAATGAATATCAGCAGGTCCTAGGCGGCGGCATTATGTGGCTCGACAACACCTGCATAGATCGTTACGACAAGGTTTATCTCGATTGCTCTCCCGAACAGCAAAAAGAAATTCTCGACAAGATTGCCTATCGCAAGAACGCCGTGACCGATGTTTCCTTAAGTCAGGGTGTCGAATTCTTTTCATTCTTGCGCAAAATTACCGCGGATGGATTCTTCACCAGCGAGATTGGAATCAAATATCTCGGATATATCGGCAGTGCTTTCCTGACGGAGTTCCCCGGCTGCCCGCCGGTACCTGAAGCCTAAGGTTTCTTCGCAACTCTGAAATTCTTGACCTTACGACTGCGTGCGGTAACGGTGCGGTTGTCTGGATTCGGCGCGAGAGCCTTTTGCCATCACCCACGCCGCTGCTGGTTTCTCCCCGCCGTAAGGTCCCTTTCTCGCCCGCTTGCAGCGTGCGAGTTCGGGATGACAATCAGGTGTTAATCTCGCGAAGCAAAATGCGAAGCCTGCGCCGCAATCAACTTCCTGACCGCCGCAGTGATCACGTCAGGCCGATCCAACGGCACATCGTGTCCGCTGCCGGTTGCAACCATGAATTCAGATTTTGAAGAGAGCTTCGTTCGCGCGTGCTGTTGCTCGTTCCATTTCGTCTCGTGTTCAGATCTTGCCGCGATCGCCGGATCGCGGGCGATCACCACCAGCGGAATTGAGCCGATGCTCGTGATGGCGCGAACCTCCGCGGCGCTCTCAGGAAAGCTGACCCACTCACGATAGTAGGCAGCGTAAAGCGACGATCGGCAGGTGATCGCTTGTTTCAATCCTCGGATTGCCGCAGGCGCATTTCCACCGCACCACCCGCGCCATCGCGGCAAGCCGAATGGAATTGCCCCCTGCATAACACGGAGTCGAATTCCGTCTCGCCAGCCGAGGCGCGACATCATTTCTGGCATAGACGCGTCCACGAGCACCACACCCTCGACTTCGTCTGGAAATTTGTGCGCAAACATAAGCGCGCTCAGCCCGCCGAAAGAATGACCGACCAAGATGTAAGGCGGTTTCTCGCCGGCGGAGTGCAGCAGCGAGTGAAGCTCCCCCGCTATCACGCTTGGAACGCGGGACTTGGGGTTGGCGTCGCTCCATCCGTACCCGCCACGGTCGTAAATGCAGACTCGTGCAAAGTCAGCAAGCTGCGGCTGCACGCGGTGCCAATCCACGTAAGACCCTTGCTGACCATATTCGAGGACGACAGTTGGGCCCGTTCCTGAGCAATGCAAATGTAGTCGGTAGCCGCCGATGTCGACCAATCGCCCCGGCGGGGGATAGAGTTCATGGTCGCGTTTTTCTGCGCCTTGTTCGTAGACGAAGCCTAGGCTGGCGGCGATCAAAAACCCAACAAGCTCAACCGCCAAGACATAGCGAATGCCCTTAGTCACGGCGTCTGCAAAGGTGTGGTTGCCGGTCAGTTTGGTGAAAATAATCGTGAGAACCAGAAGGACCGGGACGCCGGCTGCAATTATCAGAGTCCCACGCACTGGATGGAGAATCGCGCCGATGTTGTCCTCCCAGAACGTTGGATTATAACCAGCCTTGCGAGGACAGGAGTGTCCGCGCGGCACACGTTAACTGGTGTACATTGAAAGCGACTCAGGGAGGAACTCAATGGCGATGGGCAGTTATCAGGCTCCGGCACGAATAGTTTCGCACGCGATGGTGACAACGCAGTTTGAACTCGATGGATTTCGCGTCGTGCGCACCCTCGGCGTGGTACGCGGAATAGTTGTGCGATCGCGTTCAATCTTCGGCACCATCGGCGCGAGCCTGCAGACACTGGTCGGCGGCAACATCACGCTTTTGACAAATCTCTGCGAGAAGACCCGCGCCGAAGCATTCGATCTCATGCTGCAGCATGCGGCGGAGCTCGGCGGGAACGCGGTGGTCGGCGCCCGCTACGACGCAACCGAGATCATGCAGGGGGTGACCGAGGTCTTGGCTTACGGCACCGCGGTTCTGGTTGAACCGGTGAAGCAATCCTGAAATGCTAAGAGTGCTCGCCTACATATGGGCCTTCTTCGGCGCCTATTGGATCGTTTTTGCTCCTGCGTTCAGCTCGAAATCACTTCGCCAATCGAACCTGCAAACGTTGAAGCTTGGATTCCTTGCGGTCACGTTCATGCTTCTGGTGTGGAAAGCACAATCGATCTCTCCTGTTTGGATCGTGGTTTTGGGGTTCGCATGGACGATGGTGGCCCTTTATTGGGTTGCGCCGCGCAAGGAGACGCACTCGGGTGAGTACAGATTTTATCGGCTTTTGCGCTTACTCATCGGCGCGCTCACGTTTGCGCTCCTGTTTTGGCAGAAGATGGGGATCGGTTTCCTGGGCCAGAGGTTCCTTCCGCGAAACTTTGCCGTTATGGTCATGGGCTTTGTGGTCACCCTTTTCGGGCTTGGTGTGACCGCCTGGGCGCGCGTCCATCTTGGCCAGTACTGGAGTGACAAAGTGGTAATTCAGCCAGAGCATAGACTGGTCCGCACGGGGCCATACGCGCGAGTTCGTCATCCCATTTATTTCGGAGTACTGCTTGCAATTGCCGGCACCACTCTTGTGGTGGGAGAGTGGCGGGCGTTGACATCCCTTCTTCTCATGTCGATCAACTACATGGTGAAAGCAAGAAAGGAAGACAAAATTCTCTCTCAGTGCTTCGGCGAGGAGTTCCGTTCGTATCAGCAGAACGCGGGAATGTTGTTGCCTCATTTCGGACCGCGCCCAACCAATCGGCAGAGCACTTAGCACATCTACTGCTTCTGCCGGTGAAAACTCAATGCCTGCAACAGACTGTCCCCGGCAACCTCGAAGTCGATTTTTCATTCATAAACCCGAAGCTTCTTGCTTGCCGGAGGACTCTATGAAAATGCTTGTCGGCCTTACCACGCTCCTGCTGGCCATCAACCTGGCGCTCGTAACCCCTGTGCGGGCCCAATACGATCGCGACGACCGCGGCTATGCTGGCCAGTGGCAAGGCCGCCTCTCACCAGACGACCAGAGGGAATTCAACAAAGAGTATGGGAAGTGGGTGGATTCGCGACAGAAGAACGATCGCGACGATATCGACAAACACGCGCGGAAAATGGAAGAAATAATGACCCGCTATAACATTCCGCCCGACACACCGTTCGATGTAATCGCAACTTCCACGGGCGGCGACCGTCATTACGACTACCGCGAATTTCAGGGCCGGTTCTCGCCAGATGATCAGAAAAAATTCGATCACGAATATCGCGAGTGGCAGGAGGAGCGGCGCGAGCGTGATCGCGACGGTGTCGCGAAGCACGAAGGCAAGATGCAGGAGTTGATGGCGCGCTATAACATTCCGCGCGACGTGCCCTACGACGTGCTTGCGTCTGCAAATCGCGGATACTGATTTTCTTGAGAACTTGCGTCACGCGAGCACGAGAAAGAATCTCCCACTCCTCCCTCGAAGAACGGGGAAGGAGTGGGCATTGTCGTAAAAAGCGGCAAGAAGGGCCCACGTACTCCTGAATTTCTCCCACTAAACACCACGTTTCCCAGCCGTTCCCCCGTACACCAACCTTGGTACCGTCTGTTGTACTTCGGTTACGTACCACGAGTACAAGCTACGCCGACCAAGTTAATAACACTACAAATAGGCGTTGCTTAACCATCAACCACTACATGTGGATGGCGCATTACATATACGCCGGAGATGGTTCCACGAAAACGGCAAAAAACCCGGAAAAACACGGAAATCACCAGGGGCCTCTCCCGTTCCGCGGTTGAGATATGCTCAGTCCACTTGATCCACTCTGAGTGCGTTTCAGAGAGGACTCCTCCCAACGATGTCCGGTGCGAGTGGGCGCTACTGGATACAACCTCTGTGGAAAGGACAACTATGGCAGATTCACGCGAAGTAATGAACATTCGCCAGGCGTCGCAGTATCTCGGCGTCAGTCCGGACACGCTCTACAAGTATGTCAATGAGCAGAAGATTCCGGCTTTCAAGCTGGGTAATCGCTGGCGTTTTAAGAAAACGCGTCTGGACCAGTGGATGGAAGAACAGTCCACCGAAATCGAAGTGAAGGCAAAGAAAGCAAAGGCAGCCGGGCAGGCTGCCACATAAAGGCGGGCACATGTTTGGACTCTTCGGATCGAAGTCAATTGTTGGCCTGGATGTTGGCTCCTCCAGCATCAAGGCGGTCGAACTCAAGAAAGGCCGCGGCGGGCTGGAAGTCGCGCACCTGGCGCTGGAAGCGCTGGCGCCCGACATCGTCGTGGACTCCATGATCGTCGATTCAGGCACGGTCTCGACAGCGATCTCCAAGCTATTTGCCGATCACCAGATCAAGACCAAGAACGTGGCAACTGCAGTCAGCGGCCACTCCGTGATCGTGAAGAAAATTTCACTGCCGTCCATGAGCGACGCCGAACTGGCCGAGACCATTGAGAAGGAGGCCGCGCAGCACATTCCCTTCGATCTCGCCGACGTCAACCTCGATTATCAGATTCTTTCGGAAGATGAAGGGCAGCCGCACATGGATGTGCTGCTGGTCGCAGTCAAGAAGGACAAGATTCTGAACTACACCAACGTACTCTCGATGGCCGGCAAAACCCCGGCTATTGTGGACATTGACGCGTTGGCCCTGCAGAACTGTTACGAGTACAACTACGAGCCTTCGCCGAACCAGGTCGTGGCGTTGTTGAACCTGGGCGCGAGTGTGATGAACATCAACATCGTCAAGGGAACGACGCCATTGTTCCCGCGCGATGTCAGCGTAGGCGGGCATCAGTACACGGACTCGCTGCAGAAGGAACTGGATTTGAGCTTCGATGATGCGGAATCGCTGAAACTGGGCAGGAAAGTTGGAACCGTGAGCGAGGACGCAAAAACGCCGATTCTGCAGCAGGTGACAGAAATCATTGTGCTCGAGATTCAGAAGACGTTCGATTTCTTCCGTGCCAGCGCCGCGGGCGAGCACATCGAGAAGATTCTGGTGGCCGGCGGATCGTCGAAGGTGCCGGGACTGCTGGAGGCATTGAGGCAAGAGTTTTCGTTGCCGGTTGAGATCCTGAATCCGTTTCAACGGATCGCTCCGCCGACCGAGGGCTTGGGCGCGGAGTTGATCGACAACAACGCCGGCCAGTTGGCAGTAGCGGTCGGTTTGGCCCTGAGGAGCTTTGAACAACTATGATCCGAATCAATCTACTGGGAGCACCCAAACCGAAAAGTAAGCGCGGGTCTTCGGCGGTGTCGGCGCCTGCGCTCGAAATCGGAAATGCCGGTTCACCGATGGTCAAAGTTCTGGTGTCCGTGGCTCTGTTGGCCGGGGCGAACGCCGTGTACTGGTATCACCTCAAACACCAGGCAGAAAGCATTGCCAGCAAGATGCAAGTTGCCGAACAAAAAAACCGCGAATTGTCGGTTGTAAAGGCCAAGTACGTGGAGAGGCAGAAGCAAGCTGACAACTACAAACGCCGCGTTGATGTGATCGATCAGCTTCGTGCCGCCCAGGCGGGGCCGGTCAATTTATTGAACACCATCGGGAACACGGTTAACGGTACCGAGGCTGTCTGGCTGAGCACGATGAAGGACCAGGGTAACAGCATTGCCATCCAGGGGATGGCACTGAGCACGGATGCAGTTGCGGACCTGATTACGAACCTGCAGAAGACCGGCTACTTCAAGAACATCGAGATCAAGGAAACGTATCAGGACGAGCAAATAAAAGACATGCAGGCCTTCCAATTCGAGCTGACTTGCGAAAAGGGCGGCGACAAGGGGAAGTCCTAGGGACGGCGACATGAATTTTAGCGAACTATCCGGAATCAAGCAGTGGGGTCTGACGTTGGGTGCTGCGGTGTTGCTGACCGTCGCCCTCTACTTCACCTACTTCAAGGGCCAGCGGAATACCAACACTTCCGCGCAGCAGGCGCTCGACGCCAAAATGCAGGAGAATTCGCAGCTGGAGCCTTACGTTTCGAAGCTGGCGGAAATGGACCGTCAGGTTGCCAGCCTTCAGCAACAGCTGGAGATCGAGAAGCGGATCGTTCCTGACGAGAAGGAAGTACCCAACTTG
>Ga0075424_100007963_pt1 | contig 10318 bp, 8 predicted proteins | sample SoiMethybrSBSTD3_FD_75301 | JGI IMG/M metagenome (GOLD analysis project Ga0075424, IMG submission 75301) | Bulk soil microbial communities from a Populus tree surrounding site in Tennessee, USA - Soil MetaG P. TD hybrid SBSTD3 | ecosystem: Environmental > Terrestrial > Soil > Tree plantation...
CCAGCGGATCGCCTGCCCATCGCTTGAGGAACCGGTCGGCGTAGGCCAGGGCGTCGGCCACCGTCTTGTTGTCGGGGGCGGGGAACCCGATGATGGTCTCGCCGGCCACGGTCCGCAGCCCCGCCTCCTTGGCCGCCTCGGCCACCTGGTCCTCGAAGTAGTACATGTCCACGAAGGTGGTGGTGCCGGAGCGGATCATCTCCAGCGCGGCCAGGCGGGTGCCCGCCTTCACGAACTCCGCCGTCACGTTCCGGGCCTCGGCGGGGAAGATGTACTTCTGGAGCCAGTCCATCAGCTTCAGGTCGTCGGCGATCCCGCGGAAGAGGACCATCGGGGCGTGCGTGTGGGCGTTGACCAGGCCGGGCAGCACGATGCCGCCGCCCGCGTCGAGCGTCTCCCGGCCCTCGTAACGCGACGCGATCTCCGCCGCCGGGCCCACCGCTGCGATGCGTCCGCCCTGGATGGCCACCGCGCCGTCGGCGATGACGCGCCGCTGTCCGTCCACGGTCACCACGGTGGCGTGGCGCACAACGAGATCGGCCGGCTCCGCGGCGGCCGTGACCGGCGGCAGGAGCAGGGCGAACAGCAGGCCCGCCGCCGCCGCGCGCGTCACAGGTTCCCCTGGTCGAAGGCCATGGGCAGGAGCTCCGACATGCGGCGCGTGACGCCGCGGCCGCGCAGGTTCTCCATCCTCACCCAGATGTCCCCGCAGAACTCCCAGAGGATCTGGCGGCAGGGCCCGCACGGCGCGGCCAGCTTCGGCGAATCCACCACCACCGCGATGGCGTCGAACCCGCGCATCCCCTCCGAGACGGCCTTGAAGACGGCCACGCGCTCCGCGCACATCGTGAGGCCGTAGGAGGCGTTCTCGATGTTGCACCCCGTCACCACCTCGCCCGCCTTCGCGCGCAGCGCCGCGCCGACCTTGTATCGGGAGAAGGGGGCGTGGGCGGACTCGCGGGCGTCGCGCGCCAGGCGCACGATGTCGCGCAGCGCGGGGGCGCGGCCGCCGCGCCGGGCTCGCCTCATCCCTTGGCCGCCTCCTGGACGACGCGGCCCAGGACGTCGATGAGCGCGGCGGTCACCTTCTCGCCCACCTCCAGCACCTCGCGGTGGTCGAGGGGCTTCTTGATCACGCCCGCGGCCATGTTCGTGATGCAGGAGATCCCCAGGACGCGGATCCCCATGTGCCGCGCGGCGATGGCCTCGGGCACCGTGGACATCCCCACCGCGTCGGCGCCGAGCGTGCGCAGCATCCGGATCTCCGCCGGCGTCTCGTAGGACGGGCCGCTCAGCGCGAGATAGACGCCCTTGCGGACGGTGACCCCGGCCTTCCAGCAGGCCTTTTCCGCGATCTCGCGCAGGTGCGGGTCGTAGGTCTCGCTCATGTCGAAGAAGCGCTGGCCGAGCTCGTCGTCGTTGGGACCGATCATGGGGTTGCTGCCCATCAGGTTGATGTGGTCGCTCAGGACCATCAGCTCGCCCGGCTTGTAGTTGACGTTCACGCTGCCCGCGGCGTTGGTGAGGATCAGGGTCTTCACGCCCATCCGGCCCAGCACGCGCACCGGGAACACGACCTGCTGCATCGTGTAGCCCTCGTAGTAGTGGGCCCGGCCCGACATCACGGCCACCGGCACGCCCTGGCAGTGGCCCACCACCAGCTCGCCGCTGTGCCCGATGGCGGTCGAGACGGGGAAGCGGGGAATCTCCGCGTAGGGGATGGCGGTGGCCTTCTCCAGGCTGCGCGCGAAGGCCCCGAGGCCCGAGCCGAGGACGAGCCCGATCGCGGGTCGCAGCGCGGTCCTGGACTGGATGGACCGGACCGCCTCGCCGAGGTCGGCGAGCAGGCTCACAGCAGCATTCCGGCGATGCAGGCGGTCATGAAGTTGGCGAGCGTCCCGGCCAGCAGGGCCCGCAGCCCCAGGCGCGCGAGGTCGTTCCGCCGCTCAGGCGCCAGGGCCCCGATGCCGCCAATCTGGATCCCGATCGAGCTGAAGTTGGCGAACCCGCAGAGCGCGTAGGTGGCGATGGTGAACGATCGAGGATCGAGCGTGTCCTTGAGCGGGCCGAGCTTGGAGTACGCGATGAGCTCGTTCAGGACCATGCGCGTGCCCAGGAGATCGCCCACCACGAAGGCGTCCTTCATGGGCACACCCATGATCAAGGCAAGGGGCATGAAGGCCATCCCCAGGATCGTCTGCAGGTTCAGGCCGGAGAAGACCATCGCCGTCCGCTCGTAGCCAAAGCGGTGGAAACCCGCGGCGATCCCGTTCCCGACGGTGCCCAGGATGGCGTTCAGGAGCGCCACGAGCGCTATGAACGAGATGAGCATGGCCCCGACGTTGATGGCCAGGTTCAGCCCTTCCCCGGTTCCCCGCGACGCCGCGCCGATGATGTTGGCGTCGGTTCGCGGGATGACGAGCTTCACCGTGCCGGCGGTCTCCGGGACCTCGGTCTCGGGGACGAACATCTTGGCCAGGAGGATGGTCCCCGGTGCGGTCATGATCACCGCCGCGAGCAGGTGCTTCGCCTCGATCCCGTACAAGATGTACGCGCCCATGATCCCGCCGCTGACATGGGCCATCCCGGAGGTCATGACGGTCATGAGCTCCGACTGCGTCATCTTGTTCAGGAAGGGGCGGATCGTCAGCGGGGCTTCGGTCTGTCCCATGAAGATGGACGCCGCCACGTTCAGGCTCTCGGCGCCGCTGGCCCCCATGAGCCGGGTCATCACCACCGCGAAGGCCTTCACGATCACCTGCATGACGCCCAGGTAGTACAGGATCGCGAAGACGGCGGCGATGAAGATGATCGTGGGCAGGACCTGGAAGGCGAAGATGAAGCCCATCCCCCCGCCGCCCCTGGCCCCCATCTTCCCGAACACGAACTCCGAGCCCACGAACGAGAAGCCCAGTACCTTGTTGATCTGGTCGCCGATCCACGCGAAGAGGCCCTGCCCAGCGTGCGTCTTCAGCACGAAGAGGGCGAGGACGAACTGGAGGCCGATCCCCCAGGCCACCGTCTTCCACCGGATCGCCGCCCGGTTGGTGGAGAGGGCGTAGGCGATGCCCATCATGACGATCAAACCGACGAGCGAGAGCGCGCGCTCCATATGAGCGACGGAGCCTACGCCGCGGGCCGGGACCCGTCAAGGCGCCTATCCAATCTAGGGCATGCAAACTTGCGCCTCAGAGGCATTTGCGGCACTCTGGCCGGCCGTGGCTGACACCCGGATGTACCCTCCGGATGAGAGCGCTCGGGACCCGGCGCGTGCCTTCTCCACGCCGCCCGAGAACGTCCAGGACATCGCCTACCGCTATCGGCTGTACCCCGAGCCGGGCTTCGAATACATCAGCCCCTCCGCTGCGGCCATCACCGGGCACACGCCCGAAGAGCACTACGGCAACCCGGACCTGGGCGCGCGGCTGGTCTTCCCGCAAGGCCGGCCGTCGCTGGGCGATCCAGTGCTGGAGTCCGCCTTCGCCAGCACGTTCCTGGCGCGATGGGTCCAGAAGGACGGGGCCGTGCTGTGGACGGAGCAGCGCAACACGGCCGTGCGGGACGCGGCCGGGAGCGTGGTCGCCATCGAAGGCGTGGCCCGGGAGATCACGGCCCGCAAGCGGGCCGAGGACGAGACCCGGCTGCTCCAGGCGCTGACCCAGGCCATCGGCGAGGCGCCGGACCTGGACTCGGCCCTCGCGGTCGCCATCGAGCAGGTCTGCGCCTTCACGGGCTGGGAGTACGGGGAGGCCTGGATGCCGAATCTCCAGGGCCGGCTCCTGGAGCGGGCCTTCACCTGGTGCGCCGCGGCCAGCGGCGCGGGCGAGTTCCGCGCGCGCAGCGAGGGACGCTCCTTCTCCCACGGCGAGGGCCTGCCCGGCCGGGTCTGGTCCTCGCGGCAGCCGCTGTGGATCCAGGACGTCACCTTCCTGGCCCGGGCCTCCGGCCTGAGGGCGGCGGTGGCCATACCGGTGCTGTCGCGCGACGAGGTGGTGGCCGTCCTGACCTTCTACATGCGGCAGCGGCGCGAGGAGGACTCGGGCCTCCTGGCGCTGGTGTCGGTGGTGGCCGCGCAGCTGGGGTCGGTCATCCAGCGCAAGCGGACCGAGGAGGCCCTGCGCGCCAGCGAGGAGAAGTTCAGGGCGGTGGCCGAGACCGCCAGCGACGCCATCGTGGTGGCGGACGCCCAGGGGGACGTCACCTACTTCAACTCGGGGGCGGAGCGGACCTTCCTGCTCCCGGCCCGCGAGGCCCTGGGGCGGCCGCTCGTCACGCTGCTGCCGGAGCGCTTCCGCGAGACATACCAGAGCGAGGTGGGCACGCTCCTCGCAGCCGGCGGCCCGGCGGTGGGGCGCACCGTCGAGGTCGCCGCCCTCCGGAGCGACGGCGCCGAGTTCCCGGTGGAGCTGTCGCTGGCCAACTGGGAGGCCAAGGGGCAGACCTTCGTCACCGCCATCATCCGCGACATCACGGATCGGCGGCAGGCGGAGGAGCAGATCCGCCACCTGGCCTTCCACGACGCCTTGACCGGCCTGCCCAACCGGCTCCTCTTCGGGGACCGTCTCCAGATGGCCATCAACCACGCGCGCCGCTACCGGCAGCGCGTGGCGGTCCTCTTCGTGGACATCGACCGGTTCAAGGTCATCAACGACTCGCTCGGCCACACGCGCGGCGACCGGCTCCTGCAGGACGTGGCCGAGCGGCTGCGCGACTGCCTCCGCGAGGACGACACCATCGCCCGCTTCGGGGGGGACGAGTTCACGCTCCTGCTCTCGAGCGTGGCCCGCGTCGAGGACGCCATCAACGTGGCCGGGAAGATCCTCAAGGCCCTGGAGGCCCCCTTCCCGCAGGCGGGCCGGGACCTGTTCATCACTCCCAGCATCGGCGTCGTCCTCTACCCGGACGACGGGCACGACCTCGAGACCCTGGTGAAGAACGCCGACGCCGCCATGTACCAGGCCAAGGAGCAGGGTGGCAACCGCTACCAGCTCTACACGCCCGCGCTGAACGCCATGGCCCTGGGCCTCCTCACGATGGAGAACGAGCTGCACCAGGCCGTGGCCCGCGAGGAGATGGTGGTCCACTTCCAGCCCTTGCAGGACCTGCGCTCCCGCCGGATCCACGGGTTCGAGGCCCTGGTGCGGTGGCGCCACCCGCGCAAGGGCCTGCTCCTGCCGCAGGAGTTCATCTCGCTGGCCGAGGTGACGGGGCTCATCGTCCCCCTCGGACAGTTCGTGCTGCGCACGGCGTGCGCCCAGGTCAAGGCGTGGCACGACCAGGGCCATCCCGAGCTGACGGTGTCCGTGAACCTCTCCGCGCGCCAGCTCCAGGACCCCGACCTGCCGCGGCAGGTCCTGGCCGTCCTGGAGGAGACCGGCCTGGAGCCGCGGTTCCTGGACCTGGAGATCACCGAGAACAACGCCATGCAGTCGGCGGCCGCCACCATCGAGACCCTGGGCCGGCTGAAGGCCGCGGGCGTGAAGATCTCGATCGACGACTTCGGGATCGGCTACTCCTCGCTGAGCTACCTCCGGCAGCTCCCCATCGACACGCTGAAGATCGACCAGTCCTTCGTGCGCAACATCGCGACGGTCCGCGGCGACAGCGCGATCGTGACCGCGGTGATCGTGATGGCCCACGCCCTGAAGCTCGAGGTGGTGGCGGAAGGCGTGGAGACGAGCTCGCAGCTGGCCTTCCTCAGCGCCCGCCGCTGTGACCGCATCCAAGGCTTCTTCTTCAGCCCGGCCGTCTCACCGGAGGACGTGAAGCCGTTCCTGTCCGCCAGCACGCCGGCCCGCCCGTCCCGGTCCAGCCGCCGGACGGCCTCGAAGACCCGCCACCGCTAGCCCGTCGCCGGATCAGTCCAGGATGGAGTGGACGAGCGGCCGGGGCGCGGGCGCGTCCGGGCCGATGCGGATGGCGCCCTTCACCAGGCCCAGGGACTCGTCCAGGCGGACGCGGTCGTTGACGTGGAGGGTGACGAGCGGCTCGCCCTTGTCCACGGCGTCGCCGACCTTCTTGTGCAGGATGAGGCCGACCGCGGGGTCGATGCGGCTGTCGACGGTTTCCCGGCCGGCGCCGAGCAGCATGCCCGCGGTGCCCACGGCGCGGCAGGCGATGGAGGTGACGCGGCCGGCTGTCTCGGCGCGGACCTCGATCCTTTCCCTGGCGGCGGGCAGGTGCTTCGGATCGTCGCATACCCTGGGGTCGCCGCCCTGGAGCTCGATCACCTCCTGGAACTTGGCCAGGCCGGCCCCGGACCGCAGGGCCTCACGGACCCTGGACCGCGCGGCCTCCAGCGACGGCGCGGCGCCGGCCAGGGAAAGCATCCAGGCGGCCAGCTCGACCGAGAGGTCCTCCAGGTCCTTCGGGCCCTGGCCGCGGAGCGTCTCCACCGACTCGGCGACCTCCAGCGCGTTTCCCACCGCGCGGCCCAGCGGCTGGTCCATGTCGGTGATGAGGGCGGCCACCTTCTTGCCCATCCCGCGGCCGATGTCGACCATGGCCTGGGCCAGGGCCTGGCTGTCCTCGTACTTCTGCATGAAGGCCCCGTCGCCCGTCTTCACGTCGAGGATCAAGGCGTCGATCCCCTCCGCCATCTTCTTGCTCATGATCGAGGCCGCGATGAGGGGCCGGCTCTCCACGGTGGAGGTCACGTCGCGCAGGGCGTAGAGCTTGCGGTCCGCGGGCGCGATCTCCGGCGTCTGGCCGATGAGCCCGAGCCGCGACTTCCGCAGCACGGCGCGGAACTCATCGAGCGAGAGGCCCACGCGGAAGCCGGGGATGGCCTCCAGCTTGTCGAGCGTGCCGCCGGTATGGCCGAGCCCGCGGCCCGAGATCATGGGCACGAAGACGCCGCAGGCCGCGGCCAGCGGGGCGAGGATGAGGCTCGTCTTGTCTCCCACGCCGCCGGTGGAGTGCTTGTCGACCTTGGGGCCGGGCAGGTCGCGGAGGTCCAGCACCTCGCCCGTCTCCATCATGGCCCGCGTCAGGGCCACGGTCTCCGCCGCCGTCATGCCCTTGAAGTAGACGGCCATGGCGAAGGCCGAGGCCTGGTAGTCCGGGATGGCCCCGCGCGTGTAGCCCTCGATGAAGGCGGCGATCTCCGCGGGCGCGAGCTCGTGGCCGTCGCGCTTGCGCTGGATGACGTCGACGGCGCGCGCCACCCGCTACTTCTTCTCTTTGTTGAGGCGCTCGACCTCGGCCCAGAGGTCCCGCCGCTTGCGGGCGGGGACGATGGGCGGCGGCGCAGGCGGATCCGGGGGCGCCCCCATGCCGGCCAGGACCTGGTCCATCAGGCTCTTCTTGTCGACCGCCGTCTTGGACTTCCGCTTGGGCGGGACGACGCCCTTACGGTAGTCGTGGGTGTTGTAGCAGGTCCGGCACGTCACCTTCGCCACCTCGGAGCCGTTGAGGCTGGCCACGTCGTGGTTCATGAGCAGCCGGCACCGCGGGCAGTAGTCGTCGATGACGTCGCCGAGCCTGGGCGGACGGTCCGACATCGGCTCCTCCGGGATGGGCGGCTCGGGGAGTATACTCCGCCGTTCGAGCACATGCCCACGCCCGAAGCGGACTACTACCGGCTGCGCACCGAATGGCTCCGCTTCAAGAGCCAGCTCTTCGACGGGCTCACCGGCCTGCCCGCGCTGCCCGCGGTGATCGAGGACGTGCGGCGGATCGTGGAGTCGCGGGGCGCGGCCGAGGTGGTGTACCTCGACCTCGGGCGCTCGGGCGGCCAGGAGCTGAAGCTGGGCTGGGCCGCCTACGACGAGGCGGTGCGCGAGTTCGCGGGCCTGCTGCTGGCCCTCCGCGACACCGGGCCGCTGGCCCCGCACGACATCGTCTGCCTGCACACGGTGCGCTCCGACCGCTTCCTGGTGTTCCTGGCCGGCGGCGATGGCGACGCGCTGGCCGCGCGGCGCGCGCCCGGCGGTCGGAAGGAGCAGGTGGTGGGCGCGCTGCGGCGGGCCATCGACCAGAGCCCCGAGGACAGCCCGCTGCGCACCTTCCGCCTGGCCTCGGGCCACGCGCGCATCGTGAACGACCCCGTGGTCCGCTCGGAGCGGGCCATCCTGCAGGCCGTCTCCGGCGCGATGCTCATGAGCCTGCTCGAGCGCGAGGGGATCGAGGCCGTGCGCCGCGACGAGCTCTCCCGGCTCATCGCCCTGGGCGAGGTGCGCGCCGTTTTCCACCCGATCGTGCGCCTGGCCGACGGCCAGGTGATCGGCCACGAGGCCCTGACCCGGCCGGTGGGCGCGACCGTGGAGGCGAGCTCCTTCGATTCCGTGGAGGAGCTGTTCGCCTTCGCGGAGTCCACCGAGCTGCTCATGGACTTCGAGCGGCTCTGCCGGAAGACGGCCATCGTGGCCGCCGCCAACCTGCCCGACCGCGGCCTGCTCTTCTTGAACGCCTCGCCCCAGGCGGTGGAGGACCCCGACTGGTCGACGGGCGGCATGGACCGGCTGCTGGCCCAGAGCGGGATGGGCCCCGCCGACGTGGTCATCGAGATCACGGAGCGCGTGGCCATCGTGCGGCACGACGACTTCCAGACGGCGCTGCGGGCCTTCAAGAACCGTGGCTACCGCGTGGCCGTGGACGACATGGGCGCGGGCTACTCCTCCTTCCAGGCCCTGGCCTCCATCGAGCCCGACTTCCTGAAGTTCGACGTGAGCCTGGTGCGCGACATCGACCGCAGCAGCATCAAGCGCGGGCTGCTGGACTCGCTGCGCCAGCTGGCGGTGAAGATCGGGGCCCGGGTCATCGCCGAGGGCGTGGAGAGGGAGGAGGAGCGGGAGACGCTCCTGGCCCTGGGCATCGAGCTGGCCCAGGGCTTCGTCTTCCACCACGGGGACGCCGCGCGCCATGCGTAACGCCGAGGTCATCCGGCAGTGGAAGATCCTGAAGAGGATCGAGGCCGGGCGCTACACCACGGCCCAGGACCTGGCCGAGGAGCACGACGTCACCGAGCGCACCATCCGGCGCGACATCGAGGCCCTGCAGGAGGCCGGCTTCCCGCTCTACGACGAGCGGGGCGACGGCCGCAAGGTCTGGCGCCTGGTGGACGGGTACAAGCAGCGGCTCTCCCAGACCTTCACGCTCTCGGAGCTGGCCGCGCTCTACTTCGGCCGCAACCTGATCTCCTTCCTGGGCGGCGCGCCCTTCGCCCAGGACCTGGAGTCCGCTTTCGCCAAGATCCGCGAGGCCCTGCCCGCCCGCAGCCTGCCCTACCTCTCGCGCATCCAGGACCTCTTCGCGGCGCGGCCGGACCCCTGGAAGGACTACTCGCAGAAGCAGGACGTGATCGCCGCGCTGGTGGACGCCACCCTGCACCAGAAGCAGGCGCGCATCGACTATTTCTCGTTCAACAGCAAGCGCACCAAGGCCTACACCGTGGACCCGTACCGGATGGTCTACCACCACGGAGGGCTCTACCTCTACGCGCGGGCGCACGAGTACGGCGAGGTCCGCACCTTCGCCGTCGAGCGCATCCAGAAGATCGAGGTGCTGGACGCCGGCTTCGAGATCCCGGCCGACTTCAGCGTCTCGGACTACGCCAGGGCGGCCTTCGGGATCGCGGGAGGCAAGCCCGTCCCCGTCGAGGTGGTGGTGGACGCGGAGATGGCCAACTACATCCGCGAGCGGGTCTGGCACGAGAGCCAGGACCTGGTGGACGGGCCCGACGGCTCGGTCACGCTGAAGATGAGCGTGGCCCCCGGGTGGGAGCTGAAGGCCTGGATCAAGGGCTTCCTGCCCCACGTGCGCGTCATCAAGCCGGCCTCGTTGCGCGACGAGATCGTGCGCGACATCGAGCGCGCCCGCGGGCGGCTGGCGGGCCAGCGGGCGAAGAAAAAGCGCTGATCGTTCTTTGACCCCCCTCCCCACGTAGAGGGAGGCACTTTCTTTTGCCCGATCGCCACCGCGCGTGGCACCGGATGTGCACCCTTTGCCAGTGGAGTTGTTTTATCGGAGGCAAGGAGGCGTCATGGTCAATAAACCTATGCTGGGTACGGCTTTATCCCTCCTGCTCGCCCTGTCCAGCCCGTCGGTTTTTGCGGACAAGGGGAAGGGCGGAGGACACGGCCGTGGCCACGGCCACGGTGCAAGGATGAAATTCGATGACCACGATCGGGACCGGGATGTCCGGCTCGTCCGCATGCGCACGGTCCGCGATCCGCGCGCGGTGAGCCTCAGTACGCGCCGGGTCGTGGTCTACCAGCGGCCCACGCTCGTCCGCCAACGCACCTACTTCACCGTGAACCGCGCGGGCATGCGGTTCCGCGGGCTCGACACGAACCACAACGGGATCATCACGCGGCGG